>Ga0181523_10001369_pt1 | contig 25919 bp, 19 predicted proteins | sample PEATcosm2014_Bin_43_FD_119752 | JGI IMG/M metagenome (GOLD analysis project Ga0181523, IMG submission 119752) | Peatland microbial communities from MTU Mesocosm Facility, Houghton, MI, USA - PEATcosm2014_Bin05_30_metaG | ecosystem: Environmental > Terrestrial > Soil > Wetlands > Peat | place... | reverse complement strand
CTTTAATAAGGCATTGCGCCGCGGATTGCACACCACAATGTGCTGCACCTGCGGCTGCAGCAGATCGTACAGCCAGGCCGCCCAGGTGCCTTCCTCCCAGGTCACATGCAGCTCGCCCCGGAGACCGTGGAGAAACTGCAGAATGCTGCTGGCTTTGGTTTCGACGACGGTTTCCATCACCAGCTTCCCGCTCTCATTCCGGACCGCAATCACAATCGCTTCCTTGTGCACGTCCATTCCGATATATTTAACGTCGTGACTCATTTGAGTTGCCTCCTTGGGGGGAAAGATCACGTGCCAACGCTTGTCTTTCCCTCTAAGGTAAAGTGCCATTCTCCAGCTGATTTGCCTATGCTCTCCTGTGGTTCTTTCCCACCGCGCACACTAATGCAGTTACTCTCTAGCGCCGCCGTAGCGGAGCGAAGCCCTGCACAGCGTAGCGCAGCGGAGGCGGCGCCACACCCAGCTTCGACCTTCTGGAGCGGGCGCTCTTTCATAATGCATCGACGGGAGTTTTGAGCGCCCGATTACGACAGTTGTCATTTGCAAGGATGTTCCGACCATCCGTTCTAAGAGCGGAACGGGCAAAGAACATTCCTAATGAACATTCCTTTCGACCATGAAATGACGACGGCTTATACTTTCACCCGGCCCTATCTTCAATTCACGGAGCTTCGCATGAATAGGCTTCTCGTTCGCCGCGCTCTGTTCGTCATCCCTCTGCTCGCCTGTGTTTTCGTGCTGGTGGCAGCCGACCCATCCTCTCTACCCACGCCGCCGGTGGCAAAAAAAGTCCCCAAGATTACCGAGATCCATGGGGTCAGGCTGGTCGACAATTATTTCTGGCTGCGCGACAAATCAAATCCCGAGGTAAGGGAGTACCTGGAAACCGAGAACGCATACACCGACGCAGTAATGAAACCGACCGAACCATTTCAGAAGAAGCTTTATGACGAGATGCTAAGCCGCGTGAAGGAAACCGACATGGAGGTCCCCTACAAGAACGGTTTGTACCTCTATTACATGCGGACGGAGGCCGGCAAGCAGTACGAGATTCGCTGCCGAAGAAAAGGCAGCATGGACGCTCCCGAAGAGGTTGTGCTCGACATTAACGAATTGGCGAAAGGCCAGGCTTTCATGGAAGTGGCCGCCTACGACGTCAGCGATGATGGAAATTTACTAGCTTACACCACCGACGATACGGGCTTCCGTCAATACACGCTGGCGGTGAAGGACTTGCGTACCGGAAAACTCCTCCTCGACCACGCCGAGCGCGTCGGATCCGTGGCTTGGGCGAACGACAACAAGACGTTCTTCTATACGGTCGAGGACGCTACAACCAAGCGGCAATACCGCCTGTACCGACACGCGGTTGGAACCACGGGGCCGGATCAATTGATCTATGAAGAGAAAGACAAGAGATTCGACGTATTTGTCGAGAAAGCACGAAGCAAGGCTTTTATCTTCCTGGTTGCTGCTAGCCTCACGACCACCGAGATCCGATACATTCCGGCCGACCAACTTATAGCCGAATGGAAAGTGATGGAACCTCGCAAGCAGGACATCGAGTATTACCCTGACCACAATGGCAATTTCTTCTACATCCGAGTCAACGACACCGGACGCAACTTCCGCCTCGTAAAAGCTCCGCTGTCCGATCCGCGCTCGCAGAACTGGCAGGAAGTGGTTCCTCAGCGCGCTGTTGTCATGCTCGACGACATCGACTTCTTCAAAAGCTACTACATCTCTTATGAGCACGAGAACGGCCTGCCCCAGATTCGCGTTACCGACCTGGAGAGCGGACGGTCGCGGCGCATCGACTTCCCTGAACCCGCATACATTGCATACGCCTACATCAACCGGGAATACGACACGACGAAGTTCCGTTACGGGTATCAGTCTTTCATTACGCCGGCCTCAGTCTTCGAGTATGACGTTGCAACTGCCCACTCAACGGTCCTCAAGCAGACGGAGGTTCCAGGCGGATATGACCGCACGCGCTATCAGGTCGAGCGGATCTACGCCCCTGCTTCTGATAGCGTCAAGGTCCCGATCTCCCTTGTCCATCTCAAGAACGCTAAGCTGGATGGCAGGGGCCCGCTCTACCTGTATGGCTATGGTTCGTACGGAGCCTCGAACGACATCTCCTTCGACTCCAATCTGTTCGGTATGGTCGATCGCGGCGTGGTTGCCGCGGTTGCGCACATTCGTGGTGGCGGCGAACTTGGCAAGGCTTGGCACGACGACGGGCGCATGATGCATAAGAAAAATACGTTCACGGACTTCATCGCCTGTGCTGAGTATCTAGTGGCCCAGGGATACGGTTCTAAGGACCGCTTGGTGATCGAGGGCAGAAGTGCCGGCGGCCTTCTGATGGGGGCCGTGCTCAATATGCGGCCTGACCTGTTCCATGCTGCGCTGGTTGGTGTTCCCTTTGTCGATGTCATCAATACCGAACTTGACGAGTCGTTGCCGCTCACCGTCGGCGAGTTTGAAGAGTGGGGAAACCCCAAAGAGAAGGCGGCCTTCGATTACATGATCTCCTATTCGCCTTATGACAACATCACGGCCAAAGCCTATCCCAATATGCTAGTCAGAACTTCTTTCAATGACAGTCAGGTCATGTATTGGGAGCCGGCAAAGTATGTGGCCAAAATGCGCTTAACCCGAACTGACCATAATCTTCTGTTGTTGAAGAGCAACATGGCACCCGCAGGACATGGAGGCGCTTCGGGGCGCTACGACCAGTTGAAGGAAGCAGCGTTCGATTACGCCTTCATCCTGACGCAGATGGGGATTGCGCATTGACCGGCGGTACTCCAGCGGGCTGAACAACCAAAAGACGCAGCTTGCGTCCGTGCACATCGAGGCCAAACGCTGGCGAGTAGTGCGCAGTTCTACGTGGTTGTAGATTGTGAGCTTCGCGGCCCGGTCAGCCCATCTCTTTACGCACTCGCGAGATTTCCGGAGTTCTGGGTGTCTGGGGGTGCCCGAAATCAACCCTGCCCAAATTAGCCAAGTGCTTTGAAATCTTGGTGAGCGCGGCAGGATTCGAACCTGCGACCCACGCCTTAAAAGGGCGTTGCTCTACCACCTGAGCTACGCGCCCTCACCTTTTTTGTTATCAACATTTACAAACATCCTACCACTTGCCGCGTTGCACGCCGGTGAGTACCGGCAACATCTGCCGATGCCGATTCACAACGCTGTCGTGCGGATTGCTTTCGCCCCATTCATGGTAGCAAACATTAGGCCGGTCGTGGGATTTCCGCCGCGCTTTTATGAGCATCAGGCATCGGTTACGGGCGGGGAAAATTCAGAAGAACGAACTGCGCAAAAATGACCTGTGCAAAATTGACCATTCTTGAGACCGGCTCCGAGACTATAGTGCGTTCCATTCTTAACCAGCAACCGGAGGAGCCCATGTCAAGCCAACATTCTGTCAGCAAACGCCACCGACGCCCGAAGTCGGAGAAGCGCGCGGACTACACTGCACGAACCATGGCGGCGGTGAAGCAACTCGAACAAGCAGCGAAGCTAAAAGCTAAGTGAGCCCCAACGACTAAGTGATCCAGCCCACAATAGAATCGCAGCCCCAGCGTGGTGCGACGATCCGCGCTCGAATCCCCATCCTGAACCAAGCCAAGCGGGAGTACGCGAGGCTGCAGTAACTGAAAAAACCTCCCGCGTCGCTTACTTTTTACGCTAGTTGCTAGGCGCATGTTCCGCGTGAATTTGCCGGGCTGGCGCCTCTGCATAGTTAAGAGCAAAGTCGAGAGCAGAGAGGAGAACATCGTTGCGAGACCTGCCGCACTCTGCTGCCGTAATGACCTGGATTAGGATATCCCCATGAGCGTCCGCCGCATCGCCGACCCCATCCTCGACGCCGAAGAGCGCTTTGAAGGTTTCGAAAACCTGATGCCGTTCAAGGTGCAGAACATTCTTCTCGTCTCCAGTCTCTACGATTCCTTCATTCTCCGTGAAGATGGCCGGCTCAACGAGTTGCTCATCGACGAATCGCTCGAACTCAACCTCCGGCAGATCCCAGGGATTACGCATGTCTCGAGCTGCGCGGAAGCGGTTGAGCTGGTCAGCTCTCACCCGCAATTCAATCTCATCGTCACCAATCTTGCAGTCGGCGACATGGACGCGGCGCAGTTAGCGCGCGCGGTGAAGCAGGCCGGGCTGGATGTTCCCGTCGTGGTGCTGGCCTATGACTATCGCGAGATCAAGAATTTCGTGGCACGGAATCCGGTCACCGAGATCGAACGCATTTTTCTATGGCAGGGTAATGCCCGCATTCTGATCGCGATCGTCAAGTATATCGAGGATAAACGTAACGTCTTGCACGACACGCGGGCTATCGGCGTACCGGTACTGCTGGTGGTGGAGGACAACATCCGCTATTACTCGTCGTTCCTGCCCGTGATCTATACCGAGCTGATCAAGCAATCGCGGCGGGTGATCCAGGAAGGCATCAACGTGGCGCACAAGCTGGTGCGCATGCAGGCGCGGCCAAGAATTCTGCTGAGCTCGAACTTCGAGGATGCGGCTAGCCTGGTGCAGGAATATCGCAATTACCTGTTCGGCATGGTATCGGACGTGGAATTCCCCTGGGAGGGCAAGCTGAGTCCGGAGGCGGGCTTTGAACTGGCGCGCATGGTGAAGAGCCTGGTGCCGGACGTGCCCGTAGTTTTGCAAACCAGCCGTACAGAGTTCCGCCCGCGGGCCCATGCCGAGGGCTATTCCTTTCTGCGCAAGCGTTCGCCCACGCTGCTGAAAGACCTGGGCGAAATACTGATCGAGCAATTCGGGTTTGGCGACTTCGTGTTCCGTCTGCCGGATGCGACTGAAGTAGGGCGCGCGAAAGACATGAACGAACTGGAAGAGCAATTGCAATCGGTTCCGGCGGAAAGCATCGTCTTCCACTCGCAGAGCAACCATTTCTCTCATTGGCTGATGGCGCGCACCGAGTTTGCGTTGGCGGCCAAGCTTCGCCCCCGAAAAGTTTCGGATTTTTCCAGCCCCGAACATCTGCGGCGCGATCTGATCGAATCCATCAACCAGTACCGCCTTGAACAAAGCGAAATCCTGATCGGCGATTTCAAAGCGGATACGTTCAAGCCTTCGGAATCAAGTTTTCTGCGGATCGGCTCCGGATCCCTTGGGGGCAAAGCTCGCGGCCTCGCCTTTGTGCGTCACCTCCTGCGCAAGAGCCGTATCACCCGCCGCTTTCCCGGCGTTCGCATCTCGGTACCTCCCGCAGTAGTCCTGGCGACGGGTGTGTTCGATCAATTCGTGGCCGAGAACAACCTCCTGGACTTTGCTTTGCATTGCGAAGATGACCCTGAAGTTCAGCAGAAGTTCCTGGCCACACCGCTATCCAAATCCCTCAACGAGGACCTGAGATCGTTTCTGGCCGAGGTAACCCATCCGCTGGCAGTGCGCTCGTCCAGCTTGCTGGAGGATTCGCAGTACCAGCCTTTCACCGGCGTGTATGAGACCTTCATGCTGGGCAACCAGCAAGCAGATCTGGAAGACCGGCTGACGGCCCTGAGCGAGGCCATCCGGCGCGTCTATGCGTCCACCTTCAGCCGCCATGCCAAGGCCTACGTGCGGGCCACGCCCTATCGCCTGGAAGAGGAAAAAATGGCGGTGATTCTCCAGCAGGTTGTGGGCACGCAACACGGCGACCGCTTTTATCCGGATTTCTCCGGCGTCGTGCGTTCGCACAATTTTTACCCCGTCCCTCCGATGACCTTCGAAGACGGCGTCGCGGCCGTCGCTCTGGGCCTGGGGCGGGCGGTTGTGGATGGAGGGAAGTGTCTGACTTTCTGCCCGCGCTATCCCCGGAACCTGGTGCAGTTTTCTTCGGTGGAAGACATCCTGACCAACTCGCAGTCGGAATTCTGGGCCTTGGCACTGGATGGCGCTTCCGACGGCCGTCCGGGGCATTGGCACGAAAGGCGGTACAGCCTCGCCGCCGCCGAGAGCGACGGCACACTGCGGGCAATGGCCTCCACTTACTCCAAGGACAACCACGCCGTCTACGATGGAGTAAGCCGGCCGGGCGCGCGCATCGTGACTTTTGCTCCCATGCTCAAACACGGCACCTTCCCGCTGGCTGACATTCTTGATGTCCTGGTTCGGGCAGGCGAGGATGCGCTGGGTCATCCGGTGGAGATCGAATTTGCCGTACGTCTGCCGCAGCAGGCTGTCCAGGTGGATGGCCAAGCGTCCGGCCAAGCGGCGGAGTTTGGTTTCCTGCAGATTCGTCCATTGACGCTGGCGCGCGACAGCGAAGACTTGGCCCTGGACGGCGTGCAACCGGAGCAGTTGATCTGCCAAAGCGACAAGGTATTGGGCAATGGTCGCATTGAGGGCCTGCACGATGTCATCGTGGTCGATTCACAGCGCTTCGAGCGTGGCCGCAGCCAGGAAGTAGCCGAGGCGGTCGCTGACTTCAATTACCGGCTCAGTGCGGAGCACCGTCCCTATCTTCTGATCGGCGTTGGACGCTGGGGATCGAACGAACCATGGCTGGGCATTCCGGTCGAATGGGATGAAATCTCCGGCGCCCGCGCAATTGTGGAGGCTGGATTTCGCGATTTTCGCGTCACCCCATCGCAGGGCAGCCATTTCTTCCAGAATCTCACCGCTTTTCAGGTCGGTTACTTCACCGTGAATCCAGACGCTGGCGAAGGCTCAGTCGATTGGCAATGGCTGATGGAACAACCAGCCATGGAAGAGCAAGGCTGTGTCCGCCACTTGCAGTTTGCGGAACCGATTCGCGTCGTGATGAACAGCCGCACCAGTCAAGGCGTAATCTTCAAGCCCCAAGCGCAGCAGAACCAAATCGCGAGCTGAGGGCGACTTTAGGAGCGAGTAGCAACCCCTGATGTGATTCTGGTCACTTACCTCCGGGACGCCTATCACTGCCAGCTCCAGCCTGCCTCGACTCTAATGAGGCAGAGGGAGCGTGCGCAGATCGGCCCGACTGGCTCCGACGATCCTTCCCAGGGAGCGGCAATGGTGAATAATGATTTAGTGAAGTGCCCACTGTGCGGTGTTTTTACGTGCATCGACAAGCCTGAGCTGCTAGCCGCGTTAAACGATCCGAAGATCCGCCAACAAATTGAAAATTATGTTGCGGAACTGTTGCGGCCTCCATCGGCCGAACTCCAAGTCGTCGCCACCGGCCAGCCGCAGCGCCGGGACTTCAACCAAGACGTCCACAACTGGAACCCGACTCTGCCCATGTGGCAGCGGAGCCCGAAGGAATAAAGCAGCTCGAATGATCTCCCGTAGAGACGCGGCTTGCCGCGTCTCCCCCCGTCCCAACCCGTACTTCTCCTGAGCAATGTAAATTGGATGCCATGGTTACGACCCGCTGCAGTGCCCTGCTATTTGACTTGGACGGCGTCCTCGTTGATTCAACCCCGGCGGTTGCGCGGGTGTGGCATCGGTGGGCGGTTGAACATGGTTTTGATCCGGAGACGGTAGTCCGCGTGGCGCACGGGCGCCCGAGCCGAATCACCATCCGCGAACTTCTGCCCAACTCCGACATTAACCGGGAAGATCGCGAAGTCGAACGCCGCGAAATGGAGGACCTCGAGGGCGTGGTCCTGCTGCCGGGTGCCGGCCAACTTCTGAACAGCCTGCCTCCGGAACGCTGGACCATTGCGACCTCGTGCACGCGCGCGTTGGCCGAGGTGCGCCTGCGGGCCGCGGGCCTGCCCATCCCCAACGCGATGGTTACAGCGAGCGACGTCAAGATCGGCAAGCCGGATCCCGAGCCTTACCTGAAGGCGGCGGCAGGGCTCGGGTTTGCCGCCTCCGATTGCATCGTAGTAGAAGATGCGCCCGCTGGAGTTCGCGCGGGAAAGGCTGCTGGCGCCAGGGTGATTGCATTTTTGACGACCATGATCCGCCGCAGCCTCGAAGACGCCGGCGCCGATTGGATCGTTAGGGATTGCGCTGACATTACGGCATCCAATGACGGCGACGGTTTACGGTTGAGCCTCGCGCAACCGTAGTCTCTGGAGAACAAAGTCCTGACGCCTTTTAGATCTGACGCTCTCCATCAGTTGCGGTATGTCCATTCGCTCAACTAGAATCTTCGGTCTCGTTTCCTTGGAAGTAGCCCGCAAGAGTAGGATTGATGCGAGGCGGGCGGCTCCGACCTTCTACAACGCGACATAGAATCGCCAGACAGGCAGGGCCTTGTGATCATTGGTGTACCGAAAGAAAGTTATCCGGGCGAACGTCGGGTTGCGCTCGTGCCGTCAGTTATCCCGACGCTGACCAAAGCGGGTTTTGAAGTTCACATTCAGTCCGGCGCTGGAGTCGAGGCCGGTTATCCCGATTCTCAGTATGCCGACAAGGGCGCGAAAATCGTCGCCGACCGGGCCGCGGTGTTTGCCGCCGCTGACATCGTCGTGCAGATTCTTTGCTACGGTTCCAACGACTTGACCGGGAAACAGGATGTGCCGTTTTTTCGCCGCGATCAGATTCTCATCGGTTTTCTGCGTCCCTTCGGTTCGGCGGACATCGTGCAAGAGATCGCGCACGCCGGCGTCACCGCGTTTTCCGTGGAATTGATGCCCCGTTCCACGCGAGCCCAAAGCATGGACGCGCTCTCATCGATGGGAACCGTCTGCGGATACAAGGCGGTGCTGGTGGCAGCCGACTCGCATCCGCGCTTCTTTCCCATGCTCACTACCGCGGCGGGAACCATAACCCCGGCTCGCGTGTTCGTGATCGGCTGCGGCGTCGCCGGACTGCAGGCGATCGCGACCGCGCGCCGTCTCGGCGCCGTGATTTCCGCTTACGATTTAAGGCCCGCGGCGAAAGAGCAGGTGCAGAGTCTTGGCGGACGTTTTGTTGAGCTTCCCATCGAAGCCAAGGACGCGCAGGACGCCCGCGGGTATGCTCGGGCGCAGGATGAAGACTTCTACCGCCGTCAGCGTGAGTTGCTCGGAAAAGCAGTGCAGGAGAGCGATGTGGTAATCACCGCGGCGGTAATTCCCGGAAAAAAATCGCCTATCCTGGTGACCGAAGACATGGTGAAGGGAATGGCGCCAGGATCGGTGATCCTCGATCTGGCCTCGGAACGGGGCGGCAACTGCGAGATCACGGAAACCGGCAAGACCGTGGTCAAGCATGGCGTCACCATTATCGGAGCGATCAATCTGGCCACCGGTGTGCCTTATCACGCCAGCATGATGTATGCCCGCAACATCACCGCCTTTTTGACTCATCTCATAAAAGATCAAAAGCTGAATCTGAATCTCGAAGATGAAATTGTGCGCGAGACTCTGCTCACCCACGGTGGTGAGATTGTGCAAGCCCGTGTCCGCGAGTTTTTTAAATTGCCTGCGCTGGCGTCCGTGACCGGTTGATGGTTCATACGGTGGAGGGACGGGCGCGTCGCCCGTCCGGCTTGTGATAGGCCGGGCGGGGCGCCCGGCGCTACACGTACTAATCTCCACGTACTAATGACGGAGGAAAGATGAACAGCAGTTCGAACCTGATCAACGCACTCTTTATTTTTGTGCTCGCCGGCTTCATCGGATTTGAAGTGATCCGGCGAGTCTCGCCCCTGCTGCACACTCCGTTGATGTCGCTCACCAACGCCCTGGATGCGATCGCGGTGGTGGGCGCCATCGTGCTGGTCGGTGAGCACAAGAGCACGCTCGCCACCGTCTTCGGCTTCATCGCCGTGGTCGCCGCCACCAGTAACATCGTCGGCGGCTTCCTGATCACGGACCGCATGTTGAAGATGTTCAAATCCAGCCGTCCCGCGGACAAATCGGTGGCCAAATAATGACCGGTGAATTCGCGGGCGGCCAAGTCGTCATCGAGCTTCTCTATCTCATCGCGAGCGTGCTCTTCATCCTTTCCCTGAAGTGGATGAGCTCGCCAACCACGGCCCGTCACGGCATCTGGGCGGGCGAAATCGGTATGGTGCTGGCGATCGGCGGCACGCTGCTCAACCACGGCATGAGCTACCACCTGATCGTCATCGCGCTGGTGCTCGGCACCATCATCGGCGTTCCACTAGGAGAAGTGGCGATGACGGCCGTTCCGCAGCGGACCGCGCTCAGTCATGCCTTTGGCGCACTTTGCGTGACTCTCGTCGGCTCGGCCGAATTTTATTTGCGCACACCCGATATCTCGCGTTTCATGATGGCGGTGCTGTCCCTCGAAGTTATTCTCGGAGGGTTGACCGTCACCGGCAGCTTGATGGCTGCCGGCAAGCTGCAGGAAATCCTGCCGCAGCGCCCGTTGACTTACAAAGGTCAGAACCTCGTCAACTTTCTGCTGCTCGCCGCCGCCCTGGTCATCGCCGTAACTCTAGTCCTGCATCCGGAATCCAAGTCGTTGTTTCCGTTCATGGTCCTGATCGCGCTGGCATTCGGCGTGTTGTTGATCATCCCCATCGGCGGCGCGGACATGCCCACCGTCATCTCGCTGTTAAACGGCTATGCCGGTTTGTCGGCGGCGGCCATGGGCTTTGTCCTCAATAGCAAGCTGCTGATCATCGCCGGCGCGCTCGATGGATCGTCGGGACTCATCCTCTCCATCATCATGTCGAAGGCCATGAACCGCTCCTTCACCAACGTTTTGTTCGGAGCCTTTGGTCAGGTACAACCTTCGGCGGCTGCGGGAGAAGAGGCCAGGCCGGTCCGCAGCGCGACTCCGGAAGAAGCCGCGGCGATTTTATCGGCCGCGAACCGCGTCATCGTGGTTCCCGGATACGGCATGGCCGTAGCCCAGGCGCAGCACAAAGTGCGTGAACTTTACGATGCTCTGACCAAACGCGGCGTGGACGTGCGCTTCGCCATTCACCCCGTTGCCGGACGCATGCCCGGCCACATGAATGTGCTGCTCGCCGAAGCCGATATTCCCTATGACCGCCTGATTGAGATGGATGAGATCAACGGCGACTTCCCTCAGACCGATGTCGCCCTGGTGATTGGAGCCAATGACGTCACCAACCCTGCCGCCCGCTCCGACGCTTCCAGTCCGATCTACGGGATGCCTATCCTCGATGTCGACAAGGCCCATACTGTGATGGTCATCAAACGCAGCATGAACCCTGGCTTTGCGGGCATCGATAACCCGCTCTACTATCTCGATAACACCCTGATGCTGTTTGGGGACGCCAAGGCATTTGTCGGCAGTATTGTGCGCGAGCTCGGCGGAGGACATGGCTAGCAGTCTGAGCGCAAGTGCGGTTCGTATCAGGGCATGCCTTCGGCGTGCCGTAAGCGGCGTTCGGAGCGCGCCCTCAGGCGCTGAGGCCGGGGATCGGAGCGCCGAGCGCTTCATCAATAAGTCGTGCAGGTAGTTACGGTATCGCGGAGCGATATCCTGATAGGAGTCGCCCTACATCCCCAGGCTGCCAGGGAGAAACATAGCGGACCGCAGCCTATGCGCAACGAATTTCGCGCAGCCTGCGGCCCGCCTGGTGTTTAGGCTGCTTTTTTCAGCTGTCTGATTTTGGCCCAACGTGCTTTCTGAGCCAGAGAAATTCTCCGGCGCCCTGCCGCGGAGAGAACGCGCTTGCCGCGGCGTGGCGCCCCGGCGTGCACGGTTGCGCCCGAGCCTCGGGTAAGCTTTTCGAGAACCGAAATAGCTTCCCCAAGCTTCTGGACTTGGTTCTGAGCGTCCCGGCGTTCCTCGCGGAGCCGGTCGATTGCCTTAGCAATGTTTGTCATCAAATACCCCCTCGGGTAACTCCCGACCGACATTGTATTACTAACTCCACGCCTGTGTCAGAATTTATTGCTGGCCAAGAGCAGATTACACATAACTCGGCGACACGAAGATGACGAAAAAAAGGCGATGGCGCGAGACAAGGTGACCCGGAGATAACCATTTTCAGCATCGAGACCGCCTACCCACAGCCTCATCCCAGGGGTGGTAATAGTCCCGACGACCCGAACAAGAAGAGGGCGCCAACCGCAAGGCTATCGATCGCCGTCTGCGCGGTAACCACAAATTGAAAGCGCGGCAATCGCGAGCTGAATCGAAAAAGTCCTACCGCCGGTGCTGTCATCGCGGTATTCATCACCAGTAATCCCACGATAAACATCGCCAGGCCGACGCGGAACGGAGGGCCCATATGCTCGGCGGCTTCGATCCGTCTAAAATCAGTTATCTTGGAGAACGAAAAACAGTACAATGGCGGCAATCCAATCGTATTCGGAGGTAGTCGTGAAGCCAATCCGTCCTTTGGGTGCGGGTGCAGCGTTGGTTGTGATCTTCTTAGCTATCGTGCCGAATATGTGCGCTCAGGAAGCAACTCCTCCCCAGCACACCGGTGTTCCGCAAGACTGGTCACAGCACCACATCGTCTTCAGCCGCGATGCGCTCGCCCAGAACCCGGATCTGATCGATCGGGAACCGCGCATTCTGAATCAGGCGATGCAGCGTTGGCAGGTGCCGAATTTCGGTGTCTTCCAGGGCGCCGATCCTTTGCCGGCTTCCGTAAACGAACCGGCAAAGGACCGCGATTGGAACGTCAATTTGGCGGGCCGCGTTCCCATAGATACGTTTCCGGCCAAATTTTCTTATGATCCTAGCGCTCCGCCCGATTGCACCAATGACTACGTTGTGTTCGGACTGGCCTCCCCCGAGACCGCCGGCACCCCCGGCGTCAACGCCAATTTTGTCGGCTTCAACGATCTCTATTCGACGCAACCTACCGCCGGCGGTCTCTGCGACACCGACGGACCGTCAGTGCTGTTTGCCTATAACATCACCACTGTCACTACGGGCAGGATTGTAACCTCCCCGGTTCTTTCCGAGAACGGAAAGCAGATCGCCTTCGTTGAAAGCATTCCCGGACCGCCCGCCGAGGCCATTTTCCATGTCTTGACTTGGACTGCCGGCCAGGGCTCGATCCACGCCGCCGCGCTACCCACGATGACTTCAGTGGTCCTCTCCTCAACCGCCAATGACACCACGTCATCGCCATGGATAGACTACGGCACGGATACGGCCTACGTGGCAACGGACGACGGCGTTGTTTACCAAATTACGGGTGTCTTCACGACAACGCCCACGCTTAGCACCTCTCCGTGGCCGATTAAGCTCACCACCACCAGCCTGAGTTCTCCGGTTCTCGACGCGAATCTTGGCCTGCTGATGGTCGGCGGCCATGACAACGGAACCCTCTATCAGATCAACATCAACTCCCCGTCGACCGCGCCCGTGACGCTCCAGGTTGGATACAACCGCGCCGGCAAAGTAACTCCCGGTATCGTGGCTCCGCCGGTTGTCGATATCACCAACGGCACAACCTTCGTCGTCAGCGCCTATGGCGACTTCACCTTCGGCATAAACAACACATTTGCCGCCGTGCTTGTCCAAGCCGACACCGCCACCCTGGGTAAGACAGTGCTACAGGTAGCCAACATTGGCGAAGGCTCCACCACCGGAACTCATCTCAGCCTCTACGAGCCCGCCTTTAGCAACAATTACTACAGCGCTCCCTCGAGTGGAGTAATCAGTCTTTGCGGCACCGGCGCCTCCAATACCAATCCCTACCAATACGCCTTCGGGTTCACCGGCATCAAAATGAACGCGAGCACGCCCGTGATCTCGCAGGAACTCTCCACGGTTGCCACCGACACATGCACGGGATGGACGGAGTTCTACAATCCCAATATCAACAGCGGAGTCGATTTCTTTTTCTTCGGGTTGACCGGAGACTGCACCCTCCTTCCAGGCGGTACGGGCGTGACCACTGGTTGTGTAGTGGCGCTCAGCAGCGATTCGACGATCCCCACGACGACGGCATCTGTGCGCGGCGGTCCCAGTGGGATCGTCGTCGATAACTACAGTACGGCTTCGCAGGCATCCAGCATCTATTTCACTGCCGTGGGCCGGCAGACCGCGTATAAGTTTACCCAGGACGGTCTGCACTAGAAGCTGCAGAGGGCTAAAGCCGCGGTTGCAGGCTGAGGAGCCCTCCGTCGGCTGTCTTTCTGTTTACCTCATTTGCCATTGCAACCCACTGCGCCCGCGATGAAAACGTCAGGAGCGAAATGCAGCTAACTCCTTGAAGATAAAGAGGATAACTTTTATTTAAACTGGAAGGTGAATTGCTTGCATCGCCTGTCATGCAGTCTCTCTGGCCGAGGACGAAAACGAAGAGCAGGATTGCGCTCGCGGCAGCCGTGGTCCTGGTCGGCCTCAGCGGCGTACTCGCTTGGTGCTCAGTCACGTCTGCGGCAACGTCTCCGTCGACCATCGTTTCGCGTCGTATCCCGCTCAGGCGACTGGAAAAGAGCCTGCGTCGTGTGCCCGCGCATATCTCCGAATTCGCTCCCGTGGCGGAGCCGCTGGCCCTGCCGAAATGTGGACGGGTCCGTCCGCCCGAAGCCTTGCTCACGCCAGACCCGTTGCTGCACGTGCAAGATGACGATCTGCATGTGCGCGTCAGCTTCATTGTTGGATCCGACGGACACGTGCACAGCGCTTTCGTTCTGGATAGCGGCGGTCCCGTGGAAGACCAGATTGCGTTGAGCGCAGTCCGCTTCTGGCGCTATCGTCCCGCACTCTGCAACGGCGTTCCCACCGACTCCGAGGCGTTGGTAATATTCAGCATCCGCTAGCGCGCGAATTCTCCTACAATGTCAGCGATGAGGTTGCCGTGACCGCAGATCATCCGAATCCTCCCGATCCAGAGCTCGACCGCAAGGAGATCGAAGAGTTCTTTCAACAGCTCCCCGGTAGCTTTCGCTGGCCGAAGCCGAACGCCGAAGCAGTCGCGGCAGCCGTGGAAGCTATCCAACGTATGGCGGGCGGCAGCGCGGCGGCGCACGACTTGGCGGCGGCCGGTGACGCGGGCGAGCCGGGGTTCGCCTGCCTGGCCTGCGGAGGCTCGCTGCCGGCGAACGCTCGCTTTTGTGCCTCGTGCGGAAGTCCTCAGGAGCCTGTGTCCGGAGATACTGCCGTTCAGCCGCAATCTCGCGCGGGCGCGCATCACCACTTTCACCACCACTATCATCATCTCGTCCCCAGTCCTGCAGCCTCCGGCCATGCCCAGGCGCCCGGCGCGCCCTCGGCCGAGTCCGAGCCCGCTGCTCCTCGCGGCCGTGCTCCCGGTTCTGCGGGCACTGGTTCTTCGGGAAAATCGACCGGCGGCCGCGCCGAAGTTGGCGCTCGCCGGGTCGTCCAGGACTGGGCCCAGGCCTGCAACACCAGGCATATCGACGACCTGCTCGAACTCTACGCTGCCGATGCTACTCTCATCCGCTCCAGCATTCCGCCGGTTCGCAGCCTGCCAGCGATCAGGGAATTTCTTCTCTCGCTGCTTGAAGCCGGATTGGGCGAGGTAGAAATGGAATCGCTGCGCATCGAAGTGATGGGTGAGATTGCTCTCGATCTCGGACGCTGCAAAATGCTCGTGCCCATAGCCATGGGGAAGCGCCGCGAAGAACGTGGCAAGTATCTGGTTGTCCTCGTCCGCCAGCCCGCCGGCACATGGAAGATCCTTGCCGATTGCTGGTCCGCCGATCTGGCGGTCAGCGCCCCACCGCCCGAGACCGCTGCCCGCAAGGGAAGCGAACCAAGCCCACCTCTGCGCAAGCCCCGCTGAAAAGGGACGTTCCTGGCGATGACGATAAAACTCCACGGCATTGAGGCCTGCGTGTTCGACGCCTACGGCACTCTGTTCGACGTCAACGATGCCGCTCGCACCGCCCAGGACTCGCTGGGAGAGAAGTGGCAGCCGCTCGCCGAGTTGTGGCGCGCGAAGCAATTGCAATACACCTGGTTGCTTGGCCTGGCTGGGCGACACGCGGATTTTTGGCAAGTGACCGGCGATGCCCTCGACTTCGCTCTGGCGACGCTGCAAATCGAAGACGCGGCCCTACGCGCCCGGTTGATGAATCTCTATCTGGTATTGAACGCCTACCCGGAAGTGCCCGGCACCCTGAAGCGCCTGAAAGCGGCCGGCATGAAGCTTGCCATACTGTCCAACGGGACCCCCGCCATGCTCGCTGCGGCGGCGGCCAACGCGGGCATCGCCGATCGGTTCGATGCTCTGCTGTCGGTGGAGGAAGTGAAGGTCTACAAGCCGCACCCCTCCGTCTATGGGCTGGTCTGTGAGCGGCTCTACGTGGCGGCGGCGCGCGTTTGCTTTCTATCTTCCAACGGCTGGGATGCGTATTCCGCCAAGGCGTTTGGTTTCCGCGTCCTGTGGTGTAACCGTTTCGGCCAAGCGCCCGAGCGAATCCCGGAGACGCCCGACGCCGAGATCGCCACGCTTGCCGAACTGCCGGATATCGTTCTGGATTAAAACGGAAAGTTGAGTGAACTTGCGAGTCGCGGTTCTAGTGGCTGTACACCGTGGTTGCGGGATTGTAGTTCTTCCAGTCGAACCAGTAGTCCTTTAGGAAATGAATCTTCTCCAGACACTGCCCCACCGCCGGCCCGCTCGTCGCGCAACCGGCAAAATTCCACGTGTTGCCCAGCGAATCGAGCAGCCGCCACCCCGAACTTTGCTCATTACTGCTTTCATCATTCTGCGTGTCGCGATAGAGCTCAATGTCCTGTCCGTGCCACTGCGAGCGGAACACGCGCACCGAATCACCGTCCGGCCCGGTCACTAAAACCACCGGAACGCTGGCGATCTTATCCTCGATCGGGCTCGCGCTGCGCACCTTTGCCAAAGGAAAAGCCCGAGACTGCCCGCCCACTGTGACTCCCAGAATCACGTCGCGATCTTTCAGCCCTTGCCCCGGAAAAGTCAGTGGTACCGGATACTTCGCAACCTCTTCTTCCCACTTCTTGTCGTAGTCCTTATCACCGTGCCCCTTGACTGGCGCCATTACCAATCCATGTGGTTCTTCGGACACCCACCAACCGAATGTGAGTTCGTCATTAGGCATCAATTCCAGCGCGCTGCCGGCCAGTTCGCCCGCGATTGCACGTCCCGTGACCTGCTGCCACCACGAGCCTGTCTCGCGATCGCGCATCAGAAAATTCTGGTTATTGATCCCAGCCAAATAGAAGTGCAGCTCGCGTCCCCGCGCCATTCGCTTCCACACCAGACCGGTGTGACAGAGCGTTCAATAGGTGACGACGATCGGTATCTCGGCCACCGTATCGTTCAGAATGTGATGGTAGGCCATCTGCACGATCGGATAAGCGCGCGCTTCCTGCCCGATTCGCACCGCCATCACCATTTCCTTGTCGCTCAGGTGGGCATCGCCAGCCGAAACGAACCCCGCGGCCGTAATCGGGTTGAACATCCATTCAAAATAGTTCTGCCGGACCATTACCGAAGACGCCGCGCTTAGCACCAGCGCCATCACGATGCCCGTCCGCAACCATCTCGATGAGCTCCGCCACAGACGCGCGCCCAGCGCCACCGCGCCTGCCAAAGCGGCCACCGTCAGGCTGGGGGCAATCCGCTTCACCGCGATGGCCAGCCCCAGCGCCCGCTCCGACTGGTGACGGAATGGCCGAATGACAAACGCCGGAATCAGAAACAGGCTTAGAGAAAACACGGCCAGCAGCCCCAGCAGCAGCCATAGCCCACGATTCTCAGATCTATTGATCGCCCGATTGACCGCTCGAATCATCACCCGAAGATTCATCCCTCTCGATGCTGCAAGCGATTCGCAACTCGAAGAAAATCAGGTTTGAGGATAACACTGGCAGACCAAACAAAAACCCCGATCCTCGCGGATCGGGGTTAATCGGGTTCGTTGAGTAGAGCCGCTGGGTTTAGTCTGTGCGTGTCGTGAGCATCTCCCGGAATCCCAGGCTGTTCACGTCGCGGAACATCGGCGTTCCGGGCGGCAGACCTTGCGGGCTGGAGAAATCCAAATCGAAAATATAATTTCGCGCTGGAGGTTGATATACGACGGCGCAACACTTGTATACCCCGGTGTTATAGGTTGAGTAGTACAAGCTCACGATCGAGCCCATGTAATTCAGCGTTTGTCCGCTCCAGTTTTCGAGGTAGCGCAGGAAGTTATGCACACCCCCGTCGGTGCCGAAGTCCTGGGCTGCTCCCCAAGTCGGCTGCGGGAAATTGATGTTCTTTCCCCCTGCTACCGCAACCCGGTACCAGGTACTGGTAGCAGTTCGGTTGCCCGTATTGGTGACAGTACCGTCGCCGCCGGTACTAAAGGTCGGAGTGTCCTCGCCGATACCAAAGCTTGGCAGGTCGGTCCAACTGTTCGAGAGGAACGTGACAGTGTCGGCGATCACAGACGTGGACGAATGTCCGGCCTCGTCTACGAGCGGGTTGTTCCAGGCCGTGTCGGTCGAGTTGGTGTTGTAATCGCCCCAGACGTAAACCGGATTCTCCGATGCCACCGTGAACCCGCCCGGGTCCGCTATCGTTCCACCCGGAACCGTCGGTACGTTGCCGAGCGACGCATCCACCAGTCTCAAGACGTGGCGTGCCCCGCTCACCCAGTTCTTGCGGCCGGTGTGGCCGCAACTCGCAATCCGAGCGCCGGCCGCGGTGCCGAAGGGATCGGGGACTGCCGTGCTGTTGATTTGCGTGTTCAGGTTCGTGCCCTGGACTACTGGTGGAACTGCCGTACCAGGGACGGTCATCGTACCGTAGAAACCCAATCCCAGGTTCGCCGTGCCGAAGGTGTCCAGAAATCCGTTCTGATTGACGTCCTCGGGTGACTTGGTGACCGGAGGCTCCAGCACTCCGTCGGGCGTACCCGCGGCGCTGGAGGCGTTGACCACGTCCTCTAGGCCAGAGTCGCCGCTCTTAACCCCCGCAACGTCCGGAGTAGTCGGATTCGGATTTAGCAGCATTCCGCGACGATCGGAGAAATACAGCACGTATCCGTTCTGATTGGTGTAGTTCACACTCGTGCCACTGGTGCCGATTGCTCCCGACAGCCATCTTTGCAGGTTGCCTACATCGATTTCAACGGCGTTCATCACGCCCATGGTCGTGCAGCTGTTGTCCGCCGAGCCGTCGTCCGTCTGGACGGTGTTGTCGCGAACTTCGCCTTCGCGGGCATCGTAGAAGTTGATGGGATACCAGTTGAACTGGGTGACGCTCTGGCTTGCCAACGATGAAAGGCCAAACTGCCAGTACGGGTTAGTCGCCGCGTTGTCCACCAGAAGCGGCGGCGTGGCGGCCCATTCCGTGCACTTTATGTTAGGGCTAGTACCCGATGTCGCAAGACACTGGGGGGCCAAACCGGTGGCAAGCTGCGTATACGCGGGGAGGCCTGAGGTTGCCGTGCCGCGATCCGCCGGCTCTTGCAGCAGCAGAATCGCGTTCGGATTGATCGGGTTTGGAGTTGGGGTAAAGTCAGGTGAAGTCGCAGGAGTACCGCCGCCCGACTGCGTGGGTGCGGTCGCGCCCCGCGCAAATCCCAGGGCCAGCCATTCGTTGGTTACCGGGACCCACGTGCCCGCATTGTTTTTGTATTCCACCCGCAGGTAGCCATCGATCAGGTTCCAGGTCTGGGTCTGGGCGGCCACAGCGGCCGAGCTGTTCCCGACGACCGCGCCGTTCACCGTGTAATACGGAGATACCGGCGGGTTCGTGCAACCGGCAGGATAGCCGTCCGCTATAGAACTAAAGGCAGTTCCGCTTGAACTTGTGCCTGGTGATACCGGAGGGCAGAGGACGAGCGTCGGCGCAGTGCCGGCGGTGTTGTTGTAGGTGATCGGGGCGCTTTGTGCTCCTGTAGTGCCCGTCGGCTGGAGCCCCTGTTGTGTGGAGCTTCCGTTCTTTGCGTTTCCCAACCAAGGCAGCGGTGCGTAGGGCCAGTCTGCGCCGTCGACACCATTGGCGCCAGCAGTGGCGGAAGCAAGCACAACGCCGGCAGATGGCACCGCGTTCGACGCGGCGGCGAAGTACAGGTTATAGGTGCCGGACGATGGCGCCGCGAACGTCGAGGCGTAATTGCCCGCCGCGATTGGAATTCCCAAGGGATTGGTGGCGGTCCCGCCCGTTGCCGTCGCCTGCGTCGTCGTGATGTTCGCCAAGCGGACGTTCTGCGGATCCGAATATCCGCTGCCGTTCAGAAATTCCGTGGGATCGTCGCTCAGCTCCACGTGAATCACCGCCAGGTCCCATTCGCGTGATTGGGCCAGCGCTGAAGTCGGGCTCTCGCCCACCGGTGGCCGGCGAATAATCTGGAAAGGAAACGTCGTACCGCTTACGAATGGCATCTTAAGGTTTTTGGCGCCCGTCCCCACTTTGTTGACAGCCTTGTTCCCATAGTTCCCGTTAGTGACCTGAAGGGCAACCGTGTTTGTGGACCAATTTGTCCAGGCGTTGGCGCCGTTATAGGCTGACGCCGGCGGATTTCCACCCGCACCCTGCACGCTGCCGTCCCCGTAAGAAGCGGCGCTGGGCGCATCCATAAGCACGCAATTCGTGGTGGTTGTGCTGCAACCGTTGGCGGCGTTCGGCATGTATACGCTGCCGTTATAGTTGGTGTTTGCACCCCACCCGTTGGCCAACTGGGTGCGAACGACGTTGCCATATGCCGATACCTTGTTGTGAAAAGTCAGGCTACTGCCAGGGCCAACGAACGGATACAAGTCGCCATTCGTGTGTACCGGGCCGACCATGTCAAAATTGGGTCCGCTGAAGAAAGAGAGATCGCTTTCCGAGAACACGCCGAACTGGAACACCGGAATCAGCGCCACCTGGGCTTGCCGCGTCATGCTTACTTCCTGCCCACCAAAGGTTGAGGACGCCGTGGCCAGCATGTTCACCGGGATGATCTGCGCCCACAAACCCGCGTTCGCCCCGTTGCCCTGGATCTGTCCCCAGGTTGCGGGTGGTGTCGCATTTGGGTTCGTTGGCGGGCAAGTCACACCCGGCGGCGCAACCGAATAGTCTCTCCAGGTAAACCCCGCTAAGTTCGGCCCATTGTTGGTCGGGAGGCCCACCGCGCAGATTTCGCCTTCGTTGGGGGCCAGCGAGTTCTGGAACACCGCGGCTAGGTTCGAATACATCGTCTCGATGCCGCCCTCGGCCGCGTGAAAGGCCACGTCGTTCCGCAGATCGGTGCCGCCCACCTTGCCTTCGGTGTTGACCATCATCATCAGGCCGATTGCGATTCCCGACAGCAGCAACAACATCAGCAAGGATGCGATCAGCGTGAATCCTTTGGTGTGCTGTCTGAAACTCTTCGTACGATAACTCCCCATGGTGTCGCTCCCCATCGCCTTATTCGCCATCGTCTCGTTCTCTTTCGTCTTTACGTCTTGCACCCTTTCGCCGTCTCCGTCGCTACTGGGTAGGATAGTTGTTGGTGTACGTCAGATTCCGTGCCGCGACCGAGGTTTGCAAATCCAATCGCTGATAACTGGCCTGGCTGTTCGAAAAGCCCACCTGCGAGCTATCGATCGCCATATTCAGAATGTTGATCTTGGTGATGCTGACTGGGGTAAGTCCAGCCGAAGCACCAGCCGTGTTGCAGCCATCGCTGGCGGCGCCGGGGTTGCTGCAGTTCACCGCCGGCAAATCGGTGTTGCTGTTGAAAAGGTCATAGCTGAACTTCATATAAACGACGTTTTCCGCCACCGGCATGGGAGTGTGCCCGCTGATCTGCCGCATGAGTCGCGCCGGGCTTACGCTACTGTCGAGGTAATAGGTAATTACCAGAACGCGCACTGGACTGGTTCCGGTAGCGTTCTTCGGCTCAGTGTTGAAATAATTGGTGCCGGTTGTCTGGTTCATGTGCAGCACATCGCCATTGGCGAAGGGAACGGCGTAAGTTGTCCCCACCGCGTTCGTGCCCGTCGTGATGGTGCCCGCCGTGACTTCGCCGATTACGGTGGCGCCGTTCAAGGTCATCATCACCAGATCGCCAGGCACCAGCCCCACCACCGGATCGTTCACGGCGGGCGCCGTGGTCACGCCGGTCGGCAAACAGCCCGCCGGTGGAAAAGCCGGGGGTAAGCCGGCGGTAAGTGGCGTGGTGGCTGGCCCGAAGGTGATTACCCCCACCGCCGTGGCCGTGGCGGTGTAGCAGTTCAAATAGAAGCTGTTGTCGGTATACACCACGGTGACCGCATCGGTGGGTCCCTGCGCGGTAACGAGCGTTGGCCCGACGTTGTATCCGGGAAGCAGACCGTAAAGATATGGTGTGCCGCTATTCAGCGGGTACTTCACCGACGTGCCGTTGATGTAGCAAGTCGAAGTCTGATCGCAGCCATACACGGGAGTGGTTCCGGACGGGAGCGCGATGGACACACCGTTGCCCAGTCCCGCCCCGGCCAGACTCAGGTCTTTCGTCAATATGTTGGACGCGGCTCGAAAATCCTGCTGCATTTCCGCCCGCTGCGTTACCGTCCAGGTTGCGGACACGCCTTGGATATAAATCTGCACCGCCGCGCCCAGCACAGCCGTTCCCAGGGCGATGGCGATCATCATTTCCATCAGACTGAATCCACCCTCGCGTTTTGTCGAGCGATCGCTCATAACTCCCCTTTTACTCACGAGTACTGCGAAATGAACGAATTGAGAATGTACGTTTTCCCGGTTTTCACCTGGGGAGTGTTGTATTGCACGGTGATCGTCACGCTTCGCAGAGTGGGGATCAAGTTGCCCGACGAGTCATAGACCGGCCCGATCAGAATCGTGCGCTGGTAGCCGGTCAATGGAATCAAAATATCGTCCACCGTTTGATAGATCCCGTCCGGCCCCGGGTCCTGTAGAGTTTGCTCGCCCGCAACCGCGTCATCGGCCGTCCCATAGATTCCATCCGCTCCCGCGTTGTAGATCGGTGTCGCGCCATCGATGAAAATGCCCCCGTTCGATACATTCTGGATTTGGGCCCAGGTGATCTGCGTCGTGTTGCGCGCGGTTATGATGCTTTCGTAGGACTCGTTCGCCAGTTGCTTGGCGATCATGTCCGACTGCGATGTTTGCGTCGCCGCCATGGCCAGCCCGAACACGCCCAACATGCTCACCATTCCTACTGTCAGCACGGCGATCGAGATCAGAACCTCAAGCAGCGAAACTCCGCTCTCCGCGCGTTTCCGCAGCCGGGAATTCCCGCCGCGCCTGATCATTGACGTACCCATTTATAGCCTCCCGACGTGGAATAAAGCCGCCATCCGTGAATGCGGCCCGTTCCGCCCCACACATCCACCGCCCGTGAACTCAGCAGATTCCCGCTTTGCGAAATGTAGACCACTCCGTTATCCCAGTTATTGCCACCAGCACAACTCAACGCCACCTGCGCCGAGCCATCCGGGCAGAAGTAAATTACCGTTACCGTGGTTCCTCCGGCGTTCCCGTTCGAGGTGTAGCCAAAGTCAATTGAGTTCGCTCCCGTGCCGAAGCTGTCCGGGGTCGGCGTGGCGCCAACCGTTGGTTGCTGCGCGAGAAACGCCACATCCGTGGGCAATTGATAGGTCACCGAATTCTGATCGCCCGAAAATGCCGCCACCCCCGAGGCGAGCGCGGGGGCCACCGTGATTGTGTTGGGCGTGACACTGTTCGAGAAAGTCACCGAGTACGATGTCCGCTGCGATACCGCGTTGTCGCGCGCCTGCCGCAACGCCGACAGAGTCGTGTTATAGGCATTGGTCACATGCTGTTGCTTCAGCGCCGGCACCAGGCCGAAAACCGAAACCACGGCCACGACCATGGAAATCGCCACCACCACCATCATTTCGATCAAGCTGAAGCCGCTCTCCCGATGCCTGCGATGCCGCGCATTGGTTTCCAGGTTTCTCATAAGCATTTGCCGTACCTGCCCCGCTCTGTGAAACACAACCCTCACAACAAATTCGCGCCACTGAAAATGGTTAAGTATCTCCCGCGACCCTTTACGGATCGCAGTGCCGACATCTGTGTAAGTAACTCGATGTTAGGAACTGTTCCGCGGTACGTCAAAGTACCGGGGTACAGCGGCCCTCCGTACATTGTCTTTTCGTAAGGTAATTCCAGGAGAGTTACGATCGTGCCGCACGCTGCTCGTTGCGAAAGCACACTCCCTTTCACCGAGCTGCATACTGGAAATTAAATCTTGCTACCGAAGGCTTGCGCCCACGGAAATGTCACGAACGCAATCTCAGCTTATCCGCCGCCAGCCAAAATCGAAAGATGACGAAAGTGAAGGAAGGAAGTTACGGAAGGTACAAATATTGAGGAACACTGCTGTCCGGCTAAAGTTTTGGGAGGCTATTCTAACCCATTGAAGATAAGCATGATAACGCATGGTCGAAGCAGGAACGATTTGTATTGAAAAAGGGCCGGATTGACTTCCTTCTGCCAGTCTTCCGGGTGAAACAATGACGGGTGAACTCTGGCCGCACCGTCTTCTCACAACTGATCGAACATCTGCCCGAAAAAGAATTTCAGAAGTGTGTTGCCCGCTACCATGGCGATTCTAACTTCAGGGGATTTTCCTGTTGGGACCAGTTACTGGCGATGGCCTTCGCGCAACTCACCTATCGCGAGAGCCTGCGCGACATCGAGTCCTGCCTGCGCGCTCTACAAAGCAAGCTGTATCACATGGGGTTCCGCGGCAAAGTGTCGCGCTCGACCTTGGCCGACGCGAACGAATCGCACGACTGGCGTATCTTCGCCGATTTCGCGCAGGGGTTGATTGCGATCGCCCGTCCGTTGCACGCCTGTGATCTGATGGGCATCGATCTCGATCAGAGTTTGTATGCGTTGGACTCCACGACCATCGACCTGTGCTTGTCGCTGTTTCCCTGGGCGAAGTTTCGCCAGCGCAAGGCCGTCAAGATGCACACCTTGCTGGATCTGACGGCAACATTCCCACGTTTATCCGCGTCACCAGCGGGGCCGTGCATGACGTGAACATCCTCGACGAGATCATGCCGGAGGCCGGAGCCTTCTACGTGATGGACCGGGCCTACATCGACTTTCAACGGCTCTTCGTCTTTACGCTCAGCTCAGCCTTCTTCGTTGTGCGCACCAAGTCCAACCTGTTACTCGCACGACGTTACTCGCATCCGGTGGATAAGAGTTCGGGCGTGCTCTCGGATCAAACCGTGATTCTTTCCTCCGTGGAATCGGCCACAGCTTATCCCGACCCGCTGCGAAAGGTGAACTACTTCGACGCGGAGAGGAACAAGCGCCTGAAGTTTCTGACCAACAACTTTACGCTTCCGGCGCGGACCATTGCCGACATCTACCGGCAACGCTGGCAAGTGGAGCTATTTTTCAAATGGATCAAGACGCATCTGCGAATCAAGGCATTCTACGGAACCAGCGAGAACGCCGTGAAGACCCAAATCTGGATTGCGGTGTCGATTTATGTGCTGGTGGCGATCGTGCGCAAGCGACTCGGTCTGGAAGCCAGTCTTTACCAGATTCTACAGATTCTCAGTGTTACTCTTTTCGAGAAAACGCCCATTTTTACGGGCACTTCAAGCGTGCGACTCCGATAACGATTTATTCGACATCGGTAATCAGTTGATTCTGTTCAACTTTTAGCCGGACAGTAGTGATTGAGGAATCACACCGCCAACATGACACCGGTAACTTGTCATCGGCACCGACCTTCTCTTACTATGCGGTTACTATGGATCTTCGCGCCCTCGTGGTGTGTTCGGATCAGGACTCCGCCGGCCTGCTCACGCTCATTCTGTCCGAACTGGGGTTGGCAGCCGAGCATACGCCTTCAATTTCCCGCGGACTGGAACTGCTCGAAGGCGAGCACTTCGATGTCGTAGTCCTCGACTATCGCGTCGATCAGAGTTCTGAGCGATTCCTCGCGCGTTTGCGCCAATCGCCCAAAAATCGCGCCAGCATGCTGATTGTGATTGTCGATAGCGAGTTCAATGCCCGCCCCGTTTTCGGACTCGGCGCCAACTTTGTTCTCTATCGCCCGCTCTCTTCCGAGCGCACCCGCATCAGCCTGCGCGCCGCCCGCGGCCTCATGCGCCGTGAACGCCGCCGCGCTCCCCGCACG
>Ga0181523_10001367_pt1 | contig 25947 bp, 22 predicted proteins | sample PEATcosm2014_Bin_43_FD_119752 | JGI IMG/M metagenome (GOLD analysis project Ga0181523, IMG submission 119752) | Peatland microbial communities from MTU Mesocosm Facility, Houghton, MI, USA - PEATcosm2014_Bin05_30_metaG | ecosystem: Environmental > Terrestrial > Soil > Wetlands > Peat | place... | reverse complement strand
TGTGCCGAAGCTGCGGAAGAAATGAATGCCAGTGAGAGAATGAGGAAAAAAGAGAACCATCTGCAGTTCATGGCTCCCAGTTTGCGCGTGAAAACGCCAGTTGCCAAGTCTAGGCGTGTTTTTTTGCGTCGGTGCTTTTGGGAGCGGCGCTTCCTTTTGAAGGATCGGGATTTGCCAGGACTTTCGCGGCTTGCGCTGCCCTGAATTTCCGCAAGGCTTCGCGGTATTCGGGATATTTGACTCCCAAAATTGCCGTCGCGAAGAGCGCCGCGTTGATGGCGCCTGGTTTTCCGATTGCCAGCGTTCCCACGGGAATGCCTCCTGGCATTTGCACCATGGAAAGCAAGGAATCCAGGCCCTTCAGCGATTGCGACTCCATCGGCACGCCCAGAACGGGCAGCAACGTTTTAGCTGCAGTAACACCAGCCAAATGCGCGGCGCCACCCGCGGCCGCGATAATTACCTGCATGCCGCGATGCTCCGCTGCCGCCGCGTATTCGAATAGTACGTCTGGCGTGCGATGCGCGGAGATCACGCGCGTCTCAAACGGTACGCCCAGTTCCTGGAGAGTTTTCGCGGTGTGCTCCATGGTCTCCCAATCCGACGAGGAGCCCATGATCACGCCAACAAGAGCCGTGTTTTGCTTTTCTGCTTCACCCCTTGCGCTGTTTTTCATGTGTATGAAGTACCGTCCTGATTTGAGTGTTGCTCACAAAAGAGAATGCCGGCCAACGGGCCGGCTTCGCATCGTAACAGGCTTCTATTCTACGAAGTTTCTGCACGCGATGCGACTTTTCCGCGCTCCTTCCAGGCATGGCGCAATTGGCCGACCAGATAGAGGGAACCTGTGATGAAGACTGCATCTTCGGGTTGGGCCTTTGCCAGTGCGGCTTCCAGAGCTTGTTCCGCTTCGGGATGGACGGTGTAGCGCTCCGCGTTATGGCCGGCCATACGGGCGAGTTGCGCGGCGCTGATGGCGCGCGGGGTTCGCGGTTCCGTGAAGAACACTTCGTACGCACGCGGGAAAAGAGCGCCCGTGACTTCGTCTACGGCTTTGTCACGCATAGCCCCGAAAACCATGTACACCTTGCGGCCTTGAAAATTCTGTTCGAGAAATACTGCCAGCTCCTTGGCCGCGCCAGGATTATGCGCTCCATCGAAGTACACGTCGGGCCCGGACGCTACCCTTTCAATGCGTCCTGGCCATTGTGTTGTGGCAATGCCTCTTACGATGTTTTCATCGCTGATACGGTAGCCGCGCTCTTGCAGCAAGCGGGCTGCAGCGAGGGCGTTCAGCGCATTTTGCAACTGGAAGCGTCCGGGTAAACGTGGAGATAGTTCATAAGTACGGCCCGTTGCGTTCTCCATTGCGGTGGCGCGCGCGCAGGTTTCTTCGCTGGGCTTCTCAATCATGCGAAACACTTCGGTCGTTTCCAAGACCGGGCAGTGCAATTCCCGCGCACGTGCCAGTAAGACTTCTCGCACTTCCGGGACTTGTGGCGCAATCACCGCGGGCGTTTGCGGCTTCAGAATGCCGGCCTTCTCCGCGGCAATCTCCGCCAACGAATGGCCCAGGAAATTTTCGTGATCAAAATCAATGCGCGTGATGATGGAAATCACGGGCGTAACAATATTTGTGGCGTCCAGCCGCCCGCCAAGCCCTACCTCGAACACGCCAAAATCCACATGCTCGCGCGCGAAGATCTCAAAAGCCAATGCGGTCACGCTTTCGAAATACGTGGGGTGGGCACGCAGCTTCCCTTCCGCTAGTAACTCCTCGATGACGGCTTGTATTCGCGTGAAGGTTTCCGCAAACAGTTCATCACTGACTTCCACGCCGCTGATGCGTATGCGCTCATTGATGCGCTCGAGATGCGGCGAAGTGTTCAGGCCAGTGTGGAATCCGGCATCGCGCAGGATGGATTCGAGGAACGCCGCCGTGGAGCCTTTGCCGTTTGTGCCCGCAACGTGCACCGTGGGATAGGCGCGGTCTGGCCGACCGAGGCGCTCCGCCAGCACGGTGATGTTTTGCAGGTCGAATTTTGCGGCGGAGGCCTGTGTGGGAGCGGCCAATTCGCGGCCAAGAGACAAAAGATACCGGACCGCGGTTTCGTAATTCATTTCAGGAGATCAGGAGGTCAAGCGTGTTGGCGATGAAGGCTTTCATGTCCTTGCGGTGAACCACGGCATCCAGGAATCCATGCTCGAGAAGGAATTCCGAGCGCTGGAATCCTTCCGGCAGCTTTTGCCGGATGGTCTGTTCGATGACGCGGGGCCCAGCGAATCCGATAAGCGCGCCTGGTTCACCGATGTTGAGGTCACCCAGCATGGCGAAGCTCGCAGTGACGCCTCCTGTGGTTGGGTCGGTCAGCACGGAAATGTAGGGGAGCTTTTCTTCGTCGAGGCGCGCGAGTGCCGCGGAGACTTTTACCAATTGCATCAAGCTGATGGTGCCTTCCATCATGCGGGCACCACCGGAGCAGGAGACGATGATCAGCGGCTGCCGCGTTTCGATGGAAAGTTCGATGGCGCGCGTGACCTTTTCTCCAACGACCGCGCCCATCGAGCCGCCGATAAATCCAAACTCCATCGCGCAGCACACGACCGGCCTGCCATTGAGTTGGCCCTCGGCCGTGCGGATGGCATCGTTCATGCCCAGCTTTTTTTGCGAATCCTTGATGCGTTTGGCGTAAGGCTTGGTGTCGACGAATTTCAGGGGATCGGTGGAAACCATCCCGGCGTCGTGTTCCGTCCAATTGCCGTCCAGCAGCATGCCCAGGCGCTGGGTGGAATTCATCCGGAAGTGGAATTGGCACTTAGGGCAGACGAGGAGGTTCTCTTCCAAGTCCTTGCGGAAGACGATGGCCCGGCAGGACTCGCACTTGGTCCACAAGCCCTCGGTGCGCACGCGGCGCTCTTCCGGCGGTGTGGCCTGATCGATGGATTTTTTGTCGCGCTTAAACCATGACATGGGAAAGTGTTGGGCTCTCGGTTGTAAGTTCTAAGTTTTAAGTTATCAGTTTCAACGTAACTTCGCCAATTCTCCGCTCGCCCCAGAGACACGCTTTGCATTACTTAAAACTGATTACTGAAAGCTGAGAACTTCAGTAGTCGATGCCTCGCCGAGCCAGTATACCCTTGGTGTAGGGGTGTTTCACTTCTTTCATCTCCGTGACCAGGTCGGCCTCCTCGACCAGCAGCGGGTGAGCATTGCGTCCCGTGCAGATGACGTGGACCTGTTCGGGGCGTTTTTTGAGAGCGTCCACTACCTTCTCGGGATCCAACATCTTGTAGCTGATGGTGTAGTTGATCTCATCGAGGATCACCAGGTCGTACTTGCCGCTGTAGATCGCTGCGCGCCCGGTTTCCCAGCACTTCTCGGCCAAGCGCATATCTTCAGGATCGGTTTCCGCGCCGCCGATCTTAACGAAGCCGCGCCCCATGGGGCGGATTTCGAATTTGTCGTCGCCCAGCATCTTGGCAGCGTCCAGTTCGCCGTAGTGCCACGAACCCTTGATGAACTGCACCATCAGCACGCGCAAGCCTTGCCCCACGGCGCGAAACGCCGCGCCCAGCGCGCAAGTAGTTTTGCCCTTGCCAGGCCCGGTATAGACGATCAGCAATCCCTTTTCATTCGCCATTCGTGTGCTTTCCCTGCGCTCACTCGGGGTGCACGCGCCAAACCACTTATCATACCCCTCCCATGGTCCATCGTCCTTTCGTTTGAAGTGTCCTGCACTTCGGACCAGTAGGCTACGCGGCCGCCTTGGCATAGGCTTTGTCCACTTGGGCGGAGTCGTTATTGGGGAACGAAGCGAGGTCGCCGTGTACTGCGAGCACTGCGGATTGAAGATCTACTCTGAACATCCTGTGTGCACGCGCTGTGGCCGAGCGCCATTGCACGAGTGGATTCAATTGATCAGTCTGGCCGTACTGCTCCTGGCGACGATTGGAAATTCCGTCGCGGGCATGTTTTTGTTACCGAAGTTATCAGCGATGCACCCGTCATCACTGTTCTTTCGCGGGTGGCTGTGGGCGGACCGGGAGAGCACGCTTTATGGATGGATGCCGCTAGCCACGGCGTTGCTGCTGTGGGAGTTCCTGGTCTACCGAAAGATTCGCAAAGCCAAACCGGTAACAAAGGTTAGAGGGTGGGTGAGCCGCAAAATTCTGACATTTGTGCTTGCGGCGGGCTTTGCGCCAATACTGCCGTGGTGGATCCCCGCCAATCAGCCTTCGGACAAGATGCTGGCAGCGCTTTCGCGCTATCCCGGTTTGCCGAGCGCGATTTCCTGGGGGGGAGTACTGTTGGTTGCTATTGTGCTCTGTGTAAAGGCGGAGACACGCGACTCTCTGCTTGGGCACGGGAAGGTGCTATCGCTCATAAGCTTGGGAGCGCTGGCCTTGTTTCTGACTTTGACCTTAGTTGGATGGTCGCTGAGCTGAGCGGTAGGGCATCACTCCAAGCCCAGGCGTTTGACCAGAGTTTCGATAATCACGTGAACATGTGCGAGCGCGATTTCTCCCAAACTCTCTTTTGGGTGCGCAATCGTGTCGCGCAAGATGATCCAGAGCCCGGGGCGATACACATCGTCATCACCAGGGCAAATGGCGCCCGTAAGCTGAACAATCTCAAAATGTGGAATTTGCGTAAGGTCCAAATCCACAAGCAATGAAGAATTGGGAAGAGGCGGGGGGGTTGCGACTAATTCCGTTAATACGCCGCGGGCATCGTCCACCAGATCGCGGAAGCCCTGAGATACGAGCAACGCGTCGATATCTCGCGGAGTTGGCTGTTCCATTTCGAGCAGATCGTAGTCTGGCAAGGGCTTCATTAGAGGAATTTCGATGGCCGCCGAGGGTTGTTGTTTGTCAGGTGAGATGCGCAAGGACATGGGACCTTCCGCCGGACATTCTTCCATGGATCGCGGGAAAAGGCATCTTTAAGGCACCAGACGGTTTCCCTGACGTTGGGAATGACGTCGGCCAAGGCGGGGCAGCCTACCTTTCATTTAGGATAGGGGCTGCCGGAGAGGATGGCGAAGGCGCGATAGATTTGTTCCGTCAACATCACGCGGGCGAGTTCATGCGAATAGGTCATCGGGCTGAGTGAGATCTTCTGCTTCACGCGTTCGCGGAGTTCGTTGGGGAATCCGTCGGCATCGCCACAGACGAAAATAAGCTCTCGCGTACCGCGATCGCGCAACTCTCCCAACCATTTCGCAAAGCCTTCCGAATCGTAGGATTTCCCACCGGCATCCAGCAATACAGCAGTGGCGGCACGGTCGGCGTCCAATTTTTTCAGGGCCGCCGCCGCGTCGCGCACTTCCGTCACTTCCGTTGGGGAGGACCTCGCGATGCGTTTCACATACTCATCGAGGAGGGTGCTTAGCTCTGCCCGGCGCGTCTTTCCAAGAAAAATCAGGCGAATCTTCATGTCGCGAGTCTATCGCGTCAGGCTCCGTGGTTGTCACTTTTGTGATCTTTGCGGAGCTCGGTCCACCCGTACTTTTTCCGTTTTTCCAGCAGGGTCTTACGACTGATTCCCAGAATTTTAGCCGAGCGACCGATCTGATTGCGGGTGGCCTTCAACGTCGCCTCGATGGCGTCACGTTCGACATCTTCGAGCGAACGGGAACCCGCTTCCTGCGGGTGGCCGTTCAGATGGGCCCGCAGATGAGCGGGCAAATGTTCCGCTTCGAGTACTTCTCCCTGGCCGCAGATCACGGCGCGTTCCAGCGTGTCGCGCAATTCGCGCACGTTGCCAGGCCAGCGGTAGGATTCCAGAACTGCTTTCGCCAGATCGCTCAAGCGGACTTTCGGTTTCCCGTGGGTGGCGCCAAGCCCCGCCAGAAGAAGCTCCGCCAGCGCCAAAATGTCCGCGCGGCGTTCCCGCAGAGGAGGCATCCAGATCTTGACTAAATCCAACCGGTAATACAGATCTTCGCGAAAGCGCCCCTGTTTTACCGCGGTAGCCAAATCCGCGTTGGTAAGCGCAATGATGCGCGCTTCGACGCGCAGGTGTTCCTTGCTGCCCAACCTCTCAAATACACGCTCTTCCATCACGCGCAAGAGCCGCGCCTGGGCGCTGGGCGTCAGCGCCGCCACTTCATCGAGGACGATGGTGCTTTTGGCGTCCAGTTCGAAGCGCCCGTGTTTTCGCTCGGCCGCGCCGGGAAACGCACCGCGCTCATGCCCGAAAAGCTCGCTCTCCAGCAAAGGTGCAGGCAAGCTTTCGCATTCGATTTTTAGAAAGGGAGTATCGCGCCGGGGCCCAATTTCGTGGATGAGGCGCGCGAAGTAGTCCTTACCGGTACCGCTTTCGCCGGTGATCAGGACTGTGGTGGGAACGGGGGCAACACGCTCCGCAAGTTCGAAAAGGCGTTGCGACGCCGGATCCTTGCAGATCCAGGGCAATCGCTCGCTAGCAATAACCAATGGGCTTCTCCAGCCACCAGCGTAACAGGCCGGCGACTATCTAACCTGGTTTCAGCCCACTCGCTTCGAAAGCTCTTTTCGCCCTGTCTCCGGTTCGTCGGGAATGACCAGCACGGGCGCCGACCGCCACAATCTTTCCAGATCGTAGTAACGCCGTGCCTGTTCCCCGAAGACGTGAACGACGAAACTTCCAAAATCCAAAAGCGCCCATTCGGAGGAGCGCTGGCCTTCGCGATGCTCCGGTGACCGCTTCAATTCCTTGTACAGCGCCTCTTCAATCGCACTACAGATGGCCTGCAACTGCGGGCGGCTGTAGCCAGTACAAATCATAAAGTAGCGGGTGAATGCTCCCACACCGTTCAGGTCCAATACGGTGATCCCGCCCGCCTTCTTATCCTGCGCTGCCTCAACGGCCAGACGCACACCCTTAGGTAACGATTCCAGTTTCAACGGTACAAACCCTGTTTTAGAATGTATTCCTCCACACGCCCGGAGACAAGTCCATGAATGGACTGCCCCCGGTTGACCTTTCGCCGAATGTCTGTGGCACTGACTTCGCTGGACACAGTCTCGAGTAGATAGACGGACGTGCGGGCCAAATGGGCTACTACAGGTGAAGCGTGGACCGGGTCTTCGTCCGCTGCCTCCAGCCTGGCACCCGACCGCGCGTATAAGTCTGGCGGAATCACTAACCTAAGAGCTTCCAAACGGATGCCAGGGCGGTTCGCGATCACGAAATCGCACAAACCCAACAGGGTCTCGTACTCCTTCCACAGGGGGATATCCAGGAATGCGTCGGCCCCAATGATGAAGAAGATGCGGTTCCCCTGCCCATGGAAGGCATGCCGGAAATAACGCACGGTATCCACGGAGTAGTGCAATTGCGTACCGCTGAAGTCCTCGCCAGCTTCTGCCAGCGAAGGCAGGAAGTGTGGATGCTCCGCGCAGGCCAGCGCTACCATGGCGAAGCGATGCGGAAATGGCGCCAGGTGCTGTTTCAACTTATGCGGCGGACGGCTGGCCGGGATGAAGTGCATCTCATCGAAATTGAATCGGCGGTCGGCTGCGCGCGCCACCGCCAGATGCCCGGCATGAATGGGGTCAAAAGAGCCACCAAAGAGAGCGATGCGGCGAACTTGCTGTTTGGCTGCTGTGCGATGCGCCTGCGCCGTCGTCAATCTTAGCCCTCCGCCTTGTTCACGCTAACCCTATTCTCGCCCATCTAGAGATTCTGCCGGCCCGGGAAATGTTCGAGTTGCAAGCACCCAAAAGTGTCCCGATTCTCTCACGAAATCTCAGCCCTCGCTCGGAGTTCCGTCGTCGTGCCCCTCGTCCTCCAGCACTTCGCTGGATTCCGAATCGCTTTCCTCTTCGGCTGCTTCGGCGTCCTCTTCATCAAGCTGCTCTCTGGGAATTTTGTCGAGGGCATCGGCCATCGCACGTACGAGTTCTTTCACGCCTTCGCCGGTGGGAGCCGAGATGGCATGAAAATCGAGGCCCTTTTCGGCGCAAAACTTCCTCAGCTCGAGCAGTTTGCTCTGGTCCGTGGTCGCGTCCAGCTTGGTGGCGACTACGATCATGGGCTTTTCCAGCATGGCGTCACTGAAGGCTGCCAGTTCGCTTTCAATGATTTCGTAGGCCTTGACGGGGTCCATTTCCGCGGTATCACTGGTATCGATCAAGTGGGCCAGAAGGCGCGTGCGCTCGACATGGCGCAGAAAGCGGATTCCCAGCCCGGCTCCTTCACTCGCCCCTTCGATCAACCCAGGCAGGTCGGCAACTACGAAAGTGCGCCCAAGTTCGGTGCCGTGACCGCCGGTCCCGCCGTCCGCATTCACCACGCCCAGATTTGGCTCGAGGGTCGTGAACGGGTAATTGGCAATCTTTGGCCGGGCTGCGCTGATCACCGATATCAGCGTGGACTTGCCTGCGTTCGGGAAACCCACCAAGCCTACATCCGCGAGGAGCTTTAGCTCAAAGCGCAGCCGGCGCTCTGCACCGGGTTGGCCTTCTTCCTTTTCGCGAGGTGCTTGATGCCACGGTTTGGCGAAGTGTTGGTTGCCCCGCCCGCCTTTTCCGCCCTGGGCCACAAGGAGCCTCTGGCCGGGTTTCCGCAAATCGGCCAACAGTTCCCCGCCTTCCTCGTCGAAGACCAGAGTGCCCACGGGCACTTTAAGGACGGTGTCGCCGCCGGATTGTCCAGTACAGTTGGAACCTTCGCCGTGGCGGCCGCGTTCGCCCTTGAATTCGCGGTTGTAGCGGTAGCGCAGCAGTGTATTGTCGTTGGGATTTGCTTCGACGTAGATGCTGCCGCCGTTGCCGCCGTCGCCGCCGGAAGGTCCACCGCGCGGGACGTATTTCTCCCTGCGGAACGCCATACAGCCGTTACCGCCGTCGCCGGCTTTCACATAAATTTTTGCTTCATCTACGAACATAATCCTGCTTCTCTGTGATCAACGCTCTGCGGCAACACCAAAACAAAAACGGCCCCGACAAGAGTCGGGGCCGCCCGGAACTCGCCGATTTTAATTTGCGGCCTTGGCGGCTTCCGAGGGCGTTACGCTAATGAAGCGGCCCCGGTTGCCCTTGTCTTCGAATTTGACGTAGCCCTTCACCAGAGCGAACAGCGTGTCGTCCTTGCCCTTGGCCACATTCTCGCCTGCCTGGTGCTTGGTGCCGCGCTGACGAATCAGAATCGTGCCCGCGTTCACGAGTTGGCCGCCGAAGCGCTTCACGCCCAACCTTTGCCCGTGTGAATCGCGGCCGTTTGTAGAGGAACCGCCGCCCTTCTTATGTGCCATGACGCAATCCCTTTCGTATTAAACTTACCGGCCCTGCAATGCGATGTCGTTCGATTTACAGCTTGATCTCGCTGACCTCAACGGCCGTGAAGTTCTGCCGGTGGCCACGCTGAATTTTGTACTGGTTGGTCTTCTTGTACTTCAGCACCGTGAGCTTCTTGCCACGGCCCTGCGACACGATTTTGCCAGTTACCGAGGCATTTGAGGCGTCCGATCCCGCCAGGACCTTCTTGTCGTCCGTGTGGACGGCCAGAACAGTGCCGAACTTCACCTGCTCGCCCACTTCACCGCTGACGCGCTCGATGCGAATGGTGTCGCCGGGTGCGACACGATACTGCTTACCCCCGGTCTGTATGACGGCGTACATCTGCCCTCCAAAGGCTATAGACAAACCACTATTATACGGGTCGGCGCGCACCAGCGTCAACGCGCGTATTTTGACGGGAGAATCTTGCCCTGTTGCACACCCAGCGGAGATTGGACGGTTCCTGCGGGGGAGCAGATCCGCAGTTGCAATCATCAAAAATCGAAGCGGTAGCCCAGGATCATCTTGCCGATCAGATGGTCAGTTGAGCGCGTGACACCGACACCCACGCCGAAGTTCACTTCCCACCTTGGGGAGAGATTCAGGTCAATTGCCGGGAAAATCTGCTGTTGCTGCTGAGAAATGGGGTCGAACCCAGATACCGGCCCTAGTGATCCGTAATACTCAAACCCGGCCGTAACTTTTTTCGTAATGTCATAACTTAATTTCACGTTCGGCGAAAACACGAAACCCTGGCTGACGCTGGCACCATGGATGGATTTATCAAACGTGGGATTGAATGCAAAATACCAATGGCCCGCCTGTTTATCCACGATGGGGCGCAGTTCGTACGTCCAGGTATCCGCGGAAAACTGGCTGCGCTGGTAACCAATCTCCTGCGAGATGCTGACGCCGACCGGCCAATTCCATTTTTTGGGGGCGCGCACGCGCGGCCGGATGTGGGTGCCGACGAAATCCCAGCCGTAGCCGTTCTGCAACGCTGTGAAAAGATAAAACCCCGTTTCAAACCAGTCCGTGAAGCCGTGCGTAATCTCGAGTGTTTCATGCCATTGATGATTCGTAGGATACACGCCATCTTCGGTGGTTTTGGACCCTTGAAATGTGAAGTTACTGTGCAGTTCAAACATCGTGTGGCCAGGATCCACGGTGTCGGAGCCGTACACCTGAATTTCGTAATTGTCCTGCGCGCGGGTGGGAACGGCCGCGGCGAAACACAAGCCCGCCGCCAAAGAGGACGCTGCCAGCCATCGCCATGGTGCCTTTCTCTCGCTCAAGACTCGTCCTATTCTTGCCATTTCCGTGCAATACCTTACACCAGAATCCGCGTTTTTGGTTTAGAGGCGGCAACCACACGCGAGTTTCTCGTGAACCTGTGACTTTTTCATGCGTGGGGATGCGCTTTGTCGTAGATGACCATCAATTGCCGAATCGAGGCATGGGTATATTTTTGTGTGGTGGAAAGCGACTGATGGCCGAGCAATTCCTGAATGGCACGCAAATCCGCGCCATCCGCCAGCAGGTGCGTTGCGAAGGCGTGCCGCAGGGAATGGGGGTGCAAATCCCAATTGATGTTCACCAACCGTGAATATTTCTTCAAGATTCTCCCCACGCTGCGCTGCGTCAGCCGTCTTCCGGTGTAATTCAAAAAAACGGCTTCGGGGTGGGTCTTTTGTCGGATGGAGGAATTCTCGTACAAGAGTTTATCGCGCACAGGCCAGTAGCCCTTCAGCGCCTCTGCCGCCTTGGCCCCGTAGGGCACGATGCGTTCTTTGTTGCCCTTGCCGCGCACGCGTAGCATCTGTTCTCTCTGTTCGATATCGGCCAAATTCAACCCTGTCAACTCACTGACGCGCAGCCCCGCCGCGTACAGCAGCTCGAGCAGGGCGCGGTCTCTTCGCAATAGCAGCGAATCCTCCAGCTTGATCATGCTCATTTCCGGCGCGGAGGCTCGGGTTCTGCGCCGCGGCTTTCGGCCTCGGCGGCCCGCTTCGCTATACCGTGGTCCCGCCAGCTGGTCCAGGAAACCGCTCATTTCCTCCGCGGAGAGCACGACGGGGATGCGCTTGGGCAGCTTGGGGGTGGGGACGAGGCGTGCGGGATTGTCCTTCAGGTAGCCCTCCCGAACGCAATACTTGAAAAAGGAGCGCAGCGCCGCTAGCTTCCTGGCGATCGAGCTTTTCTCCAGCCCAAGTTCATGCAGATGGCCCAAGAATTCCCGGATCATCTGGTGATCTACCTTGGTTATGCCGGGTGTGGCCATTTCCGGCGGCGTGAGGAAAGCCACAAATTGTTCCAGGTCCTTACCATAATTCAGCAAAGTGTGCGGCGAGGCGTTCCTCACCGACCGGAGATACTCCAGATATTTCTCGATTATGTTCTTCATCCCGCCTAGACTCTTGTGCCAGAAACACCCCTGCTGGCGAGTGGGCTACAGGAATTATCGCACTCAAATGGGGGTCATACCCCAGCACAGCCTGGCGTGCTGGCGGGCGAATCAGGCGAGGTGGGTTTTCCCTGCACGCCAGCCGCGAGCATGCAAATTTCGAGCGCGCCTAGACTTTCACCGCAACCGGGGTTTCTTCCGTCTCGGCCGCCGGCTTCGGCTCGGGGGCCAGCTTCTCCCAGTCGCAACCTTCTTTGACGCACGCGCGAACGAGTCCGATCTTGCTTTTTTTCTCGACGATGAACGGGGCGCCACATTTCGGGCAAGGCTCGGCAATCGGCATGTTGGGCGATGTGTAATCGCAGTCTGGGTAACGGGAACAGCCATAAAACACGCGCATGCGCCCGCGCCCGCCCTTGCCCATGCTCGCGCGCTTCACAAATTCACCCTCATTGCATTTGGGGCATTTTATTCCCAGCGTGATGGGCCGCGTGTATTTGCACTTCGGATACCCGAAGCACCCGATGAACTCGCCAAACCGCCCGTGCTTTTTCACCAAGCCAGCCCCGCACTCGGGGCACTTTTCGTCCAGTGGCTCATCCGGTTGGTGGGCAATGCGCGTACCTGCCACCAAGCGGCGCGTCGTTTTGCAATCCGGATAGCCTGTGCAAGCCAAGAACGCACCAAAGCGACCGCGCTTGAGAGCCATTTCCTTGCCGCAGTTCTCGCAGTACTCGATTTTGTTTTCCGCGTCTTCAGGGATCTCTTCGGAAAGGTCCTGGATGAAATCGCATTCGGGATAGCGTGAGCAGCCGAGGAAGAAGCCATGGCGGCTGATGCGTTCGAGAAGTTCTCCCTGGCCGCACTTTTCGCATTTCCTGCCGGTGGGAATGCCCGCCTTGTACGACACCATCTCATCGCCGGCCTTGTCCAGATCGATGATAAACTTCTCATAGAATTCCTTTACGGACTCCCGCCACGGCATCTTGCCTTCTTCGATTTCGTCCAGCTCTTCTTCAAGGCGCGCAGTAAACTTCACGTCGAATACGTCCTCAAAGCTCTTGATGAGCAACATGCACACCCGTTCGCCAAGCATGGTCGGGGTAAATCGCCCCTGGTCCTTCTTCACGTATTCGCGTTCCACAATCGTGGAGATGATGGACGCATACGTGGACGGCCTGCCGATGCCATCCTCCTCGAGCTCCTTGACGAGCGTTGCTTCCGTGTATCGCGGCGGGGGCTCCGTGAAGTGCTGGTCTGGGCGGATTGATTCCAGCTTCAGCACTTGTCCCTCGTTCACGCGAGGCAGAGCCATACCCGTGCCCTCGTCATCCTTTTCGTCGTCTTCGCGATCGGTATTCGCCGCGGGAATCTGGTACACCTTCAAAAAGCCGTCGAATTTCAGAATCGAGCCGGTGGCGCGAAACGTATAGTCGCCCGCTGCGATGTCAATGGTGGTCTGATCAAACACCGCCGGGAGCATTTGCGAAGCCACAAATCGCTGCCAGATAAGTTGGTACAGCTTGAACTGATCGTCGGGGAGGTACTTGCGTACGTCTTCTGGGGTCCGCGATACTTCGGTCGGGCGGATTGCTTCGTGCGCGCCCTGCGCGTCTTTTTTCGATTTGTAGAAATTCGGCTTTTCGGGGAGGTAGGCGCTTCCAAAACGCTCCGGGATCAGGGCGCGCACTTGTTCCAGCGCATCGTTCGACACCTGCACGGAATCGGTGCGCATGTAGGTGATCAATGCGACCGAACCCTCCTCGCCCAATTCCACGCCTTCATATAATCGTTGCGCCAGTGCCATGGTGCGCTTGGCCGTATACCGCAGGCGGTTATACGCGGCCTGTTGCAACTTCGATGTAGTGAACGGCGGAGGCGCATTCCGGCGTTTCTCTTTAAGCGCGACGCTGGCCACCTGCCATTTTGCCTTGCTGACCGCGGCGACAATCCCGTCCGCCGTCTCCTGATTCTTGACCTCGATGTCCTCACCGTTCTTTTTTGTGAGGCGCGCCTCGAAAATTGGCGGCTCGCCAGCGTCCAGCATGGCGTGGATTGTCCAATATTCCTGGGGCACGAAAGCCCGAATCTCCTGCTCGCGCTCCACAATCAGCCGAAGCGCCACCGTCTGCACGCGCCCCGCGCTTAAGCCCCGCCGCACCTTGTCCCACAACAGCGGCGAGATTTTATAGCCCACGATGCGGTCCAGCACGCGCCGGGCTTGCTGCGCGTCCACAAGTTGTGCGTCCACCTGCCGGGGCTTTTCAAACGCCGCGCGGATGGCCTTGGGTGTGATTTCGTTGAAGGTTACCCGGAAGATCTTTTTCGGGTCGATGGGCTCGATGACAATGACATCCTTCTCTTTCTTTTTGTCGGCGAACTTTCCTTTTCCCTTGCCCTTAGCTGGGGCGGCTGCGGCCTTCTCTTCTTCGGCCTTGTCGCCCTTAGCCCCATTGCCACTCTTTTTTCCGTTTTCTTCGTCCGCCTCGTCAATCAGGAACTTTGCCGGCTTGGAGAGCACCATGGCCAGGTGAGCGGAGATGGCCTCGCCTTCCCGGTCCGGGTCACCTGCAAGATAGACGGCATCGGCGGTCTGTGCCGCTTTCCGCAGGTCGTTGACGACCTTTCCCTTTCCCGGTATCACCTGCAGGGTGGGCTCGAAAATCTTGGGATCATCCAGGGTGATGGGCTTGCGCGGAGGCTTGGGGGCTGCTGCCTTTGCACCTTTCTTACCTTTTTTCCTCTTTTTTGGCTTTTCATCCTCGAGGGGCAAACGAATGCCGATTGTCTTCGTTGGCAGGTCCATGACGTGGCCGATGGACGCCTTCACGACGAAGTTCTTTCCCAGATACTTGTTGATAGTCTTCGCCTTTGCCGGCGACTCGACGATTACCAGTGATCTTGCCATGTTGCTGTTTTAACCCCGCTTCCACCCGCAGGAAGGGTTAGCTGAGTGGTGTGTGCCCTTCTCGCTACCTTTTATGAATTGCGTCTCACGCTGGTTCTTGCCTGTTTCCAGATGCTCCCGGCACCCTTTCGGATGCATCGCCAGTCTTTCCACCTCAAAAGAGACGGTTTAGAAGTTGCGGCAAGCACACTGATTGGAAGTGTCTCTTGAGGGCGGGCCCCATCCCCAACGTGGCGCCGGTGACTAGTACAGTTCGCTTCTACCTTGCCTCTTACAATAATACCTTGCTGAACTGCTTTCCGGGGAGTTGCCGGATGATGCCTTTCATCTCCAAGTCAAAGAGGGTAGCCAGAACTTCGCTGGAATTCAACCCACTTGTATCTACAAGGTCGTCTATGTGGCGCGATTCTCCGGCGCTGAGCATCTCGTAAAGCCTCCTCTCGACGGGAGTTAAGCCGTCTACCAAGAGCAAATTCCGCTGCGCAGCCTCAACCGCTTCCGCCTTCACCAAAGCGGCTCTCACCGGGGTTGGCAGCTCCTCGATCACATCTTCGGCGTTGGTGACCAGCTTGGCACCCTGCTTGATCAGCAGGTTTGGCGCGAAGCTCACTTCCTGGGTCACGTTACCCGGTACGCCAAAAACTTCCCTGCCAAATTCCATCGCCAGCCTCGCGGTAATCAGCGAACCGCTGTATTGCTTGCCTTCCACGATAATTACGCCCAACGGCATGCCCGCGATAATGCGGTTCCTCACTGGGAAATTCTCGGGAGCTGGATGGCTGCCCGTGGGAAACTCGCTGATGATCGCTCCCCGCTCGAGGACCTTCTCATACAGTTTCTTGTTTTCTTTCGGGTAGCAGACATCTATACCCGTGCCGAGCACGCCGATGGCGCGGCCGCCAATCGCTGTTGCACCCTGGTGGGCGATGGCGTCAATGCCACGCGCCAGGCCGCTAACAATGGTCAGGCCACGCGAGGCCAAATCGCGACCCATGCGTTCCGCCATTTGCGTGCCATAAACGGTCGGGCGTCGCGTCCCCACAATGCTCAGGCTGGGTGAATTCAGGATTTCCGCATCTCCACGAACGTACAAGATCACAGGCGGGTCGTATATCTGGAGAAGCGACTGAGGGTACTCCGGATCCTTCCAGTTCACCAGCTTCCCGCCGACCTTGCGAAGCGCGTCCAGCTCTTTTTCGGCGCGCCAGAACATCTGCTTCTTGAAGATGGCCTGGGCCGCAGGAGCCGGCACGTTGCAAGATTCAATGCCCGAGAGTGAAGCGCGGAACACACCTTCCGGGGAACCGTATTCACGCAGCAATCGCGCGGACAGCCTGGCGGCGATGCCGGGCGTCAAAGTCAGTGCGAGCCAAGAGAGGGAAGCTTCGAGCTCCACGCCCTGAGCCTACGTGCATAGTAACCGCACTGTCAAGTAGCTTTACATAAAATGGACAGTCAGGGTATCGCGAATAGCCTCGCGCACCACCATCTTTGCTGAAACTCTTTACAGCTCTTAACTACTAATCAGATTAATACGAGGTTCCAATTGACGCTTGCGTGGCTCTCGCGCATGCTGGTTAGTACACTTTCCCTTATGTTCGGTCTCAGCCACTTCTTCTATCCCTGGGGCGTCATTCTCCAGGTCATTGCCATGGTGCACTTTGTACGCCGCCGCCCGGAGAACTACTGGTTCTTCATCATCATCTTTGCCGGACCGATCGGTGCGGCCGCGTACATCATTGTGGAGATGATTCCGGACGCGGGGCTGCTGCGCAACACATTCAAGGGATTTGGGCGCCGTTCGCGCATACAGACCCTGGAAATACAGATTCTCGACAATCCTTCCCCGGGGAATTACGAGGAGTTGGGCGAGTTGTACCTGGAAGAAAAGAAATTCGCGAAAGCCCGCGACGCTTTCAACAATGCCATCACCGCGCGGAACGATTCGCCCTACGCCTTCTACCATCGCGCGCAGGCCTCGCTTGGGCTGAACGACCTGGCCGCGGCCATCCATGACCTTGAGCACGTTGTTTCCGGCGACCGTAAATTTGATTACTACCGAGCCGCCGGACTGCTTGGCGACGCCTATGCCAGATCCCGCGAACTGGAAAAAGCCGCCTCTTGCTTCGCCGAGGTGACACAGTATTCCACCACTCCGGAAACCCTCTACAACTATTCTTACTTTCTCAAGTTGCAGGGAAACATCGCGGAAGCCCGCGAGTGGACGCAAAAGCTTCTGGCCAAGAAGCGCACGCTGCCCCGGTACATGCAGCGGATCGAACGCCCCTGGTTTCGCAAAGGCAAAACGCTGCTGCGCGAGTTAAACAGTTCGCCGAAAAGCAAATAGAGATACAGCTGGTAAGCGAAGCCAGCCTTGCTCCCCACATTATTCCTCTCTACACTGAACTTCTACAGTTCGCTCCACTGTGAGGTTTGCATCCTTTGCGTTTTCAATCTTTTCCTTGCAGCGTTTGTGTGGCCGTGCTCCTTGCTTCCTGCGGTTCCGGCTCGGGCGGTTCGACGAATCCATCGTTCAACTTCTCCTTGACGTCCAGCATTGTTCTCGCGCCACAGGACGGGACACCCGCTTCGACCAATGCTTCGATTAGTGGAGTTTCTTCCGCTACGCTCTCCGTAGCCGGATTGCCCAACGGCGTGACTACCGAATTCACACAGCCCGGCAGTTCTGGCCAAGGTGTGGTTACCCTCACGGCGTCGCCTGAGGCTCCGGCTGGCACTTATAGCGTGGAGGTCATCGCAAGTTCAGGCGGCACGATTGTGTCGCAACCGCTGACCCTTGTTGTTGCCGTTGCAGTCGTTGTGGGATCCTCAACGGACACAACGCTGGGGATCAACGGCAAGCTCAATGAGTTCATGTCCACGTCTTTCGGCCCCTCCCAATGGGACGCCACTTATTTTCAGGATCACGCCGCCAGCGAGCCTGCGCAGTACACGTTTCTTGCTCCGCAACATACGCGGATCCAAGTGCTTTCCGGCGGCGGGTCTCCGTGGGTTGCAAACGCGGGAGCCGCCAGTGACTGGAATTTCACGATTCTGGACGAAACCGTCCAGCCTGTACTTGGAACCACCGATCACAGCCCGGAATTCCAGATTGCCGGCACTCCGTCGTTCTTCAAGCTTCCCAGCCCGCTCTCGGCAAATGACCCAAATCTGCAGCTTTTCGTGTCCTATGCGCAGAATCTCGTTCGCTATTACAACACTGGCGGGTTTACATGGGGCGGCACTCTCTTCAAATCGCCCAGCAACAATCACATCACCTGGTGGGGCATTCACAACGAATTCAACATCAGTGGCCTGACCCCGCCCGACTACGTCGTCCTCTACAACGCCGTTGTTCCGGCCATGCTTGCGGTTGATCCCACGATTAAGATCTCCGCGCTGGAGCTAGCCGACTTTGACTATGAGACCGGCGATCCTCGCAATAATCTCCCCACCTTCGTCGCTCCGGCTAGTCAAGGCGGAGTAAACGCGCAGGTCAATGTTGCTTCCACACACTTTTACTCCTCCTGCGACCAAACCGACTCGGACACCTATGTTTTTTCGACGATTCCTAGCTTTGTTTCAGATGTTCAGTACTTCCGGCAGGAGTTCGCCACTCGCCCTGATCTCGGCGACGTGGCCGTGTGGGTCACTGAAAACAACGTCAACGCCGACTATGACAGCGGGAACGGTTACAGCGCCTGCAATCCCAGCCAGAAATTCGTGACCGATCAGCGCGGCACGTCCGCTTTCTTCGCAGCGTGGCGCCCCTATGTCTTCTCGCAGTTAGGTAAAGCGGGTAACCAAGGCCTGTACCAATGGGATTACCCCGCCGATGCGCAGTTCGGCGAAGTGGATTACAACACCTCGAACAAGTACCTTTCTTATTGGGTGGACTACTCCCTTGGCCAGTTTTTCCCCGTCACAGCCACCACTGCACCAGACATCCTTGAACTGACCACCACGGAAACGGCCACGGTGGAAACTCTCGCCACGGAAAATCCTGATGGCTCTTATATCGTGATGGTCAGCAATCACGCCGTGCAATCGCCGACGGATGACAACGGCCCTGGCGCACCGCGAACGATTGAAATTGACGTTTCCGCCCTCGGCAGTTACACGACCCTCACCAAGACGACTCTGCAAAATGGGACGGACACGGTCAATGGCCCCCAACCGGTGGCCCTTTCTCCCGCCCCCAAACTGAGCGTTACTCTGAGTGGCTACGGAACGCAGTTTCTCCACCTTGTTCCTTAGGTGCAATGCGGGCAATTGCTCCGCGTCACGGACGGGCGTGCCCTGTGTCACAGCCTATGGTGCCTCTCGCGCCAATACTCTCCTCAGGAGATCACTGCCATGAAAAAACTCGCACTCCTAGTCTGCCTCGTTTCTGCGCTGCCCTTTCTTCTCGCTCTCTCGCTGCGCGGACAGCAAAAACCCGATATTAAGACGGCTCCTGTACCGTACAGCAAGCCGGAGTCCGGCGCTGCCATGTACAAGGATTATTGCGCGGCGTGCCACGGACGAACGGGCAAGGGCGATGGGCCCGCTGCCGTTGCTCTGAAATCGCCGGTACCAGATCTAACCGCGCTCAGCAAGCGCAGCGGTGGTGAATTCCCAGATGCAAAGCTCACCTATCTTTTAAATCATGGAGGATCCGCTACGGGGATACACGGATCGGAAGATATGCCGATCTGGGGCAAACTATTCAAGAGCGTAAGCACAGATTTGGTCAAGCTGCGGGTTGCGAATCTGACCAACTACCTGAAGACACTGCAGCAGAAATAAGCGCGTCAAAACGCGGAAAACGGCGATTCAAGAGAGAGTCAGAGCAGCTCATGCGCCTATCAGGGTGTTTGCGGCAGGCTGGCGTTAAAGCTGGCATCCAGCAAGTCCTGGGTTTGCCCGTCATAGTCAGCGTCCAGTTCCCAAATGAAAGTTCCGCCGAGTCCCCTCCCCCAATCTGTGTAGGACACGCGATAGAAGGTGGAGGAAGCGTCGTCGTAGGTGATGAACCCTGGGTTGCCGTTATCCTTCAACATGTAGGGAACCAGCGCAGAGGGATCATAAAACGTGCGCCAGCCCATTTGATTGATTCGCTGTTTGAAGAAGGTGCCGTAATTTTCGTAGTCCACCGAGTTCGAGCAGTCCTCATTCGGACAGTAACCCCAGAGCGCGTTAGCCTGGTGATAGACGTAGCCGTAAAAGGGCGTGCCGATGTTCAGCTTAGCTTTCGGTATCAGCAGTTGCTGAACGTAAATATCAATGGCTTCTTTCACGCTGCCACCGGGCTCGCAGTCCCAGGGCTCGGGATTGTTGGGGTCGGGAAAAATGGCGGAATTGAGTTGAGCAGAGTCAGTCCACGGGCCAGCACAGTCATAAGTCATCACGTTGAAGTAGTCCACCCAGTTCACGGTTTCGGGAAAGTCGTAGCCGTCGCCTCCCCATGGTGGAACGTCGGCGGAAATCAAATACTGTGGACTTGGTAACGCCGTGCGGAGGCTTAGCATCAGGGTACGGAATTCCGCGATGTCCTGGTTCGAGGTGGGATATTCCCAATCGATGTCCACACCTTCGTAGCCGTATTCGACCAGGAACGCTTTCAAGTTTGCCACCAAGGTCGCGGTCAACGTGGGCGAGCTCTCCAGCGTGCTAAAGTCGCCGCCAAGCAAGAGAAGAACTTTCACGCCGTTGTTATGGCCCTTTGTGAGCAACTCTTTCTCTAAAAACCCGGACGGGACGGTAAGATTGGCGTTGGCATCGAATCCCACACCCGCGTGGTTGATGTGCGTCAGTTTAGAAAAGGGAATCTGATCGCTGCTGTATGGCGGAGTCTGGGTGCGGCTCCAGTAACCGTAATCGCCGATCAGTCGTTTGGTGAGATTGGCATTGCTCAGAGTAGCTTGAGCGTACGCCGATGACGCCAAACCCGATAGCAACATCAGAGAAGCTAGGCCAGCACAAATTGCCAGAAATAGTCTGTTAGACTTCATGACCCCCCCTATTTTCTGAATGAAAATGCAATTTCCCTCAGCGCCCAGAGCCTGCTGCGGGGGAACATCCGGCCGGTCCCGGTAGCGACCGAGAGCAATCGCTGGGAGCCTAGCATATTTAAATCGATTCAGAAAAGCACTTCCTGCTGAATAAAGGCCGCTCAAGGAGACAGTTTTTCGCTTGGGGTGATTCCAGAGCAATCGGGTAAGGCAGCTTGCTGATGCTGGCCCAACCTTTGTATCATCGTGAGTTGAAGGAAGGGATTCGAGTCTGGCCCTTCCTACTCGCACCCCACCTTGAGGTATTTGATCGCCTGGACGATCGCGCTGGGTGGTGACTTAATGATCAAGCTCCCGTCCAGCCAGGGTCGTCCGCCAGTGCGAGGTTGGATTTTATACTCACTGTAAGAACCGCTCTGGAGGTGCTATGCGGTTGCCTTCTGCCAAGTTCCTGTTTGCAGGGATTGTGGGCGCCAGTTTGCTTTTTCTGGCGAACGAGGCAGGACTGTCGCGAACTTCCGACGGAGAGCAATCGCCACTCGCGAGCAAACCGGCGAAGATCATAGTGGATTACCCAATCGACGGCTCTGTTTTTCCTCCGGAGATCACGCCACCCACATTTTTGTGGCGCGATTCCAGCGAGAAAGCGCAACGCTGGGTAGTGGAGGTCTCCATTGCGCATCACTCCAGCGCAATCCGCGTGGAGACGCCCGGGGAGCTTATGCAATTTGGCGAGATCGATCCGCAAGCGGGTACGGCCAATGAGACTATACCGTTGACTTCAGAGCAGGCGGCCATGCGGACATGGAAGCCGGATGGAGAAACCTGGGAGAAGATCAAACGGGGCTCCGTGGGATCGCCGGCAACCATAGCAATTACTGGGTTTGCGGACGACAATCCAAAACTGCCGGTGTCGCGCGGAAGCGTCACAATTCTCACGTCCGGTGATCCCGTCGGCGCCCCCATTTTCTACCGTGATGTCCCACTAATGACGGTGCCTCACACGGAGAACGGTTCGATTCAGCCGTTGCCGACCTCCGCGCTTCCCCTTATCAAATGGCAGGTGCGGGACATTGGGAAGCCCAAGAGCGATGTGGTTATGGAGAATCTGTACACCTGCGCCAACTGCCACTCGTTTTCGCGCGACGGCAAAACGCTCGGGCTGGATGTGGATGGACCAAAGAACGACAAGGGTTTGTACGCCCTGGTTCCTGTGGCCAAAGACATGGCCATCCGCAATCAAGATGTCATCCGCTGGAGTTCCTTTCAGGAGAACCTGGAGGCTCCAAGTTCCGCGCCCGCCGTGAAGCGGTTCGGGTTCATGTCGCAGGTCTCGCCGGACGGCCGGTACGTCGTGACATCGATCGGGCCTCCCGCAGCGGAGAACGTCCATCAAAAGGAAAACCCCGGTTTCGCGCCAGGGCTGTCAGATCGCCTATTCAGCATGAACTATAATGACATTCGGTTCACCCAGGTTTTTTATCCGACCCGTGGCATTCTGGCCTGGTATGACCGGAAGGCGCAGAAGCTGCGGCCTCTGCCCGGCGCGGATGACCCGCGATTTGTACAAACCAGCGCATTTTGGTCGCCGGATGGAAAGTACTTAATCTTTAGCAGGTCGGAAGCCCGCGATCCCTATCCGGCCGGGGCTGAAAAGCCCAAGTACGCCAATGACCCGAATGAGACGCAGGTTCAATACGATCTGTACCGGATTCCGTTTAACGAAGGTAGAGGCGGCAAGGCAGAGCCAGTCGCCGGCGCTTCCGGGAATGGGATGAGCAACAACTTTCCCAAAGTATCACCAGACGGACGCTGGATTGTGTTCGTGCAGTGTCATAACGGGTTGTTGATGCGCCCGGATAGCAAGTTGTATATCGTGCCATTCGCGGGTGGCAAACCCCGGCTGATGAAATGCAACACGTCGCTGATGAACTCGTGGCACACGTTTTCGCCAAACGGGAGATGGCTTGCGTTTTCGTCGAAGGCACGCTCGCCTTACACGCGGCTCATGCTGACGCACATTGACGCCAACGGCAACGACACTCCCGCGATTCTCGTGGAGAACACAACCGCCGCCAATCGCGCGGTAAACATCCCCGAGTTTGTGAACGTGCCGCCGGACGGCCTGGAGAAGATCGATCCACAAGCAATGCAGTTTTACCGGGTTGCGAATCAGGCCTTCGAGTTAATGCGGAACAACGAGATGGCCGAAGCAATTCAAGAGTGGCGCAAGGCCCTCCAACTGGATCCGGACGATGCCACGGCGCACTTTTCGTTGGCTGTGGCGCTAACTGGAAACAATCAAGAGGGCGAGGCAGTCGAAGAGTACCGGAAAGCGTGCGCGCTCGACGCTCACCAACCGGCCTGGTTTGCCCACCTCGCGGCATCGCTGGCGCAAAACGGCGATTTAGCGGGGGCTGTGGACAACTATCGGAAATCGCTGATCCTCGATCCATCCAATGCCGGGGCCGAAGCGGACCTAGGAACGGTGCTGTCCGAAAACGGGCAAACTGAAGAGGGCTACGCGCACCTGCGGAAGGCGGTGGACATGGCTCCCGACTTTGCTGATGGGCACAACGAACTCGGGACGGCACTGGCAAAGATGGGACGAATGGATGAGGCAGTCGAAGAACTGCAAAAGGCCGTTACGCTCATCCCCACATCAGTGGAATATCGTTACAATTTTGGCTTTGTCCTGGGATTACACGGGGACGACGCTGGAGCCGTGGCCGTCTTTCAGAAGGCTGTGGAACTTAGTGAAGGCAAAGATTGGCGGTGCCTCGCCGCGCTGGCTTCCGAATATGACAAGACTGGCCGTTCCGCCGAGGCCGTACAATCCGCACAGCAGGCGCTCGATCTGGCTGTCCAGGAGCACGACGAGCAACTGGCGAAGAACCTGCGGAGAGACCTGGAACGCTACGAACGCGACGGCGCAAAAGCACAACCTCAGTAGCGAGCCATTTGCATCCAGACGAGCTCAGCGAATGTTCCTGTTCTCTTCAAAACGCTTCTCATCCCAGCTACAATCCACTCATGATACCCAGTCTCCGTTTGCTTGTTCGTAGTGCGATCATCCTCTTGCTTCTGGGCCTTTTCGCGATTCACTCGCGGCCGATTGCCGCACAGCAGCACTGGAATCTGGAAGAAACGCTAGTTATCACGGACGTCAACGTTGTGGATGTGCGCAGCGGCGAGATACTTCCAGACCAGGTCGTCATCATCGAAGGCAACCGCATCGTGGCTGCGGGGCCACGGAAAAGCACGCGCTATCCGCGCAACGCGCCCAGCGTGAATGCCAAGGGGGGCTACCTGATTCCAGGATTGTGGGACATGCACGTTCATCTTGTGTTTGGTGATTGGTTTCCCCGCGCAGAGGAAATTTCACTGCCGCTGTTCGTCGCGAATGGCGTCACCAGCGTGCGCGATATGGGCAGCGAACTGGAAACCGTGCAGAACTGGCGCGATGAAATGGAATCGGGACGCCTGGTCGGGCCGCGTATCATGACCTCCGGCCCGATGCTGGACGGGCCAAAGCCGCGCTTCCCGAGTTCCTTGGCGATTGCCACGCCGGACGATGGCCGCCGCGCCGTGGACGAGATGAAGCGCCGTGGCGCCGATTTCATCAAGTTGCAATCGCTGCTACCCCGCGACGCCGTCTTTGCCATCGCCGATGAAGCGAAAATACAGGAAATTCCTTTCGAGGGACATGTTCCGGATTCCGTGCGCGCCAGCGAAATGTCCTATGCAGGGATGCACAGCTTCGAGCATCTCATCGGGATATTTGAGGGCAGTTCACCGCTGGAAGACGATTTTCTGAAAGGCGGAAAAACGGAAACGAAGTTCCTAGCAAGCTACGATCCGGCACGGGCAGCGGCCCTTGCGGCACTGCTGGCCAAGAACCGGACTTGGCAATGCCCCACGCTGGTTTGGGAACGCGGCGGCAATTTGATTGACGTCACAGATTTTTCCAAGGACGAGCGCGCGAAATACGTTCCAGCTTACTGGAAAGAACAAACGTGGAAGAAATTCACGGAACAAGTTGAGAGCGAATTCGGTACAGACGACCTGGCAACGCGAAAGGCCTTCCTGGAAAAAGAACTCGAAGTGGTGCAAATGCTGCACAAAGCAGGCGTGCCGTTCCTGGCCGGCACCGATACACCGCCGGGCGTGTACATCTTCCCAGGCTTCAGTCTGCACGAGGAATTGCAGCGCTTTGTGGCGGCAGGCTTCACACCGCTGGAAGCACTGCAGACCGCAACGCTGAATCCAGCACGCTTTTTTCATATGGAAGACAAGCTGGGCACGATTGAACGAGACAAGCTTGCCGACCTGGTGCTGCTGGACGCCAATCCGCTCCAGGATATCCGCAACACGCAAAAAATCGCCGCGGTGGTATTGAATGGTCGCTATTTATCGCGCAACGATTTGCAGAAGATTCTGCAGAAGGTGGAAGACGCCGCCAAGAAGGAAGCGCCCAGCCCGAGTTCACCTAGTATTTTTTAGCGGGCCGAAGCCTGCTCTACTCATTCATCAGCAAATAAGTGAGGGGCTCTCCATAGATTTGGGAACCCCTTCTGGTCAAGCAGGAACTGGCATCAGAAGGTGAGTCGCAGAGCCAATTGAATCTGACGGGCGCTGCCGATGGTTTTGTTCACATTGCCCAGGCCAAACGGACAATTGTAAAAGCCGTTGTTGACTTGGCTGCTCGTACCGCACCCAGTGGACATGACTGGGGTCCCTGTTATCGGTGTTGAATTGTAATACTGGTTTTGCGAGACATCATCGATGGGGATATCAAAGCTGGGAGTATTGGTGACGTTGAAAACGTCGAAGCTGAACTTCAGGTTGGTGCGTTCGGTTAGGCTTGTGTCCTTCACAAAGGAGACATCCATGCGCCTTTGCCAGGATTGCCGGAAGATGTTGCGAAGGCCAGTAGTGAAATTAGTTTCGTAAGGATCGTTCATCGGTATAGCGCCATTCAAAGCACCGGGCTGCAATAGGGGAAGCGTAAAGCAGGACGCTTTGAGGGCAGGCAGTCCGGGTACCGCGCCGCTGTTGCCAGTCACGGCGTTTTTGGCAGTGCAGCCGGGGGCCAGGGGCACGATCGGATTGTTAATGCCATCGTTGACGCCGTAGAAGAGACTGCCCACCGCACCAGTGTAATCAATGACGCTGAAGGGCTGGCCGCTCTGGTAGATAGCGACGCCCTCGATTGCCCAACCGTTGGTGAAGCGCCCCTTCATCGAAGCGGCGTCGGCAGAGAATTTTGGCAATTGATAGACGTAGTTAAAGTTGAAAACGTGGGTCCGGTCGAAGTCCGAAGTTCCATAAGCATCGCGAAGGTGCGTTGGGTTGTCCCCGTTGTAGAACAGACCGAG
>Ga0181523_10001366_pt1 | contig 25968 bp, 25 predicted proteins | sample PEATcosm2014_Bin_43_FD_119752 | JGI IMG/M metagenome (GOLD analysis project Ga0181523, IMG submission 119752) | Peatland microbial communities from MTU Mesocosm Facility, Houghton, MI, USA - PEATcosm2014_Bin05_30_metaG | ecosystem: Environmental > Terrestrial > Soil > Wetlands > Peat | place... | reverse complement strand
GGCTATCTCGCCATCCTGGCCGCGAGCGTCCTGGTCCTGCACGAGAAAGCGAACAGCTGGACCTGGGCCGGCTCGCTGCTGGTCGTGTCCGGCCTCATCATCGTCGTCATGTCCCAGGCCTAGGGGCCGCTCAGCGTGGTCGGCTGCCGGCTGATGCTGCTCCTAGTCGCGTTCGTCAGCTGCGCTGCCGCGCTCCCGCGCTTCCATGCCGACATGGGGCGGAATACTCTGGTAAAAACCCGCGAGAGCTGAACCCGCCCCTTCTCCCTACCGTCCGGAAAGCACGGGCAGCCCAGGCCCCGGCTGATCGGAGGCATCCGATGCAGGGTCATTCTGATGCCCCTGCCGAGCCGGGCTCGATGCCCGCACCAGCCAGCCAGGAGCGAGAGTGAGCACGAGAAACAGCAGTCAGGCCAGTTCCGGCGGCTCGGCAGACGGCCGCCGGCAGCGGCGCCCTGGCCTGCCGCGGCGGCGGTTCCTGGCCGGGGCGGCCGGCGCCGGCGCACTCGCCGCTGCCGCGGGCGCGCCATCAGCGCTGGCGGCGGCGGGCCGGCGGGCGAGCTTAGCCGCCGGACCGCCTGGCGGCCTGCCCGGTGTCCGGCAGGTGCGGCACTGGGAGGAGCAGCTTGTCCGTTTCGGAACGCGCTACACCGGCAGCAGCGGGCACGCCGCCTACGTGGACTGGCTGACTGAGCAGCTGGCCGCGGTGCCGGGGCTGCGGATCCGGACCGACCGGCTCACCTTCAGCCGCTGGCTGGCCCGTGACTTCGCGCTGCGGGTGCGCGTGCCCGCGGCCATCGGGCGGTCCGGCCCCGTCCCGCTGACTTACTACTATCCCTACTCCGGGCAGACACCGCCGGGCGGCGTTACCGCCGCGCTGGTCGACCTGGGCACCTACCCGCCCGCCACCGGCTACACGGCGGCCTTCTGGACGGCGGCACGGGGCGCGATCGCGCTGGTGCGGACCGCGCCGTCGGTCTTCGACCTGGACCTGGGCCAGACGGCTACCGGCGGCTACGAGCCCGGCAGGAGCTCCGCTCAGGCCGCCGCGGACTACACGGCCTACGCGGCCGCGCTGGCCCATCCCGCCTGGCAGGGCATCTTCGAGCCGGTCCCGCTGCTGGACGCGCGCAACGCCGGGGTGCTCGGCGTGGTCTGCGCCTGGACCGGCCTGCCGGACGACGAGGTGATCAACCAGTACAGCCCGTTCATCACGCCCTATCCGGCGGCGTCGGGCCTGCCGGCGCCCGGTGATCCCGGCTGCCCGGCGGTCTGGGTCGGCGACTCGACCGGCACGCAGCTGTCCGGACTCGCCGCCAGCGGCCAGGCCACCGCGACGCTCGTGCTCACCGCGGACATCACCGTCGGCGCGGCGACGGAAACGGTCTGGGGCTCGCTGAAAGGCTCGGGGAGCACCGGGCAGAACATCATCATCAACACCCATACCGACGGGCCGAACGCGGTCGAGGAGAATGGCGGGCTCGGGATCCTCGCGCTGGCCCGGCACCTGGCCGCTCGCCCGGCGCGCAACAACGACATGTACGTCGCGCTGGTGACCGGGCACTTCCAGCTCCCGCAGTTCACCCGGGCCATCCCGAACCCGAAGAACGCCGAGATCGGCAACGACGCCATCAGCGTCTGGATGCTCGACCACCCGGATATCTACCAGGCCGCGACCCTCGGGGTGACCGTCGAGCACCTCGGCGCTACCCGGTGGACGAACGACCCGGTGACCGGGCAGTACGGGCCGGCCGGTCCTGACTGGGGAACCACCTACACGATGCAGCGCGACATCACCAGCGCGGTCAACACCGAGCAGGACGCCTACCTGGCCGCGGTCGCCGCGGTCAACGGCACGGGCTGGCCCGACTATCCCGTGGCCGCGGTGCGGCCGGGCGGCTTCCCGCTCTACCTCGGCGAGGGCGCGCCCCTGTATGCGGCCGGGCTCGGCACCGTCTCGCTCTGCCCGATGCCCACCTACCTGCTGCAGGCCGGCGACGCTCAGCGGCCGCAGTTGCTCGACCTCGACAAGGTGGACATGCCCCTGATGTACGGGCAGATCCTGGCCCTGGCCCGGACCATCGAGGCCCTGGACGCGGCTCCGCCGTCCGCCCTGTAGGCCGCCCGCTCAGGGGCGCTTTTCAGGGCCGCTTTTCAGGGCGCGGGCGGGCGGCTGCCGCGGCGGGCGCCGCGCAGGCGCGGGCTCGTTCGCCGGGCCTGGCGGCGCGGAATACGGCAGCACTATGACGAGAATCACTTTTTCCGCGAATCAGGCCGCCTGCCATGAATTATTTATCTCAGCGAAATTCCTGGTATCCGCCCAGGTAGGCGGTGCCTGCGCCCGTCTGATGGGTCTCCCCGCGGCTTGGAGAATGGCAGCCGGGAATGGCGGGATCTAGCGGGCTAGTGCCGGATAAAAAGCGCGAAAAATTTGGCACCTCAGGAATGGCTGTGTAGGTTCACCCTGAATGACCGAACCGAAATGAGGGCGGTATGGCAGACCCCTGATCCCGGCTGCACCGTGATGGATGCGGATACTGCTCTCGTCACGAGAGGATGTCCATGATCCACCCGGCAGCTCTGCTGGCAGTGGTCGAGATGCACCGTGAAGCAGCCGCCAGGCCCCCGGCGGAAATCGTCGTCCGCCGAGGTGATTCGCTCAGCGAAATCGCCGCCCGGTACCGCATCGAATGGCCCGGGCTGTACGAGGCCAACCGGACCGTCATCGGGGGAAACCCCAGCCTGATCATGACCGGAGAGCACCTGCGCATACCGTCGGCGGCGCAGGCAGCGCAGCTGGCTGGCTCCTACCGGCAGGCCGCGGTCGCGGCGGTGCCCGCGTACCCGGCGTCTGGCACCGCGGCGCCTACGGCGCCTACGGCGCCCACGGCGGCGCAGCCGGTCTCGGCGTCGTATGCCGCGGCGGCTGGGTCGTTCCAGCAGTGCGTCATCTCCAGAGAGAGCGGCGGCAATTCCCAGGTCATGAACGGCAGCGGCCACTACGGCCTCTACCAGTTCAGCTACTCGGCCTGGACCGCGGCGGGCGGCAGCCCGGCCGACTTCGGGCACGCGTCCGTGGGCGAGCAGAACCAGGTGTTCGCCACCGCCTATGCCGAGGACGGGGCCTCGCCCTGGGCGCCGTATGACGGCTGCTGACGATCGGCATGCCGGGCCTCGCCTGACGGCCAGGCAGGACTAGCAGTTCGCTGCCGCGGGCGGCGGCCGGGCCAGGCCCGGCCGCCGCCCGCGATGCTGACCGGCAGCCGCGCCGGGCTCGCCGCGCCGGCCGGGCACTCGCCGGAGCATCCCTGAGCCGGCGCCTGGCAGGCGGTAGCCGCATGATCAAGAAGGGCTTCCACGAGGCCTGCCCCCGCTGCCCGTGCTGCGGCCTGCACGTGCACGACGGGCCCTGCCAGCAGGTCAGCCCCGATGCCGCTCATCCCGGCCCGCACGGCCCGCAGCCGTGCCACGGGCTGCTCGCCGAGCCGCCCCGGGCCCAGGAGGCCGCCTGGCCCCGCCGATCCCCGGGTGATGCGAGCCCGGGTGATGCGTGCCGGGGCGCCGGGGGTGCAGACTGGGTGTCCGGGCATTCACGTGGTGCCGTGGGCGTCGCGCTAGAGGGGACGAGCATGACCTCGCCAGTGCATTCCGATCTGTTAGTGGACGGCGCGGACCTGGAGCGCCTGGTCACTGGCCAGCATCACGACCCGCACCATGTGCTGGGCGCTCATCCCGAGCGCGACAGCGCCGGGCACGACCGGGTGGTGATCCGAGGCTGGCGCCCCGATGCGACCGGCATGGTCATCCTGGCCGGGGAGCAGCGGACCGAGATGCGCTGCCTGCATCCGGCCGGGGTGTTCGCCGGGGTGCTGGAGGGCCCGGAGATCCCCGATTACCGCCTCGAGGTGACCTACCCGGACGGTGTCGTGACCGTGGTCGAAGATCCCTACCGGTTCTGGCCCACGCTCGGCCAGCTCGACCTGCACCTGCTGGCGGAGGGCCGGCACGAGGGGCTGTGGCACCATCTGGGCGCGCAGGTGCGCGTGCACCAGGGGGCGTCCGGCACCTCGTTCGCGGTATGGGCGCCCGCCGCCCGCGCCGTGCGGGTGGTGGGTGACTTCAACGGCTGGGACGGGCGCATCCACCCGATGAGAGCGCTGGGCAGCTCCGGGGTCTGGGAGATCTTCGTGCCCGAGGTCGGCACCGGCGTGCATTACAAGTACGAGGTCGTGGGCCAGCAGGGCCACCTGAGCCTGCGGGCGGACCCGTTCGCCTTCGCCACCGAAGTGCCGCCGGCCACCGCCAGCGTGGTCACCCAGAGCCAGTACAAGTGGCAGGACGATGCCTGGTTCGCCCACCGCGAGACCACCGACCTGCTGAAAGCGCCGATATCGGTCTATGAGTGCCACCTGGGCTCATGGCGGCTGACGCAGGACGGCGACGGCGGCTGGCGGCCGCTGTCGTACCGCGAGGCGGCCGAGGTGCTGCCCGACTACCTCAGCGACCTCGGCTTCACCCACGTCGAGTTCCTGCCGATCGCCGAGCACCCGTTCTCCGGTTCCTGGGGCTACCAGGTAACCGGGTTCTATGCGCCGACGTCCCGGCACGGGACGCCCGACGACTTCCGGTACCTGGTCGACCGGCTGCACCAGGCAGGGATCGGGGTCCTGGTCGACTGGGTTCCCGGTCACTTCCCCAAGGATGACTGGGCGCTGGCCCGCTTCGACGGCACCGCGCTGTACGAGCACGTCGATCCCCGCATGGGAGAGCACCCGGACTGGGGCACGCTGGTGTTCAACTACGGGCGGCACGAGGTCCGGAACTTCCTGATCGCGAACGCGCTGTTCTGGATCGAGGAGTTCCACGTCGACGGCCTGCGCGTCGACGCGGTCGCCTCGATGCTCTACCTGGATTACTCGCGCCGGGAGGGGGAGTGGGTCACCAACCGGTTCGGCGGCCGGGAGAACCTGGAAGCCATCGACTTCATCAGGGAATGCAACGAGGTCGTCTACCGGCACCATCCCTCCGTCATGATGGTCGCCGAGGAGTCCACCGCCTGGCCCGCCGTCTCGCGCCCGACCTACCTGGGCGGGCTCGGCTACGGGTTCAAATGGAACATGGGGTGGATGAACGACACCCTGGTGTACTTCTCCAAGGATCCGGTACACCGCCGTTACCACCATCACGAGCTCACCTTCGCCCTGCTGTACGCGTTCAGCGAGAATTTCATCCTGCCGCTGAGCCACGACGAGGTCTCGCACGGCAAGGGATCGCTGCTCGGCAAGATGCCCGGCGACCGCTGGCAGCAGTTCGCGAACCTGCGTACGCTGCTGGCCTGGATGTGGGCGCACCCGGGTCGGCCGCTGCTGTTCATGGGCGGCGAGATCGCCCAGAACGACGAGTGGCGGCATGGCGGCAGCGTCGACTGGCACCTGCTCGACTATCCCGAGCACGCCGGGATGCAGGCACTGGTCCGCGCGCTCAACACGGTCTACCGCCACGAGCCCGCGATGTGGGAGCAGGACTTCGACTGGACCGGGTTCCGCTGGATCGACCCCAATGACGCCGATCACAGCGTGCTGTCGTTCCTCCGGTTCCCGGCCGCAGGCGGCCGCCCGGTCGCCTGCGTGGCCAACCTGACGCCGGTACCCCGCCCTGACTACCGCATCGGACTCCCGCGGCCGGGGCGCTGGGCGGAGATCCTCAACTCCGACAGCGCGGAATTCGGCGGCAGCGACCTCCTGGCCGGTTCCGTGACCGCCGCAGAGCCGGGCTGGAACGATCTCGACTACTCCGCCACGCTCACGCTGCCGCCCCTGGCGGTCGTGTGGCTCGCCCACGAGCCGGATGCCGACCCGGCCGTTGCGGATCCTGGCAGTTCCGCGGCGCCTGGCAGCTAGATCAGCGGCGCCTGGCAGCTAGATCAGCGGCGCCTGGCAGCTAGATCAGCGGCGCCCGGCAGCCGGGATACGCGGGCCAGGCTCGGCCGCAACGGCGCGGGCAAGACCACGCTGCTGCGCATTGTCGCGGGGCAAGAGTTCCCCTCGGCCGGCAGTCGTTCCTCGGCTGACCATCAGCGCCACCTCGCGCGGCGGCGCGCGCCCGCCAGACTGCCGTGTACCTGCGCGCACCGGTCCGCCGCGGCACTCGCCTAGTCGCCGGCCCGGTGAGCAATGAGCTGGATCGCATAGTCCTGCCTGCCGCCGGGTATGGCAGATGGATACCGGAGGGAGGCGGACCATGCAGCTGGGCAAGAAGCTGGCGGCCGGATTCGTCAGGGATGATGTGCAGGCAACCGCAGCGGGCGAGGCCGGCCTGCCGCCGGACGGTGCCGTGGACAGTGCGCACGTGACAGCGCCGCAGGTTCCCTCGCCGCCCAAGCCGGAGCCGGAGCCCGTAGCCGCAGGCTGAGACGTGCTGGGCAGCCGAGTCGCCCGGGAGCGTCCAGACCAGCCGTTCGCTGGCTTCAAGCTGGCGCACGCGGTCCTGGCGGCGGACGACGGGCGGGCTGGATTCGCCGGGCTGACCATCGGCGGCCAGCTCGTTTACGACACGATCGCCGAGGCGTCGTGCATCTGGAGCCCCCGGCACGTCCCGCCCAGGCGGCGATGCGACTGCGGCTTTTACTGCCTCAGCTCGCTGGCCGAGGCCAGGGCACTGAGCTGCGCCACCGCGAACCAGACGGCGGTGCTGCTGGAAGTGGTGGCGTCCGGGCGGTTCATTCGCTACGAGCGCGGCCTGCGTTATAGCCGGCAGCGGGTGCGCGCCGTGCGGGTCGGCCACTGCGGGTGCGGGCGGCCGGCCAGCGGACTGGCGGACGCCGGCCGGGGCCTGGTCGGATGGCGTCACCTGAAGCCATCCTGTGACGCCTGCGCAGCGGATCGTCACCTGGTGACGTTCGGCAGCTTCGCGGCGCGGCTCGGCGGGCTCGTTCCGGTCACCCGTGATCAGGGCGCGGCCGGCTGGCGCGGCCCGATCACCGATGCGCCTGGCCGGCCGCGCGGGTCAGCTCCCGACGGCCTGCCGGGGGCGGACGTGGTCGCTGCTCTCGGTGCCGAGGTCGCGCTCGTGCACGCCCGTCTCGACCACCTGCAGGAGCAGCTCAGCCGCCTGGAGGGCGGCGGCTCCGGTGCCGGCCCCTAGCCGCCGGGCATCAAGACTGCTGCCCGGTCCTCGCCAGCGTTGCCACCGGAGATCGCTCATCCCGAGCGTCAGTCAGGCCATGGCTGCGAAACGCGGCCTGGGCCGCCTGGTGCGCCTGAGCGGATGCTGGCCGCTGAACGGCTAAGATTCCCGGTCGTGGCCGGCGGGCAGCCGGTACTTGACGCCCTGATGCTGCCGCGCGGAGTATGCAGGTCATCCAGGGAAGGGACGGTCGTGGGCTCTGAGCAGGTCGCGGCTGGCAGGAAGATGACCGCATCCCGGCTGACGGCACGGCTCGGGCAGCGCCGGAAGCCACACCCCGCGAGCGGTCGCCGGGCGGGACGCCTCCGGTCGTTCGATCCTGCGCGCGTCGCCGACCTCGAATGCCGGGCCTGGGTCAGCTACTACCGGCGTGACTGGCCGCAGCTGCTGATGGCATTGGTCGCGCTGATCAGGGCGGGCTTCGGCATGGACTGGTGCCGGACCCTGCACGCCGCCTGGCTGATCATGCGCGCTACCCAGCTGTGGGCGCCCATCCCCGGCAACGACCCCGGCGGGGCACGGGCCTGCATGCGCAGGTTCTACGCCCTGGTCAGGCTCAGCTGCGGCGAGCCTGCCAGCCCAGCGGAGGCAGCCAGGCTGGAGGTCGACTGGTGGCGCGTGCACCGGGAGGCCGGGCGCGCGGCCGGGCCGCGGGGCGCGGGCGACGAGCTGGTCGAGTCGCTGACCCGCCTGTACAGCTATCTGTACGGTGAGCCGGCCGATGACGTCCGGCCTGCCGCGATGCACCGGGCCCGCGCGATGGACCTGTCCGATGAGTGGGTCGACGAGGGCTGCCGGCCGGACAGCCCGCTGCTCGCCCGGGAGCACGCGGCCCTGGTCCGCGGCTACGCCGCGCTGCTCGCCGCCGTGCACCACTGAGCCGCCGGGCGCGATGATGGAGCGCTGCGGAATGATCCGGGTGCGGCCACGGCGATGAGTTTGACTGAGCGCACCGGTCTGCCACTGGTACCGGGTCAGCCGCGGCTCGCACGAGCGGAACGGCCGGAACAGGAAGGAAGCGCGACGATGACCGCAGGCGGCACCCAGCCCGTTTCAGTGTCCCGCCGGATCGAGGCTCCCGCGGAGGAGCTGTTCGATGTGCTCGCCGACCCGGCCGGGCATCCCGGCATCGACGGCTCGGGGATGCTGCAGCGTGCGGACGGCAACTCCGTCATCTCCGGGGTCGGGGATACCTTCAGGGTGAGCATGCGCAACGCCGAGATGGGCGACTACGAGATCACCAACCACGTGGTGGAATTCCAGCGGAACCGCCGGATCGGCTGGGAGCCCGTGCTGAGCGCCGCATCCCGCGCGGAGGACGCGGCGGACATTGGCCACCGGAACGGGTACCAGTGGATCTACGAGCTCACGCCGGACGGTCCGGATGCCACGATCGTCACCGAGACCTACGACTGCACGCGCGCGCCGGAGTGGCTGCGCAAGGCGGTCCGAGGCGGCGATCGCTGGGTGGCGAGCATGACCGCCACGCTGGAGAATCTCGACCAGCAGTGCGCCCAGCGGTCCAGCCGGTCCGTCGGCTGATCACCGCGGCGGGTCAGGTGCGCGCGACGACCTGGCCGAGCACGGCGAAGGGCAGCGCGGCGCCGTTGAGCACCAGGACGCCGCTTTTCCCGGCACCGCCGAACGCGACAGTGCACGGCGTGCCCTGCCGCATCGCGTCCGTGATGCTGGCCGCGAGCGCCGTCAGGTCGGTGCCGGGGGCCAGCGGGTAGCCGGGAGAGGTGGCGCTCAGTCCGGTGACCGACGACAGGTACAGGAACGGCGTCAGGACGGTGCCGTCGCTGGGGATGGGGCCGCCGCCTGACGGGTCGCTGAGGCTGGGGTTGCCGGGGGCGGGGCCGCCGGCGGACGTGGCCGGCACGTCGTCGCTGGGGATGGGCCCGCCCACTCCCGCGGACAGCACGTCCGCAGGGAGCAGGCCGGCTGTCCCGGCGCGCCGCCAGGACGCCGTCCGGCAGATCGTCGCGGGCCGGCTGCCGTCGGCCGTCCGGCAGCGGCCGGCTGCGGGAGTACCGTTACGCGTAGCGCATATCCCGCCGCTCACGAAGGAGCGCCCGGTCATGGCGGTCAAGGTCTATCCGGGCGGCGCCCCGGCAGAACAAAGCGTGATGATCTATGAGGAAGCCGACACCTTCAGCGTCACCGCTGGCGGCTTCCTGCTCATCCAGCGGCAGCACACGGGCAAGCAGAAAGACCTGGCGGTGTTCGCGCCGAGCGCGTGGCTCCGTGCGGAGGTCGTGCCGGAGCAGGCACCGGGCTCGCCGTGACCGGCCGGTCCGCAGCTGCGGACCGCTGAGGGGCAGCCCCGCAGGCCGCCGCGGATGTCATCGCGTATGCGCGGCGTGAGTATTCGCCGGGGCGCCGCATGCATGCGGTGTGCCTGCGTTACCGGGCCGCGGCGCGTGCATAAGGTGGCTTGGGGAGTTCCACCTGGGCACCCCACCTGGGGAGGGATCATGAACTGCCCGCATCAGCCGCCCTGCCCGCCGGCGGACGCGCCGGACTGCGAGGCCGCGCACGTCATCGCTGCCCATCCCGAGCAGGGGTGGAGCCTGCTGTGCAATGGCGTCGTGGTGTTCGACGACACCGGCGACCTGCTGCCAGACGGCCGGATCATCCCGCCGCACCGGGCGGCGGCCTGACCGGCAGGCAGACCCGGAACACTGTCTGCTTTCCGGGTGTGCTCCGGGCTTCGACGCGGCCTCCGTGCATCTCGGTGATGGCCTTGACGATGGACAGGCCAAGGCCGGTCCCTGGCAGTCCCGCGATCCGGGCATTAGACGCGCGGCTGAACCGGCCGAAGATCGTGCCGAGTTCCGCGGCCGGTATGCCGATCCCCGAGTCCTCAACCTCGATCCGCCACCAGGGGCCGTCCCGGCTGGCGCTGACGCGGACGCGGCCGCCGGGATCGGAAAACTTGACCGCATTGGCGATCAGGTTGTCGAGCACCTGCCGCAAGCGATGCCGGTCGCCCTGGACAGGCGGCCCGTCGGGAGCGGAGACCTCGATCGTGCTACCGCGCCGCGCCGCGCCGGCCGAGGCTGACCTGGCTGCCTGGTCGATGAGCGCCGGGACGGACACGGGAGCCAGGTTCAGCGGCAGGATGCCGGCCTCGATGCGGCTGAGCAGGGACAGCTCGCCGACCATGTGCCGCAGCTGCTCGGCGTTGCGCTCGATCACGTCCAGGGCCTGGCCAACGTCGGCGCTGATACCGCCGGGGTCGTGCCGGATCAGGTCGGTGAAGGCCACGATCGAGGTGAGCGGAGTGCCCAGCTCGTGCGAGGCCGCGGCCAGGTACTGGGTTTTCGCGCTGGCGGCCTGCTGAAGCCGCCTGTTCTGCTCTTCCAGCTGCTGCTGGGCCAGCTCGGCCAGCTCACGGGCGGCCAGCTCGGCCTCGATCGCCCGCTCGCGCTGCTGCGCCAGCGCCGTGCGGTCGGACATGTCCCACGCCAGCCACAGGTCTCCGCGGTAGTGGCCGTCAGCCAGGACGGGCCAGTAGTCGCATTCGAGGGTCCGGCCATCGGAGCAGGCCATCTGCTCTCCCGAAGCCGGCTGCCGCCGCGCCGCGGCCTCGCCGGTGCGGCGGACGAACTCGGCCGGGTCGCTGAAGACCTTCTTGATCTCCCGGACCAGGCCGGTGACGGGGGTGCCGGCGAGCTGGCCGGGCTCTTCCGCGATGCCGAACAGATCGCAGAAGCTCTGGTTCAGCTGGGTGATCATGCCATGCTCGTCGGTGAACAGCACGCCGGGAATCGCCGCGGCGATGAGGCTCTGCAGCCGCTGGGTCTGGTCGGCCAGGCCGTGGCGGGCCCGCTGCTCGGCGGCCAGCAGGCTCGTCCGCTCCTGCTCCTGACGGGCATGCTGCAGATGGGCCGCGACGATTGAGGCGACCGCTCGCGCCGCCGACTCCGCCGGCCTGCTCCAGCTCGGGGCATCCCCCGGCGCATCTCCCGTCAGGGCCAGGACGCACGGCGGCTGGCCCGGCGCCGGCTCTGGCCAGGCGAGCAGGACGGTGACCGGGTGACGGCCGCCGCCGGGCTTCGCGGCCAGCCTCGCCTGCAGTGACCCGCCGCTGGCCGCCAGCTCCGGATGCTTCCGGACTAGCGCGCCGATCCCGGCCAGCAGCGCGGGGTCGGTCCCGGCCTGCCTCGGGTAAGCCGCCAGCACGCCCAGCTGGCCCGCCGCCGTGCACTGGAGCGCCAGCGCGGCCCGGGCGCTGAAGCAGCCTGCCACCCGCTGCAGCACGGCCGGCAGCGCCGCTGGCGGGTCATCCCGCAGCAGCCGCGTGGCCGCGAGCTCCGCGGCCATCGGCCAGTCTTGCCCACCATCAGCCCCGGGCAGGCCGGCTGCCTGCCCGGGACGAGATCGCGCTCCCCCCATAAACCGCGGCCCCCAGCCCCTGCTCGCGCGGTGTCCTGCGAGGAAAGACATTCCCCCAGGCGGACGAGCCACGCTGGCCGCCGCGCGCCGGGCAGCAAGCGCACGGGCAATTGCCCCGTTATGCCGCCAGGCCCAGTCCGCATCTGCCCGGCCGGGCGGATGCGGTGACCACCCTGGCCGGCGGCGGCCGGGGCGTACGGGATGGCGCTACGGGCGCCGATCTCACGTGCGGTGCGAGTGGGCGGACTGCAGGGCGGCGCTGAGCGTGCGCAGAATGCGCGCGAGATCGGCCTGATCTTCCTGGCTGAGCTGGTCAAAGGCCCGCTCGGCCTCGTTACCGCGGGCCGCGCGGATCGCGTCAAGCACGCTGGCGCCGTGCTCGGTCAGCTCGGCGAGGGTGGCCCGCCGGTCGCCGGGATCGGGCCGCCGCCGCACCAGGTTCCTGGCCTCGAGGGCATCGACGACCTCGGTCGTCGAGCGGGCCGCGATGTGCAGATGATCCGACAGCGCTGACATCCGCATCGCCCCGTGCCGCATCAGCACGCTCAGGGCCCGCAGGTGAGAAGGGGAGATATCCCAGCGAGCCAGCGTCTCCTGGGACGTGTCGCGCAGCTGGCGGGCGACAGACCGGAAGGCCTCCGGCAGCGTCTCGTCACCGCCGGCCTCGCGCCCGCTCGTCGTGTCGCGCCCCTGGGCCACGGGAATAGCGTAGCAGCAGCTACTGTTGTAGCCTCATATTGAGGGTACCTCAGCAAAGACTTTACTGGCTCACGGCGCCCGAGAGCGCGAGCCGCCCCGGCAGAATCGAGCAACCCTTGGCAGCACCACCCGCGAACCGAAACAGCAGCAATACCGGCCGCACCCACGGCCCCAGGACGGTCACGGCCGCCGAGAAGGCGCAGGCGCGCGAGGTATCGCTGCGCCGCGTCGGCCGGCTGTTCTCCCCCTACCGCTGGCAGCTGGCGTTCGTCACCGCCCTCATCGCTGCCTCCTCCGTCGTCGGAGTCGCCTCCCCGTTCCTGCTCCGCGCGGTGATCGATACTGCTCTCCCGGACCGGAACCTGCGGCTGCTGGCCCTCCTGGTGGCCGGCATGATCGGCATCGCCGCCGTCTCGTCGGCCTTCGGCGTGATCCAGACCTGGATCAGCACCCGGGTCGGCCAGCAGGTCATGCACGGGCTGCGGACCAGCGTCTTCGCCCACCTGCAGCGGCAGTCGATCGCCTTCTTCACCCGGACCCGCACCGGCGAGGTCCAGTCCCGCATCACCAACGACATCGGCGGCATGGAGTCCGTGGTGACCTCCACCGCGACCTCCATCGCCGCGAACGCCACCACCGCGGTAGCCACCGCCGTCGCGATGGTCGCCTTGTCGTGGCGGCTCTCCCTGATCTCGCTGGTAGTCATGCCCCCGGCCATCTACCTGAGCCGCAAGGTCGCCCGCATGCGCCGGGCCATCACCACCCAGCAGCAGCGCGAGCTGGCCGACCTCAACGTCACTATCGAGGAGGGACTGTCGATCAATGGCGTCCAGCTGGCCAAGACCATGGGCACCGGCCCGGCCCTGGTGCAGCGGTTCACTGCCTCCTCGGCCCGCCTGATCGACCTGGAGCTGCGCTCCCAGCTCGCCGGGCGCTGGCGGATGGCCTCGCTGAGCCTCATCTTCGCCGCGATCCCCGCGCTCATTTACCTCGCCGCCGGCCTGCCGGTCACCGCCGGCGTGATGACGATCGGCACCCTGGTCGCCTTCACGACCCTGCAGAACGGCCTCTTCCGGCCGCTGACCGGCCTGCTCAGCACCGGCGTCTCCGTGATCAGCTCGCTGGCGCTGTTCGCGCGGATCTTCGAGTACCTCGACCTGCCAGTCGACGTCGCTGATCCGGCGCACCCGGCAGAGATCAGTCCGGCCGCGATCGCCGGGCACGTCCGCCTCCAGGACGTCAGCTTCACCTACCCCGGCAGCGACCGGGCCGCCGTCACCGGCATCGACCTGGACATCCCGGCCGGCAGCACGCTCGCGCTGGTGGGCGAGACCGGGTCCGGCAAGACCACCCTCGCCGCGCTGATCGCCCGCCTGCACGATCCCGTCAGCGGCAGCATCCGGATCGACGGCATCGACATCCGCGACATGAGACTCACTGACCTGGCCGCCGTCGTCGGCGTGGTGAGCCAGGAGACTTACCTGCTGCACGCCACAGTCCGGGAGAACCTGCGCTACGCCAGGCCCGAGGCGACCGACGCCGAGATCGAGAACGCCGCGCGCGCGGCCCAGATCCACGAGATGATCGCCGGGCTGCCCGACGGCTACGACACCATGGTCGGCTCGCGCGGGCATCGCTTCTCCGGCGGCGAGAGGCAGCGCATCGCCATCGCCCGGACGCTGCTGCGCGATCCGCGCGTGCTCGTGCTGGACGAGGCCACCAGTGCCCTGGACACCGAAACCGAGCGCGCCATCCAGAAGGCTTTCGACAGCCTGGCCCGGGGCCGCACCACCATCACCATCGCGCACCGGCTCTCCACCGTCCGCGGCGCCGACCAGATCGTCGTCCTGGATCACGGCCGCATCCTCGAGGCTGGCACCCATGCCAGCCTCATCGCCGGCAACGGCCGCTACGCCGTCCTGGCCGCGTAGGCCCGGTCCTTTCCTGAACCAGCCGGCCCGGCCTCACCGGCGGCGGGGATGCTGCTGGATGGCCGTTTTGCCTGGCTCTTTTGCGTTAGCCGGTTAGAGGCGCCGGCGTGAGCGCGTGCGCGATGGGCCGGATCGGCGCCTTCCCGCGCCTCCTGGCCATCGTCAGCGCCCGGCACCGGTCGCCGGCGGTGAGCGTCCTGGAGGCCGAGGCGCAACCGGCCGGGGCCGGGGCATAACCGGAGGAAGCCGCGGCGTGAGCCGGGCTATTTCTTGAGTTCCGCGAGCAGTTCCCAGTACTCGCCGACCACGCCCGGCACCGTGCCGAACGCCGCCGCGAAGTGCTCGGCCAGCGGGATCTCGGTGCTCATGACCGGGTAGCCATGCCCGCCGAGGATGGCCCTGGCTGACCGGGCCGAGCGCGTCCCGCGGCGCACCTTCGTCAGCAGCACGCCGACCTCGACCGGGTGCGATACCCCGATCTCCGCCAGGATCTCGAAGGTCGGCCGGATGCGGTTCATGTCCAGCCCGGTCGGCGAGACGGGCACCAGGACAGTGGCGGAGGCGAGGATGGCGGACCGGATGATCCCGAGGTCGCCGGGCGGCGTGTCGACGATGACGTGCTCGTACCCGGCACCGAGATCAGCCAGCCGCACATGCGCGTCCCTGGTCGGCATGCTGACCACGGTGAACGGCAGCGGCTGGCCCTCGTCCGCGGCAGCCTCGCTCCAGCTCATCAGCGAGCCCTGCGGGTCGCAGTCCACCGCCAGGGTGCGGCCCAGCCGGTGCAGGCCCATGGCCAGGCTGACCGCGGACGTGGTTTTCCCTGTGCCTCCCTTGGCCGAGACGAGCCCTAGCCTCATCTGCCGGTTCCTTCCTGCTAGCTGGCCGGATCCTAGCGCGCGGCTGACGCCGGACCCGGCGAATCCGGCTCGTTCCGGCACGCGATCCCGCGTGCCGGGCCTGTCAGCTCAGGTCCCTCCTACCCGGTCCGGTCGCGGACAGCCGCGAGCGGGCCGGCCGCGCGGCAGCGCCGCGCAGCTGGCGGGCAGCACGTCTGCCGCCAGGCCGGGGGGCGCGTGAGCTACAGCGCCTCGGACGGGATCTGGGTCGTCAGGCAGAACGGATGACCGGCGGGGTCGAGGAGCACCCGCCGCCGGCCGGGGGACGGCTGCTCCGCCGCGAGCGTCGCGCCGAGCCGCAGGGACTCGGCGACCGCGGCCTCCAGGTCGCTCACGGCGAGGTCCAGGTGGATCTGCTGGGGAACGTCCGCCGCCGGCCAGGTCGGCGGCCGGTAGGCCGGGACCTCGATAGCGCTGAGGGCCAGCCAGCTGGTGCGCACGACCACGGCGGCAGCGCTCGTGAAGACGATCTCGCCACCGAGCATCGCGGCCCAGAACTCAGCCAGCGGCCTGGCGTGGGCGCAATCCAGTGATACGACTCCGGTCCGGGCGACTGCCATGAGGAGAACCTAAACCAGGCCAGCGCTCCGGCGCCTGCAGGGCGTGCCGCCGGAGCGGCGGCCTGGGTGGCGGCGTTTCAGCTTGGGCGCACCGCACCGCGCGGGCCCGGCGGGCCTGGCCGCCCGAACGGGCGGCGGTGAGTCTCGCGCCCCACGTCCTCATGGGCAAGAATGAAGGCTCGCCGGGACGGGAGCAGACCGTGGACGAGGCAGTGCGTGACTACATCGACGCCATCCCCGCTGCCCACCGCCCCCTGTTCGACCGGCTGCACCGGCTGATCCTGGCTGCTTACCCTGACGCGGCCGTCGTCCTGTCCTACAAGATGCCCACCTACAAGGTCGGGCGCTCCCGCCTGTGCCTGGGCGCATGGAAGCACGGCGTGTCGATCTACGGGCAGCAGGGACGCGATGGCGGCTTCACCGCCCGTCACCCCGAGCTCAGGACGAGCACGGGCACCATCCGGCTGCGCCCGCAGGAAGCGGCCGGCATCCCCGACGAGGAGCTCAGCGACCTGGTGCGGTCAGCCCTCGGCTCCCCATCCGGAGCCGAGCCGGCGGGCTGACACCCGGAGCCGAGCCGGCGAGCTGACACCCGGAGCCGAGCCGGCGAGCTGACACCCGGAGCCGAGCCGGCGAGCTGACACCCGGAGCCGAGCCGGCGAGCTGAGACGAAGACCACGGCGCCCCCAGACTGGTCATGCCGTCGCGCCGGCCATCCAGTCCGCAAACGGGCCGCGGGCGATTTCGCCAGGGCCGCCGAACGTCGTGGATGCGTGCCTGCAGTTGCTGTTTGCGCAGTAGGCACGCATCCACGTCGCTGCGCAGCGGCCGAGAACTGGGCCGTGGCCGCGTTGCGGGCAGCACCGCGTTCCGGCAGCGTGTGCTCAGGCCGCGCGCGAGCGCGCCGCGTCGGCGCCCGTTACCACGGTGGCCGCCACCTGCGGGGCGCTAACATCGCCGTATGTCCGGAAAGCCGCCGAGCCAGGCAGAGCCGAGCCAGGCAGAGCCGAGCCAGGCAGAGCCGCCGGAGTTCGACATCTCGCATGCGCACTCGGCTCGCGTCTACAACTACTGGCTCGGGGGCAAGGACAACTACGCAGCCGACCGGGATGCAGCCGAGCAGGCGATCGCCGCCAACCCGGGCATCCGCACGGACGTGCGGGCCAACCGGGAGTTCCTGGCCCGTGCGGTGCGCTACCTGGCATCGGGCTGCGGCATCCGCCAGTTCCTGGACATTGGCACCGGCCTGCCGACAGCCAGCAACACGCATGAGGTGGCGCAGGCGGTCACCCCCCAGGCGCGCATCGTCTACGTCGACAATGACCCGATCGTGCTGGCGCATGCCCGGGCGCTGCTCACCAGCACGCCCGAGGGCGCGACCGGCTACATCGACGCTGATCTGCGCGACACCCCGGCCATTCTGCAGGGTGCGCGGCAGACGCTGGACTTCAGCCAGCCGGTCGCGCTCATGCTGCTGATCATCCTGCACATGATCCCGGACGCTGACGATCCCCACGGCATCGTCGCCCGCCTGATGCAGGCTCTCCCGTCCGGCAGCTACCTCGTGCTCGCGCACCCGGCTAGCGACATTCATGCGGCGAGGATGGCCGAAATGACCAAGCGCGTGAACGAGCGGATGACCGGCCCGAAGGCAACCATGCGCGATCGTGCCGCGGTCACGCGCTTCTTCGACGGGCTTGACCTGCTCGAGCCAGGCGTGGTCCAGCCTCAGCAGTGGCGGCCCGAGCCGGGCCAGCTCACCCCGCTCCAGGTGACGGCCTGGTGCGGCGTCGCCCGTAAGCCCTAGCCGCCGTCGTGCCCGACCAGCTGATCAGCCAGCCAACGCCACTGACCGCAGGGGGCACCGAGCTTGTCCTCTATCCGGCACCGGGCGGGGAGACCGCAGACGCGCTGATGGTTCACCTTCCGGCGAGCGGCGTGCTGTTCACCGGCGACGTGATGATGCCCTACCTGGGGCAGCCATTCGCCGCCGAAGGCTCCCCGGAAGGGCTGCTGGAGGCCCTCGCCTTCATTGGCAGCCTGCGGCCCCGCCTGCTCATCCAGGGCCACTCAACGCTGACCGAGCTCTTCACCGCCGGCGCGGTCGCCGGCCTTGAGGCGGCGCTGACCCGGCTGCACGGCCAGGTCCTGGACGGCATCCGAAACGGCCGCACCCTCCCGGACATCCTGGCGCAGGCCAGCCTCCCGGCGGTGCTCCGTGACCACCCCGCGGCGGTCGTTCCCTACCTGGTCATCCGCGACCACTTCACCGAGCGGCTCTACCACCAGCGCACCGGCTACTGGCAGCCGGACGGGCAGGGACTCGAGCCGGCGTCCGCCGCCGAGCGCGCCGCCGCACTCGACCTGCTGGCCGGGGGCAGGGATGAGCAGTTCGCCACCGCCGCTGCCACTCTCATCGGCCAGGGCGATCACGCCCTCGCCCTGCAGATCATCCAGCCGGGCCTGCTGTGCCACCCCGCCAGCATCACCCTGGCCGGGCTGCGCCGCACCGCGCTGCACCGCGCTGCACCGCGCTGCACCGCCTCATGGAGCAGCACCAGCAGTTCGACCCATTCAAGTTCCTCATCTACGCCGACCTCGCCGGCGCCGAGATCGGCCCGGTCGAGTAGCAGCCCGGCGCGCGCTGGCGGTGCCACCGGAGCAGCACCGCCAGCGCCCGCCCGTGCCGGCAGATGCGGCTCGGCCGGCCTCGGGTCACCACGTCAGGTGGCTGGCCCGCCGGAGGTTGCTGTCAGGGCAGCCGGGAGGCTGGGGGTCAATGCTTCGTTGTCGCGGGTCTGCCCTTCGGGGAAGCCTTTGGCGATGAGCAGGGCTCCGAAGGTGATCTCGAAGATTCCGCCCGGGATGGACAGGGCAACGCCGACGTTGTGGCCGAGGATCTGGAGCATGGCTCCGGCCAGGAAGATGGCGTATCCGGCTAGCCCGCAGGCGGCCAGGATGGTGGGCGCGAGCCGTTCGCGCAGGAGGACCCGGCAGAGCAGGAGGCCGCCGATTCCGACGGCGGCCATGCCGATCCAGAAGGAGTAGTGGTTGGCTTCCTGCGCGGCCTGGGCCACCGCGCCGAGGACGACGGCATTGCTGCCGGAGTGGGCCTGGGCGAGCGGTATCCGCAGCAGCAGGAAGACCACGCCCATGGCCAGCATGACCCCCTGGACTACCTGAGCGGCCAGGTAGCCGTAGGCGGAGAGCTGGTGATGGCGCCTGAGGATGGGGAAGATCAGCACGCCGATGCCGACGACGGCGGCGGAGTTGGCCAGCATCAGCAGCGCTCCGGCCGATATCTGTGTCTGATGGCTGGCGACATGGGAGAGCACGACCGTGCTGGCTGGGCCGGCGTCGGCCAGGGCGCCGCCGGCCAGGTACACGACGTACGCGAGCAGGAACAGCGCCCCGACGATTCGCCCGATGGTTCTCGCTGACATTGTGACCGTCTTGCCGTAGTGCTTGGTGAGGAGCTCTGCCTCGATCATCGCTCGTCCTTTCGCCTAGGTTCCCTGGTGCTGACGAGGATGCGCGCAGGGCCTGAGGCGGAACTGCCGTGGCGCTGAGGTGCGGACGGCCAGGCTGGCCGCGAAGCTGCTCGGCAGCGGCAGGGCCACTGCCGTACGGTGGAGGGCGTGGAGGTCCGCTTCTTCGGCGAGTTCGAGGCCATCGAAGAGGGCGTGCCGCTGCCGGTCCGCGGCGCCAAGCAGCGAGCCATCCTGGCCCTGCTGGCGCTTCAGCGGGGCCAGCCGGTCAGTGCCGACCGGCTGATCGACGCCCTCTGGGGAGACGGGCAGGTGACCAACCCGGCGAACGCCCTGCAGGCCCAGATCGCCCAGCTACGCCGCACCCTCGGCGCGGCGGCGATCGTCACCAGCGAAGCCGGCTACGCCCTCGGCATCGGGCCGGACGATGTGGACGCCGGTCAGTTCGAGCGGCTTGTCGCCGACGGACGGCGCCTTCTCGGGGAGGGCGAGATGGCGCTGGCGTCGACCGTGCTGGGCGAGGCGCTCCGGCTGCGGCGCGGGGAGCCGCTTTCTGAGTTCGCCTACGCCGGCTTCGCTGACGCCGAGCGGGCGCATCTCGACGAGCTGACCCTGGTGGCGATCGAGACTCGTGTCGAAGCGGACCTCGTGCTGGGCCGCCACCGGGAGCTCGTCGGCGACCTGGACGCGCTGTGCCGCGAACATCCGCTTCGGGAGCGCCTGTGGGAGCTGCTCATTCTCGCCCTCTACCGGGCCGGACGGCAGGCCGAGGCCCTTCGCGCCTACACCGAGGTCCGTGACCGCCTGGTCGGCGAGCTGGGGATCGATCCGGGCCCGGCCTTGCGCGCACTCGAGCGCCGCATCCTGGCCCAGGACCCCTCCCTCGACTTTGCCGTCCCGGCACCTCCGCGGGCGGTTGCGGCGCTGACTTCCACGGGCAACGTGCGGGAGCGGCTGAGCAGCTTCGTCGGACGCGGCGCCGAACTCGAACAGCTCAGCGACATGGTCCGGTCCAGCCGGCTGGTGACGCTCATCGGCCCTGGCGGAGTGGGCAAGACCCGGCTGGCGGTGGAGGCGGCAGCCGCCCTGCGCCAAGACCACCGGGACGGCGCGTGGCTGATCGAGCTCGCCGGCGTCAAGGAGCCCGAGGGGGTTGCGCCAGCCGTGGCTGGCGCACTCGGAGCGGCCGCCGCTGCCATGGCCAGCCCCGATTCTCCAGGATCGACGGCGGACCTCATCCTGCGCCACCTGGCGGGCCGCTCGCTCCTCGTCGTCCTCGACAACTGTGAACACGTCATCGACCAGGCAGCCGCCTTAGCTGACACCCTGGTAGGCGCGATACCCGGGCTCCGGCTGATCGCAACCAGCCGCGAGCCGCTCGGCGTTCCCGGCGAAATCCTGGCGCCGGTGGGCGGTCTGGCCGTGGCGGCCGCCGTCGAGCTCTTCGTCGATCGTGCCAGGGCGGTGCAGCCCGGATTTGCCGCAGACGGGCACACCCGTCCTGTCATCGAGGACGTGTGTCGCCGACTGGACGGGCTTCCGCTGGCCGTCGAGCTCGCCGCGGCCCGCCTCCGCGCGCTGACCTTGACCACCCTGGCGGAACGTCTCGACGACCGCTTCCGGCTACTCACCGGGGGCGCCCGCACCGCCCTGCCCCGCCAGCAGACCCTGCGCGCGGTGGTGGACTGGAGCTACGACCTGCTGTTCGAGGACGAGCGCCGCCTGTTCGCACGGCTGTCCGTGTTCGTCGGCGGCTGCGAGCTGGCCGCCGCCGAGGCAGTCTGCGCCGACGATGAGGTGCCGCACGGCGAGATCCTCGACGTGCTCAGCCGGCTGGTCGACAAGTCCCTCGTCGCCGCCCCCACTACCGGTCGTGCAGCCCGGTTCACCCAGCTCCAGACGCTGTGGCAGTACGGCCGGGATCGCCTCGATGAATCCGGCGAAGCTGACGCCATGCGCGCCAGCCACGGCGCCCATTACCGGCAGATGGCCGAGGATGCCTACGAGGGCGTGCGAGGCGCCGCCGGCCTGATGTGGCGGGAACGCCTCACCTCGGAGTCCGGCAACCTGCGGTCCGCGCTCGACTGGTTCATCGCAACCGGCGATGCTGATGCGGCGCTGTCGCTGGCATCGGGGATGGCCTGGCTGTGGTTCATCAACAGCGACTTCGTCGAAGGAGCGCGCTGGCTCGGTGACGCGCTTGGCACGAAAGGACAGCGCCGTCCCGAACTGGCAGCGACCGCGCACGCCTGGCACGGCTTTTTCGTGGGCATGTCATCCAGCCCCGCGGCCGGTGTCAGCGAATGCGAGACTGCCGCCGCCGCGTTGAGGACCAGTGACGACCCGGTTCGCCTGGCCGAGGCGCTGGTGTGCCGGGCGGCGGTGCTGGTGCGCGCGAACGAGTTCGGGCGATCTCTCGAAGTGCTGGGCGAGGCGCACGATCTGCTGCAACGGGCTGGCGACGGCTGGCTCCTCGCGGTGCATGACCTGATGGTCGCCTGGAACCTGTTCTCGCTGGGGCGGCTGGAGGATGCGGAGACAGCTGCCCGTTCGAGTGTCGAACGCTTCGACGCGCAGCGAGAGACCTGGGCGGTTGTCTCTCCGCTCATCGCCCTGGCCTACATCGCCGAGGCCCGGGGGGACCTAGGTGGTGCCTCGGCCGCCTACCAGACGCTCCTGGGGCGATGCCGCGCCGCGGGTCACCTCACTTACCTGCCGCTCAGCCTGGTCCCGCTGGCGGGACTGCGGGCCAGGCAAGGCGACGACGCCGGAGCCGACAGCCTTTACGAGGAGGCGATCGGGTGCAGCCTCAACCCGTGGCTGTCTGCCGACGCCATGGTCGGCCAGGCGGCGGTGGCTCGCCGGCTCGGTGACCTGGCGCGGGCGCGGGCGCTGCTGGACGCGGCAGGCGGCCGCTACGCAGACCTGGACCTTCCCGCCGGCCAGGCACGTGCGCTCGCTGGCCTGGCGTGGTGGGCGCTCGCCGCGGACCAGGTAAGCGACGCCGCGGTCTTCGCCGCTGACGCCGCCGAGGCCGCTTCCGCCAGCGGGGACCCGGCCACGCAAGTCCTCGCCGATACCGCCGTGGCCGCAGTCACGGCGATCGCCGACCCGACCCGCCGCAACGCCGAGGCCTTCGTCTCGCTCGCTCGGCGACGATCCCGGGGCCTGGTGCACCACTCGCTCACCGACGAGCCAGATGTCGCCGCGCTCGCGGCCCGCATCGCGCTGCCCGCTCGCTGACCAGTCAGGCCGCTGTTGCAGTTGGCCTCAGCGGTACCTCAGCACGACGTCAGGCGACTCGGTCAACCTGGCAATCATGCAGCCAGCCCGAGGCCAGCCACCGAGCCGCCGCGATCACCTGACGGCCACCGGGCCGGCCGTTGAGGACCACGGCCGCGTGGTCACGGCAAACCAGCGGGCGGCCGAATGTTACCGGCAAGCACAGCGAGCCGTGGACCTGCGCCAGGCCATGACCGCACTGCGGGGCGCCATCAGCGCCGACCCGGCCTTCGGGCTCGCCCTCGCCGATCTCGAAGCCATCACCGGAACCGCGGCCCGAGATCCCGGTCACCGGCAGATGAACTGGGAACGCCACCACATCGAAGTGCTCAGGGCTGCCGCCTCCGGCGATGCCGTGCGAGCAGCCGACCTGCTCAGCGAGCACCTCGCCAGTGTCGGCTGCGACCCTCTCGCCGTCCGCATCGCCGCCCAGCTGCGACAGCCAACGGGGGCGGACGAGCCCGTGACCTCCGCAGGCCAGTTTCCGTCCTGCCACCCGATCCCATGGCCCTGCTCCCCGTGACCGCCCGAACCGTCCAGCCACCAGCGACCCGCACCACCTGACCGCCCGCAGCGAAGGAGCACGAAGATGGGACAGTTCCCCAGCAGGCCGATGGCCGGCAAGACGGTGCTCATCACCGGGGGCACCGGGGGCATCGGCAGGGCGACCGCCCTCGGCATGGCCGGGATGGGCGCGCACCTCGCGATCACCGGCCGAGATCGGCCGCGCGCCGACCAGGTAGCTCGCGAGATCAACGCCGCGGGCGGCGGGAACGTCGACGTGTTCGTCGCGGACCTGTCAGCCCAGGCGGAGGTGCGGCGGCTGGCTGACGAGGTACTCCAGCGCCTGACCCGGATCGATGTTCTGGTCAACAACGTCGGCGGGTACTGGAACACCCGGCACGTCACCGCTGACGGGCTCGAGCGCACCTTCGCCGTCAACCATCTCGCGCCCTTCCTGCTCACCAGCCTGCTCCTCGGCCGGCTCAAGCAGAGCGCCCCGGCCCGCGTGGTCACCGTCTCGTCCAACATGCAGGCCATCGGACGGATCGACTTCGACGACTTGCAGGGGGAACGGTCCTACTCCGGGGCACGGGCCTACAACCAGTCCAAGCTCGCCAACGTCCTGTTCACCTACGAGCTGGCCAGGAGACTGCAGGCCACGTCCGTCACCGCCAACGCACTGCATCCCGGCGTGGTGAGCACATCTTTCGGAGCCGAGGACCCCGGCGCCGTCCAGCGAGTGCTCCTGCCATTCATGCGCCCATTCATGAAAACCCCGGCCCAGGGCGCCGTCACGTCGATCAATCTGGCCACCGCTCCCGGACTAGAGCAGGTGACCGGCTGCTACTTCGCGAATCGCAAGCCCAGGAAGTCCTCCAAGCGCAGCTACGACAAGGCCGCTGCGGCACGGCTCTGGCAGGTGAGCACCGATCTGGTTCAACCGGGGCCCGGGCTTGAATAACCTGCTGACGGCGTGGCTGTCACACGGCGACGAGCAGCAGGCGGCTGGCGGTGGCTGCCGTGGCGGCCAGGCTGTCGAGGAAGAGCTGGCGGGCGAGGGGGATGTCGCGTAGTTCCCACAGGAGCAGGGAGTTGTTCCAGGCCAGGTCCCTGGCGGAGTTGATGGTCCAGCTCGCGACCAGGTTACTGACGGCTTGCAGGTGATGATCGACGGCCAGCTCGGGAGCGGATTCGAACGACTGGCGGACGGACTGCTCGGCCGCGTCCAGCAGCTGATCCACCTTCTGGTAGTCGGCGAGATGTGCGCCCGCGGCCGGGGCGGTCGCGAGCTCGGTGCAGGTGCTGACGACGGCGAGCGGCAGGTCGTGGTTGATGTGGGCGTTCATGCCGGCCAGGGCGAACTGGATCGGCTCGATCCCGGCCGCGGCTCGCTGCTCGATCAGCGGCCGCCAGGCCAGCGGCACCGCCGCCGGATCGCCGGCCGCGCCGGCGGCGGTGAAGTAGAGATTGGCGAAGGCCACGTCCAGGGCGGTCATGAAGGCGGGGTCGGCGAAGAACCCCTGGCCCAGCTCGCTGTCCACCTCGCGGGTCACGCCGAGGTACATGCGGTTGAAGCACGCCAGGCCGTCACCGGGCGCAGTCGCCGCGTCAATGGCCGCCATCTGCGCTATCGCGCCGGCGACCGACGTGACAGCAGCGGGCGGGCCTAACGGGCCAGCAGGCATGGCGTCACTATACGGCCGCCGAACTGAGCGCGGAAACCGTCGCTGAAACTGCCAGAAAGCACATCCGCAGGTTATCGGCATTTGCCCGGGCGGAGGGCTGGAAGGCAGGCCCGCAGGGATGGCTGCAAGCTGACGAGGCGGGCGGCATAATCGCAGCGAACCCGGCACGGCAGCGGAACATGTAATGACGCGTCGGGCGGCGCTCGTTCAGGCACAATTGTCATTGGCATTCGGGCAATCCAGCCTGATGACAACAAGGGAAGTGCGGAGATGGGCGAACCGACTGGAACTACGACGAGTGGGGGGCAATGGTCCCCTGGATACCAAAATGCCGGGGACCCTGGCCTGCTGGGGAATGCCAACGTCGACGGGGGCGTCGGGGTAGTCGGCCAGGCCGAGTCCGGTATGGGCGTTTTCGGCGACACGGGAAGCGGTATCGGCGTTGAGGGCGACACGCTCTCCGGTGTCGGCGTCGCCGGGATATCCGGCGCTGGCGGGGTTGGCGTTGTCGGGCTTGGCGGGGCGGGGGCGGCGATCGAGGGCGGCCCGGACAACATTACGTTCGCCGCTGGCGACACCGTCGGGGTATACGGCTCTGTGCAGACGTTCCAGCCATCGGCCACCAACGTGTCGTGCGGGGTATGGGGAGATGCCCGCGATGTGACGGGCGTCCTCGGTTCCAGCAGTAGCGGCGCTGGTATCTCCGGAATCAGCGCTGCCGGCGTGGGCGGGGTTTTCCAGTCCGGAGGCCCGCAGCTGCGCCTCGTGCCGTCGTCGGTGCCGCTGGCGGACAGCCAGCTGATGCAGACGGGGCAGGTCGGAGATCTCTACTTGTTCTCTGTTGCTCAGGAGGTCGGCACGAGCGGAACCTATGACTACACGACGATTTTGTGGCTGTGCATAGCGCCAGCGGTTCCGGGCGGCCAGGCCATGTGGGCTCAGGTACAGCTGGGTGACACGGCTGGCGGCTGAGGGACGCCGAGGTGCTGAACCCAGATCACCACGACGGGCCGCGCGCCTGCGCTGACGCTCTCCTGGGCGAGCTAAGGCTCGCGGTGCTCGGCGGGCGGTGGGACCAGGTTGCGGCACTGTGCGCCTCGATGACTCCCGCAGTCGGTACCGAACGCCTGCTTCTCGACCAGCTAGCGGGCCAGGCCGAACTCCATGCGTGCGCGGACCGGGTCCTCCGCGCTGGCCATCCGGCCCCCGGACTGGCGGCCCCCGGACTGGCGGCCCCCGGGCTGGCGGCCCCCGGGCTGGCGGCCCCCGGGCTGGCGGCCCCCGGGCTGGCGGCCCCCGGGCTGGCGGCCCCCGGGCTGGCGGCCCCCGGACTG
>Ga0181523_10001364_pt1 | contig 26008 bp, 20 predicted proteins | sample PEATcosm2014_Bin_43_FD_119752 | JGI IMG/M metagenome (GOLD analysis project Ga0181523, IMG submission 119752) | Peatland microbial communities from MTU Mesocosm Facility, Houghton, MI, USA - PEATcosm2014_Bin05_30_metaG | ecosystem: Environmental > Terrestrial > Soil > Wetlands > Peat | place... | reverse complement strand
GCGGCGTGCCCAACGCGCCAGGGTGTCGCGTTCCTCCTCGCTCAACACGAGCTCTGCCTTCGGCCGTCCCCGCTGCGCCATGTCCCCTCCATCGTCGCTGATGGAAGGGGGAACGCGCCCGGCCGTACAGAAATTCCCCAATCGGAGATATTTCTCGTGCATCTTCGAATCGGGACACTAGAGGGGGTGCCAGGAGGTGCTGGCGAGGAAGTCCATCGTCGTCGTGAGATCGACGATGCCGGCATCGGAGCCCAGACCCTGGGCGACAAGGGCGCCGGCCGCCGTCCCCAACCAGGCCGCCTGCTCGAGGTCGGCGCCGGCGCCGAGGGCGCGGATGAAGCCGGCGCTGAAGGCGTCACCGCACCCGGTCGTGTCGACGACGTTCACGTCGGCCGCCGGGAGGGCGAAGCTCCCCTCCTCACTGAAAACGGCGCAACCCTCACTCCCGAGGGTGACGGCCAACGCCTTCACTCCGAGGTCGAGAACAAGGCGTGCCGCCGTATCGAGCTCACGCGTTCCCGTCAGCCCGAAGAGCTGGTCGTTGTTCGGCAAGAAATAGTCGGCGAGGGCGAGCAAGGGCGCCAGGCGTTCGAGCGACTGGACCTCTCCGGGCCGCAGGAGGTCGAGCGTCGTCGTGACGCCGGCCTCCCTCGCCCAGCCGAGGACGGTCGTGGCCGGCTCCCCGCCGAAGCGCCCGAGGGCGTCGGGGCCCCCGAGGTGGAGCACGTCGGCCCCGCCCAGCAAGGCGCTGTCGACGTGCTGCAGCGTCATCATGCCGGCCGCCCCGCGCACGTGCAGCGCCGGCCGCTCACCGTTCGATCGAATCGGCAGGATGGTCGTCGCCGTCTGGGCGCCATCCACGACCGCCACATGGGAGACGTCGACGCCGTGGCCCGCCAGCAGCTCGACCACGAGCCTGCCGGCGGCGTCGTCGCCGATGCACCCGACGGAGCTCACCTGCGCACCGAGCTTGGCGAGATCGACGGCCGTGCCGGCCGCCGTCCCGGCAGCCGTCAGCCGGATCTCCTCGAGAGGCACGGACCCTTGTCCGGGCGGGAGGGAGTCGACCGGGCGCCCGAGCACGTCGAGGATGTGGACGCCGACGGTGAGCACTCGGGGGGCCGGTGCAGCCACCCAGCTCGCCCTGGCGTCGCTGGCCGCACGGCTCGGCTCGCCCATGACGGTGCGCGACCTCAACCCATGCGGGACGTCGTGGAGGTGCCGAATCGAGCCGACACGGCCTCCTTCAGGGTATGCGGCCACCGCCGTGAGGTCTCGCGCCCCGCTGCCGCCAGCTGCCGTTGTGCCCCCCCGTCGCCCGAGAAGGCGAGCACCGCCAGCTCCGGGTGCAGGTTGGCGATCGCCAGGATGGCGCCGGCACAATGGAGGGCACCGGCGACGAGCACGAGGTTGGCCGAACCCGTGTACAGCCAACCGTCGAAGGTGTCGAGCTCCTCGTAGAGGCGGGCGAGATCGCCGCTCGAGTCCTTCAGGCCGACGACCGGCAGCTCGGCGAGCGCAGCCACCGGCAGGCCGGGAGCCGAAACGGCAGGAAAGTGGTAGGCGAGGAGGGCCGACCCCTCGGCGGCCGCCGCCACCGTCTCGAAGTAGGGCCGGGGATCGGAGCTCTGCGGGGGCGACAGAGCCAGCACACCGGCGGCTCCGGCGTCGAGCACCGTCCGGGTCAAGGCAGCCGCCTGGCGGCCGGAGGCCGCCCCGGCGCCGGCCAGCACGGGGACGTCGGACGGGACGGCTTCCTTGACGGCCCTCACGAGCCGCCCCCGTTCCTCGGCCTCGAGCGCGAAGGCCTCCCCCGTCGTGCCGGCGACGAGCACGGATCGCACGCCGAGCTCGACGAGCTGGCGGGCGAGGTCGGCCGTGGCGGCGGTGTCGAGCCCGCCGTCGGCGTCGAAAATGGTCAAGAGGGCGACGCCGATGCCGGAGAAGATGGGCGTCGTCATGACGGGGACACTTCTCTGTTCACGCGTATCTCCTCTGCTGGCGAGGGCTATTTGATGGCGAGGGCGTTGGGGGGCGAGCCGATCCCCCGCCGCGCGTGCAGCGGAGCACTCGTCAGGAAGCACTCGTAGACGCCGTCCTCGGCACAGTCTGCCGCCAGGGCGTCGAGCGACCACAGCTCGCCGAGGGCCATGCCGAGCTGCCCGATGAGGACGCGGTGGAGGAACCCGAACGGGAATGCCTCTGCCGAGAAGTCCGCAGGCCAGACCTCGACGGCAAAGGTGTCAGCAGCCACCGCCGCGATCCTGTTGTCCCAGAGATAACGCGCCATGTCCTCGGAGTGTTCGACACCGGGCGCCTGCAAGCGCCGCGCCGTGCGACGCCTGACGGCGTCGGGCTGAGCCTGGTACCAGCCGAGAAACCCGGTTCGCAGCAGGACGACACAACCCGTGGAATAGGTGACGCCGGCGTTCTCACGCGCCCGCTCGAGATCGGCCACGGAGAAGGCGGTGGCGCCCTCGGGGGTATAGGAGCCGCCGCCGGCACCGAGCGTGCGCTCGAGATCGAGCAGGACGGCCCGGCCGGCGATGCCTCGCTTGGCCCAGTGCTCGATCGTATTCCGCCCACCCGTGAGGACGTCTTCGGCGGAGGCGCCGTTGTAGAAGATCCCGGGGGCGTAGGCGACGTGCGCCAGGGAGTCCCACTGGCTGGATGCCTGCGGGTAGAAGTTGTCGTAGACGTCGTCGAAATCCTCCACGGGCCCCGGCCGGTAGAGGACCCGATGACGGGGAAGACCGCGATCAGCGTCGAGGGCCGGCTCGACGCCATCGAGGGCGGCGTCGAGGGGAAAGACGACACCCCGTCTCACCAGCTTGCTGGCCGCAAGCGTGCGATCCGCGGTCTGCAGGTGCATGAGCCCGACAGAGTCGCCCGCCCCGAAGATCCCCCAGCCGCTTCGGCCTCCTCGATCCGCCGCCGGTAAGTCGTCGTAGCGGGGCAGGTCGCGCGGGTGCCTGCCCCCTTCCACCGACTCGTCCATACCCCCCTCCACATCACGTCGTCACATCACGTCACGGACACCGGCACTGCCGCTCGGGCGGCAAAGGAGTCAAAGTATTATATCAGTCGCCCGGATTACAATCAGGTCCTCAACTGCGGCGCGCCTCAGCGCTGACTTGGGTGAGGAAGCTCTCGAGGACCTTCTCCTGGCGAGCCGGCAACGCCCGCTCGGGATAGAGGACGGCCTCGATGGAGAGGCCCTCGACGAGGCTGACGAGCTGGTGGGTGATGGCGCTCGTGTCGAGGTCGACCGATATCTCACCGAGCTTCTGCGCCTCGCTCACCCGGTAGTGCAGTACGTCCCAGAAGCGCTCGAATTCGTCGTGCTGCAGGTCGCGCAGGCCCTCGTTGCCGAGGGCGAGCGACCAGAAATTCACCTCGATCTGCGCCTCGAGGAGGCGTTGATCGTCGAGGGGGAGGGCCTCCAGCATGATGACGCGAAGCGCCGCGATCCCCATCAAACCCTGCGTCCGGACCTGCAGGCGCTCGTACACCTGGCGGTGGGAGAGGCGAAGGGTCGTCGCCAGCAACTCCTCCTTGTCGCCGAAGTAGTGCGCCAGGACGCCGGTCGAGACGCCGGCTTCGCGGGCGATCTCGCGAGTCGTGACACCGACGATCCCCGTGCGGGCGATGACCCGCCATGTCGCCTCGACCAGTTCCTGTCGCCGCTCGTCGTGGTCGACGATCTTCGGCAAGCTGTCTCCCTTCCCGGCTCGAGGGTTACGAAAGGATGTCCGCAGACTACTGGTTGCGCGCCCGCCCACTCGGGGACGAGCAGCTCGAGTCTGCCTCAACCACGGGCGACTTCCCTCCTTGATAATCGGGCGCCCGATATGTATTGTGGCACGGCCGGGCAGGCGAGGCCGGCGGCCTGCCGTCGCTGTCCCGCCAAGGCTCAGCAGCCGACACCGGCCACGGGGGAACCACGTTCGGCCACGCCCTACGGTGAAACGGGTACGAGGACCGCTGCAGGGAGAGCCAGTGCCACAAGCCAGAGCACCGCATCCACCGAGGTCGAGCCCGGGGCGCCAGGAGCTCGTCGAGCGACTCGCCGACCGCGCCAAGTTCATCCGTCTCGAGACCGTACGACTCACGCGCATCGCCGGCGCCGGTCACTATACCGGCACGTTCTCGGCCGCCGAGATCCTTGCGGCCCTCTACTACGCCGAGCTACGTTACCGGCCGGAAGAGCCGTCGTGGCCCGATCGCGACCGCTTCGTTCTCAGCAAGGGGCACGCCGCCATCGGCCTCTACCCCGTACTGGCCGATGTCGGTTTCTTCGCTCCCTCCGCTCTCGACGACTACACGAGGCTCGGCAGCTCGTTCGGGGACCACCCGGACATGCGCAAGATCAAGGGCATCGACTTCAGCTCGGGCTCGCTCGGCCACGGGCTGTCCGTCTGTGTCGGCATGGCACTTGCCGGGCGCGTGCAGCACCGGCCGTACCGAACGTACTGCGTCACCGGTGACGGCGAGTTGGCCGAGGGCCAGATCTGGGAGGCCGCCATGGCAGCCGGCCAGTTCCGCCTCGGGTCGCTCGTGTGCATCGTCGACCGCAACCGTCTCTCCATCGACGGCCACACGGAGGACCTCATGGGCATCGAGCCGCTCGAGGCCAAGTTCGCCGCCTTCCGATGGAAAGTGCAGCGCATCGACGGCCACGACCTCGATGCTCTCCTCGATGCCTTCTCGTCTCTCGAGAGCGATCCCGTCGGGCCCCCGCAGGTGATCATCGCCGACACCGTGAAGGGACGCGGCGTGAGCCGGATGGAGGGCGACGTCGCCTGGCACGTCGGCAACCTGAACGGCAGCGACTACGACGACGTCATCGCCGAGCTGCAGGCCGGCCTGCGCCCGGTCGCGACGGGAGCCCGCAATGGCTGAGCAGGCGATGCCCACCGGGTCCGGGACCCCGGCTGCGGCGGCGAGCGGGCAGGCCCTCAGCGAGGTCTTCCGCGGGAGCGCCGGCGACGAGCACGCCTTGAGGGACGCACGGTCGTCGAAGGGCATCGCGGAGCGGACGATACCGGCCTTCGTCGCCGGTGCCGAGCTGGCCGACCTCGCCGAGGACGACGAGCGCATCGTCGTGCTCACGGCCGACCTCGCCAACGCCAACCGGACGGCCGACTTCGCCAAGCGCCACCCGGACCGGTTCTTCAACATGGGCGTAGCCGAGCAGAACATGGTGTCGGTCGCCGCCGGCCTGGCGGCCGCCGGCCAGATTCCCTTCGTGGCGACGTTCGCCTCCTACCTCGCCCTGCTCGCCTGCGAGCAGATCCGCACCGACTGCGCCTACCCCGGCATGCCCGTTCGCCTCCTCGGCCACCACTCCGGGATGAGCCTCGGCTACTACGGCACGAGCCACCACTCCCTCGAGGACATCGGCATCATGCGGACGATCGCCGACCTGACCGTCGTGTCTGCCGCCGACGCCAACGAGCTGCGCGCCATCCTGCGGCTGTCGCTCGACTGGCCGGGGGCGATGTACATCCGGCTCGGCCGCGGGCGGGATCCGGAGGTGTACCCGGAGCCGCCCGCCGCCCTCCGAATCGGTCGCGCCGTGCGGTTGCGCGACGGCGGCGACCTCACGATGATCTCGACCGGCTCCGAGGTCCGCGCCTGCTTGGATGCCGCCGAAGCGCTGGCGAACGACGGCATCTCCGTGCGCGTCGTCGACATGCACACGATCAAGCCGCTCGACACCGACGAGATCCTGGCGGCCGCCCGCGAGACGAGCGCCATTCTCAGCGTCGAGGAGCACAACCGCACAGGCGGGTTGGGCTCGGCCGTCGCGGAGACGCTCGCCGACGCGGGCATTTCGACGGCGCTCCTGCGCCACGGCGTGCCCGACGTCCACGTCGTTCTCGGCCCGCCGGCCGGCCTCTACGCGCGCTATCAGCTCGATGCCGACGGCGTAGCCTCCAAGGCGCTCGAGCTTCTCTCGTCCTCGAAAGGAGCCAACTTGTGACTCGGGTGGCGAACGTGAGCCGGACGCGGGAGATCGATGCCGCCCTACGGCGGCGGGCTCGAGAGGTGATCCCGGGCGGCATGTACGGGCACCTCAGCGCCAACAACCTGCCGGAGGAGTACCCGCAGTTCTACGCCCGCTCGGAGGGATCGCGGGTGTGGGACGTCGACGGCAACGAGTACGTCGATCTCATGTGCAGCTTCGGTCCTGTCATCCTGGGCCACCGTCATCCGGCGGTGGAAGCTGCCGTCTCCGCCCAACTCGCCACGGGCGATACCCAGGCCGGCCCTGCCCCCTGCATGGTCGAGCTGGCGGAGCTGCTCGTCGAGCGTGTCTCACATGCCGACTGGGCGATGTTCGCCAAGAACGGCTCGGACGCCAACACCATCTGCCTCATGATCGCCCGCGCCGCCACCGGCAACAACAAGGTGCTCGCCGCCCGCGGCGCCTATCACGGCTCGGCTCCGTGGTCGACGCCCGTCGTGAGAGGCGTCACGCCGGAGGACCGCGCCTCGGTTCAGTACTACACCTTCAACGACCTCGCCAGCGTGGAGGCTGCGGCTGCCCATGCCGCTGGAGACGTTGCGGCCGTCATCGTGTCGCCGTTCAAGCATGACGCCGGCTTCGACCAGGAGCTCGTCGATCCAGCCTTCGCCCGCGGCCTGCGCGGCCTCTGCGATCGCATCGGCGCTGCCCTCGTGCTCGACGAGGTGCGGGCCGGGTTCCGCCTCAACCACGGCGGCAGCTGGGAGACGATCGGCGTCGAGCCGGACCTGAGCGCCTGGAGCAAGGCGATCGCAAACGGCTATGCGCTGGCGGCCGTCCTCGGGAGCGCCCCCCTCGCCGAAGCGGCTTCCTCCATCTTCGTCACTGGGTCGTTCTGGTACCAGGCCGCCCCCATGGCAGCCGCGGTGGCGACGATCACGGCCCTCAGGGAGCAGAGCGCCGTCGCCTCCATGCTGCAGCGAGGCATTCGCCTTCGCGAGGGCCTGCAGGCGCAGGCGCGGTCGGCCGGCGTCGCCATCTGCCAGACCGGTCCGCCCCAGATGCCGAACCTGCGCTTTGTCGGAGATGAGAACTTCGAACGCTCGAGGCTCTTCGGCGGAGCCTGTGCCGCCGGCGGGGTCATCGTGCACCCCCGCCACAACTGGTTCGTGTCGGCCGCTCTCAGCGATGACGACGTGGACGACGCCCTCGCCACGACCGAGATGGCCTTTGCGGCCGTGCGCGAGCAGTTCGGCGGCAGCTGACACCGAGGCGCTCACCGACGGAGGAGGCAGTCACGATGGCGGCAGATCCGCTCAAGGTGCTCGTGGTGACCGGAGGGCACCCTTTTGAAGAGGAGCCCTTCCTCGCCATCTTCGAGGCCCTCCCGGGCATCGTGTGGCAGCACGAGCAGCCGCCGGAGGCCCGGCAGCACTTCCGGCCTGACCGGGCCGGTGAGTTCGACGCCATCGTCTGCTACGACATGCAGGGCATCGTGTTCAACAAGCCGAACCTGCCCGACCTGCTCAGCCCGCCCCCCCAGTACGCCGAGGCATTCCGGGAGATGCTCGAGACCGGTCAGGGGATCGTCTTCCTCCACCACGCCATGTCGGCGTGGCCGACCTGGCCCCTGTGGGCCGAGGTGGTCGGGGGGCGTTGGAACTACGTGCCCGGCGAGCTGCATGGCACCCGCTGGCCCCCCTCCGGCTACACCCGCGAGGTCGAGCACCACATCTCGTGCATCGACCCCACGCATCCGATCTGCGCCGGCATCGAGGAGGGCTTCGACATCGTCGACGAGATCTATCTGAACCCCGTGCTGGAGGAACGGATCGTGCCGCTCTTGCGCACGAGCTTCGACATGTCGGCCGAGTCCTTCTACTCCGGCCAGCATGCCATCCAGGGCCGCCTCTACGATCGCGAAGGCTGGACGCACCCGCCGGGCAGCGGACTCGTCGGCTGGGTGAAGACGGCCGGCCGCAGCCCGATCGCCTACCTGCAGTCCGGCCACGGCCCGGCCGCCTATGGCAACGCCGGCTTCCGCCGCCTGCTCTCCAATGCGATCGCCTGGGTGGCATCAGACGAGGCGCACCGGTGGGCTGCCGAGCACGAGACGGCCTTGGCGGGATGACCGCTCGCCCAGCCGCGCAACGGGCGGAATCCGGCGAGCATGGCCGTCGCCGAAGGGAGACATGAAATGGAGACTGAAGCGGCGCGGCTCAACGACGCCAAGAGCTCCCTCGCCCTTCTCGGCCGCTCGCTCATCCCCGACGGCCTCGCCATCGGCTTTGCCGGCAACCTCAGCGTTCGTGTGGGAGATCTCGTGGCCATCACGCCGTCGGCCGTCCCCTACGACGAGATCACCCCGAACGACATCTGCGTGGTCGGCCTCGACGGCGAGGCGGTCGAGGCCAACGGCCGCATGCTCTCCTCCGAGACGCCCATGCACCTTGCCGTCTACGCCGCCACGACGGCGGGGGCGGTCGTGCACACACACTCCCCCGAGGTCGTGGCGCTCTCCACCGTTGCCAGCGAGCTGCCGGCGATCCACTACGCCATCGTCGGGCTCGGCGGTCCGGTTCGCGTCGTCCCCTACGTGCGATTCGGCTCCGACTCACTGGCACAGGGCGCCGCCGCCGCCCTCGAGGGGCGCTCTGCCGCCATCTTGCAAAACCACGGAGCCATCACCTATGGCGCCAGCCTCGAGGCTGCCTATCAACGCGCCCGTCTCCTCGAGTGGCTGGCGAGGGTGTACCGGCTGGCGCAGTCGCTCGGCACGCCGCGGATTCTCAGCGCCGAGGAGCTGGAGGAGGTGGCGGCGGAGAGCCGCCGACGTCGCTACGGGCTCGCCGCCCCGTCGTAACCTCTGTCCGTGACCGACCGAGGGCAGGTGCCAGGCAGCTGGCCGCTCTTCGGCCTCCGGCTGAGTTGTGGTGAGGTTTCCCTGCAACCCGTGTGCGAGGCCGACCTCGACGAGTTGGCCGGGATGCTGCCCGACGACTACGAGCACGATCCCGCCTCCGTCTTGTTGCCGGAACTCGACCTCGACGCAAACCGGCGGCGCTTGCTCCGCCAGACGTACTGGCGAGCATGGGGTACCTGGTCCGTGGACTCATGGAAGCTCCCGTTCCGAGTCGCCCACGACGGGCGGCTCGTCGGCGTCCAGGCTCTCGAGGCTGACCACTTCCCGGACCTGCGCACGGTCGACTCGAGCTCGTGGCTCGACAGTGACTGCCGGCGCAGAGGCATCGGCACCGCCATGCGAACGGCCATCTTGGCGCTCGCCTTCGACCACCTCGGTGCGCAAGCCGCCGTCACGTCGGCGCGCCACGACAATCTGGCGTCACTCGGCGTCTCGAGGCGGCTCGGTTACCGCGACAACGGGGTCAGCATGACTCGCTCACCGACCGGCCCCTGCCAGCTTCGCCACATGCGGCTGACTCGCGACGACTGGGTGGCCTCCTCGTGGGGCGATTCGGTGACGCTCACCGGCATCGAGCCGTGTGCCCCCTACTTCGGCATCGACCTTGGACCCCGATGAAGCAGGCTCGCTGCGGTGAGCGCCTGCTCAGTGCAGGCTGACGAGCTGAGCGACGTCGACGTGAAGCTGTGCAAGGCCCTCGTCGAAGATGGCCAACCCCCCTCCGTGACGACGCGCCAGCTCCGCCAGATATGCGGTCACTTGGCGACGTCCGATAAGGGGATGCGAACGACGATCGATCCTGGCATCACTACATCTTGATGCAACCACGCGGATCAAGACCCCCCGACACCTGCACGTCCTGCCCGGGCGGTGCAACATGGATAGCCGTGGCGACGAACGAGGACATTGCCTCCATCCTGCGTGCCCGCAAAGCGGAGCTCTCCGGTGAAGTGGCCAGCCTGTCGCAGCCCGTCCGAGCGCCCGGTGTCCAGATGCAATTCGGGAAGCGGGCGGGCGATCACACGAGCGACGCCGTCATGGCGATGGAGCGATCGGTGGCGGCCGAGCAGCTCCATCATGTCTCGCTGGAGATCGACAGGGCACTCGCCAAGCTGGCGGAGGGCAGCTACGGACGATGCGACGCCTGCGGAGGCGAGATCGCCCCGGAGCGTCTCGAGGCCCTCCCCTGGGCGGCGCTCTGCATGGCATGCAAGGCGGCAGGGCGCACCGCACCGGACTCGTAGAAGCGGGCCCTGACGCCCAGTCTCCGCTCGTCCCTATACTGGCGCCGCACTGACATCTTGGAACGGAGGGCCTCATGGCCGACGACTCAGCCCGGGTACCGCTGGCGGGAAGCACTCGAGCTGCTCCCGAGCACGACCGCGTCGGCGTGCCCGACGACTCGTCGTCCACGACCGTCACGATCTACGTGCGCGGGGCTGCCGAGGGGCCCCCGGCCGGACGGCTTTCGCGTGAGGAATACGCCGCCGCCTACGGGGCAGCGGCGGCTGACGTGGAGGCGGTCGGCAACTTCGCCCGCGCTCACGGGCTCACGGTCGGCGCCGTCGATGCCGGCCGCCGCAGCATCGAGGTGACGGGGACCCTCGCCGCCCTCGCAAGGGCCTTCGGCACCTCCTTCGCCCTCTTCCGTGACACCGACGGCCGCCAGTACCGCGGCCGGGAAGGCACGCTGCAGCTGCCGGCCGAGCTCGACGGCGTCATCACCGGGGTCTTCGGCCTCGACGAACGACCGCAGGCCCGGCCGCACTTCCGGCCGCGCACCGTCGCCACCACGCAGTACACGCCGCCCCAGGTGGCCGCCGCCTACGACTTCCCATCCGGGGTCACGGGCAGCGGCGAATGCATCGCCCTCATCGAGCTCGGCGGCGGCTTCCGCCCCGAGGACCTCAGCGCCTACTTCTCGTCGCTGAGCATCGCCGAACCCACCGTCGAGGCGGTGCCGGTCGGCACGGGGTCGAACGACCCGGGAACCGCCAACGGCCCCGACGGCGAGGTCATGCTGGACATCGAGGTCGCCGGCAGCGTCGCTCCTGGAGCGGTCATCGCCGTGTACTTCGCTCCCAACACTGACCAGGGTTTCATCGACGCCGTCACGACGGCGGTGAACGACACGGCGCGCAAGCCCTCCGTCGTCTCGATCAGCTGGGGCGGTCCCGAAAGCACCTGGACCGCGCAGGCCATGAACCAGATGGAACAGGCCTTCACGGCGGCTGCAGCCATGGGCGTGACGGTGACGGTTGCCGCAGGGGACAACGGATCGACCGACGGTGTCACCGACGGGCTCCAGCACGTCGACTTCCCCGCCTCGGCCCCGCACGCCCTCGGGTGTGGAGGCACGAACCTCCAGGTGAACGCTGGTGTCATCGAGTCCGAGACGGTGTGGAACGACGGCCCCGGTCAAGGCGCCGGGGGCGGTGGAATCAGCGACGTGTTCGCCGTGCCGAGTTACCAGTCGACCGCCTCCGTGCCGCCCTCGGTCAACCCGGGCGCTCGCGTCGGGCGCGGCGTGCCCGACGTCTGCGGTGATGCCGACCCGGATACCGGCTACACCATCCGGGTCGACGGTCAGACGATGCCCATCGGCGGCACGAGTGCTGTGGCACCGCTCTGGGCAGGGCTGGTGGCGCTCCTCAACGAGTCGCTCGGTCACCCCGTCGGGTTCCTGCAGCCGTTCTTGTACACGGCTGCCGGGACGGCTCTACACGACATCGTGTCGGGGTCCAACGGCGCCTACTCGGCCGGACCGGGTTGGGACGCCTGCACGGGGCTCGGGTCGCCCAACGGAGCTGCCCTGCTGGCGGCCCTCGAAGCAAGCGCCGGCTCCTCAGGTGCCGGCTCCTCAGTGTCCGGCTCCTCCTGACAGCTCAGCCGGTCACCAACAGCGCCTGCCCGTCCCGCCACGAAGCCGGGCCGCCACCAGGACGGCGAGGGCGATCGCTCGTGATCGTCGTGCCGCTCACACTCGCAATCGACCGCGGGACATGGCCATGGCCTCGTCAGCTGTCCGCGGCACACGCCCGGCTGCAGCCATCTCGATCACGAAGGAAGTACCCGCAGCCACGCCGTTGAGGAACAACCCGTTCTGCTGATCGCTCGTGAGGTCGAACTGCGTCGCCGTCAGCCCGAGATTGTCGACAAAGACCGTCCGCCCTGCCGTTCCCTCGTCGATGGCATAGGAGTCCCACTCGTTCATCATCGTGCGCAGCGCCCGGATGGCCACCTGCAGGACGTCCTTGGCACCCTCGGTCTGTGGGAACAATGTCTGCAACGACGACAGCTTGATGCCGATGGTCGGCCACCGCGGCGCCGTGCCGTCAGCCCGGTTGAAGGCATCGATCGGGAAGTTCCGCAGCATGCCGCCGTCCACCCAGGTGACCGAGCCGCCCTCGTACTCCTGCGCCACGACGCCACCGTCCGGTCTTGGCAGGTCGATGTTCGCCGACACGGCGTCAAAGGTGACGGGCTCGAAGAAGAACGGGATGGACATCGAGGCTCGCACCGCATGTGCGACGCTCTCGTTGTCAGGGTTGTGCCCATAGAACGGGTAGTCCCACGGCAGTCGCACGAGCTGTGCCCGCGTGATGTCGGAGGTGTGCACGAGCAACCGGTACGTATGGCCGTTCGGCAGGCTCATGCCCGGGTCGTCCGCTTGGGTGAGCTTCAGGTCGGAGAAGGTCGAAACACCCAGATCGGCCAGGATCGGACCGAGCCAGCGCTCCAGGTAGTCGCCGGGGTAGATGCCCATCTTGTGGGTGAGGGCGGCGGCGTCGTCGATGAACTCCCCGATCTTGCCGGTGCGGCCCTCCCACATCTTGCGCAGTGTGCTTTCCGGCATGAAGTTCGTGAAGTCCAACGTCTCTAGCGACGTCCGCAACCGCGTCATCGGCTGGCCGGCCGCCGTGATGGCGGCGATGAGGGATGCCGCGATGGCGCCCGCACTCGTGCCGGCGACGCGCTGGAAGCGGTAGCCCGCTTCGCTCAGGGCGAGGACGACTCCCACGAGCCCGATGCCCTTCACGCCTCCGCCCTCGAGGGCGAGGTCGGCGACGAGCTCCTTGGCGCCGGCCTTCGCCGGATTGGCCCAGCCGTCTGACTGCCGGAGGGATTCCGCCGCCTGGTCGAATTGGTCCTGCAGGGCGGCCGTTCTCCGGAACCCGAGATCAGTGCTTTCGTCGAGGGCCACCTGCGATGCGATTGGATCTGGCGGATTCCCGGTCACGTTGTTCTCCTCTCGCGCGACGACGACGCAGTCACGCTCGGGGGAAGATCGAACATCGCCGAGCTCTGCCGCCGAGCCGCCTCCCATCATGAGCTGCCCGCAGGTTGCGTGCAAGGGCTTTCTCGCCGTCCGACGGCGCGGCGTCGCCCCAGGCCAACCGTCGCGAACGGGGGCTCGAGAAGGCGGTACGGAGAGTAGAGCCCCAGCGTGCAACCTCATCGGACCGTCATCGATGTGGAACACTTTTGGCCGATGATCGCCGACGGCGCGCCGATGATGGCCGACGGTGCGCCGATGATGGCCGACGGCGCAAAGGAGGACTATCCGCCGGAGGAGTTCATTCTCGATCTGCAAAGCGCCGTCTATTACGTCTTCACCCGAGCCGGGCCCTTCTTCGCCCTCAGCTACTTTCGGTTCCTGGCGGCTTATCTCAAGATATGCCCGCGATCGACGGGATCCCGGGTGCCGGGCCGAGCGTCCATGTCCTCGTTCAAGCTGGCCGTCGCCCGCCGCTCGCCCGTCTCGCTGACGATTCCTGTCGTCGTCGGCGCGGTCCTCGTCGCCGAGATCGTCACCATGCCGGTGCAGTTGGCCCTCTCCATAGTGAAGACGGGATGGCGGGTCATGGAGGTGAGCGTTCGCGGCCTTCCGGCGCTCATAACCGCCGTCGTCGTCGTGTTCGTGACGAGTGACGCCTGGAAGATCCTCGGTGTCGGCTACACGCCGAGGTTCTATGGACTCGTCGCTCTGTTCCTCCTTGCGAGCCTCGTCTTCATGATCCGATCACCGAAGGGATACTGGGAGCGTGACATCGAGTTGGCAATGGACGACGAGTCGAAGGCCGAGGGCGAGTCGACGGCCGACGACGCGTCTTTGTTTGAAGGACTCGGGGAGGCGAACTGGCTCCTCGTTGCGGTCGCTCACCGAGTTGGGTGGCTGCGTCGGTTGGCCACACCCCGGAGGTACACCTGGCTGATGGTCCGAGGCGCCGCCCCAGCGCCGCTCGAGGAGCCGCAGGGGCGTAGAGAGCGCGCAGCCGTGTATCTCCTGTACGTGGCCGCCTGCGCCTTCGCCTTGATCGTGCTCGCCCTCGTCGTCGCGGGTGCCTTGATCCTTGTCGGCGCCATCCTCATCAGCGGCCCTGAGACAAAAACGCTCGCCGGCTCCCTCCACGTCTCCTGGAAGGTGCCGCTTCTGCACCTCGTCATCAGCAGGCAACTGCTGTCGCTCTCGCTCAGCCTGGGTGCGCTTGCTCCCCTCTTCCTGCTGGCGGGCCAGCACCCGGAGGATCGGAGGAGGTTCATGAGCCACGTGCTGTTCCGGTTCCGGCGATCCCTCGTCGTCTACTCGGTCTACCGACATGCCCGTGAGCAGACAGAGGCCTGGACCGGCGTGATAATCCCGCCCGAACACGGACAAGCAGGGCTTACGCAAGATTCCGTCTCACTTCGACGAGAGACGAGGAGGCGGAGGGATCGTCTCATCTCGCCTGATGGGACAGGCGATCGACTCTCGTCTGTCCAAAGGCGCTTCGGCGAAGCCGACTCCTGAGCGTCACGGCTCGCGAAGCTCCGCAAAGGCCGTACCGTTCTCGTCGTGCTGCACCTCCACCGCTCGGAACGAGCCGACGGCCTCGTGACGATGTTGGCCGACCTCCTCGCCGAGCCCCTCGGCGACGCCATGTCGGCCGAGGTGGTCGCCGTGCCGACTCGTGGCGTGGAGCGTTGGTTGACCCAGCAGCTCTCGGCCCGCCTCGGGGTGACGCCCGGGCGCCAGGACGGCGTATGCGCCAATCTCGAGTTCCCGTTTCCCGGCTCGGTGATCGGCGCCGCCTTGGCGCTCGGCGGTGGCGTCGATCCCCATGCCGACCCATGGGCACCGGAGCGGTCGGTCTGGCCCTTGCTCGAGGTGGTCGACGCCAGCCTCGGCGAGCGGTGGCTCGCTCCGCTGGCGGCCCACCTCGAGAACTCCCCTCCGAGCGGCGAGATCCGGCGCTTCGCCAGCGTCCGGCACATCTCCGACCTCTATGACCGCTACGGCGTCCATCGACCCGGCATGGTGAGGTCATGGTTGGACGGCGGTGCCGATCGCCCGAGCGACGGCTGGCAACCCGAGCTGTGGCGGCGGCTGCGGCGCCGCGTCGGTACGCCGAGCCCGGCCGAACGCCTCATCGAGGCCTGCGCCCGCCTGCAGGACGAGCCGGCCCTCCTCGAGCTGCCGGCACGCCTGTCCCTCTTCGGCCTCACGCGGCTGCCCGCCAGCTATCTCGACGTCCTCGACGCCATCGCCGCCGCCCGCGACGTCCACCTCTTCCTCCTTCACCCCTCACCGGCGCTGTGGCGCAAAGTGGCCTCCAGGATCGAGAGCCCGACACGCGGTCTTCCCCGCGCTGAGGACCCGACGACCGACGAGAGCGACAACCCGCTCCTCACCTCCTGGGGGCGGGACGCCCGCGAGATGCAGCTGGTGCTTCGCGGCTCTGCCAGCACGTCGGTGACCGACCACCACGTCGCCATCGAGGACGACGCCGACGACCTCCTCCATCGGCTGCAAGCCGATGTCCGTGCCGACCGCCGGCCCCGCGGGCTCCCGACGCCGGGGAGCGAGGACCAGCGGCCGCTGCTCGATCCGGCCGATCGCAGCATCCAGGTGCACGCCTGCCACGGGCGTGCCCGCCAGGTCGAGGTCGTGCGGGACTCCATCCTCCACCTCCTCGAGGAGGACGAAACGCTCGAGCCACGAGACGTCATCGTCATGTGCCCCGACATCGACACCTTCGCCCCCCTCATCCAGGCGACCTTCGGGAGCTACGACCCCGACGACACCGACACCCACTCCCTGCCCGACCTTCGCGTCCGCCTGGCGGACCGCTCGCTTCGCCAGACCAACCCCGTCCTCGGCGTCGTGGCGGAGCTGTTGGACCTCGCCGGCGGGCGGCTGACCGCCACCCAGGTGCTTGACCTCGCCAGCAGGGAACCGGTGCGCCGGCGCTTCCACCTCGACGACGACGACCTCACGCGCATCGAGGAGTGGGTCGCCGGCACGGGCGTGCGCTGGGGGCTCGACGCCCCGCACCGCGCCCCCTTCCGGCTCGAGGAGCTGGCGGCCAACACGTGGCGGGCCGGACTCGACCGCGCCCTCCTCGGCGTCGCCATGGCCGAGGAGGGCCAGCGACTCTTCGGAGGCGTCCTGCCGCTCGACGACATGGACAGCGGGGACATCGAGCTCGCCGGCAAGCTCGCCGAGCTCCTCGACCGCCTCGGCGCCGCCGTCTCGCTCCTCTCGGGCACCCGGCCCCTCGACGCCTGGGCAGCCGGCATCGCCGAGATCGCCGACGCCTTCACGGCGACCTCCGAGCAGGACACCTGGCAGCGCCTGCAGCTGCAACGCCTCCTCGACGACCTCGTCGGCGAGGCGACGACGGGCGATACGGTGAGCGGCGTCGAGCTCAGCCCGGCCGACGTCGGCGCCTTGCTCGCCGACCGCTTGCGGGGCCGGCCCACGAGGGCCAACTTCCGCACCGGGCACCTGACGATCTGCACGCTCGTTCCCATGCGCTCGGTCCCCCACCGGGTCGTCTGCCTCCTCGGCCTCGACGACGGCGTTTTCCCGCGCCATATCGAGCGTGACGGCGACGACCTCATCGCCGCCAACCCACAGGTTGGCGACAACGACGCCCGCACGGAGGACCGCCAGCTCCTCCTCGACGCCCTCCTGGCGGCGGCAGACCGGCTCGTCATCACCTACACGGCTCGCGACGAGCGCAGCAATCTCGCCCGGCCGCCGGCGGTTCCCCTCGGCGAGCTCCTCGACGTCATCGACCGCACCGTCCGTACCGACGGTGGCGCCTTCGCCCGCCAGCAGCTCACGATCCACCACCCGCTGCAGCCCTTCGATGTCCGGAATTTCACGAACGGGGCGCTCATCGCCGACCGGCCGTGGAGCTTCGACACGGTCAACCTCGACGGCGCCCGCGCCGCCACGCGGCCGCGCTCCACGCCGGGGCCCTGGCTTCCCGCTCCCCTGCCCGAGGTCGAGCTGCAGTCCGTCGAGCTCGAGCGGTTGGAAGCCTTCCTGCGGCATCCGGTGCGCGCCTTTCTCCGCCACCGGCTCGGTATCTCCCTCACCGACCGCGCCCGCGACGTCGGCGACGCCCTTCCCATCGACCTCGACGGCCTCGAGCGCTGGGGGGTGGCCGAGCGCATCCTCACCGCCCGCTTGGCGGGCGCAGAGCTCGACGACTGCATCGCCGCCGAGCGCGCCCGCGGCCTCTTGCCTCCCGGTGAGCTCGCAACACCGGTGCTGGACATGATCACGCCGGCGATCGAGCAGCTCGTCGCCGTCGGCCGGAGCGACGTCGAGCCCACCTCGCTCGACATCAACATCGAGCTACCGGACGCAACGGGGCTCATCGGCACGGTGGCCGACCTGCAGGGCGACGTCCTCCACACGGTGACCTACTCGAGCCTGTCGCCCTCCCACCGCCTCATCGCATGGGGGCGGCTCCTCGCCCTCAGCGCCGCCTGGCCGGAGCGAGCCTTCGAAGCGGTGACGATCGGGCGCGCCCGCGAAGGGGCCCGTGGCGCCACGGTGACGGCGGCGAGCATCCGGGCGCTCGGCGGCGACCCCGCCACTCGCCAGCAAGTGGCCCTCCGATTCCTGGGCAACCTCCTCGACCTCTATCGGCGCGGCCTGTGCGAACCCCTCCCTCTCTACCTGAAGACGTCGGCCGCCTGGACCGCCGCCGCCCGCGACCGGAAGGACGCCGCCAAAGCGGCCAGCAAGGCGTGGACGTCTGACTTCAACTACCCGCGGGAGAACAGGGACCGGGAGCACGTGTTGGTCTTGGGGGGCGAGGTGAGTTTCGACTCGATGCTGGCCGGGAGCGGGCAGCCCGGCCCCGGCGAGGAGGGCGATGGCTGGGCGGCCTCGGAGGCGACCCGCTTCGGCCGCTACGCCCGCCGCCTCTGGGACGACCTCCTCGATCACGAGGAGCTGGTGGACCGGTGAGGGCGGGCGGCCGCGCACCCGAGCCCTTCGACGTCTGCGGGCCACTGCCGTCCGGCGTGACGCTGCTGGAGGCGAGCGCCGGCACGGGAAAGACGTTCACGATCGCCGCCCTCGCCGTCCGCTACGTGGCCGACGGCCTGCCTCTCGACCGCCTCCTCATCGTCACCTTCACCCGCATGGCGACCGGCGAGTTGCGGGAACGGGTGCGCGAGCGCCTCGTCGCCACGGCCGAGACGCTGGCGGCAGCCCTCGGCGGCATCACTCCTGCCGATGACGACGATCTCGGCTGCCTGCTGGCGGCGGGCTCGCGCCAGGACGTGGCGCTTCGCCACGAACGGCTCTCGAAGGCGATCGCCGACTTCGACGCCGCCACCATCGAAACCACCCACGGTTTCTGCATGCAAGTCCTCTCCGGGCTCGGGACGGCGGGCGACGTGGAGCGCGATGTCACGCTCATCGAAGACGCCCACGACCTGCTCGAGGAAGTCGTGGACGACCTCTACATCCGGCGCTTCTGGGCTCGCCCAGACGGGCTCAGGTTCCCCCGCAGCGAGGCACTCGACATCGGCAGGGAGGTGCTGCAGCACCCGGCGGCCGTCATCGTGCCGCCTCGCAGCGACGATCGTGACGCCGCCGCCATCCGCCGGCGCCTTGCCGATGCCGTCGCCGGCGAGATCGATCGGCGCAAGCGGGCGGCACAGGTCCTCACGTACGACGACGTCCTCATCCGCCTGCGCGACACGCTCGTCCACCCGGACCGCGGCCCGGCCGCCTGTGCGCGCTTGCAGGCCCGCTTCAGCGTCGTGCTCGTGGACGAGTTCCAAGACACCGACCCGGTGCAGTGGGAGATCATGCAGCGCGCCTTCGGCTCGGGCACCTCGACCCTCGTGCTCATCGGCGATCCGAAACAGGCCATTTACGCCTTCCGGGGCGCCGACGTCTACGCCTACCTGCAGGCCGCCGAGCAGGCTGGTTCCGAGGCAACCTTGGCCATCAATTGGCGCAGCGACGGCGGGCTCATCGAGGCCTACGACGCCCTCTTCGCCGGTAGCCAGCTCGGGCACGCCGGCATCGCCTACCGCACCGTCAGAGCGGCTCGCGCCAACGAGACGCCACGTCTCATCGGGGCACCGAGTGGGGCGGCTCTCCGCCTGCGCGTCCTGAACCGCGAGGACGGTCTGGCGGCGAGGACGGCCCGCGGGTACGCGTCGGTTCCCGGCGCCCGCTCGCTCATCGCTCGTGACCTCGCCGCCGACGTCGTCGCCCTGCTCTCCTCGGGAGCCGAGATCGTGGAGCGACGCCAGGACGGCTCCGAGACCGGCCGCGAGGGCATTCGGCCGGGCCATGTCGCCGTGCTTGTGCGCGCCAACAACCATGCAGCCATCGTCCGCGACGCCTTGCACGAGTTCGGCGTCCCCGCCGTGGTCGCCGGCGCCGGCAGCGTGTTCGCCACGGAGCCGGCTACCGAGTGGCTGCGACTCCTCGAGGCTCTCGAGCGACCGACGGCGCGCGATCGCGCCGCCTCCGTGGCACTCACCGCCTTCGTCGGCTGGGAGCCAACGCGGGTGGCGACCGCCAGCGACGAGGAGTGGGAGGAGCTGCACTGGTCGCTTCACCGCTGGGCGGCCATCTTGCGCCAGCGCGGCGTCGCCGCCCTCCTCGAGAACGTCACGTTCCGGCGGCGGGTTCCCGAGCGCGTGCTCGCCCGCCCGACAGGCGAGCGCTACCTGACCGATCTCCGCCACGTCGGCCAGCTGCTGCACGCCGCCGTCGAGTCCGACGGCCTCGGCTCGACGGCCCTCACGGTCTGGCTGCGGCGGCGTATCTCGGAGGCCGAACAGGACGCCGGCGACGAGGACCGCAGCCGGCGGCTCGAGTCCGACGCCGAGGCGGTGCAGGTCTTGACGGTGCACCGCAGCAAAGGGCTGGAGTTTCCCGTCGTCTACTGCCCCTTCATGTGGGACGGCTACAGCCGCGAGGACGCCGTGCCCGTCTTTCACGACCCGGACAATGCCAACCGCCGCACGATCGACGTCGGTCGCGAAGGGGTGGCCTTCTCCAAGCACCAGCACCTCGCCATCGTCGAGCAGCGCGGCGAGGACCTCCGCCTCCTGTACGTCGCCTTGACGCGGGCCAAGCATCAGGCCGTTCTGTGGTGGGCGGGGGCGCACCAAGCCGAGCACTCCCCCCTCGCCCGCCTGCTGTTCTCCCGCGACGACGCCGGCGTCGTGAACGCCTTCGGGCAGCATGCGATCGGGGACGACGAGGTGGCCGCTCACGTGGCGACCCTCGGGAGCGGCATCTCCGTCGAGCGCATGGCGGAGGTGGCGACGCAGCGCTGGGCCGGCACGGAGAGGGCTGTTCCCGACCTCGAAGCCGACTGTTTCGACCGCAACCTCGACTGGGGCTGGCGGCGGGCGTCCTATACGAGCATCACGCAAGCGAGCCACGACCAGACCGTCGGGAGCGAGCCCGACGAGGGCGCCACGAGCGACGAGGAGGCCGTCGGGGTTGCCGCCCCCGCCGAGGGCGGTGACGGCCGCCTGCGGGAGGTGCCACTGCTCTTGGCCGCCATGCCGGCCGGTGCCCGCGTCGGGACGCTCATCCACTCGGTCATGGAGGCGACCGACTTCGCGGCGCCCGACCTCGCCGCCGAGCTGCGGACGACCCTTCGTGCCCAGCTCACCCGGCAGCACGTCGAGCTGGGCCATCTCGACGCCGTCGTCGACGGGCTGTCCGCCGCCATCGAGACGCCGCTCGGCCCGGCCGTGGACGGCATCGCCTTGCGCGACATCGGGCGGGGGGACCGCCTCGATGAGATGTCCTTCGAGCTCCCGCTGCTCGGAGGCGATACGCCGCGAGGCGAGCTCGACGTCGCCGATGTCGCCGCCGTGCTGACCGCCTTGCTGCCGGCGGGCGATCCGATGGCCACCTACGCCGAGCGACTGGCCGACCCGGCCGTGAACGCCCCTCTGCGCGGCTACCTGACGGGCAGCCTCGACCTCGTGTTCCGCCTTCCGGGCGAGCGTTTCGTGATCGTCGATTACAAGACGAACCGCCTCGGCGGCACGGACGAGCCCCTCACCGCCTGGAACTACCGGCCGGGTGCGGTCGGGGCCGAGATGGAGGCAGCCCACTACCCGCTGCAGGCCCTCCTCTACACCGTCGCCCTCCATCGCTACCTGCGCTGGCGCCTGCCTGACTACGAAGCCGACCGCAGCCTGTGCGGAGCGCTCTACTTGTTCCTGCGGGGCATGAGCAGCCGCCAGCTCCCGCAGGTCGACGGGAAGCCGTGCGGAGTCTGGTCGTGGCAGCCGCCGGGCTCGGTCGTAGAAGCACTCAGCGACCTCTTCGACCGGGGGCGGTCGCCGCGATGAGCCTGCTCGACGTCGACGCCTACGACATCCGCCTCGCCCGGCGCGCCGTCGGCGTGCTGCACGAGTTCAACGAGGCGGGCGTGCTGAGCGCCGCCGACGTGCACGTCGCCCTCCGTCTCGGCCAGCTCGCCGGCACGAACGACGGCGCCGTCCTGCTGGGGGCCGCCCTGGCGGTGCGCGCTCCCCGCCTCGGCCATGTCTGTGTGGATCTCGCCACCATCGCCGCGACGGCCAGCACCGATCTCGACCTCCCGATCGACCTGCAGGCGCTGGCGTGGCCGGCGCCGGGCGACTGGACCGAGCGGCTCCGGCGGAGCCTGCTCGTCGGCACAGGCCTCCCTCTCCAGCTCGAGGGGACGACGCTCTACCTCGAGCGCTTCTGGGCGGAGGAGCGCCAGGTGGCGGCCGACCTGCTGGCGCTCTCGGAGCCGCCGGCCGCCGGCGTCGACCTCGGCTTGCTGAGCGCCGGACTGGCGCGTGTCTTCGCGAGCGAGGACGAGCCCGACTTCCAACGACTGGCGGCTGGCACGGCGGTGCTGCGGCGCTTCTCGGTCATCGCCGGCGGCCCCGGCACGGGAAAGACGACGACGGTGGCGCGCGTCCTGGTGCTTCTCGACGAGCAGGCCGCCGCCCCGGGCAGGCGCCCTCCCCTCGTCGCCCTAGCGGCGCCGACCGGGAAGGCCGCCGCCCGCCTGGAGGAGGCGGTGCACACCGAGGCGACGGCGCTCGGCATCTCCGCAGAGGAGCGGAGGCGCCTTCTGCTGCTGCGTGGTACGACGCTTCACCGCCTCCTCGGCTTCAACCCCGCCAACCGCAGCCGCTTCCGCCATCACCGCCTCAACCGTCTCGCCCACGACGTCGTCGTCGTGGACGAGACGTCCATGGTCTCGCTCTCGCTCATGGCCCGCCTCGTGGAGGCTGTGCGGCCGGATGCTCGCCTCATCCTCGTGGGCGACCCCGAGCAGCTTGCCTCCGTGGAGGCGGGCGCCGTCCTGGGCGATGTCGTGGGGCCGGCCAGCCGGCAGCTGCTCATGCGGACATCGGCCCGCCTCGAGCTCGCCCGTGCCTGCGGGCAGGCCGTGCCTGCGTCCGACCCGCCCGGCAACAGCCCCATCGGCGACGGCGTCGTCGTACTGCGCCACGTCCACCGCTACGGCGGGGGCATCGGGCGTCTGGCGGAGTCCATTCAGCGGGGCGACGGCGATGCCGTCGTCGAGCTCCTGGCAGCGGGCGGGCAGGACGTCGGCTGGGCCGCCGTCGACGTGGCGGCCGACGGCGCCGCCGACGGCCTCGGAGCCGTGCGCGCAGCCGCCGTCGCAAGCGGCCGGCAGCTGGTGGAGGCGGCTCGGTGCGGCCGCGCCCTCGAGGCCATCGCCGCCCTCGGCGCTTTCCGGCTGCTGTGCGCTCACCGCCGCGGACCGGCGGGCGTCAGCACGTGGATGACGACCGTGGAGCGCTGGCTCTCGAGCGATATCGAAGGCTTTGCCAGCGACGGCCTCTGGTACGTCGGCCGCCCCCTCCTCGTGACGGAGAACGACTACAGCCTGCGCCTCTACAACGGCGACACCGGCGTCGTGGTCGCCGCCGGGCCGAGCCGCGTCGTCGCCGTGTTCGAGCGCGGCGGCGAGGTCGTAGAGGTCAGCCCGACCCGCCTCGCCTCCGTCGACACCGTCTACGCCATGACCGTCCACAAGGCGCAGGGCTCGCAGTTCGACACGGTCGCCGTCCTGCTGCCAGGCCCGGACTCCCCGATCCTGACGCGGGAGCTGCTCTACACGGCCGTCACGCGCGCCCAGCGACGCCTCTTCGTGGCGGGCACGGAGGAATCGGTGCGAGCTGCCGTCAGCCGGCCGATCGCCCGCGCCTCCGGCTTGCGGGGGGCGCTTTGGGGCGGCGCCTCCTGAGGCTCGGCGCGTGCCGCCGGGGCGGTGCCGGCGTGCCTGGCCGCTGCCCGCCTCCTGTGCCGGCAGGCGCCGAGCCTCAGATGCGCTGGGTCAAGAAGTCGAGCTGGCTGGTATTCGAGAGCTCGCCCATGCGCGTGGGGAAGGCCGTGAACCCATGGGGCGACGCCGGGTACACCTGCAGCTCGGCCTCGTTGCCTGCCGCCTGCCAGCGAGCGGCCATGAAGAGCGAGTCGTCGAGGAGGGGGTCGAGAGCCCCCACGCTGAACAGGGCCGGTGGGAGGCCGTGGAGGTCGGCGTACAACGGCGAGACCGCCGGGTCCCGGCGCTGCTCGCTCGTGCGACCGGGCAGGAATTGATCGGCGAACCACTGCACGATGGGCGTCGACAGGAGCAGGTTGCGCTCGCCCCAGTTGCGGGCGCTCGGTGTCATCGAGAGGTCGAAGCAACCGAACACGAGGTTGGCTGCGGCAAAGGCGCCGGCGGCATCGTGCCGGTCGCGCAGCTGAATGAGCGTGAGCGCAGCCAGGTGGGCGCCGGCCGACTCGCCACCGATCAGCAGCCGGTCCGTGCCGAAGCGCTCGACGGCATGCTCGACCAGCCAGGAGGCGACGGCTTCACAGTCCTCCGGCCCGGCCGGGAAGGGGTGCTCGGGAGCAAGTCGGTAGTCGACGCTCACGACGGCGAGCCCGACTCGGTCCGCCAGCGACGTCAGCAGCTCGTCCTGTTGATCGGCCCCGCCGAGGGTCCAGCCGCCGCCGTGGATGTGGAGGTAGACACCCTTCGGGTCCTGCGGTGCAAGGATGCGCACGGGAACCTCGCCGGCGGGCCCGGCGATCGTGGAGTCGACGGCGCGCCCGGACCGGACAACCGCCCCGAATGGCCCGCGACCCTCGGCGCGGGCGGCCCGCGTCTGCTCCGGCGGCACCGTGTTGACGGCCGGGACGGAGGCGAGCATGGCCTCGAGGGCGTCGTTGAACCGGCGCGCCTCGACGACGAACTCGTCAGGGACCTCGACGTTGTGCAGAGCCATGGCGACACGATAGTGACGGGCTGCGACAATGTTGACGTGCGGATCGCCATGGTGTGCCTCGGGAACATCTGCCGCTCCCCCATGGCTGCGGCCGTGGCGACGGCCATGGTCGAGGAGGCGGGTCTCTCGGGCTCCATCACCTCGAGTCGTTCGGCACCGCCGGCTATCACGTGGGCGAGGCGATGAACCCATCGGCCGCAGCGGCCTTGCGCCGCCGCGGCTGGCCCTCCCGGTGCCATCGTGCCCGCCAGCTCGGCCGGGACGATCTCGCCACCATCGACCTCGTGCTCTGTGCGGACCGGGGGAATCTCGCCGACGTGCGCCGCTTGGCCGGCCCCGGGGCCGATGCGGGCAAGATCACCTTGCTGAGATCCTACGAGGCCGAGGGGTCGCCCGGCGACGACGAGGTGCCCGACCCGTGGGGTGGCGACGACGCCGAATTCGACGCCACACTCGAGCTCATCGAGGGCGCCTGCCGTGGGCTCGTCGGGCTGCTGGCGCCAGCGCCTCACTGAGGCGCTCGGACCGGGCGTCGGCGCCGTCTCGCCCCTCGGAGGGCGTGCGTGCCGGCTGTCGGCGGGGGGGCGCCAGCTCGTCGCCAAGTGGGGCGACGGCGTGCTCGACGAGGCCGAGGGTCTGCGGCGTCTCGCCGCCGTGCCCGGAGCTCCACCGGTGCCGGCCGTCGTGCTGGCCGAGCCCGGTCTCCTCGTCACGACCTGGGTCGGCCAAGCTCGCCGGACCGACCGCCAGGAGGAGGCGCTCGGGCGGATGCTTGCTCACCTGCACGATGCCCCCTGGCTCGAGTGGGGAGGGGGATCGTCCTTCATCGGCGACTGCGAGGTGGACGGGTCGGTGGCCGGGGACGGGGCGGGTTTCTATGGGGGTCGGCTCCTCGAGCTGGCCCGCCGCTGCGCCCTGCAGGGCGACGTGGAGCCGGTCGTCGCCCGCCTACCCGAGCTGCTGCCGCCCGGAAGGCCGTCCCTGCTGCACGGTGACCTCTGGTGGGGAAACGTCCTCTGGGGTGCCGACGACCGGCCCTGGCTCATCGATCCGTCCGTCCACGGCGGCCACCGGGAGGAGGACCTCGCCATGCTGGCCCTCTTCGGCGCCGTGCCGCCGCGACTCCGCCGGGCCTACGGCGAGGTGGCACCGCTCGAGCCGGGCTGGGAGGAGCGGGTCGCCCTCTTCCAGCTCTACCCGCTCCTCGTTCACAGCATTCTGTTCGGTGGTTCGTACCGCCAGCAGGCACGGGCGGCGGCCCGGCGCTACGCCTAGGTGTTCGTGCCCGCGGCGGGGCCGGCGATCAGGCGGGCCGGCGGTCAGGCGGCTGCCGGCAACGACACCGTGCCGCTTCCGGAGAACTCACCGACGAGCTCGAGCGAGTGGGCGTTGCTGGCCTCGTCGCAGGCGCCGCTCTTGAGCCGCGGCCGGACGCCGTACACCTTCCCGCTCAGCGAGAGCGTCCCGGAGATGCCCTTGTAGGCCCCCGTGCCGCCCTGCAGGCCGATCGATCCGCCGAAGGTGTCGATGAAGAAGCAGGTCTTCTTGCTGAT
>Ga0181523_10001363_pt1 | contig 26014 bp, 23 predicted proteins | sample PEATcosm2014_Bin_43_FD_119752 | JGI IMG/M metagenome (GOLD analysis project Ga0181523, IMG submission 119752) | Peatland microbial communities from MTU Mesocosm Facility, Houghton, MI, USA - PEATcosm2014_Bin05_30_metaG | ecosystem: Environmental > Terrestrial > Soil > Wetlands > Peat | place... | reverse complement strand
GCAAAGCCGAAGTCGGCTGGCTTCAGTTCGACCGGGATGGCCCCCGCGCTGTGGTTCAGCACTGCGACCGCGTAATCGCCGCCTTCGAGCGGTTTAAGCAGGATGTCCATGGACAGACTCCGCCGCACCAGGTTAGCCATGCGGCCCAACGCATCCTGGTCGACCGCAATGATTGCTTTGTTCCCGAGAATCGCAACCGCCCCCGGGCTAAGCTGGGCGACGTTGGAACTAAGGATCAACGGCGCGGACATCATCGACCACAAGGCGAGGTTGCTGCGAGTTTCCGCCACGCTCAGGCCCTCGTCCCCGCCGATGACGAAATCCGGGTCGTTCCAGTTGCCGGGTTTCTGAAAACGGCCCAGCGGAAGGTTGTAGGCGTAATTCCAGAGCACGCTGCGGAAGCGAGGCGCCTTGGGCCGTTTCGCATTGAGCGTGTCCATGTCGTCCCCTTCGCGCCAGAGTTGGCCGTAGCCCCTGACCCAGCTCAGCACGTCGTACCATTCCGGCGTATCCTCGAAATAGGCCGGAGCCGATTCCGAGAAAATCATAGTCCGGCCCACGGCTTTCAAGGCTGCATTCTCGGCCGCGTAGGCTTTGCGGTAAACGTCGTTCTGGCTGCTGCCTTTGGGCACGTAGAGGTTGCAGCCGTCCGGCTTCAGGTAATCCACGCCCCAGGACGCGAATAACTTGGCGTCTTGAAGGAAGTGATCCTGGCCGCCGCCCTTCGGCTCGCCGCTGCCGGCGAACCCGCCGCAGGTCGCATACCCCGCGTCCTCGTAGATGCCGAATTTCAAGCCCAGGGCATGGACGGCGCGGGCAATCGGCTCGATTCCATTCGGAAAATGGCCCAGATCGGCCTTCAGGTCGCCGCGAGCATCGCGATCCTTCCGCATCCAGCAATCGTCGATCGTCACCGTGTCGTACCCGCGTGCGGCGAGTCCCGTCTTCACCAGTGCCTGCGCGTTGCCTAGAATATCCTGCGCGGTGAAATCGCACTGGTAGTGCTCCCAGTCGTTCCAACCCATGGGCGGTGTGGCAGAGAGCGGCCTCGCGTCGTCAGGAGGCGCGGCAGAGATGCGACCCGTCAGGGCGGCAATGAAAGCCAGCAGAAGGAGCGAAGCGATGACGAAAAAGAAGCGTGGCCGACTTGAGGCAGGGGTGGACATGCGTAATCTCCCACAAATGAGATTCCTGACAATGACGGCAGGATCAACTGCGACCGTTCTGTTTTCGAACTCAAACCGCCGCCATGATAGGCCGCAGACAGGGCAAAGTCAACGCACCGGAGCGGGGTAGCGCGGAGGTGAGTGCATTTCGGGCCTTAACACGATGGGCGTTCACACGTTTATTAATGCGAAACAATAAAAGCCGCATCAGAGAACGCAAAGAACACCTACGTCTGATGTGCTGCCCTGCGAGGTTTTTGAGCCCCGAAGGGGCGGAACCGGGTCAGAGTGCACGGATTATTTCAGCTTTGCGTATTCCGCCTTGGCTTCCTTCAGCACGGGAACATCGGGGTCGGCGTCTTTCCAGAGCGTGAGGAATTCCTGATAGGCGGCGCGGGCTTTCGCCGTGTCGCCCTGCATGGCGTAAGCACGCGCCAGTCCGAGGCGCGCCAGAGCGCCCCAGGGAAAGTTCCCCACGAGTCCTCGGTGGTCGATGAATTTCTGAAATTCCGCTGCCGCCGCCCTGCCGTCGTGTAGCACGAGGTAGGCCTCCCCACGCAAATAAACGGGCAATAGTTCCACTGAGAGAATCGTTGGTGCGCTGAGATCCAACGGGCTCGCCTCCTTCAAAAGTTCGATCGCCCGCCTCGGGTCCTTGCGTTCCAGGGCGACCGCAGCCCGGATGGTGGACAGCCAATACCTCTGGACAAGAGTGCCCACGGGGTAGGACCTGTCAAGTTCGGCAGCCAGTTTCTCTGTGCCCACCGTATCGCCCGCCCGCGCCAGGGCCACGGCTACCATCGCCTGCACATCGCGGTTGGGGGCGAGCTTCAACGCCGCTGCGGCGTCTGCACGTGCCCGCTCGGGATTTCCCGATTCCACCTCGCGCAACGCTGCTTCCGCCTGGTAGGCGGCAGCGGTCTCCCTGGCGTCGTTATGCAGGGCAGAATTCACCGCGCGGATGGTCAGTTCCTGCGCGTTCTTCAACCTGCCGTGCCAACCCTCAGTGTCCGCCTGACTCGCCAGCAAGAGGTCTTCCGTCCCCGGCTTGCCGACGGCCACTGAGGCCAAATGGGCCATCCGCCCCTCGTCGCCCCTCAGAAAGGCCAGCATGTAGTGGAAAAGGACCAGCGACTCACTTCCGCCCTGCTTCTCCGCCTGCTCAAACACCGCCTCCGCTTCATCCAGCCGGTTGAGATTGAAGTAGGCTAGTCCAAGGTCGTCATACAGATACATGCTTTGTTCCAGGCGCGTCGCCTGTTGTAGTTGTTCCAAAGCCTCTTCGAGATTTCCCAACTGCATCGATACTACTGCCAGGCGATCGTAAGCTTTGGAGTCTCTTGGGTACGTCTTTTGCCACAGCCCGAAGGCCTGTGCCGCCTTCTCCAGTTCGCCCGTCCCGGTCCAGTAATAGTTCGCCTCGATGACGAACCGCTCCCGTTCGCTTACCTTCTGCCGAAGATCGTAAGCTTTGCGCGCGTTTTCGGCCGATAGCCTGAATTCGCAGAGATCGAAGTAGATCTGCGACATGACGGTGTAGCATGCGGCGAATTTCGAGTCGAGTTCCACCGCCCGTTTGAGGAACGGCAGCGCTTCTGCGTCCCCTTTCCAATAGAGGGCTTCCACCCCTAGACTGTAGGCCTTCAGCGCCTCCAGCGATGGCGTCGTTGCTTCCTCCACCGGCGTGGCGTATTTCTCGACCGAGCTGAGCGACTCGCCGAGCTTGCTCCGCAGACTCACTGCCGCAGCGTCCAATGCTTTGAGTATCGCTTCCTTGCCCGTCGCCTGCTCCTGTGCCTCGGCCAGCAAATCGCCAGCTTCGCAGGTCACGGCCTTCAGGCCAATCACGTACTGGCTGCCCAACGTCGCAATCGAACCCGTTACCATCGCCTTGCTGCCTGTGCGTTGGCAGACCTCGCGGGTCACCTCCGGCGTCAACCGGTCACCGGCCGGACGCCCCATCAGCTTCAATGTGTCGTTTACCTTGCGGTCGGAAATCAGCGCGAGAAAGGGCGATTGCTCAAGCTGTACCGAGAGTCCCTGCTTCAGTGCGTCGTCAAACACACTGTCACTGGTCTTGTTGTCGAAATCGGAGAGGACGATGGTGTCCTTCTCTGTGAGGCGGGTCGTGGCCTGGCGCGAGCGGAACCAGAGCGTCCCCCCGATGGCAGCCGCGACAAGCATCAGGGCAGTGGGAACAAGGACCTTCCAGAGTTTTCGTAGGGCCGAACGGCGTTCGGCCGGGCGAGCGCCGCTCGCCCCTACACGCCCGGATTCCGTATCCCGCTTCAGGCGCTGCAACTCGGCGCGCACGTCAGAGGCGTGCTGATAACGCAGCTCCCGGTTCTTCTCCAGCGCCCTGTTGATGATTCGCTCCAACTCCGCAGGACACTCGGGATTCAGCCGCACTGGGGAGGTCGGCGCGGCATGTAGAATGGCATCGAAGATGGCGGCTGAGGTGGATCCGGGGAAAGCTGGTTCTCTTGTGGCCATCTCGTAGAGGACGACCCCAAAGGAGAAAAGGTCAGTCCGAGCATCGAGTTCCTGTCCCAAGGCCTGCTCGGGCGACATGTAGGCGACCGTGCCCATCGCAACGCCAGGGCTGGTCAAGTGTTCTTCGGCGGTTCCCGCAGTGGTGGTCTGCATAGCTGAGGCTCCCACCGCTTCCGCCATTCGCCTGGCCTTTGGCGCGAGCTTGGCCAAACCGAAGTCCAGAACCTTCGCCTGGCCACGCTCGGTCACGAAAATGTTCGCTGGCTTGATGTCCCGATGAATAATGCCCTTCGCGTGGGCCGCGTCCAGCGCATCGGCAATCTGAATCCCCAGGTCCAGTACTTCGTCCGTCTTGAGCAGTTTCCCGGCAAGGAGCTGCTTCAGGGTCTGTCCCTCCAGGTACTGCATGGCGATGAAGGGTTCGCCCTCGTGCTCTCCGATTTCGTAAATCGTGCAAATATTCGGGTGGTCGAGCGCGGAGGCGGCTTGGGCCTCTCTCTGAAACCGCTCCAGTGCTTGATGGTCCTTAGAGAGTTTTTCGGGCAGGAACTTCAAGGCCACGGTGCGCTTGAGCTTGGTGTCCTGGGCCTTGTACACCACACCCATGCCCCCGCTGCCCAGCTTCTCCATGAGGCGATAGTGGGAAATCATCTGGCCTAGCGCGGGTTCGTGGATCGCCTGAGCCTGCTCCCGGGCCAGCGTCCGGGCAGCCACCTCCAAGGCGGGAGCTTCAATAAACTTCTCCGCTGGCTTCTCATACGCAAGCAAGGATTCGACTTCATGGTACAGTTCCGCGTCTCCGGCGCAAGCTGCGCGCAAGAACTCCAGCCGCTCGCTTGCTTCGCGCGGTAGCGCCGCGTCGTACAACTCCCTAACGAGATTCCATTGTTCCGGCTTCATCGAGCTTTTCGCGATCCATGGCCCGCAACAGCCAGGTCTTGGTCAGTTTCCAGTCGCGCGTCACGGTCTCGGGTGAGACCTTCAGGGCCTCGGCCGTTTGTTCCACACTCAGTCCGCCAAAGAACCGCAATTCCACCACCTCGCTCTGCCGGGGGTTTATAGCGGCTAGAGCCTTTAGGGCGTCGTCGAGGGACACTAAGTCCACACCTGATTCCGCAGAAACCATCAATCCTTCATCCAAGCTCATCGTGGCAATCCCAGCGCCGCGCTTCTGGCGCTGCCGGGAACGTGCAAACTCCACCAGAATCCGCCGCATCAACCGCGCCGAGATCGCGAAGAAATGGGCGCGGTTTTGCCAGCTCACTTGACTGGCGTCGATGAGTCGAAGGTAGGCCTCGTTAACCAGGGCCGTGGTCTGCAAGAGATGGCCGGGATTTTCGCCGCTCATGTAGTGGTGTGCCAGGCGGTGCAGTTCGTCGTAAACCAAGGGCATCAGCTTCTCGAGTGCGGTGTGGTCCCCATCGCTCCAGGCTCGGAGCAGATCTGTAACCTCATGCGCTGAGGGCAGTGCCATGTGACCCCCTTTAGGTCACCCACCTGTATCGACCGGTCAAAATAGCATACGCGCTCGACCTTTGCAAAAGGTCTGCGGCCTAAGGGTGGCGCCTTTTGGAATTGTCTCTTCGCCCCCAGTGCCCTCTTGCTCCCCGCAAAAATTATTCACCTGCCATTACGGTTTTCGATCTCACTTGTCGCATTGCTAGCTGAAGGCAAGAGAGCATGTTTGTTTGAATTCACACAGAGCGAAAGGATATTTGCCGCGCGGGATGGCGCTCTTCGCATCGGCTGCGGGGGGCTGGGAGGAAAAGGGCTATGAAAACACTAAAAAGGCTTCACTTCAATTCTACGTCATCTTTTCGAAATGTGAGAAGGTCCACGGTGTGGGCGGTGCTTTGCCTCGCCGTCTACATGTCAGGGGCTGGCATCTTCGCCATGGCTCAGAGCCCCAAAATCATCGGATTTGAAGCACCGAACGCGGGCAACGCCCAGGGCTCGGGCTTGGGCACTCAAGCTGAGAACATCAACCCGTGGGGGGCGGTTGCGGGGCTCTACGCAGACGCGAACAATGTGATCCACGGCTTCCTGCGAACCGCAGGAGGTAGACTTATCATTTTCGATGCTCCAGGCGCGGGCACTGCGCCGGGCCTCTACTTTAAGTCGACCCCTGCCGGGACTTACGGTGGCCAGGGCACCTACGCTATGTCCATAAACTCAGCGGGGGCGATTGCGGGATCCTACATTGATGAGAACAATGTGGGCCACGGCTTCGTGCGCGCCCCCGACGGCAAATTCACGTCCTTCTACGATCCGGACGCAGACCAACAAAGTGCTTACCTGGGGACCTTCGCGTGGAATATCAACCCAGCGGGAGTGATCGCGGGAAACTACTGGGACTCGAACTCGGCCCGTCACGGCTTCGTGCGCACTCCGGATGGCAAGTTTGCCAACTTCGACCCCTCTGGCAGCGTCTCCACGTTTGTCTGTTTGGCCTCGTGCATCAACCCCGCCGGGACGGTCACCGGAGCCTATTATGACGCCGGGGGTGTGCAGCACGGCTTCGTGCGCGCCCCGGGCGGCAAGATCACTGCGCTCGACGTTCCGGGCGCAGGCACAGACGGGAGCCAGGGCCAAGGCACCTGGGGCACGAGCATCAACACCGAGGGGACGGTGACGGGAGGTTATGTAACCGGGGACAACGTGACTCACGGCTACGTGCGTTCTCCCGACGGCCGCATCACGAAGTTTGACGTTCCGGGCGCAGGCACAGATGGGAGCCAGTATCAAGGCACCGTTCCTGAGGCCATCAATGATACGGGGATCATCACGGGCGAATACATCGACTCGAACGATGTTCAACACGGCTTCGTGCGCGCTCCTGATGGTAAATTTACGTACTTCGATGCTCCGGGCGCGGGCGCGGACGCGGCCAGCTATGAGGGCACGATCCCTCTGGCGATCAATGCAGCGGGGGAGATTACAGGCGCGTACATCGACAGTAATTGGGTGCTGCACGGGTTCCTGCGGCTTCCCGGTCCGCCAAAGTTTTGAAAACACGCAACGACTTTCGTCGCTCTCGCTGAGGCTCCGCACGGCTGCGCTGATGACGGACGCGCAGCCGGCGGAGTTTCAAACCGCGCCGGGAGTTGCGCGCGCGAGTTGGGGGAGGTGCTTATGTCAAGCCAGCGGGAATCTCTGTATAGTGTGATCGCCTGGACAGCAGGGATGACGTTGGCCACATTCCTCTTTGCTATTCCCGCGAGGGCCCAGAGGAACAACGGTGATTACCTCTTCTTCATCGGCTCCGGCTTCCTTTGCCAGGCCAATGATTCTTCCGCCTGTCCTGCGGTGGCGAAGTCGGCCGACGACTCGACCTATGAATTGAGCGGCGCAGGCACGCTCGCTCCGCAAAACAAGTCGGTTACCGCAGCCGGAACTTTCACCCACAAGTCCGCGGATGGCGTGGTGCTGGCGACGGGTGTCTGGATCGCGAGCGAACTCGTCAGCTTTGATTCCTACGGCGTCGCGCCGGGAGCGCTCACGCGCGAAGGCCGGGCTTTAGGCCCGCCGCAGTTCGGCCACAAGCGTTTGCCAATGTTCTCTGGCTCCACACCCGCAGGCGGCCTGGCCGTGCTGCGCATCCGCCTGATTCCGGTGTTGGGATTCGCTAAAAACGCCACACTGCAAGTGAACTGCGCCCTCGGCAAAGTGCCTCCCGAACACCAGGTGGAAGGGGTCAGGCTGACATTTGAGAGAGGCGGCGTCGAATTCGATGAGATAATCAGCGGGCGTGCCCTGTTCCTCTTGACGAGGCCCGGAGCCAGCGCTGCTGCGAAAGCGCCCGCTCCGGAGGTCGATACAAAGCTTGCGCCCAACGAGGTCCAGCAGTAATTCTGATATGAGGGAGAATTGAACCCGAGCCAGCACGGGGCGCGTACAAAATGGATTGGGAATGCTAAATCGGCTTCCCACCATCAAACGCCCCCGAAGTCCGCTCGCTTGTCTCGCACCGCGATTCAGACACTTGGCGAGTCCGAGCGGTGGATTCCCGCTTTCGCGGGAATGACGGCCATCAGGGTGCGCGTCCGCGGTATCGTCGGTCCCTCGAAAGCGGGAATCCACTTCCACCGTCCGAATCGCGGCTTTTTTGGATTTTCCACTTGACAAGCTCGCGGACCTGTGATAGCCTATTATCATGGTCATGTTGTGGACACATTGTCGTGGGCACGCTTCGGACCGCGTTGAAAAACGCAATAGTCCCGGCATTGGGGAAAACACGGGTCCGAAAAAAACAAGAAATAGTACGAACGAAGCCAGTATGTTATTGACAACACAGAAAGGAATGTCAGAAACGAGCGAAAACGAACTCAAGACGAGCCCCAATTGAGTGCGCAAATGCGTGAAATAGAACCAGAATTCGAGCTTATTGACATCGCACACACCTGGGCGGGGGACTGGGCGACGGGGGGATGTGGCAGGGATCGATATTCCCCGGTTGGGGCAAACCCGGAAGGCCGCGAGAGAACTCAAAAACACCGGGAACAAAGCCAGAATGTTGATGAAAACAAAGCACATCACTTTTTTGAATGCCACAAATCAGGCGCACTCGGCACGCCAAGCAGCACAAATCGGGGCCTGAAGGGAGCAAGCCCAACCATTTGGGAAAACGAGGTTAGGCTCCGGCGCCGCAAGGCGAGGCAAAAAAGGGACACAATGTCGGCTAGACGAGATTGAGGCCTGTCGGCGACGACTCGTCTATAATTACCCCCCTGGCGCACAATCACAGCCTAAATCAGAAAGACCTCAAATCAGCCACCATCCAAGCGGCCCCTGTAATAAGGAAAGTCAGGCCGAATTCGGACCAGCTCAGGTGCGACTCTGGGTGAGCGATCAGGCGCGGAGTCCAAACCAAAACACCAAACAGCGCCAGCATGACGGTCATCAGGCGCAACGCAAGCCGTGCCTGGCGATTGATGAGAATGGCAATCGCCGCGAGCGCAAACGCGACCGTCGTGAGGATGGCCCAAAACCTCTGATGGGGTGGAATCCACTTGGGAACCAGGTCAGCGGTCACACGAAGGTAGATCATCTGACTCAGCGTAAATGAAATGGCGCAGAGTCCGAATCCGAGGCGCGCCACTCGGCCGAAAGCACTAGCCCGTGCTTCATTCGCTTCAGTTGCAGCGTACAGGGCAATCGTGCCCGAGAGGCAGGAAAACTGTTCGAAGAAGCTCCCGTAATGCTCATAGATGGCGGGTTCGGCGATGATGCCAGGGATGCAGGCCAGCGAGAAAAGCAGATAGACGACGCCGAGGACGATCGACGCCAGGCGCGCGGTACGTGGGAGCTGCATTCCTATCCCACCGGCGATTTGAGCGGCCATCAGGCACCCGCCGATGATGGCGCCGAAAGGCAGGCTCCAGATCTGACTCAGCGTTTGCCAGGTGTCAGAGTCGTACCACATCAGTGCGATGACGCCGAAAAGCACCGCCGACGCACCAAAAACGATCCGCCCGTACCCCCGCACCTCTTGCGGCTGCGGAAAGGCATGCGCCTGCGGCACAGTATTGCGTGGATACCGAATGTCTTTGTCGCCCATGGGATGGAGTTTCCAGTATAACCTGAGAGACCTTCACGGGAGCATACGACTTAATCGGCGCGCCGCGCCGCGAGATCAGTCGAGTCCCCTACAGATGGACGGGATTGGTCTCACGATTAGTGGCGCAGGAACTCGGCGATCGGACCAAGGGAAAGAGCAGGAAGGAAGGACAGAGCCCCACCCAGCAGGATCGTACCGAAAACCAGCACTCCGAAGGTGAGCGTGTCGTTTGGGAGTGTCCCGGCAGTGGAGGGCTGGAGGCGCTGGGCGGCGAAGCGGCCCGCCAAGGCCAACGCCAGTGCCGCCAACCCGTAGCGTCCGGCCAGCATGGCAACCACGGTGGTGGCGTTGTAGAACACGCTATTCGCGTTCAGTCCAGCCATCGTCTGTCCATTGTTGGCCATGCAGGAAGCGTAAGCGAATAGTATTTCAGTGAAGCCTCGCGTTCCCGAGTTGGTCACAAGCCCCGCCCGGCCCGCGTTTGACACCACGGCGATACCGGTTAGGACCAGCACCACCATCGACGACAAGAGGGCATACAAGGCAATCCACCGTGTTTCCGAAGAGGTGATCTTCTTGCCCAGGTATTCCGGCGTGCGCCCGACCATCAATCCCCCGAGGAACACACCCACCAGCGCTGCCATGACGATGCTGTATACGCCTGCGCCGAGTCCTCCGAAAACGACCTCCCCCAAGAGCACGAAAACCAAAGGCACCAGCACGCCCAGGGGCTGATACGAGTCGTGCATGGAATTGTAGGAGCCGGTCGAAGTATTCGACGTGACAACGGCTGTCAAAACCGAATCTCCCACACCGAACCTTACTTCCTTTCCCTCCATGTTACCGCCGAAGATGTGCAGGCCCGCCAGTTGCGGCGGGGGCGCCGTCTCCGCTCTATCGCAGACTACCAAGCCAACTACGAATAGGGCGACCATGACCATGAGCAGGACCCAGCCGGCGCGTGGGCGGCGCGTGATTTGGCCGAAAGTAATCATCAGCGAAGCGGGGAGCACGGCCATGGCCAGCAATCCCAGAAAACTCGTAAACGGCGTCGGATTCGCAGAGGGATGCGCGCCATTGGCGTTGAAGAAACCACCGCCGTTGGTGCCCAGATTCTTGATGAACTCCAGCGCTGCAACTGGTCCTTGCGCGATGATTTGCGTCCGGCCCTCGAGCGTATGGACCACGGCATAGGGCGCCAGGTTCAATGGGACGCCTTGCCAGATCAGAACCAGGCTGCCGATTAACGCCAGGGGCAGGAGCACCCAGAGCAAGGACCGGATCAAGTCGACCCAGAAATTGCCGAGGGTAGCCGAGCGCTCGCGAGCCAGACCTCGAATAAACGCGAATCCAACCGCCAGCCCCGCGGCGCCGGCCAGGAAGTTCTGCGCAACCAGTCCAATCACTTGCGCGAGGTAGCGGAGCGTGCTCTCTCCGGCATAAGCTTGCCAGGTTGTAGTGGTGGTGAAACTCACGGCCGTATTCGCCGCCAAGTCGGCAGTCATGGGCGTGGTCAGATAGGCGTCTGCCGGGCCGCCGGGCAGCCATCGCTGGAACATGAGCACCAGAAAAAGCAGCAGGGCGCAGCCTGCGCCAAACAACAGGAAGCAAGCGATGTAAACCCCTGCCGACATCTCTTGCTCCGGGCACACACCGAGCAAGCGATATAACAGAGACTCGAGGGGGCATAACACCGGGTCCAGGAAAGTGCGCCGGCGTTGGCACACGTCCGCCAAGAAACGCCCGACTGGCCGGGCGAGCCCCACTACGATCACCAGGAAAACGATGTATTCAAGCCAGCGCATAAGAAAACAGAACTCAGGAGAGGGAACAGGGAAGAGGGAATAGGGAACAGGAGGAAGGCAAAGACCATTGCAGTTTTCCAGCTCCTGGTTTGTTGTTCCCAGTCCCCTAATCTCTCTTCCGAATTCTCTGTTCCCTGTTCCCTATTCCCTGTTCCCTCTCCCAACTTCTGACTACTTCCCTACCATTTGGTCCAGCGCCAGGTTCAACTCCAGCACCGAGACGCGCGGGTTTCCCAGGAACCCGAACTGGCGCCCCTCGAGGTGGTCCGTCACCAAACGGCGGATAACCTCTTGACTCAGTCCTCGCGCACGCGCCACTCGGGGAACCTGCAACAACGCATTAGCAAGGCTGATGTGTGGGTCAAGTCCGCTGGCGGAGCGGGTCACCGCATCGATGGGAATTGTGGCGTCGGAGGCCAGGCCATTCCGCTGGCGGTAGGCTTCAGCCAGTTGCCGGAGGCCCGCGAAGTCCGACGAACCGTTCACAAGTTTAGGATTATTGGGACTTAAATTGGTACCGCCGGACGCCGTGCCGTCGTAGCCGTTTCCCGCTGCCGACGGCCGGGATTGAAAGTATTCGGGCCGCGTGAATTCCTGTCCTATAAGTGCGGAACCGATCGCGGCGCCGCTTCGCGTCACCAGGCTCCCGCCGGCCTGGTGCGGGAACAGAGGCCGGGCAATCGCCAGCAGCAGCAAAGGGAAAACGCAGCCGGTAAGCACCGTCAGTGCTAGAACGCTCAAGATGGCCGGCCGGATTTGCTCCCTGAGCTTTGCTTCCGAGGCTCGAGGAGAGGCCGACGCTTCTTCAGGTTCGTCGGTATCGCTCATTCGAGAGTCCACTTGCTATAGATTACCGGTAGCCTGCTAAATAAGTCATAAAGAACCCGTGAGGATCCCGTAAAGGAAGCCAGCCTCAACCCGGGTCACGCCTTGAGTCCAGTTAAATCTACTTCCAGGCGTTTGTTCTCCTTGATCAAGTCGTCCATGGTCAGACGGATCCGGCGGCTGGCGGCTTCGCGGCCCAGAATGCACGTGAGAGCGCTATCCACCGCCCTCCTGACGGTTGGGTTCTCAAAACGTCCATGGGTCACGTTCTCGTAGAACGTCGCGATGTTGCGAACAATGCCATCGTGGTAAAGGTTCTCGACCTGGCCCCTGTATTCCCGGGGGCCGCCTTGTAGGAACGCCTTGCCCCAGTAGCTGATAACAGCGTTCGCGGTCGTACCATACACGTGACAGTCGAGCGTGCTGTCCTTTCTGTCGGGCAACCCCAGACCGAAATGATTGTGAACCGTGCCGTCGGCGTAATCGTAGATGACCGAGCAGACGCCGTGCCCGTCCCCATGTGCATTGGGGCGAGCAACTTGCGAAGAGCCGGCAGCGGCAACCGGGCGCTGCCCCATCACCCACAGCGCCGCATCGACCGCGTGGATATCGAAATTGCCGATGTAATCGCACCCCAAGGCAATATCATTGACCCAGATCAGCTTCTGTAGGCGGCTCTCCAGGTTGGCCGTCTTAGGGGGATCGCTAAAGCCGCTGCACAATCCCGTCGTGGCCAACTGCGCGATCGTCCCCACGCCGCCGTCCTGGACGCGCTTGACGATCTCGATATTGGCGGGGTCCGTGGGGATCTGGTAGTCAACGAAGAAGCACTGCTTTTTCTGGCAAGCAAGTTTAGCCGCCGCTTCAATTTGCAGGCAGCCCGGCACATCCGCAGCCACAGGCTTGGCCATGTAGACGTGGCAGCCGGCATTGACCGCCGCCGTAGCCTGATCAGGCATAAAGCCAGGGATGTTCTCGAGGGCAACGACCTCGACACCGGCGTCTATCACCTTCTGATAGCCCGAGAGGCCCGAGAAGCGCCGCGCCTTATCAACGCCCAGCGCATCGCCGGCGGCATCTGCCACCGTCTGGAAGTAGTCTGCCACGGCGAAGAGTTCAAATCCGCCGTGCTCCTTGAAGAGTTGCCCAATCAGGCTACCGCGCCCGCCACAGCCCACCAAGCCGAGCCTGATCGCACCTTGCCGGTTTGTGGATGCAGAGCTCTGCCTTGTCGCGGAATGCGCCAACGCCAAAGTAGCAGCCGCAGCCATGCTTCCCGTTACAAAGCGGCGTCGGGAAACGGCGCCGGACAAGCGGTTTGGCAGGAAGGAGAACCGGGTATTCATGAACAACTCCATTCGTGCCCGACGCCCCCGATGCGCTCAGAAGTTTCGGGCCAGGACGTAGCGTGACTGGCGCGCATTATACACCGGATCGAGCGCAGGACTTTGTAGGGAGTTGAGATAGTCAAGATTCGTGCGCTGGATGGAAGGCCGCTGCACTCGCTTCATCCGGGCGCACCCCCACGCAGCGCAGCTTCGATCGAGTCGGCGATAACCCCGTTAGATGGCCAATTGATCGGTCCTCGTTATAGGAGAAGCCGGCTTTTCAGGCCGAACCCCTAGTAACGGCAGAAACGCATGACGGGACGTTGATACCTAAGCCACGCATGATGCATCCATAGTGGTTATGAAACCGCCATGCGATGAAGGGGTGATCCGGTCGGCGAGCGCTGATGCTCCGTGCAGGGCAGAGGTGGGACCTTGGATTCTGACCGCGACCGTTCTTGGCTCCAGTATGGCATTTCTCGATAGCACCGTCGTCAACGTGGCACTGCCTGCCCTTCAGACCAGCCTCGGCGTAACGGTCGTGGGTGTGCAGTGGGTGGTCGAGTCCTACGGACTCTTTCTGGGAGCCCTGGTCCTGGTGGGTGGCGCCTTGGGCGACTCATTTGGCCGCCGCCTGATGTTTCTAGCTGGTGTGGGCATTTTTGCCGCCGCATCCGCCGGTTGTGGCTTCTCCTCAAATATTCAGCAGTTGCTGATCGCGCGGAGCGTTCAAGGTGTGGGAGCAGCACTTCTGGTACCCGGCAGCCTGTCGATCATCAGCGCATCCTTCGATGAAAGAACCCGCGGCCAAGCGATAGGCACTTGGTCGGGCTTTACTGCGATCACCACAGCGGTTGGGCCGGTTCTGGGCGGCTGGCTCATCGAGCACGCCTCCTGGCGTTGGGCATTCTTCATCAATCTGCCAGTTGGGGCCGCGGTGATCGCGATTTCGCTATGGCATATTCCCGAGAGTCGTCGTGCGGCCGCTGGCCATGTCGATTGGTTGGGAGCGATTCTCGCTGCCGTCGGGTTAGGCGGTGTAGTGAATGGTCTCATTTCCTCCGTGAGTCTAGGTTGGGCCCATCCTCTGGTTTTCGGTAGCTTGATTGCCGGTTTCGTTTGTCTCATCGGGTTCTTCTTCGTGGAGGCTGGAGTGGCTTCGCCCATGGTTCCGTTGGAGCTCTTCGAGTCCCGCAGTTTCAGCGGTGCGAACCTGCTCACGCTGGTCCTCTATGCCGCCCTGGGGATTTTCTTTTTCCTCTTCCCGCTGAACCTCATCCAGGTGCAGGGATACTCCGCGACCGCCGCCGGCTCTGCCGCCCTGCCGTTGATTATGCTGGTGTTTTTTCTTTCCCGCTGGTCCGGCGGACTCGTGGCTCGCTATGGCGCAAGGGGCCCGCTGATAATAGGTCCGCTGGTTGCGGCTGTGGGCTTTCTTCTCTTCGCCTTGCCCTCGGTGGGAGGCGGTTACTGGAGCAATTTTTTCCCCGCCTTCGTTGTCCTCGGGCTGGGAATGGCCGTTAGCGTTGCTCCTCTGACGACGGTCGTTATGGGTTCAGTAAACCAAGTTCGCTCCGGCGCCGCTTCCGGCATCAATAACGCAGTGGCCCAGGTTGCGGCCGTACTCGCCATTGCGGTCCTTGGAATTGTGATGGTGACGGAATTCAGTGCTCAGATGAACCACAGCTTGGCCAACTTCCCCATCCCTCCCAGTATTCTCAATGCAATTCAGTCGGATGAGATCAAGCTCGCAGGCTTGCAGTTGCCCGCCGGCCTCAATGCAGCGATGGCAGACGTGATCAGGACGTCAGTGTCGCAGGCGTTTGTTTTTGGCTTCCGGCTTGTAATGCTCGTGTGCGCAGGGCTTTCGATGACAGGCGCCGCGATCGCGTGGCTGATGATTCCTGCCCGACAAGTGAGTGAGGCGCGTTAGCGGCCTCTGCGAATGCCAAATCACTGCTCTGCGGGCAACCACCTGCGTCCCCGAACTCTGGTCTGCACTCGGGCGTAATACCGGCCCTATTTTGGATACCAACATTGGCGCAAGGTGGTAGGTCCGTTTGCTGTAGCGGCGCTCTCCGAGCGCCGGAACTCCTTGAGAATTCAAGAGCGGCGGTCAGAGACCGCCTCTACAACAATCAAACTGACCCACTACTTCGCGCAATGACGGTTTGACTTCCTTTCCTGTCTTATTTAACATCGGCATTGACCGCAGGGTTAAATGATCCCTAACCTGACACAGACTGCCCGATTACCGGAGAGACGCATGCCGAAGAATACGAAGATCATCCCTTTAGCATTCCTTGTGCAGGTTCTCTTACCCGGTGCAACCTATCGGGCACGAGCACAGGCGGAGAAAGCTCCCTATTCGGCCATGGCTCCTCTCAATCAGTACTTGATACAGGACGGGAATACTGAAATCGCGCTCGCTCGCAGTGCTGCTCCAGCATCCATTTCGGATGGCGCCGAAGTGATGGTGCTGGGACGGAAGGGATACACGACCGCGATCAAGGGCCGGAATGGCTTTCTCTGTATGGTGGAACGATCATGGGGCGCCGCCACCGATAATCCGGACTTCTGGAATCCCAAAGTCCGTGCCCCCCATTGCTTTAATCTGCCAGCCGCGAGGACCTTTGCGCCTATCTACCTGATGAAGACCAAACTGGTGCTGGCAGGAAAATCGAAAACGGAGATCGTCCAGACGATCGCATCAGCACTAGACAAGAAAGAACTGCCCGCGCTGGAGCCCGGGGCAATGTGCTACATGATGTCGAAGCAGCAGTACTTAAACGACGACGGCAAGAGCTGGCATCCACATCTGATGTTTTTTGTTCCGGGCGACGCGGCGAAAAGTTGGGGAGCCAATCTGCCAGGCTCGCCGGTTATGGCGGCGGATGACCCGCAAGAACGGGTGACTATTTTCATGGTCTTGGTTGGAAGCTGGTCCGATGGGACGCCGACACCCGCGATTGTGCACTGATCTGCAATTCCATGCTGACCACCGATTTCAGCGTGCGCGTCCCCGGCATCGTCATCCCCGCGAAAGCGGGAATCCACTTCCACCGACTGAATCGCAGCTTTCTTGCATTTTCCACTTGACAACTTCAGTCAGCTGTGATAGCCTATTATCATGGTCATTCTGTGGACACCTTGTCGTGGGCAGGCTTCGGACCATGAGGAAAAGCGCAATAGTCCCAGCACTGGGGAAAACCGGGCTCCAAAACAAACAGAAAACAGTACGAACGAAGCCAGTAAGTTATTGAAAACACGGAATGGTCATGGAAACGAAACTAAGAAGTATATGGAAACAAAGGAGTTATGCGAGAATACCGGGAGCGAAGCTGATAAGCTGCTTAAAACACATGACATAACTCTATCAATAAGTGCGAAGTACGCGCCTTTTGCGCGCCAACTTTGCGCAAATTGCACGCTGGAAGGAGCAAAAACAGCGCAATTTGCGCAAACGAACCGAAGTTCCCGAGGCGGCTACACGAGATTTGGGTTTGCATGCGCTCGGCCGACGCGCACATCTGATTTTTCGGAGGTTCGATGAAGATCAATAAAGTCGAGACCGTCCGTTGCGGGATGCAGCCGAACATTCTCTGGGTCCGCGTTCACACTGATGACGGCTTGATCGGATTGGGCGAGACCTATTACCTGCCCGGGGCGGTAGAGGCTGTAGTGCATGACCTGGTGGCGGATTTCCTCCTGGACTCGAGCCCCCTGGATGTGGAACGCATCTGGGACGCCGTCTTTAGCTGGGCTAATTTCTTCGGCTACGCGGGCGCGGAAATGCGCGCTCTCTCCGCGGTGGATATCGCCCTTTGGGACATCCGGGGTCAGTACCTGAGGCAGCCCATCTATAATTTACTGGGAGGGATGTGCCGGGATCGCCTGCGCGTGTACAACACCTGCGTGAACGGAGGACCTTACACGGATTACACGGACTTTCTCGAGCGGCCCGCGGAACTGGCGCAAAGTCTTTACGATCGAGGAATTAAGGCCATGAAGATCTGGCCCTGGGATCAGTTCGCTCCCCGACTTCAGGCCGGCGGTCCTGCACGGCCGACGCCCTGGTCCGAATTGGGCCCGTCAGGGACCTATCTTTCCGCGGAGGACCTGGAATCCGGCCTGGAGTGCGTGAAGAAGATTCGGAAGGCCCTCGGGAACAAGATGGAGATCATGATTGAGGGACACTGCCGGTGGGACCTGAACTGCGCGTTGCGCATCGCCCGCGCGCTCGAACCCTACGACGTGCTCTGGATGGAAGACATGATCAAGCCGGACAGCCCCGACGACCTGGCGCGCCTGGCTACGGAGAGCCGCGTACCGCATTGTGTCAGCGAGCGGCTGTTCACGCGCTACGCCTTTCGCGCGATACTGGAGGCGCACGCCTCGCGGATCGTCATGCCTGACCTGATTTGGACCGGAGGCATCACCGAAGGCCGCAAAATAGCGGTTCTGGCGGATACGTTTCACCTGCCCATCGCGCCCCACGATTGCAGCGGACTGGTTACGATCTTCGCCAATCTCCAGGTCTGCGCGTCAGCAATGAACGCTATGATCCTTGAAACGGTGCGCGGGTTTTATGAGGGGTGGTACCCGGAAGCGTACACGGAAAACGTTGTGATCAGCGAAGGCTTCGCCCAAATCCCCACCAAGCCGGGCTTGGGCACGTCGTTGCGGCAGGAATTCCTGAGTCGAGGTGACGTGAGCACTCGTGTTTCGGATTAGGGCTCTCTCGAAAGCCTGTCATTCTGGGAGAAGCGAAGAATCTGCATTAGTTCGCCACGGACCGGAACTGCAGATCCTCCGCTTCGCTCAGGATGACAGCGACTTTCATGTCCGTGGATAGGCCAGGGGAGTTGCTGGGCGCCAGAGATCGCTATGCTCGCGCATGTCCCGGAGACCGCGCGCCTACAATCGTGGACGGCGTCCATTCGAGATCAGGCACAAACGGATACGAAGGCACGCGCCAAACGCTTTTGGGGAGATGCTCGATGTCCTGGTTGACCGCACCGCCGGTGAGCGCCATTAGGTTCGGGTTAGCGATCTTCGCGATCTCCGGAACCAGGTAGCCCGCCTTGACAACGACGATTTTGAAACGAGCCGGGTCCAGGCTGAGCACGGTGAAATCGCGAATCTCGTGGAAAGGCCGGCGCCGGGCGGTCAGGACGACCGTCACTCCGCGGACTTCAACCACGGCTTGCCTTTCGCGCGGGTTACCTGTCGAGAGCAAAAAGAGCACCTTCGCCGAGACTTCCACGGGCTTGCTGGCGCGCGGGTCGAGCGCACCTCCGATCTTGAGATGAAGCGAACGGCCCACGCCGGCGCGGTAGCAGGCCTCGGTTGCAGGCGGATCTGCGATGCCTGCGATACTGGCATCGCGGACGTCTTGCCTCAGGAGTTCGGCCAGCACGTCTGCTCGGTCGCCGTCGCCGCCTCCGGTCGGGTTGTCACCCGAGTCGGAGATCACCACCGGTTTTGTTCCCAAGCGCTGCGCCCGTTGAATGCATTCGGCGAGAGTGCCCGTGGGCACCTTAAACTTGAACTCCTTGCGGGCGTCCCAATATTGCTGTGCGAGTGAAAGCGCGTCCTTGTTAAGCAAATTGAGATCGGTGCCTGTCAGCACAGCGCTTGCGGTGGCCCGAGGTTCGTCGGCCCAGACGTAACCGACCAGCAACGAAGCATCGAGCACCCCAGGCTCGGCGTTCATTCCCGGCAGTTGCGCCCACAAGTGCTTTGCCGGTTCGTAGACCGTGCTCGTGCGCTCCCCTGGCATCAGTACGGGGATGGGAGACCAGACCAGGGTGGGCCGAACTCGGTGATCCAGGCAGTGGACCAGCATGTCACAGGCTCGTTTGGCAGTCTCCTCTCGGTCGATATGAGGAGCGGTCCGGAAGGCCGAGAGCATATCAAGGTTGTCGATTGCGCGCCGGCTTAAGCTGCCATGCAGGTCGAAACTCGCGGTGATCAGGCAACCTTCGCCCACGGCCTTGCGCGCCGCGGCAATCCAGTCTCCATCTGCGTCGCGCATACCCGCCACGTACATGGCGCCGTGCATGGCCAGGTAGAGCCCGTCCAGCGGGAGCAAGTCCGACAACCGGCTGAGGAATTCCGTCTTTAGCTGGTTGTAGGCTTCCGGTTCGACAGGCGGTCCGGGAACGGCCGTGGCCAGAAGCGTAGGCTGAAACGCGTACGGGTACTCCTTCAACTGCCTGAAGAACGGATCGCCGGCTAACTCCTGGCCCCTTTTGATGGTGAAGTCTTCCAACCGGGTGCGGATATGGCTGTAAGTGCTGCACTCGATTTGAATCCCACCAAAGGCTATTCGCTTGTTTGCTTCAGCCCACAGCATTTTGGGGGTCAACACAGCAGTTGCCGCGCCCTTCAAAAAGGTTCGTCGTTTCAAGAGGGTGCTCCCCCTTTCACACCGCCGCAGCAGGCTTAGCAATGGCTGCTCGTCAAGTGAAAACGCAGGATCCCGGCCCCAAACCGGCATGGCTACGGCCCGCGCCAGACAAGTCACTCAGCCTCGTATTTTGCAGGATTTACGCGTTCAATTGCAACGGACATCCTGACCCGAGGCGCAGGGTGGGCCGAGTGCGGGGAGGGGAGGTCCTCCTGCTTGTACCCTTGATGCAGGCGGCCTGGCGTCGAGCTCCGCCCGATGGGGATTTGACCAGGATACAGACAGCCCGCAAGCCTTGCCAGTTCCAAACCACTTCCTATACTGCCGCTCAAATCAATTATGGGTGCTGGCGTCATTTGAATTTCCCCCCCAGCGAAGGGGGTGCTGAGTGAGCAGCGAACCCCCTCCCGCCGACAGACTTCCAGACCTTTTATCCTTGATCCCAGAAGGGAATCAGAAACTCGTTCTTCGTTACTGCTTCGACACGCTTGGGCTTTCCGTCGAGGAAACAGAGAGAACCATAAACGCGGCCTATAAGCTGATCTCGTCAATCGACTACTTACTGCGTTGCGGATCGTTCTCTAGTAAGTCGGACGAGGAAGAACAGATTTGATCGTGGCTATGTCCTGTTGCATCGTGTCGATCCTGCTCTTGAGGACGCGGATGGTGTCCAATATCTCTTGAAGCTTCGCTATGATGTTTCTTACGTCTTTTTCGTCCATGATTCTTCTCCGAGGCTGAAATGGGTATCACAAAAAGCGTACCACCACAACAGTATTTGCAGCGGGTCAGGTATCGGCAGTACGTCAGGCCCCTACCTCGCAAATCCGTTGACTTTCGACCAGGACCGCCATATCCTCACGTTCCTGCAAAACGCATCCTACGGGAGAAGCCAGTGACGGTTTGCATTGCCTGCATCTGTGACGCTGGTAAGGCTATCGTCGCGGTCTGCGACTCCAAACTGTCCACCGGTTACACATCCTCCGACCGAGCTACGTTGAAGGCTGTCCGTGTGAGCAACAACTGGGGGTTTATGTACGCCGCTGCGGACATTTCCCCATTGGTTCCTATCCGCCAAAGGCTTCGCCACGAACTCAGAAACCGCTCAAATGACCTGTCAGAAGTGACCTCCGCATTTCAGAGCGTCTACCACGAGCAGGTCTTGATGAAGGCCAAAGACCTTAGCCAAATCCCCCAGGAAACGATTTTGGGCGTGGAGTTATTGGGATTCGGATACGATGACGAACTGAAACCGCACATCTTTACGAGCACTGATCCCCAGGGCAAGACCGACTACCATGACATAGTAGGGTTTCAGACAATCGGAGCAGGAGCACAGACCGCAAGCTCTATTCTGTATTTCTACGGCCAGAATCCCAAGGTATCTCTGCCGTTGACCATCTATCACGCTTCTGCGGCTAAATTCATGGCGGAATCGGCCACCGATGTTGGCAAACACACTTCCGTGATCGTTTTTATGCCAACCGGGAAAGCCGTCTTGTTGTACGAACCTGATATAGAATCCCTCCGCGCCTTGTGGGAAGTTGAGGGAAAGCCGCGCGTTCCCGCAAATGCCTCTGAGGTAATCTCCAAGTTCTATGCGGGGACTGAAACGCTCAACGAGGTGGCAAACAACATGCGAAAAGAAAAAGGATTGGCCCCCCGTTGGTCCGAAGACGAAGACTAGGAAGCTCGCTTTGCTTTGGCCCACCGAGCGGCCACCGCTTTACGCGCAATCTCTTTGCGTCGCGCTGCTGTTGTCGCGGCAACTCGCGCTGGGCCACCCATGAGGCCGCCTTTTCTGCCCTGTCGAACAAAAAAGTCTCGAATGTTTGGAGGTAGTTTCTTGGCCATGTCTCCAACCATACATGACCCCCTCAAGGAAGTCAAGAAAATAATTCAAAAAAGTTCTTGACATACTTGACCCCCTCATGCAATATGAGTGTGTAAGAAAGCAAAAGCCCCGCACTCAGCGTCAACTGAGAACGGGGCCAAATCAGCACGCGGAGTGAGCCGCAATGCCGACCTCGAAAACATTATCGGCTCGCCTCGCGGGAAAGGCAAGCCGAAATGAACATCCTGCCAGTAGAGAAACAAGTCCAAATCATCAACGGACTCATTGAGGGTTGCTCGATGAGAGCCACGGCCCGAATGGTCGGAGTGGAGCGCAACACTGTTACGCGCACGTTGCTGAAAATCGGCGAACGCTGCGCGGCCCTGCTAGACGCCAAAATCCGGCGCGTTCCTGCTCGTCGCGTCCAAGTTGACGAAATCTGGACGTACATCTTCAAGAAGCAAGCTCGCATTACCGACAAAGACCCAGACGAGCGCGGCGACCAGTACGTGTTCATCGGCATGGATGCCGACACGAAGCTCGTAATCTCACACTTGATCGGCAAGCGCGATGCGGCGACAGCGTTCTATTTAATCTCCGACCTGAAAGAGCGGCTGGCCTATCGCGTTCAGCTTACAACGGACGGCTTTCGCCCCTATCTAAACGCGGTCGAAGATGCCTTCGGCGCTGATGTCGATTACGGAATGCTCATAAAAATGTACGGCACTGAGCAACGGGAATCTGGGGCGCCCGAGTGGTACGGGCCTCCGAGGGTTGTGGCGGCCATGCCGACACCTATTACCGGCAAGCCTCACCCGCGCTACATTTCGACGTCGTACATCGAGCGCCAGAACCTCACCCTCCGAATGCAAGCGCGAAGGTTCACGCGGCTGACGAACGCCTTCAGCAAGAAATTGGCGAACCTGAAAGCCCAAGTTGCGCTACACTTTGCGCATTACAATTTCGTGAGGATTCACCAAACGCTTAGGGTAACTCCCGCGATGGAGGCGGGGATCACCGATCATGTTTGGGAACTGGGTGAACTTCTGACGATGGTCCCAGAGCCGAGGGCCGCATAAGATCGCTTTTCAGGCGGATGCCTCGGCTTGAGGAGGCAAATCTAATGGAAGACGATATAAGAACAACTCTAGCAGGGTTGGCCAAGATTCTGGCCAGCCAGTACACGGTCAACGCGAATGTTTGGGCTTCGATTCACGGCGTAGTCGCCGCTTTAAGGGAATATGACCCAAGTCTTCAACTGCCGATGGAGAAGCAGATCGAAAAGGAAAAAGCTGCATACCTTCAGCAAAACGCTTATATTCTTCGGCTAATTGAGCAAATAGCGGAGCAAACAAAACCTTAGTCCGTTTTTGCGGTTGCATTTGGCACACTCCTAGTCTACTCTTGAGATCGAGGTCACAAGAGTGTGTCTTTAGCCCCGACTGGCATCGGGGCTTTTCTGTTTTTAGCATGCTAACACATCATCAGCGAGCAAGCGCAAAGTTTTGATCTTTCTTTCCACGCAGTTCAGGGCTAGAATCCTCCGACAGCGGAGGAACCATGAGCGGGATATTAAGACGTTACGCTGATCTCTATCCTGGCGTGCTGGTGCTTGCGGCAGTGGCCTTCCTTCTTTTCCATGTCTACGCCTACCTAAAAAGGAATTCCTCAGGGGCTCCAGATTCCGCAGCGAACGGCAACCCCTACCGAAGCGCTGCTCACCTACTGGTAGCAATCACCGCAGTTGTCCTCGTGAGCCTCGTATGGATGGAACGTTTTCAGTTTGACCACATGACGCTCTAAACCGGAGAGTCCTATCCCGTAAGGATCAGCAGGATCACAGGATATGGAGAGGTGCTGTACAGAGGGACGTGGAAACCGGCGGCCGAAATAACAACTCTCCCTACTTTGCTCAAGGAACTAACCCAGCAAGACTTGGAAAAGCTGACCGGGAACGCAAAACTCGATAACTATGGGTTGTTTGAGTTGGACCTCTATAATGGCTCAGACTTCACCTTAAAAGAAATTACGGTTGAATTTGTCGTCAGGGACTCGCGCCAGGAAGAGGTTCTCCGACGTTCGTACAGGTATCCGCATGAGCAGGCCTCGAGGAAAATTGACCACTACACTGAGGAGCTAGACTTCTCGATCGGTCCCCAGCAAGGCTGGTCTTGGAAAATCGTAGGAGCGAAGGGGATCAAAAGCTAGCGCGTTCGCGTCCCCCTGCTGGTCTGCCTGCTGGCCTTACGCACAAAAACCTTTCCCCGCTCGCCCTGTCTTACCCAGCCTTCTTTACTCGGATGCGGCTCCATGCCACCCGGTGGCCCTGGCCCCCACTCGCCTTTGCGAAGCGACGGTGAATAGCGCTTTTCTTGGCTATCCGAAGAGGATTTTGACATTTGGCCTCTCTCTACTCATCGGTAGGAATTTAGCACTCACCATAACCGAAAGTCACGTCGCAGTTACCGACAATCGGTAGTCCTCCTTTTGTGCTACAATCCCCCCACGCCAATCGGTGCGGAGGCTCACCATGAACCGCAGGCAAAAACTCGTCCTTGCTTTTGGGACGATCCTCGTCATAATCGCCGGACTCTTTCCGCCTTGGAATTTTGTCGCAGCAATTCCCCGCTCTGGGAATGAAGTCAAAAGATCGGCTGGGTATGGCCTTTTGTTTTCCCCACCGCTGATTCAATCAGTGGATGGGAAGGAACTGAATACTGGTTGGCCACCAGGGTGGATTGGGGTCGAAATTAACCTACCTGCGCTTTTCGCCGAATGGATCACCGTGGTTCTGGCGACCGGAGGCTTGTTCTTGCTTTTTCGGAGACTCCACATTCCTGAAAGCCGCTGGTCCTTGACCCCTGCTTCTCAAAGCAAAAAACCGAATTAAGTTTCAGGCAATTCCTTTGCCACCCCATGAGATATTCCAAATGACGCCAGTACCCAATTATGAAGTCCATTGCCGCGCAGGTTATTGTCGAGTTATAATAAGACGGTTGGTAGTTTAGGGCGAGAACCGAAAACAGGCAACCCGCGTCGTTTCCGTAGCTACTTCTAAGCAGCAGTGGCGGAGCCTTCGGAACACCCTCTGAGAAACTGGAAGCGGGACCGACCTTTCAAACTCAATTCCTCGGTGGAGGTTTACGCCCGTGCCTGGGACGATACCCCACGATGCATCCAACGACGAACTGCGGGAGACCTTTGCCCGGCACGGGTTTGTGACAGCTTCCGAGGCCATGGCGCCCATTCTGCGCCAGGCCTTTAAAGCCGCCTCGGCGAGCGACATCACCATTCTGCTGGAGGGAGAGACAGGTACGGGCAAGCAGGTGCTTGCGCAAGCTATCCATCAACTGGATCCCAAGCGCTCCAGTTTCCCCTTCGTCACCGCTCACTGCAGTACGATCAACGAAACGCTGGCCGAAAGCGAGCTATTCGGGCATCGTCGCGGAGCGTTTACGGGCGCCATTGCGCAGCGCTTGGGATTGTTTCAATCCGCTGACCGGGGCACCCTGTTCTTGGATGAAGTCAACGACCTGCCGCTTAGTCTCCAGCCAAAACTTCTTGACGTGATCCAGCGCAGTGCGGTGCGACCCTTGGGCTCGGACCGGGAAGTGCCTGTCAACGCCAGGATCATTGCCGCCTCGAATCAACCCTTGCAGCCACTCGTCATGCAGCGCCGCTTTCGGTCGGACCTGTACTACCGGCTTAACGTTGTCCGACTGTGCTTGCCCCTGCTTCGAGACCGCCCCGACGATCTGGCCGCGCTAGTTGCGGCACTCGCCGCCAGATACAAAAGCCTTTATCAACCGATTGTGAGCGTCGACCCGGACTTGGTAAGTTTTCTGCGAGCACGGTCGTTTGCAGGGAACATCAGGGAGTTGGAGCACGCCGTGGTGCGCATGTTATTCCTGAAGAACCGCGGCACCTCGCTGGTTCTGGAAGACTGGTTTGCACAGGCTGGAGAAGAAACGGTCGAGGACGATCGCGATCTCATTGGCGACGCAGCGGAAAACCTATGGCAGTCTATCTCCCGCAGCGGATTGTCCTATGCGCAGGCACTTCAGAAGCTGGAGAAAAAAGTCCTCGCCACTGCTCTGCTGTCTGGGGGGCGCACTCGCCGGGAAATCGCCAAGAAGCTTCGGACCAGCGAAAGGACCCTTTATCACATGATTCGAACCCACGGTTTAGGCGGCCGTGCGGGCCCCTGAGAGTATCTGCGGTTCACGATGCCAATCTCTGCAGCGCAACTGCAACGTCTTGCAGTACCGAAGGCGGGCTCCCGTATCTTTCCGAACTCCAGGACTTAGCTTTCCAGACGAGAAACCGATTCCTGCTTGTGTCGAGGGGTTGCCTCGCTCCGCTGCTGCCATTACTGGCAGCGGGGCTCCGGGTCACGACTCTGGCGGCGCGAGCGTCCCTCAGCTTCGATCGGAGCGGCTTTCCGACGTAACACCTCGCGTTACCTTCGAGTTCCAAAGCAGATCATCGTGAATGCGCGCTGTGGTTTCCTTAGACAAGTGAAAACGGCCACTCTATTGCACCGCTTACGTTCAGTGTTTTCAGGGTTCAGAATCGTAGCGGCAGGGAAAGGTCG
>Ga0181523_10001361_pt1 | contig 26052 bp, 25 predicted proteins | sample PEATcosm2014_Bin_43_FD_119752 | JGI IMG/M metagenome (GOLD analysis project Ga0181523, IMG submission 119752) | Peatland microbial communities from MTU Mesocosm Facility, Houghton, MI, USA - PEATcosm2014_Bin05_30_metaG | ecosystem: Environmental > Terrestrial > Soil > Wetlands > Peat | place... | reverse complement strand
GAGAACGATGAGCTGCAACGCCTCGTGCAGTTGCAGATTCGTGTGCTGGCGGTGCGTCCGGTGCGCCTCCAGATCGTAAATCTCCGTGAACACGCGCCCCAGCCCGCCGATGTAAACCGGCTGTTCCTTCAATTTTCCCGTGCGCATCAGCAGCGCCAGCAACGCCAGCATCTCCTGCGTGCGGCCCAGGGCGAAGGACGGAATCAGCACGCAACCCTTGCGCTTGAGCGCGCCGTGAATCGCCGCCACGAGCCGCTCGATTTCGGTCTCGCGCGAAAAACCCGGCGGCGCGGCGCGATTGCCGCGCGTCGTTTCCATGATCATCACGTCGGCCTTCACGTCCTCAAACCGCGCCGCGCGCGAAAGGGTCTGGTCGTGAAAGCAAACGTCGCCCGTATAAAACAGCGTTTCCTTTCTGCCGCGAATCAGGATGCCCGCCGAACCGAGCGTGTGGCCGGCGTCAAAAAACTCCAGCGTCGGCGAAGGCCGGCCCGCGCGTGTCTTGTGGAACGCCGCCCATTCGATCTCGCGATTGTATTTGAAGCCCTGGAACTGCGGCGCGAGATCGTCCACTTCGTCGTGCGTGTAAAGCGGATATTCGCGGATGCCCAGCTCGTCGCGCTGGCGCACCATCACGTTCACCGAATTGTGCAGCACGCGCTCGACGAGAAAGTAACTCAGTTCGCTCATCAACACGTGCGCTCTGGGAAAATGCCGGCACGCCACCGGCAACGCGCCGACGTGGTCGTGGTGGCAATGTGAAATTGCAATCGCGTCCACCTCGGCACGACCGGCCTTGCCGAACAGCGGCAGCCCTTCGCGGCCTTCGCGTTTCGGATGCATCCCCGCGTCGAGCAAAATGCGGTGCTCGTCCAGCTCGACCAGCCACGCGCTCGCGCCGATGTCCGTGTCCGGATTCAGATTGGTGATATTCATAAATTCAATTTCACACAAAGTAGCGAACGCGTGAAAGATAAGAATTTGCAGACGGCCAGGCTCAAGCTCCAAATTTCAGGCACTCCGCCTTCGCCTCTGGCTTTGGCGCGACCGCGTCGAAGCGAAGCGAAGACGGGCAGGCTCCGGAGAAATTCCAATAACCAAGCTTCAAAAAGTTAATGCAACGGTTGGCAATGGACTGGTGGTTGACGCCTGGTGCAACATGGAAGGGTTCCTTTATTCGTAGCCAAATGCTTTCGAAAAAGGTTCGAGATTCTCCAAATATGGCTCGAGATATTTTTGATAATTACGCCAGCGGCCTACGGCGGTTTTGAAAATCGGCTTGGTCACATCCGTTGAAGTGGGAGACCTCACATTTTTATTTCGCGCATGTTCGTTGAAGCGCAACACGCGTTCGTCCCAGTCCACGCCCAGGAATTTCAACACGCGGCGCGAAACGGATTCCAGGTCATTTACGAGTTCCTCATAACGGATTTCGATGGCCGGATTTTTCAAGCGTGGCTGCATTGCGCGCCAAAATCCCATCACCGAACCATATTGCGTCACCGTGCCTTCAAGGCTCAAGTAAGCGGAGCTGACGATGTTAACGTCCAGCGGTTGCATGAAACAACTCAGGCACACATCGCGCGGGTCGCGAATGGCCACAAGAAATTTCGCTTCGGGAAAAATGCGAACCACCGCCGGAATGGCTGGATTCAGCGCCGGATTTTTGTCAACCAACAACCGGCCGCCGACGGCTTCGCCCAATAATTTCTCCGCGAAATCAAAATACTTTTCGCGTGATTGACGCAGGCGATCCGCCGAAGCGGATTCCAGAACGGACAACACCGGCGTTTCATCTGAAAAATTCCGGCGCAACGGCTGGCTCGCTTCTTCGCTGAAGACGCGCGACTCTTCCATCGAAATGATATCGTCGTGCGAATCCAGAACCTGTTCCAGCAGCGTCGTGCCCGAACGCGGATGGCCGCACAAAAGAGCGAAGCGCCGCTCCGGCTGGAGTTGCGCGCCGAAATCAAACCACCGATTTAAAACGTCCGCGGAAATCATTTTTTCCGTTTCCAGCATTTTGGCTTGAGCGCGCTGCAATCGCGCGCTTTCGTTTCCAGCAAACGGACGCAACAGTTTTTTGGCCTCGAGCAACGACGTCATCGCCTCGTCATAACGCTTTTGAGCGTCCAGAATTCCACCAAGCTCATACCAGCCCCGCGCTTGCGATTCCACATCCACGCCGGATTTGGATAAAAAAAGCCGCAACTGTTTTTCGGTATTTTCCAAATGACCCGCCAGACGTTCAAATCTGGCCTGGACAAACACTGCCGCAGCGTTTGAAGGATTTGCACGCAGAATCCGTGCAACGAGTTCCGCCGCCTTTTCGGGACGGCGTTGATGCTCGTAAATCCACGCCAATTTTATCAAGGCCGCACACGGCGCATTTTCCCGCTCAATAGCCCGCTTCAGATAACGCTCGGCCATTTCGTCATTACGCAAATTGAGGCAATGTAATCCCGCCGCGAGAAATGCCTCCGCCTTCCAGCCCGAAACCCGAATGGCTTTTTCAAAAAAATTCTCGGCGGTCGCAAAATCGTAGCGCCGTCCGTGCGCGTTTCCCAACTCGAGCAAAATGCAGGGATCGTTGGGGCTTAAACGGGATGCGCGCTCTAAAATGTCAAAACTGTGCTGATAATTCTGCCGTTCCCAGGCCGACGTCGCGTCCCGGAGCATTTTAAAAATTAAGTTCTGCGGGGGCGGCGGTGGTCTGTTCACAAGGAAGAAAATAAATGCTGTGAGATTTCGCGCAAGCGGACATTCTGCAATTAAATTCGATATGCCGCACCCAATGTCGGTATGCCGCGTGCAAATCGCATATCGTCAATCAAAGATTCACTTGGCCGGATAGCGCCAGACCCAGTCGCCTTGGTTGATGTCCACCGCGCCGTCTTTTTTGAGGCCAACCGTTCCGCCGTCGTCCGTTTCATTCCAGCCGACGGAGTATAGAACAAATTGCCCGCTTGCCGCGTCGGAGCTTTGCGAAGACGGGTCCGAAGTGCGCCGGTAATGCAACGGCTGGCCGTTGATGATGTCATGCGGCAGCTTGGCGATGAACTGCGGAGCCAGCGCATCGAGCGATTCGGGAAATTCTCCATGAGCCAGTCGGTAACGCTCCAGCGCAATCGCCACGCGCGCCAAGTCCACGGAAGATTGAAAGTAGGCGAATTTTTTCACTACGGCACCGATTCCGGGAAGAAACATGACTTCTAGCCGGTTGTAAGGACTTACATGTCTAAATTCCAAATCAAGCGCCGCATCGGCATGACGAAGGGATGCCGGAGAAATGATCCGGTGCTCCAAATCGGCCAATGGCAAATAATGTTGAACCGTGAACCGGGAACAACGAAGCGCATTTTGGTAAAACCAGCCGCTTGGGATTAAATAGCTGATGATTGCGGCTGGGGCTGCCGGGGTTGAGCCGCCAGCGTCGGACATATTTGAAATCTGTTCCGGGTGGTGTCGCAGATAGTCAATGATTCCGTCCTGGCACAACACCATTTCTCCGCGCATGGACAATTTGTAATCCGCCAGAAAGTCCAGCTTCGCCAGTTCCGAGTCGAGTGCCGTGAGTTGTGTATCCGACCATTTGTGCTGCGCCAACCCTTCCCAAATCGGTTGAAGCGCGAGATTCACGATGGCAATGCGAACTAGGTGCGATATTAAAATCGGCTCGGTGTGAATCGAATCCGCCAGCCGCAACATGAGTTTCACATCAGCCAATGCTTTTTCACTTTGGCCGTTTTGCAATTCGGCAACGGCGCGCAGTTGCAACACTTGCGCACAGTGTTTCAAGTCAGCCAGATGCGGAAGCAAAATGGCACCAGGAAAATCGGAATCATAATTGAGCGGAAACCGCGAATCAGGCAATTGGCTCGCTTGGCGCAATTCTTCAATCGCCGAATCATATTTGCTCAATGCCAGCAGCACGTCAGGGGCGGGTGCTTGCGGTTGTGGCGGAACCGGAAATTCGTTCGTCTTCGCCGCCAGCGCCCGATAATAATTTTGCCAGACTTTCAAGTTACTTGCTTTTGCCACCTGCCAATTGCCATTACCGTTCGTCGTCGGCCATTCGTCATTGTAAACGGCGCTTATTTTCAGCCGATCAACAAAATTTTTGTCACGCTGTTTATATGGAATACCCTTCCCATCGCGGGTCAACATCGAGCCGTAACTCGTGAATACAATCGGCGTCAGCGCAAAATTCTGGTCGTCCGGCACGGGCGGCGGCACGACGCTGGCTGGATCAAACCGTTCGCCTTTGGCTTCCCCTTCGTGTTTGAATTTTTGCCATGCGTGCCAGCCGCGCCAGTCTTCCTCGGCGTAAAACAGAGCAATCAACGTGGCGAGGCAGGCGAGGCCGAAAAGAAACCGCTTGAAATTGCGCCAGCACCACAGCCAGTGGACGAAAGCCACCAATATAACTCCAACAAGTGCAAAGCCTGCGGCGAGGAACCATGCGGACGGAAGGTTATTGCTGATAACCGTCAGCCCGGTGAGAAAAATCACAAAAAATAGAATGAACCAGAGCAAAAAACCGCGCCAACCAGTCCACGATTTTTTCCAGATGCTTTTGGGTTCTTCGTTCATAAATTTTCTTTTTACCGTGGCAGCCGGCGTGAGCCGGCTCATTTTAATTTACGAAATTTGAGCGGACTCACGTCCGCTGCTACGTCATCAAAATCTCAAATGGCCGCTCGCTGCGTGGTCGCGGGGAAAACTTCTGTGGCTCGGCGTCCTGCGTTTCCCGCGCGCCAATCAATTCCGCCAGCATCCGCTGTTGTTGTTTCAGTTCTACAATGACTTCCGGCGACGGCGGGGCGGATTTTTCCGCCACCACCGGGGTTTTGTCGCGGATGGAAAAATCCACGGCCAGAATCAGGATCCATACCGCCGCGAGGCCGGCCCAGGCTTTCGGATGAGGCCAAAGGATGGTTGAGAGTTGAGCGTTGAGGGTTGAGAGAGAACCGGCTGGTCGAAAGCCAAAAGTCGAGGGTCGAGAGCCGGCAGCGGGTTCAGCCACTGTCAAAATTTCCGCGCGCCATTCGGCAGGAATTTGCCGCAGCGGTTGGCGTTGCAGGCGTTGTTCAAAATCATCCGGTTTCATTTTTTGCGATCTTTGCGCCCTTTTGCGGCTATTTAATTTCTTCGTAAAGGGGACGCAGCCGCTCGCGCAATTTGTCTAACCCGTAACGATAGCGGCTGGCGGCGGTGTTGAGCGGGATGTCCAACGCGCTGGCGATTTGGTCGAAGGTCAAGCCCTCCCACAGCTTCAAATGGACGACGGCACGTTGTTCCGCCGGCAGTTCGGCCAGCGCCCCGGCCAGAGCGGCGCGGAAGGTTTGTTCATCCGGGTTGGCACCCGACGCGAAGGGCGAAATGGTTTCGGCGGCGAATTGTTCGCGGGTTTTGTCGCGCGTGCCACGGCGCCGAATCAAATCAATCGCCGCATTGTGCGCCAGCCGGACGAGAAACGCGCGTTCATTCCGCGCGCCGGCCAGCAAATCCGGGTCGCGGGCGAGCTTGATGAAAATATCCTGGAGCAAATCGCGGGTGTCGGGCTCATCGCGGGTCAGGTTGAGGAGAAAGGCATAAAGCGGTTGGGCGTGCTCGTCGTAGAGCCGTCTGAGGTCGGGTCCGCGCCGCATGGTTGCCTTAATGACGCGCCTGGCGGGCAAATTTGTCTAGTCTGAAGATAAAATTCAACTGGCGATGCTTTACGACGCATGCCGAACTGCTTGTGCAAGAATCAACTTCATACACCGGCAGGCTTGATTACTGGTTGTTCCGGCGACGCCACGCTCGTCTGCTTATAACTTGGGGAAGAGTTGCGCACATACCAAAAACAGCATCGCGATGAGCGTTTTGCCAAGCAAGAGGCTGATTGTACAAGCGATCAACAGTCCGACCCAAATCCCCAATTGTGTTCCAGGTCGGCGAAGGACCATCGAGGCGCGGTGTTTCGGCCACTGCAGGAGCGACCTGATTGCGGCGGCCAGCAGAATCAGGCCAAACCCGAATTGAAATGTCAAAAAAATCAGGACGAACCTGGGTATCGAACCACCCGTCTTGACGGCTCCTGCGACCGGTAATCGCGTGAGGTTAAACAGCATCGCCGCCTCACCGAGGCAGGGAGCATCCGCCGCGTTGGAAAGCGCTTTGGGCAAATAGCACGAGCCATCCGGAAGCGGCCAGGAGGTAGCCAGCATCTCCGCAGTAAGCGGAAACGCGTGTTCAAAATGTCCATTAACACGAGCGGCACCAACGCCAAATGCACAGGCAGCGCAGCCAAAACCTTCGAGCACAAGTCCGGAATCTACATCCAGATCCCAGTCATTGCCGGGCAAATCATTTGGAAACTCCCGGAAACCGGCACAAGTCCAGGTTTCCTGCCAGAAATACCGCGCGTAAAGGTCATACCATTTTCGCGCTTGTTCCGGCCAGATTTCCGGCGCAAAAAGTGAGACGTAAGAATTAGCACAGCCCCGGCTTGGACTAAGCGGTTCTCCCAGCGAAGCACTGGCAAAATACGGAACCAGGCCGCGCGGGTCCAACGCTTGACCCTGAAAACCCCGTATGGCGCGGCTGACGAATGCCGAATGGTCGGTGCCGAGGACTTTGTCAGCGCGGTGGATCATGGCGATCGCAGTCAATACGTCACCCGGAAAACATTGGTGCGGATAATCATCCAACAAACCATACCGGCTGGCATCGAGCTCGGCTGACAAGCTGTCCACCTGGTCTTTTAACAAGGCGAGATATTCTTTGTCTCCGGTAAGCCGGACATGACTGGTGAGCGCCGCGATGACCAGCATCCGGTAAAAAATATTTTCGGTTCTCAAATAATTCGTGCCCCAATGAATTTTGACCCAGTTCGCCTGAGTAGGATCCATAGCCAGACGGGTCGCGGCCTGGATGGCGCCCCGGGCATAAACTTTCGGTGCGACCGCATGGGAAGAATGGCCTTTCTCCCATTCATCCTGGAGTGATTCTGTCGCCCAGAGATAAAAGACCGTTCCGAAGAGCGGCCATTCCGTTCCCGAAATGTTGATGGTAAGAAGTTCTGCCGCACGTTTGGAATCGAGGCGCTGCCCGGCCCATCGCTCAAAACGGGGCGATAAACTCCGGTGTAACCTCCATGCGCATCGGGGGATGCCGGCGGAACGGACGTTTGGGTCCGACAGGTCGCAGGTGACAATGGCTGCAGGAATCAGAAAAAAGAACAGCGAGGCCAGAACCAGAACGGCGGCATTGAAATACCGACAGATCCCGATTAGAAAAGGCACGGGTATTGACTCGGTCGGCGGCATCAATCTTTTAAGAATTTGCATCAGGTGTAGTGAGGGAATTTTCTTTCTTTTGAATGTACTGCTGCCAAATCGTCAAAATCATCGCGGCCAAAACCAGGATGGGGACCAGAATGACGAACGCCAGATAGAGCAAAATATAAATGACCGCAAGGAATGCTGAAAGATTCCAGCCTGCGGCCACCGAACCGATTGTCCCGTTCAACACGCTGGTAAACTCGCGAAAGCCGGCGAGATGCACCAGGAGAAACATCACACTAATAGCGCCAGCGCGCTGCAACATGTCCCTGGCCGATAAGAATTCAGCTCGTTGGAAAATCGCAAATCTCCTCCGGAAAGATTTTATCATCGCTTTGCTCCTGTTTTCACCTTTTGCCAGAGCGGTCCGAGCGTCGCGGCGTAAAGCAGGGCTGCGTCGCCAACCTGATTGCTCGCACAGTATTTCAACCGCCCGCCCGTTCGCGATGGGAATGCGGCAAAGTCCAGCGTGGCCGCGAGCGACTTGAGAAATTCATCATCATGGAACGCACTGGCGGCAATGGGCGCCATGCCGCTCGAACCGGCGCTGATGTCAAACACCGGAATGATCGGGCCGGAATCAATATCGGCCTCGCCCTTCCACGATTTCGGCCATTCATGCGCGTAACCGAAGCCCAGCGTGATTGCCCCGAGTTCCTTCCGCGCACGCTTATATTGGTCGCGGGCGAAATCCTCGTCCAGCAATTGCAGGCTGTGCGCCACCATCCAAATGGTCGAACCCTCGGGACCATACAACGGCGTGCCATCCGTCATGAAGCTGGAAATCAACAACCCCGATTCACGGTCAACGAGTTTTTGTTTGGCCATGGCAATCCAATCATGAATCAACGCCGAATGATCGCTGCCATCGAGATAATCGGCCATTCGGATGGCGTCCAGCGCGACGCAGTGATCGAACGTCCAGCATTCATCGGGATAACTTTCCAGCATCATGCGCGGGCTTTTCTGGAAACGTTCAACCATGGCGCTCACGCGCCCCGTCAGCAACACTTTGTATTCCGGTTTCTCTTCAACCACCCGGCGCGAGGCCAGCATCAAGGCGATCTCGCCGTCCAGAAACAGGCTGTGCGCCGGCTGTATCACATAATGCCCGTCCTTGGCGTAAGGCATCAGAAAGAAACACATTCCCTCTTGTTTTTCGAGCCGCAGGGTTTCGTCAATAATTTGGTCCATCGTCTCGAGGTAAAGCGGTTTGGACGCCGGATCACGCAAGGCCATGTTGGCGAGTGACCAGACGAAAAAACTTCGCCCCATAAAATCCCATTCCGCATTGCTGACCCGCATTTTGTTCAGTTCCTGTTCACGCAAGCCCGGCTCGGTCCAGAGTTTCAGTTGCCAGGCTGCCAGTTGGCGTGCTTTGGGGGAGAGCCCTTGATTTTGGCAAAATTCCGAAAGCGGGCGGGTGAAAACGAGATGCAGGCACGGCAGCCAGATGACCGCAGCGATTACCAAGGCCGCCAGTCCGGCCAGGATTCTTGCCATGCGCGATTTCATGAAAATATCAACCGCCGTGCTGCTTCAAAGACGGTTTCATAAAAACTGCCGTGAAAAAATTCGCGCCCAATGAACTCCACCGGCCGCGCCGGGTCCCAGATGAACGGCCGCAACACCCAGCAAATTTGACTGCCGAGAAACAAGTTACCCGCCAGCCACGCGAACAAAACCTTCCGGGCCGCGGACACACTGTGCGCCCATTCCGACAGGAACGGCAACAGATGGGCATTGCCCACAACGCCGGCCAGCGCAATGAATCCCGCCAGCGTCAATTGCATGACACCATACTCCGGCGACGACAACTGCATCGCGGCTGTGAGCGGTGGCGTATTCCAGACAACGAACCACGCGACCGGACTCAGCGCGCCCAGCACCACCGAAGCGACGGCAAAACTCATCAAGACAGCAGCCAGCGCCTGGCGGAAAGTCAAATTGATCCCGAGCAAGGGCGCCAGCATTCCGTTCAGCAATCCGTTGCCCAAAGTGGTCAGCAGGATGGCCAGCGGAAGTTTGATGCCGGTGTAGAGCGCCTGCCAAGGCCCCCGCCATGATCCCATGACCATACCATAAACGCCCGCCCCGATCACAATGGCGACGGCGCAAAATACCACGAAATTCAATTGTCGGCACAACATCCATTTGCGAAGCAGTTCCGGCCGGGCGCGCAGAAAAACGCTCAAGGAAACCAGCCGCACGGACTGAAGGTCGCGCACCCGGGGCCCCAGGTCATGTTCAATTGCAGGCACAATGAAACGGGATGATGATCACCGTGATTCTGACTTTGACGCTTCGTCTTGTCCGTTCAAACAATTGCCCCAGTGGGCCACAAAGAATTTTTTCTCCGCTGGCAAAAAGGTTTTCGAAGTTCCCAGGATGGGCCGCAAGGCAGTTGTCATTTGCAATACCACCAGCATGAAGATGACAACCCAGGTGAGGAAGCCAGCGTGTGATTTGGCATACGAATGCGAAAATCCGGCCTCCAAAAATCGCAGACCGAAAATGGTCGCGATGAACCAGAAGGCCAGGTGCAACGTTCCCATCCAGGCGAGCGATTCCGTGGATTGCGAGAAAATCCACACCACCGGCGCGAAGCCGATGAGCAAAATCGTCATCAGCATCAGCAACCCCGCCAGCAGGCCGAAAACCTCGACCAGCCGCGCCTGCGAACCGCCCAGACACGTGAAAATGTAAAGGCTCGGCAGGCAAATAAGAGCCGAAATCATCAGCCCCGCCGCGATTTTGACGGGCGCGGCCCAGAGTTGTGTGCCGCCGGAGAACGTGCCGGCCACCACGCCGTAAATCAAACTGCACACGACCGAGACTAGCAGCATCCTCGCAATCAACCGCCCCGCGCCCGGCTGGCGCAATTGGAACATCACGCGCCGGGGCTGGCGCAGAATCGCTTCGATGGCGACGATGACGTTCGGGATCGCGATGCGCTCGGATGGATCATCGCCCAGCTGTCGCGAACCGCTGGAAGACACGATGGGCGGAATTTGCGGTGGAATTTGGGGTGGGATTGGATTTTGGTCGTTCATAAAACAAGGATGTTTTGGTTTAGTCGAATTGCCGCAGAATTTGCAGCAGCGAGTGAAAAACATTTTCGTAAAAATTTCCGCGCAGAGCCGCCGCGCGCAAAAATTCCACCGGCAGCGACGGCGAGCCGATGAACGGGCGCAATATCCACGAGAGCTGGCTGCCGAGAAACAGATTCCCAGCCAGCCATGCGAACAACACCCGCCGCGCGACTGCCCGGCTTCCCCCCAGCCGCGCGAGCAACTGGAACAACCGCACATTGCCGGCAACCCCGGCGAACGCGATAATTGCAACTTGCGCAAGCTTGATGAAATTGTAGGTGGGTTCCGATGCCGCGGCCGATGACATCGGTGGTGCGTTCCAAATCATGAAGGCCATCAACGGACTGAACGCGCCGAGTATCGCCGCCGCAACCGCGAAGCTCATCAGGATGGCCGAAAAGGACTGGCGAAACGGAATGTTCAATCCCAACAACGGCGCGAGCATGGCGTTGAGCAGCGCGTTGCCCAAAGTCGTGAGCAGGATGATGAGCGGAAATTTGATGGCAGTAAAAAGCGCCTGTTGCGGATCGCGCCACCAACCCATTGCGGCGCCGTAAAGTCCCGCGCCGGCGATAATCGTGGCAATGTGCAGGGCGAATCTCCGCGTGTCCCATCCTCCAATCCAAGCCGTGACGGGTTCCAGTTCGCCGCGCAGCAGTATTCCGATTTCGTGTGGATTCAATTTGCCAGTTTCAGCGCGCATGAAAATTCTTCAGATGCAATGCGGGTTGTTTGATTAAGACTGATTTGCTGCAACAATCGTTCAATTGCGTCAATCACTGCGTCCGGCGTTGAAGTGCCAGCTGTGATGCCAACGACATCGGAGGAGCGAAACCATTCTTTGCGCAAATCGGCGGAGGTTTGGACGTGTTGCACACGCGAAGAGAAGCGGGAACAGGTTTTAACGAGTTCCTGCGTGTTGTTGCTGTGAGCGCCGCCGATGACGACGACCACGTCGCATTTCTGCGCCAGTTCAATGGCCGCGTTCTGCCGTTGTTTTGTCGGTTGACAGACCGTGTCAACGAAGCGCACTTCCGATTGGGGAAAGCGCTTTCGAATGACTCCTACGAGCCGTCGGACCCGGTCAATCGGCTGCGTGGTTTGAGCAACGATCCCGAAACGCGGGCGCTCGCCAAGTTTTGCCACGTCTTCCTCGCAGAGCACCACGTCGAACACATCCAGATCGCCGGTCAGGCCGCGCACCTCGACATGATCGTGTTTGCCGACGATGACCGGATGAAAGCCTTCGCGCACGAGCCGTGCCACTGCGCGATGCGCCAAATGCACCAACGGACAGGTCGCCTCGACCACGCTCAGGCCGCGTCCACGCGTTTCTTTCATCGCGCGTTCCGAGGTCCCGTGTGCCGTGACCATCACGGTCTGTGTGTTTATGTCGGCGGGCTGTTGCGCCACGCGAATGCCCTTCGCCCGCAATTCCGCCACCACCGTTTCGTTGTGGACGAGATCGCCCAGGATGGTCAGCGGTTCGCGGCGCGCGGTTTCGAGGGCCAAAGTGACGGCGTCTTTCACCCCGAAACACATGCCCAGATGTTCAGCGCGAATGATTTTCATATTCGATTCAGCAATTAACTTTGTATCACAAAGTAAAAGACCACACTGGTTTCAATTTGTTCAAAAGATTTTACCTGGACTTGTTTTGACGGACGATTTGCTCCAGCAGATTGATGTAATCAGTGAAGGCTTTCCGGCCAGCCACCGTGAGCGAGCAGGTGGTGAGCGGGCGGTTGTTTCGATATGACTTGGCTACGGCCACGTGGCCTTCCTGCTGCAGCGCGCGGATATGGGTGGTAAGGTTGCCATCGGTCATGGCGAGCGCGTCGCGCAGTTCGGTAAACGACAGTTCCGGCGAGGCGGCGAGCATGGACATGATCGCCAGCCGGCCCTTCTCGTGAATCACGCGGTCGAGCTGTCGAAAAGGTTCCGGATTCACGCCGCATTCTTTCCCTTTTCGGTCAGATACAAATACGCGCCGTAGGCCAGATGCAGCACACCAAAGAAAAAGCCCATCAGCAAGTGTCCATTGACCGGGAAATTAATCTGAGCCAGCATGAGGGCGAATAATAGCCCGCAGGAACTGAGGATAAAGAACCACCCGAACCATCTGATTCCTCGTGGCATGAAAAAACCGGCGGCGTGCAACGCGCACCCATAAAATAAAATCCAGAGCAAGGCCGCCACCGGCTCAATATCGCGAGGACAAATGATTAAAACCAGCCCCCCCATGCATAACCCGGCCAGCAACGGCGGCACCAGTGCCTGGGTCACCCGGCGCGTCGGCGGCGACCAGAACGGTTCGTGATCTTTGAGTGCCTGCCGCCGCGCTATGAGAAAGGCGCCCGCAATGGCAATGATTGCCGTGCCGAGCCAGAGCGCGCCAAAAGCCTGAGTTGAATCCAAATGCATGATCAACCCAACGGCCATCGCCAACACCCCCACAGTGCCGGCAAACAACATAATCGGAGCGAGCGCGCGCCGATAAACGGCGGAACGTTCCATTAAAGTTCGTATGGTTTGCAGATTTACTTCGGCCCAGTTATTTGCTTCCATGCCTACACTTTGCATCACAAAGTCACTTTTGACAAGCGCAAAATCACCCGGAATCCTGCCGTGTCCGATTTTGGATTGTAGTGTTGGCGCTGTGCCGATTCATTCGAGCCGCAGGCTCGACGCTACAGCAAATCAGGATACTGCCCAAAATCCTGCCGGCTTGCTTTCCCCGCCGGTTCCGCCGATGCTCTTACCCCCGATGCCGCCGAGTAAATACATTCCGCCCCTGGGAGCGGGCAAAATGACCGGTCGCCAGCGCGTGCTGGCGCAGTGGCGCGGCGTGGATTTGTCGCCGCTGGAAGCCGCGCAGGCCGTGCGCGCCCGGCGCGTCGGCGAAGTGATGCCACTCGTGACGAAGGGCCTGCGCATGGACGACCGCCGCGCCGAGGCGGAAATCGTCAAGGTATGGAATTCGTTGATTGACCCGAACATCGTGGCGCATGCACAGCCGGTTGGTTTGCGCAAGGGCACGCTGTTCGTGAACGTGGACAGCAGCGTGTGGCTCGCTGAAATTGTCCGCTATCGCCGGAAGGAGATTCTCGACCGGCTGCAACACGGCTTCGGAAAGAATTTGATTCAGCGAATTTCGTTCCGCGTTGGTTGAATTCAACTTGGGAAAATTCCGGTGGGGCGAGCATCCGCGCGAGCCGTCAACCACATTGGAGCCGGCTCGCCGGGAGTCTCGCCCCACCAAAAACCAGCCTTGTCACGCCATCAACTTCATCTGCCGCGGCGTGAGCAGCCATGCGAGCGTTGCACACCGGTCATGGCTTAACTTCTCGATTTCCAATTTGCACAAGCCGCCCTTTTTGAAATCCATCGTCAGGTCCATCCCGCCGGTCGTCAGCACCGAAATCAGGCAGCTCAAATAAGGCTCGTGGCCCACCAGCAAGATGTTTTCCGGCGCGGGCTTCAGTTCGTTCAACTGCCGGATCAGGTTTGTCGGGCTGCCGTCCGGCGCCAGTGTATCGGAAAATCTGAGCTGCCTTTTCAATTTCAAAGATTCGGCGACAATTTCCGCGGTTTGCTTCGCCCGCAAATACGGGCTGGAAAGAATCAGGTCGAAGCGCAGGCCCATCGTCTTCATGGCCGCGGCGGTCTGCCGGAGCTGGCGTTTGCCCTTGGGCGTGAGTTGACGTTCGGCGTCGTTTTTGACTTCCAGGTCGTTGCGCATCACCGCGATGCCGTGACGTAAAATATGGATCTTCATGACATAAAAATACACGTCGCCGCGCCCGGCGCAATGTCTGCGAAACGTAACATTTTTCAGTTGGGTTTCCGCGGCACCGCCTTGTAGCTTTCCGCCGCATGGGACCCGTTCGCCGCGCCGTCATTGATGTCGGCACCAACTCGATCAAGCTGCTGGTCGCCGACGTGTCGGGACGCGACGTGCGGCCGGTGCACGAGGAAAGCCGCCAGACGCGGCTCGGCCGGGGCTTCTACGAAACGCACCGGCTCCAGCCGGAAGCGGTCGCCTGCACCGCCGAAGCCGTCTGGGAGTTCGCCCAAATTGCGCGTGAGAAAAATTCCGCTTCCATCCGCGTCATCGCCACCAGCGCCGCGCGCGACGCGGTGAATCCCGGCGACCTCAGCTCGGCCATCCAGCGCGCCTCCGATCTCAAAGTCGAAATCATTTCCGGCGAGCAGGAGGCGGAATGGGTGTTTCAAGGCGTGACCACGGATGCGGAACTGGCGAAGGCGCCGTTGCTGTTGCTGGATGTGGGCGGCGGCAGCACGGAATTCATTCTTGGCCAGGGCGAACACAAGCATTTTGCGCGCAGTTTTCCGCTGGGCACGGTGCGGCTCATGGAAAAATTTCCGCACAGCGACCCGCCCACGCGCGGCGAATTCAATGCCTGCCGCGGCTGGATAAGGGATTTTCTGAAAAATGAAGTCCGGCCCAAACTGGATCCCGCCTTGCGGCGCGAGGCCCGTTCATCCTCCGGGGAGATTCAACTCGTCGGCACCGGCGGCACCACCAGCATTCTGGCGCGCATCGAGGCAAAACTCGATCGCTACGACCGCGAACGGATTGAGGCCACGCGCCTCAGCTTGGAGCGGATAAAGTCGCATCGGCGGCGCCTGTGGCGCCTGCCGCTGGCCAGGCGCAAGGAAATCGTCGGCCTGCCGAAATTGCGAGCGGACGTGATTCTTACCGGCGTCGTGATTTACGAGATGGTGATGGCGGAATTCGGCTTCCAACAACTCCGCATCAGCACGCGTGGCCTGCGCTTCGCCGCCGTGATGGACTGACCGATTTATGATTTATGATTTCTGATTGATGATTTATCGTCCCGGCGTGAATCTGTGGAGCAATCGAAAATCGTAAATCATCAATCATAAATGAAATGCCTGATTGTCGGCTGCGGCTACGCCGGACTACCTCTCGGCGCAGAACTGGTCCGGCTCGGACACGAAGTTTTTGGCCTGCGCCGAAGTGCGTCAGCGGAAGCCGATTTGAAAAGGGCGGGCATCAAGCCGCTCGTCGCTGACATCACCAAGCCGGAAGAATTGGCCAAGCTGCCGCACGATTTTGATTGGGTCGTCAATTGCGTTTCTTCCACCGGTGGCAGTGCGGAAGATTACCAGCAGGTTTATCTTCAGGGCACGCGTAATTTACTCGAACGGTTTTCCACCACTCCGCCGAAGAAATTCGTTTATACGAGCAGCACGAGTGTTTATGGCCAGACCGACGGTTCGCAGGTCAAGGAAACCAGTCCGACTCAACCGGCGACGGAAACCGCGAAAGTCCTGCTCGAAACAGAAAAACTGCTCTTAGCAGCGGTCACTGACCGCAAGGTCCCCGCCGTAATTTTACGCGTGGCCGGCATTTACGGACCTGACCGCGGCCACTGGTTCAAGCAATTCCTGAAAAATAAGGCGCGCATTGATGGCGACGGCTCGCGTTTCCTGAACATGATTCACCGCGACGATTTGATCGGTTGCATCGTCGCGGCGCTGAAAAACGGCCGCCCCGGCGAGATTTACAATGCCGTGGACGACGAGCCGGTGAGCCAGGCGAATTTTTTCCTCTGGCTCGCGGCAACCGTCGGGAAATATCCGCCGCCATCCGTGCCGGAAAATCCGGTTGAAAACCGCAAACGCGGCGTGACGAACAAGCGGGTCTTGAACCGCCGGTTGAAGATGGAACTCGGTTACCTGTTCAAATATCCGAATTTTCGCAAAGGTTACAGCGCGGAACTCCTGCGGCTCGAACGTGCCGGCGAACTGCGCGTTGAGCCGGACGAGCGCTAACAAAACTTTGCGAATTTTTCGCTTTGAAAACACCTTTCTTCCACCGATATTAGGCTTACGGTTATCATGCTGACTGGATCAAACTCTCTTTTGCAGAGTGGAATCTACACGGTTCCGGAGGCTTCACGTTTAGCTCAAGTTTCGGGCGGGCGCATCCGCCGGTGGCTACGAGGATATGAATTCCAAACAAAATACGGGCGACATCGTTCTCCTGTGGTGTGGATTGGGCAATTGGACCCAATTGATCACAGTCTCGCGCTCGGTTTTCTGGATTTGATCGAGGTGCAATGCATAGATGCTCTCAGGACAGCCGGGGTGAGTTGGAAAACACTGCGGAAAGCGCATACGCACGCCCGAAATTTGTTTCATCACGACCACCCATTCTGCACAAACCGCTTTGGTACGGATGGCCGCACAATCTTCATGGAGATCCATGATGCGGAAAATCGAACATCGCTTTGGGATATTGCCGAAGTTCAAAGGGTTTTTGAGAAGATTATCATACCGTTTTTGAAAAATCTGGAATTCGGACGCGACCAAACCCCTGTTCGTTGGTGGCCGCTAGGACAGGCTCGAGGTGTAGCGCTTGACCCCAAACGCAATTTTGGCCATCCGATTGTTTTTGAAACCGGCGTGCCAACGCTAGTGTTGGCCCGAAGTGCGGAAGCTAACCAATCAATTCAGGAAGTTGCTCGCTGGTTCGAAGTCAGTCAGAAGGCGGTTAAAGAGGCTGTGGAGTTCGAGCGGCAATTGGCTGCGTGAATTTTTTCTTCGACAACAATCTTGCCCCGAAGTTGGCGCGAACAATGAGCGCCGCCGTTGAGCCTGAACATAAAGTTACCCATCTTAAAGAGCGCTTTAAGGCGAATGAGGAAGACGCCGTATGGATGCGAGCGCTCGCGGGCGAACCGGATTGGGTGATCATCACCGCCGATGTTCGCATTAGCCGGAATCCCCACGAAGTTCGCGCATGGCAAGAAGCAGGACATACCATTTTCTTTTTGAAGCCGGGCTGGACACATCTCACGTTCTGGGAACAGATGAACAAATTCAGCAAATGTTTCCTCGAAATTATTCAATGTGCTGAACGAGCAGAACGTGGTTCCTGTTTCTTTGTTTCTGTTAACGGGAAGATAGAAAAAGTCTAAACGCCCGAGAAGGATAAGAATTATCCCGCAATTTCGGTGCCTTTTAGCGATTCAACCAGCTTTACACCGCCCCGTCGCCGCGTTCGTCGGTGCGGATGCGCCAGGCGTCGTCAATGGTGGAGACAAAAATCTTGCCGTCGCCAATCTTCCCGGTCTTGGCGGCCTTGAGAATGGCTTCGACGGCGGACTCCACCAATGATTCGGGCAGGACGGTTTCGATTTTGATCTTGGGCAGAAAGTCCACGGTATATTCGCTGCCGCGATAGATTTCGGTGTGCCCCTTCTGGCGGCCGAACCCTTTGACTTCCACAACGGTCATGCCAAGGATGCCGATGCCGTTGAGGGCTTCCTTGACGTCGTTCAGTTTGAACGGCTTGATGATGGCTTCGATTTTTTTCATGTCTCGTCTCCTGTTTATTCGTTGTAGGCGCGCTCGCCGTGTTGCGACAGATCCAGACCCACGCTCTCATCTTCCTGGTCAACGCGCAAACCGATAAGCCGGTCAACCCCCTTCAACAAAACCCAGGTGGCGATGGCCGCCAGCGCCACCGTGACCAGAACAGCCTGGAGTTGATTGAAAAACTGGTGTGCGCCGCCCGCGATGGCCGTGGTCACGCCATTGGCTTTGAAGGTGGCCACAAGGGCCAGGTTCACCTTCTGGCTGGCGAAGAAGCCGAGCAACAACATGCCGGTCGAACTGCCCACACCGTGCACGCCGAACACGTCGAGCGAATCGTCATAACCAAAGCGCGCTTTGAGCTTCGTGACGGCGAGATAGCAGACCACGCCCGCCACCAGCCCGATGCAGAACGCCGAGGGTATGGACACAAACCCCGACGCCGGCGTGATGGTCGCCAGGCCCGCCACCATGCCGGAGGCTGCGCCGAGCACGCTGGGTTTGCCTTTGAGCCACCATTCAGTGGTGGTCCAGCTCAAGGCCGCCGCGGCAGCCGCAAAATGCGTGGCGGCGAACGCACTTGTGGCCAGTCCGCCCGCGGTCAACGCGCTGCCGCCGTTGAAGCCGAACCAGCCCACCCACAAAAGCCCGGCTCCGATAAGCGAATACACCACGTTGTGCGGCATCATCGGTTCCTGCGGGTAGCCTTCGCGTTTGCCCAGCACCAACGCGCAGACCAGCGCGGACACGCCCGAACTGATGTGCACCACCGTGCCGCCCGCGAAGTCGAGCGCGGGAATTCTTCCGCCTAGCGCCCAGTTGAACAGCCCGCCCTTGCCCCACATCATGTGGCAGAGCGGCAAATAGACCACTGTCATCCACAACACAATGAACACCAGATATGCCTTGAACCGGATGCGCTCCGCGACCGCGCCGCTGATCAACGCCGGCGTGATGATGGCAAACATCATTTGGAAGAGCATGAACGTCTGGTTCGGAATGGTGGCCGCGTAATCCGGGTCAGGCGCTGCGCCAATGCCCTGCAGGAACAAATGTTTGAATGGGTTGCCGAAAATCGCGTTGCCCTCGCTAAACGCCATGCTGTAACCGAACACCATCCACATCGTGGACACCACCGCCATCAGGATCAGGCTGTGCATCATCGTGGAGAGAACGTTCTTGCTGCGCACCAGCCCGCCGTAAAACAGGATCAGTCCCGGCGCCGTCATCATCAGCACCAGCGCTGCGCTGGCCAGCACCCAGGCATTGTCGCCGGAATTGATGGGCAGACCACCGGTGACGGTGGGTCCGGGGAGCAATTGCGCCGCGGGTTCCGGGTCAGGCGCGTTGCCAGCGGCAAAGGCTGCGTGGCCGAAACCAAACGCCAAAACTGACAGCAGGCAAACCGAAAGAAAACGACGGTAAAAGCAAGCTGCTTGGGTCATACCAAATCAGATTATTGCGGGCAAACCGACACCGCTTTCCGCATTTTGGCAAAGGGTAGCCAAGAATTGTCATTCTGGAGCGCTTTTCCGGAAGATTCGCGCGTCCCATTTTTCGAGGAGCGTCACGGAGCCGTGTCCAACGCAGCACGCGCCGGTGCAAAAATTCTTCGACGCCGTTGGCATTCATGTTTAGTTTCCCCACTGATGGCTGCCGACGCCCAACTCACGCCCATGATGACGCAGTATCGCCGCATCAAAAGCGAACTGCCCAAGGACGCGCTGCTCCTGTTCCGGCTCGGCGATTTCTACGAGATGTTTTTTGAGGATGCCCAAACCGGCGCGCAGCTTCTCAATCTCGCGCTGACGGCGCGCCAGGGCGTGCCCATGTGCGGCCTGCCGCATCATGCGTCCAATGCCTACATCGGCAAGTTGCTCAAGGCCGGACGCAAGGTCGCCATCTGCGATCAACTCGAAGACGCCCGGCCCGGCAAACTTGTCAAACGCGAGGTCACCCAAATCCTCAGCCCCGGCACGCATTTCGACGAGCGGATGCTCGTGGCGGAACGCAACAACTTCCTCGCCGCCGTCCGTCCGAGCGGCAGAACCTTCGGCCTGGCGCTCGTGGATTTGACCACGGGCGATTTCCTGACGACGGAGGTTGAAGGTGATTCGGCGTTGCTGGCCGAACTCGAACGGTTGCGCCCGGCGGAAATCATTTATCCCGGCGAGGCGGTGGCGGTGCGCGAATTGCTTCGGGGCGGCAAAGGCAATTCCACCGTTGAAAACGAACCCCTCACCCGGTCCCGCTCTGCGGTGACCACCCTCTCCCCGCCCGAGCGGGGAGAGGGGCGGGGCGAAGCGAGCGTTGCTTCGAAATCCAATTTTGGATGGATTCTCAGCGGTTATGATGATTGGACCTTTGCGCCGGAGACGGCGCTGTTCACCGTGCGTGATCATTTCAAGGTCGCGTCACTGGACGGGTTCGGGTTGAAGGACCGGACGGCGGCCATCGGCGCGGCGGGCGCGGCACTGCATTACCTCACGCAACACTTGCGCCGCGATGTGCAGCAGCTCACGCGATTGTCGTTTTATCGCCGCGACGATTTTCTCGCGCTCGATTACACGACACTGCGCCATCTCGAAATTCTGGAGCCGCTGCGCCACGATGCGCCACGCAACGCCTCGCTTTACGGCGTGGTCAATCGCACGGTCACGCCGATGGGCGCGCGCCGCCTGCGCGACTGGCTTTCGCAACCGCTCGCCGCCGTCGAGCCGATCCGCCGCCGGCAGGAAGCCGTGCAAACGTTTATTGAAAATTCCGCCGGGCTGGACAATTTTCGGGCGCAGCTTTCCCAAGTGCGCGATTTGGAGCGCACGCTTGGCCGATTGAGTTCCGGCAGCGGCAACGCTCGCGACCTCATCGCCCTGCGCCTAGCCTTGGAACAGCTTCCGACGGTGAAGCAGATTCTGCAAACCGTAGGACAGGCGTCGCGCCTGTCTCCAATTTCAGAAAATAATTTCCCGAAGCTGGAAGACGCAGAAAATAATGAGACAGGCTCGACGCCTGTCCTACTGGAAAATCTCGTCTCGCAACTCACCGAGTCACCCGACCTCGTCGAATTGTTTTCTCGCGCCATCGTGGATGATCCGCCGCTCGCCGTGAAGGATGGCGGCATGATCCGCGACGGTTTCGACGACGCGCTCGACGAGCTCCGCAACGCCATGCGTGGCGGCAAGGATTGGATTGCCAAATTGCAGGCGGACGAGATCGCGCGGACCGGCATCCCCTCGCTCAAAGTCCGGTTCAACACCGTGTTCGGTTACTACATCGAGGTCACCAAGGCGAACCTCGACAAGGTGCCGCCGCATTACATTCGCAAGCAGACCATCGCCAACGGCGAACGCTACATCACACCGGAGTTGAAGGAGATGGAGGGCAAAATCCTCGGCGCGGAGGAACGCAGCGTGAAGCTGGAATACGAACTCTTCCAGCGCGTGCGTGAGGAAGTGCTCGGCCAATTGCCTAAAATTCAGCAAACCGCCGCTGCGCTGGCTCAACTCGATGTGCTGGCATCTTTCGCCGAAACCGCGCGCTTGCACAATTATTGCCGCCCGCAAGTTGCCGACGAAGGCGTGATACAGATTCGTGATGGGCGCCACCCGGTCTTGGAGCAAAGCCTGCAGGACGAGCGGTTTGTGCCGAATGATGCGGGGCTGGCAAGTAGGACAGGCTTCCAGCCTGTCTCCGACTCAAATCCTCAAATCGGAACGCCTCAAGGCGGAGATGTTTCAGCTGGAGACAGGCGCGACGCCTGTCCTACGTTTCCTCAAATCGCGCTTATCACCGGACCGAATATGGCGGGCAAGAGCACTTACATCCGGCAGGTCGCGCTCATCGTGTTGCTCGCACACACGGGCTCGTTCGTGCCGGCAGCGGAAGCGCGGATTGATCTGGTGGACCGCATATTCACGCGCATCGGCGCCAGCGACGACCTCACCCGCGGGCAATCCACGTTCATGGTCGAAATGACCGAGACGGCGAACATCCTGAACAACGCCACGCCGCGCAGCCTCGTCGTGCTCGACGAAATCGGCCGCGGCACGAGCACCTTCGACGGCCTGAGCCTGGCGTGGAGCATCGTTGAACACCTGCACAACCAGGTCGGCGCGAAGACACTGTTCGCGACGCATTACCACGAATTAACCGAACTCGCCCAGCGCCTGCCGCGGTTGAAAAACTTCAACGTGGCCGTGCGCGAATGGCGCGACCAGATTGTCTTCTTGCGCAAAATCGTCGAAGGCGGCACGGACAAGAGCTACGGCATTCATGTCGCGCGCCTGGCCGGTGTGCCGAAAGAAGTGTTGGAGCGCGCAAAAGCGATTCTCGGCAACCTCGAAGAATCCGAACTCACGCCCGAAGGCACGGTGCGCCAGTCCGCGCGCCGACAACAGGATCGCGACAAGCTCAAACAACTCGCCCCGCCGCCGCAAATGGATTTGTTTGCAGGCTGATAAACTAATGTGGCAAAACATGGGCTGGAGTGACGGTTGTGCCGAGCGAACAAGTCGGAGTTTCGCCAACCTTTTTGATGGAGTAAGTGCCGCCGCCCGGACATGCCGGAATTTTCCCCTGACTGTTGAGTTTGATATAGGGTGTCAGGTCGTCGGGAAAGTTGATGGCCTCTCCGTTTGTTTTGCCATGCTCCAAGGCGAACTCATTGGCGGCGGCATCAATTTGCCGCAGATTGTTGATGCAGGCATTGGCTTGCGAGGTTGCGCGGGCTTTCACGAAATTGGGAATCGCAATGGCCATCATCATCGGGATGATAAAAATCGCCCAAGCGATTCCGAGGTAGCCCGTGACCAAACCCGCGATGGCCAGTCCTTGACCGGCAAGCGCGCCGTTCGAACTCTTGATTTTTGAAAGCGCCTTGTGTCCGCAAATCACGCCGGGGATGGCGCTGAAAATTGTAAAGCAAGCCAGACTCAAAATGCCCAGCACCAGGCTCCAGATTGCCAGCGCGGAGGTTTTGGGTTGAGGCGGGTTGCCGGTGATGGGTGGAATCGTTTCGTTCATAATTTTTGATGGTTTTGGTTTGAACGCCTCTGCCGATTTCATGTTGGACGGCATCCGTGAAAAGTCAATTTCAAATCCGGCGGAATAAAATGGCTGCGTCTTTCCGCCACCTGTGATAGAACACAAACGTATGGCAAACTCGCCCATTTCAGGCCTTTTCCGGAAACTTGAAATCCCCGGCCGCATCGCCATCGTCAGCGGCAATGGCGGCCTGCCCAAAATCAGCGTCACTTCCAATGCGAGCTCGGCAGAAATTTATCCGCACGGCGCGCACATCACTGGTTTCCAGAAAAACGGCGAACCGCCGCTGCTGTTTTTGAGCCGGTCCAGCCAGTTTGCCGCCTACAAACCGATTCGCGGCGGCGTGCCGATTTGTTTTCCCTGGTTCGGCACCCGCGAAGGCGCGGCGCCGCACGGCTTCGCAAGGCTGACGGAATGGAAACTGGATGAAACCGCCGTTGCGCCCGGCAGCGCGGTGACGCTGCGTTTTCATTTGCCGGAAAGCGCGTATGTCAACGCCGGCTGGCCGGCGGCGAACGCCAACTTTGTCGTGACGGTCGCCGACAAGCTTACGTTGGACCTGGCCGTCACCAATTCCTCGAAAGAGGATTTCACCTTTGAATGTTGCCTGCACACCTACTTCGCCGTCGGTGACATCAGCAGGATTTCCATCATCGGCCTCAGGGGCGTTCATTACCTCGACAAGACGGACAATTTTGCGCGCAAGCTGGAATCCGGCGACGCAATCAAAATCGGTTCGGAAGTTGACCGCGTATTTCCGAACGCACCCGGTGCGGTGGCAATCCACGACCCTGGCCTGCGCCGCGTGATTCAAATTGAAAAAACCAGCTCGGCCTCGACCGTCGTCTGGAATCCGTGGATTGCGAAGGCCAAAAGCATGGCTGACTTTGGCGACGATGAATACAAGCAGATGGTCTGCGTCGAATCCGGCAACGTGGCGGAAAACAAAATCACCCTCGCGCGTGGCGCTTCCGCGACGCTGAAGGTCGTTTTGAGCAGCCAGCCAATTTAGCCGAATGATTTCTGTTGTCGAAAACCAGCCGGTCGGCGCGGATTTGATTTCCCGGGTCGAGACGGTTTTTTCGCCGACGGGAATTTTGTCGAAGGCGAAGAATTTTGAATTCCGGCCGCAGCAGCAGGAAATGGCCGTGGCGGTGGCGCGGGCGCTGCAAAACCGGGAGCACCTCGCCGTCGAGGCCGGCACGGGCGTCGGAAAATCGCTCGCGTATTTGATTCCGGCGATCCTATTCGCGGTGGCGCAGAAGAAAAAAGCCGTCGTCTCCACGCACACCATCAATCTGCAGGAGCAGCTCACGGAAAAAGACCTGCCGATGCTCGCGCAAATCCTGCCGGTCAAATTCAGCTTCGCCATGCTCAAAGGGCGGGCGAATTATCTCTGCACGCGCCGGTTGCAAAAGGCCATGCAGCAATCCGGCAACCTGTTCACGTCATCCGAGGCCGAGGAACTCCAGCGCATCTACGCTTGGTCGAAGGAAACCAAGGATGGCAGCCTCTCGGATTTCGACGTCGAGCCGGACCCGAAGGTTTGGGCACAGGTTTGTTCCGAGCGCGGGCTGTGCTCGCCAAAAGTCTGCGGCTTCCCGTCCGATTTTGCGAAGGACCACGGCGTCTGCTTTTTCCAGCGCGCACGCAACAAAATTCTTTCGTCGGATGTGCTGGTGCTGAATCACACGCTGTTTTTCACCCTGCTCGGCGGGATTGATGAGGAAATCGAAGGCGGCATTTTATTTATAAATGACTTCGTGATTTTCGACGAGGCACACCAGATGGAGCAAGTGGCGTCGCGGCACATCGGCTTGAGCGTGTCGAGCGGGCAGGTGCGTTACGCCCTGAACCGGCTGTGGAACCCGCGTACGGAAAAGGGGCTGCTCGCCACGCTGCACAAGGGCGCCGCGGTGAAACTGGTGGCGGATTTGCTGAAAGAAGCCGATGAGTTTTTTCAAAACGTCGAGGCCGCATGTGAGGAATTGGCTGCTTCAGTTAAGAGCAGAAGCTTCGGCTCCACGGAGTCTCGCCCCACCAGCAGAAAGTGGACGGAACTCCGCATCCGCCGCGCCGAACTGGTGAAGGACAACGTCTCTTTGCCGATCCAACGCCTGCGCGAGGCGGTCAGCGACCTGATCAAATTGAGCGAGGACAAGGACATCGGACAGGAGCTGGTCGAGTGCAACCGGCGCCTGGACGAATTGCGCGATGAAGTGAAGGCGTTCCTCGAACAGAGTGCGCCCGACCATGTTTACTGGGTCGAACGCAGCGGCAAGGCGCACAAAAACCTCGCGCTCAACGCTGCGCCGATTGATGTGGCGGAATTTTTGCGCCGTCGGCTGTTCGAGAGCGACACGAGCATCATCATGACCAGCGCCACTTTGGCTGTGAAGGCCAAGGTCGAGAGCCAAAGAAAGAATTCGTCCCTCGTCCTTCGTCCCTCGACGTCGCCGCTGAACTATTTTGCAAAACGCGTTGGAGCAGAGGCGGCGACGCTTCTGCAAGTTGGCACGCCGTTCGATTACGAGCGGCAGATGAAGATTTTTGTCGCCAAAAAAATGCCCGACCCGCGTGAAGCCGGTTACGCCGACGCGCTGGAACATTGGATCGGTCATTTCGTGAAACAAACGCATGGCAAGGCGTTCGTGCTGTTCACGAGCTACAAGCTGATGCAGGAAGTCGCGGAACGGATGCAGCCGTTCTTCGACAAACTGGGCGTCGCCTGTTTCGTTCAGGGCACCGGCACGCCGCGCTCGACGATGCTGGAAAAGTTCAAGGACGACGTGGAATCGGTGCTGTTCGGCACGGACAGCTTCTGGCAGGGCGTGGACGTGCCGGGCGAGGCGTTGAGCAACGTCATCATCACGCGGCTGCCGTTCGCCGTGCCCGACCATCCACTCATCGAGGCGCGCATCGAGGCGATTGAAGCGCGCGGAGGAAATTCCTTCGGCGAGTTTTCCCTGCCGGAGGCGATCCTGAAATTCCGCCAAGGCGTCGGCCGGTTGATCCGCACGAAGACCGACACCGGCATCATCGTGGTGCTGGACAATCGCGTGTTGACGAAGCAATACGGGCAGTCCTTTCTCGACGCCCTGCCGAAATGCCCGGTGGAAATTGTGTGAACCCCTACGCTCGCGCGACCAACGGAAATTTTTCCGGGTGCTCGATGCGCTCCAAATCCAAATCCACGTCCAGTTCCGGCCAATGAAGATGAT
>Ga0181523_10001359_pt1 | contig 26090 bp, 24 predicted proteins | sample PEATcosm2014_Bin_43_FD_119752 | JGI IMG/M metagenome (GOLD analysis project Ga0181523, IMG submission 119752) | Peatland microbial communities from MTU Mesocosm Facility, Houghton, MI, USA - PEATcosm2014_Bin05_30_metaG | ecosystem: Environmental > Terrestrial > Soil > Wetlands > Peat | place... | reverse complement strand
TGATGATATCGGCCCGCTCGGCCGCGGCTTGCGTCGAATAGAGCTGGAACTCGGGCGCGAGCTGCCCGCCCGATATCCGGTAGAGCGGCGAGAAATAGCTGAACACGCTGGGCTCGTAGAACAAGTCCTGCCCCATCAGGTTGGCCTGGTTATAGACCGCGCTGGAAGCGCCGAGCGTCGCATTCAATCCGCGCAGCAGGTTGGCCATGAAGAGCACTGGCTCGCGCAGGTGGCCGAAGCCTGGATTGGGATCGGCGCCGGGAACGTCGCCGGCCCGCGCTTCCTGGTCGCTGAGAATCGCCGTGATTACCGCCGCCATGTCGCCGCGAACTCCCTCGCCATTGTTCTCGAATGCGGCCGAAACGCGCTGAATGTAGGCTGGGCTCGGATTACTGGTGACCAGGTGCTGGATCAACTGCCGGCTGACGAACGGCGCCATGGTGGGCTGCGCCATCAGAGCGTCCAGCAGCGATTCCAGGTCCTGTTCGGCGGTCTGGCCGGCCGGAATCTTTGTGTTGCCGAAAATGATTTTAGCGCTGGTATCGTGCTCGGCTTCCACCGCGATCATCTGGCCGAAATAGTAGGCCGGGTTGTTATTCTTGGCTGTTGCGCCAGGCGCGGTCGCGAACGTCCAGCCGGTCAGCATCTTGGCCTGGCTGGTGACTTCCGCCTGATCGTACGTGGGAACCGGGTTGCCGCTCGAATCGAGCACCGGGCTGCCGTCGGGATTGAGTTGCGTCAGGCCCAATGTGAACAACTGCATCAGCTCGCGCGCGTAGTTCTCATTGGCCGACGTCCCCTTGGCGGCATTCCCCTTGTTGTTATTGGCCATGTTGAGATAGGCTCCCATGGCTGGATTCAGCGTGACCGCTTTGATAATGTCGCGATAATTGCCGAAGGCGTTGTCGCGGAGCACGCGCCAATAGGGAGGAATCGCGTAAGCGGGCTTCACCTGCACCGCCGAGGCCACGAAGATCTCCGACAAAGCGAAGGCCACGCGCTGCCGCAACTGATCCTGCCCGTTGACGGCGTTCTGGAAAAACGCCCGCTGCACCGGCGTCAGATCTTCGTTGGTCTTTCCCGCCGCATTCAGCAGAGGCTGATCCGGCAGGTCGGAAGTATTCAACTTGAACTGCGCCGCCAGCCAGGCGTTGATGCCGATCTGTTCCAGTTGCGCGATGGAGGCGGGTGTAGGCCCCCAGCTCGCCTGATCGAGGAAGCGTGAGGCGGCCAGGTCGCTTATCAGCGGGTTCGCCGTCTGGCCGGCAGCGGGATGGAGCGCCGACATCGCGGCGAATACGGCGGCTAGAAAGAGTTGCTTCATAAGCCCCTCGAAAAGTCCATGGTGATGATAACCCAGCACCCCGCGGAAAGTAGCGCAAGAATCCCCTCTCCGGTAACGCCGGCGATCTTGTCGCCGGTGATTTGCCGGGATTCCCGGACCTTCGAGGCTGTTTTTCGTTACCTGGAGAAGATGTGATCGAGATGATGCTGCATGTGAACGATGTAATCGTCGATAAGGAACTCGAGCGTCACCGGGCCGTCATTCCCGATCCGGCACGGCGCCGTGAGGCGCTCAGACGGAACGGCCTCCAGCACGGCAGCCAGCGACTGGTTCAGGCTCTTCCAGAGGTCGATTACGTCCAGCCACGGCGCCGTAGCGTAGCCGCCCACGTTTACCCAGCCCACTCCGTCATAGGACGGTCCCGTGAACTCTCCCTCCAGAGCCGCTTTGATAATTCGCACGCGGTTGTTGATGGCGGAATCGGCCAGGTGCCCCAGTTCCTGTTTCTTGGACCAGCCTTTCGGATCGGATGGCGCGGCGCCGGCCGCTCGATCCGCTATGTCGCGCAGCCGAGGCTCCGCCTCCGCAATGACGGTTTGCAATCGTTGAGAAAACGGGATCATGCCTCAGTGTCGCACGTCGCCCGGTTCAGGCTTATGCGACGTTGCTTCGACAGGGATGGTCAGGCCTGTTTCTGGCTGGCCTCATGGCGCCTAACGACGAGACCTTTTCCTCGGCCAGGCCCTTCCTCATGGCAAGCTCGCGATAGACGTTGACGGCAGCCCGGAGTTGCTTCACCTCTTCGAGCAATTCCGCGTTTTCCCTGGCGAGTTGCCTGACCGTCAGCAGCATCAGGTTCGGCGAAATCCGAACTCCTCGACGTGAATCACCGGTCTCCATGTTATCGTTCCGATAGGTAACGAGGGTACCAATTGCATAATAACGTTAACGCTCTATTTTTGGACAAACAATGATGTGGGGAGCTTTATTGCTCAACATTACCCGCAAAGTTGGGTAGAGAATATAACCACAAAAGGGTGTGATTGTAGCACCGATCAGCTACAGCGTATGCCGGCTAATGGCGAAAGCCGGGCGAAACACTTATATACTGACCGCGTTATCGAGCACGAAGGTGAGCCGTGTTTCGGCCGGGATCTTGACGCGCGGCCCCTTGGTGGCGGCCTCGGCTCCGGCTCCCGCCGCACCGCCCGCGCCGGCGCCGATGGCGGCGCCCTTGCCACCGCCGGCAATGCCGCCAATCACCGCTCCGACGATGGCGCCGCCGGCCGCCATGGCGCCGGTCTTCTGCCCCTTCGACTCGCTTTCGCGGGTGATGGTTTGCGTGTTCACATCCACCACCTTGCCGTTCACCTTTACCGTCCAAAGCGCCAGCGTGAGTTCGGCGCGGCCGGTGAACTTGCCGGACTCCTTGGCCTCCACGAGTTTGACCACCACATCGGCCCCGCGCGGGATCGCGGCTTGGCCGTCAATCATCACCGGCTCATCGAGCGCGGCGCTGTACGTCTGCCCCACGGTCACCTTATCGGAATCCACGGCGTCGATCATCCGCACCACGAAGTTAGTGCCCTCCGGGAGCATGATCGGCGCCGGCGCCGCGGAGGGACGGGAAGACACCGAGGGCTCCTCGCCCGGCTTCAGGATAGCGACAGTGTTCCCGCTGTCGCTGCGGCGCGGCGCCGATGAAGCGGAATCCGCGTCGGCATCCGGCGCGCGGCGCAGGGTGGGCTGGCCGGAATCCGCGTCGGCGTCCGGCGCGCGGCGCAGGGTGGGCTGGCCGGAATCCGCAGCGGCATCCGGGGCGCGGCGCAGCGTGGGCCTGCCCGAGTCGGCGGCGGCATCCGGCGCGCGGCGCAAAGCGGGACGGTCGGGATCCGCCGGGGCGGGCGTGTTGCCCGGAAACTCGATGCGGTATATATCCGCCGTGTCGACAGTCTCGACCGAGCCGGCGACCTGGATTTTCACCTGCTGAGCCGTGCCGCCCAAATAGGTGCCGTTGATGACGCGACCGCTCTTCAGCGTGATTACGTCCGCCGAAGCCGCGGTAGCCAGAGCGAGTACCAATACAGTCGATAACCAACGCATAGGTATCCCTTGGATTTTCCTTCTCATTGTACGACGTGCGCCACAGCCCGCGTGTTTACATCGATTTCGCGGCCGAAGAACGCCGAAACATGATGGGCCACAGATAAACACAGATGAACACAGATCAAAAAGAGTTGGTTTATCCGTGTTCATCTGCGTTCATCCGTGGCTCCAAAATCCTTTCTTGGGACTTTGCCGAGGCCCCCCTCGCTGGCCGGTCTCTGTCGGCCTGGCCTACCGCAAAACGGAACTCGCTACGGCCTTGCCTTGCTCGATGCCCTGGCGGTAGATTTCCTTCCGCTGGCGCCGTCCCAGCGGGCCGTCGCCGGCGTGCAGCCGCTCCAGCGCTTTACCCACCAGGTAGGTGCCGGCGTACGCGATGGCGCCTTTGGGAATCAACCCGCCGCCGAAGGGAATTTTGCCCGCCAGTTCGCGCGCGAGCGCCCGCCAGCCAAACGCGCTGGCTCCAATCGAGAGAATTTCCAGCTTCTGCTGGCCGAAACCCACCGGTTTGCCGGAAGCGGCGGCGATGAAAAACGCCAGGCGCAACTGATTGGCGGTGAGGAAAGCCGTGTCGGAAGCCCATTCGCCGAGCACCCAGGGAAGCTCGATCAGGTTGGGCACCACGTCCGGCAGCGCGGTAGCGATGGCGAAGAGGGCGTTCTCGCAGGCTACGGCCTGGATGGCGCGATCCACCACCGCGCGGCGGAACACCGGATGGCGCCGTGCCAGCGCCAGCGCTATATCATCCCGGTGGCGGGCGACTGCGGCCAGGGTGTCGCCGGCTTCCACCGGATCGAGTGCGAACGCGCCCGGCGGCGGCTCGATGCCGGCTTCGCAGATGACCAGGTCGACGCGCTCCGGAGCGCCCTCGATCCCGGCGCGAAAAACGAACTCGCGCGGCCCGCCGCCGGTGACCAGGAATTCCTCCAGGCGAGCGTAGGCGTGATCGCTCGATGCCACCAGCCCGATCGTCACCAGCCGGCTCGAGCGGCTGCGGACTTCTTCCGGGTTCAGGAGGGCCAGCGCGCTCCGTGCCTGCTTCAGCAAAGTCAGCATAAAATCAGCGGGGCCGGTCGGAACCGGCGAGGCGAAACATCACCTGCAGTCCCATCCGCCATTCTACTCCGATCCCAACCCGCTCGACGTCGATCGAGGGCGAGAAGAACTCGAGGATGGTTTCCGTACTGGGATGGAATTCGAGCGAAGGCGCCACCAGCAGCAGGCGCGGCGGGCCCGCGTCGAGCTCGATGCCGGGGAAATAGCCGGCGGACGCGAACTCCCGCCGGTCCAGGTGCCACTTCACGCGGATCCAGTAATCCAGCGCCTGCAAGGGCAGGTGCAGATCCGCGGACGCTTTCAATTCCACCACCACCAGCCGGCCGGTATGATCCACCGCCAGCAGGTCCAGGATGCCGCGCTCACCGCCGGCGAACGCGGGAACCTGCCCATAGACCGGCTCGGGCCGCAACGTCGCATCCAGAATCTGAAGCTGCGCGCGGGCCTGGGATTCGAGCCAAGCTTCGGGGTACTGGCGGTAGAGCGGGTGGTCGCGGTCCGCCGCCTGGGGCGCGCGCGCGCGGTCGAGCATCCCGGCCACGCGTTCGATCTGCTCCCTGTCCTGCCCGCCGGCCGGGTGACGCTGGCCCAACCCGAACGAGAGATCCTCTCCATCCAGTTCGGCGAACTCCAGGCCGCGCACGCGCAGGCTGACGCGGCCTCCGCTTTTGAGAATTTGTTCGACGCCGCTCAGCGCGGCGATGCCCTGCCAGCGTGCGCCCGCGCCAGGCGCGGGGCGGCGAAACGGTTCCAGGCGGGTATCCAGATTGCCGTGGTCGCGCGGGTCCACCGGCGCCACGAAATCCTCGTCCGAGTAGCGAAACAGCTCGAAGCGCGCGGCGGCGGGATTGAGGCAAAGCAGGCGCAGCGCGGCGGCGCGCTCGTGGCCCTGCGGCAGATACAGCGCCAGCCCTTCCACCGTCACGCGGCGCTCGCGGTGGCGCAAATACGCGAGCCAGATCAAGCCGAAGGAAACCACGCCGGCCGCGTCGCCGCCCTCCGGGCAGGCGATGGCCGCCCACGCGTGCTGCCCGTGGCGCAGGAAGGCGCGCGGGAAGGCCGGCGAAAGGCTGTGCTCCAGGTTGGGCTCGGTCGAGAGCTCGGCCAGCGTCCATTCGGGGAACTGGCGCCGCAGGAATAGCCGGAAGCGCTCGCGAAAGACCAGCCGCCCGCTGCGCCGGCCCATCTCGGCGCCCGCACGCCGCGCCAGGTCGAGCAGATACATGCGCCCTTCGCGCCGGGCGAACCGCTCGACCACCATTTCCAGGCGCCCGGCCGAAGCAACGCCCACCTCGGTGACGCGCCGCGTCAGGTTGCGCGTGCGGTCCCAGGCTTGCAGGGTGAGGCGCGCGCCGCGCAATTCGAGCGCGAAGTTGCCGTCGCCGATCGGCAGCAGTTCCTCGCCCGGCTCCAGCAGCGCCGGCTGCCGGGCGCTAGCGAGAAACGCTTCGATGGCGGCGCGGGCCTCTTCCCCGCAACGGCCCGCCGCCCGCCCTTCAGGTGGCATCGGAAACCGGATTATAGCGCGCAGCCCAACCGGGTTTGTCGTGGCGCAGGCTGTCCCGAGCCTGCTGAGCCGAGAGTCGTCTCGGCTTTGCTTGCTCTTCAATCCAGTTTTTCGACCGCGGAGACCCACGCCTTCGGAGTTGTTCCAAAAGTTCGCCGGAACATTTCCACGAAGGCGCTGGATTGGCGATAACCGACCGCGAACGCGACCTCCTTGATCGAACATCCCGAAACCAGGAGCTCGACGGCTTTTATCAGCCGGACCTGCCGGCGCCACGATTCGAAATCGGTGCCGACGTCTTTTCGAAACGCCCGCTCGATGGTCCTGACGCTCACGCCGACGCCGGCACACAACGCCGCCAGCGGCTTCCATTGGGCCGGGTCTGTCATCACAGCCTCGGCGACGGCAAGCGCCCGGCGCTCTTTGGGCAGCGTGACAAAAGTGGGCATGGGCGATGCGGTTCTGAGATGCAGGATCAGCAGGTCGCGCAGCGCGCGCTCGTTGCGGTTTCGCGCGCGCAGCCACCCGATGCGCACCGCCTCCACGATCAGCTCCCGCAGGAGCGGCGTCACATGGAGCACGACGCAACCGCGCGAGAATGGAGAAGCCAGGCCCGGCCGCAGGTAGAGCGTGCGCATGGAAACCAGCCCGGGCATGTGAATGCGGTGGCTGGTTCGCGCCGGAATCCACAGCGCAAAGTGAGGCGGAATCAACCAAACGCTCTGGCCCGCCGATACCTCCATGGCGCCGCGAATCGCGTAAATCAACTGGTCCGACGCGTGGGCGTGCTCGGGAACGCGAAATCCGCGCGGGTATTCGTAGGCCAGCGAGGCGACGGAGACGCCGCGTTTCGGGTCGAACTCGGTCAGGATTTCAGCGTGTCGCACCAGCCATATATTATGGCGTAACAACAGTCTTGCGACAAAGGGCGTTTTGGTACATGCTATCTCCATGTCTCAACACTCAGGGTTAAGCGACTACAACATCATCGGATTCGCGACCATCGTCGACGTGGAGCGGGCGAAGGCATTCTACCGCGACATACTCGGCCTGCGTCTTTTGAGCGAGGAACCGCCCTTTGCGCTGGTGTTCGACGCTAACGGCATCATGCTGCGGCTGGGCATGGGCAAGGAGCGCGCACCGGTCCAGGGCACGGTATTGGGCTGGCAGGTTCCGGATATAATCACAGCGGTAAGAGACTTGGCGCAGGCCGGAGTTCAGTTCGAACGCTACGGCTTCATGAAACAGGACGAGCTGGGCGTCTGGACCGCACCCACCGGTGCCAAGGTAGCCTGGTTCAAGGATCCGGACGGGAACATTCTGAGCCTCTCGGAACATCCGGAGCTGAAGAAGTAAGGCCCGCTCGCGGCTGTATTCCTCGACGCGCCGGCGGCCCACGCCACTCAGGCTGGTACTGATAGTACTTCGGTGCTCTACAGCCTCTGATTCTCCTCGCCGATTTCCCTCACATGAACATGAAAAACCGCTCAACGCGGCCTCGGTACGCGGGCGAACGCATTTTGCCCGGTACGCCGGACGACAGCGGCCAGACGTTCGCGGTCCGGCAGCAGCTTTGGGAACGAGCCCAGAGGCTCTATGCGATCGGCGAGTTGAACCTGGCGGCTCAGTTGCTTTCCGAATTGGCCGCCGGCAGACGCCCGCGCCGGGCGGAAGCCGGAGGGGAGGTGGTCAATGGCTGACTTGGTCGCGGGTTTGGGCCATTGGCTCGATATTCTTCTGGGCTATCTCCGGGCTCATGGAGTCAACGGACTCGACGCAGTGTTTTACATCTTCGGGGTGACCATCTTTGTCGTGCTCGGTGGGGCCATACACTCGGTGGCTCGAACGGTTTTCTTGCGCTGTTCTGTCAGGAAAAGCAGTCTGCGAAGTGAGAGCGCGCTGCGCAGCGGCTAGGTCTTCGGCCGGCAGATCCGGTTCTATCGAAGGGACCGCTCCATGGTCGCGGCTCCGTTCGGGGGTGCGACGATCAGGGGCGGTGCTCCAATATAGAGCGCTACATCACGCGGTCGAGACCTAGGCGGCCTGCAAGGGCGCCGTGCGATACACTTCCGTCAGGAGGCAGCGCATGCCGATAAAGCTACTCGCCGCGCTCACTTCTGTGGCGTTAGCGATGGCTGCGCAGATGGTGTCTTCGACCGGCCGGAGCGAACTATCGTATACTACCGCGCAACAGGCGACCGACGCTGAAAACTATCTCAAATCCCATCCCGAGGACCGCCCGGTTGTCCAGAGGCTTCTCGACTACTATGTGCAGCGCTGGCAGAACACTCAGGCAGATCGCCTGCGGGTCATCCTCTGGACGATTGCGAACCACCCCGACATCGCTCTGGACCGCCCGCATGATAATCGCGGCCTCCTGCTGAACCCGGATAACCGGGAAGGCTACCAAGGAGCCCGTCAGCTCTGGCTGGAGCAGGTGCGGCGGTATCCCGAAGACCCTCGCGTTCTGGAGAACGCCGCCATCTGTCTGAGGCTTTCGGATCGCGAATCCGCCGCGAATTGGTTGAAGCAGGCGATGGCACTCGACCCCGCCCGCCGCGAACGCATCGTCATGGCGCTGGCCGATGTCTATGCTGCTGCGATCACCGGGGTTACCGGAGAGAATCCGTGGGAGGGCCCGACATCGCTGGACCCGGCCGAATCCGGTTCCGGGTTCGCGCTGCGAGCGCGCACAGAGGCCATGGCGAATTCGGAAATTGCCGCGCGAACCGGTTGGGCGCTGTATCTGACCACCGAAGGTTTTCATCGATTTGGACTGAGTGACGCAGATTACGACGCGCTGGCTGAGGAATTGCTCCTCAAAGCTGCGGCGCTCGACTATCCCAAGCCAGCAACTCTCTCTCTTCTTGGCACCTTTTACGAACGTCAGGAACGCAAGCCGTCGGGGCAAATCCATCCCCGGTCGCGTCTGCTGGTGGTCGCTCCCGACGAACAGGCCAAGCGGCTCCTGTCAGGAACGCCGAGTATTACTGTTACAGGCGAAAAGACGGTGCTCGGACCAGTACACGTGATAGTCGATATTGTTGTCGGCGTCGACGGACATGTGTGGAGAGCGGTCCCGCGGAACGCACCGTCGGAAGCGATTGGCTCCGCGGTTTCGAGCGGGTTTCGGACGTGCCTCTACCAGCCGCTCGAGGACCTGGGGGAACCTGTCCGGGTTTCGACAACCGTGGACGCAATTGTGGACGTTCGTCGTTAGTACGCGATTCCGCACGATCCGAGCTACCGCAACTATTGCTTGACGAGCAGATGCTTTATAATGTAAAGTACTTTTCAAGAGATGCCGACGATGACACTCGCCGACTTGGTCTTCCTTGCGTCGGTTCTGTTGGTCTGGATCCTGTGTGGCCGTATCGCGGTTTCCGCACTGCGGCGACGCTGGGAGACGATGAGACGGTTAAGCCGTCTGCTGGGCATATTCCTTGCGCTTTACGCGGCGGCTCTGATCGCGGTTGCACTGACACTTCCACGCCGGTTCTACGCTCCGGGTGAACGCCGGTGCTTCGACGACTGGTGTGTGACGGCGCTCGATGCGGAAATCGCGGACGGCTCTATCGGTGTCCGTTGCCCGGTGGCTCGGGGAGGCCGCAACTGGGTGGCGACGATCCAGGTTTCGAGCGTAGCCAGGCGGGTCCGCCAGCGCGCACCCGACGCGCGAGCCGAGTTGGAAGACCGGCAAGGGAGGCGCTACCAGCCGTGCGCCGCGCCGCTAACCCGCGGAACCGGACCGGCGCGATTGCTCTCCGATGAAATCGGGCCAGGCGAATCGTTTCGCGTTTACCTGCCGTTTCGGCTTCCGGACGGCGCAACGCCAGCCGGCTTGGTGATGCACCACGGAGACGTCCCTGGCATTGCGATCATCGGGGCGGATCGGAGCTTGCTGCACCGGCCTGCGCTGCAGCGCGTCGACGTGGGGCAGCCTCGCTGATTGGGTGACCCGGCGGCCGGCGGCGGGTATGGCCAGGAAGAGTCTGGCGCCGAGAGTAGCCAATCCAGCTCCAGTATCCAGTTAAGGCGGCCGGGGTTTTGCCCTAGCGGGGCATTCTCGGGCCGGCGTGGCAGGCCGCTGCTTGGACAATTATTCGACGCCAAACCAGAATGGCTGCTTGATCCCCACGAAGACTCGGACTGCGGACCCAGGGGGTGCTTCATCGCTCGCGGTGCCGCCTAGTCTGCCCGCTTTGGAGATTGCGTCAGATAGAGCGTACACAAATTTACTCTCCGTTTTGGGGCCCGCGACTGCAATACCTGTCCTGACAGGGCCGGGTGCCATAACCAAACCCAAATGGTCCCACACGACCAGTGGCACAGACCGCAAGGCCGTGAGTATTGATAGTCCAAGTCCATATGACTCTGGGTCATTGGCGTACGATTCCAAGTACAACGTCTTTCCCTTGAAATCATTCAGCGATGCTGCCAGTTTAGGTAGTTCCTTTTGCGGGATGTGGCGGGCAGATATCAGCAACTGCATTTGTACGCGAGCCATGGCTTCGTCCTCGGCTCGTTTGCGAAGGATCTCCGCTTCCTTCTGGACGTACGCCGTTTTCTGTCGCTCGACCTCAAGCCTAATGCTCAGCTGTTTATTGAATTCTTCCACCTCTATCGCATGGTTCAGGGCTTCCCCGGCACCACCTTCCAGTAACTGGATCAGTCTTCCATTTTTATTGCGGAGTTGTGTTTGTATTTTACCCGCGCGCACGTCGATCACCAACTCTCCAGCTACGCCGCTAGCCACCAACACAGCTGCCAAGGCCTCAATCCCAAACTTCAGCTTGTTTGGTCTCTCGGGAGAGCGTATTGTCCCTCTGCGAAAGTCTTTGAGTTCCGTCTTATGCTCTAAGACCACTAAAGCAACTTCGACCGCGACCCCCACCACGACTAGGAACACCCAGAAGTGCAGCCAAGGGTCTAAGGAATTGGCACAGATCTCGAGAGACCTAATGGCGCTTCGCAATGCTTCCGCTGAATTAGCTAAGGCCGCGGCGTCCATGGATCACCTGAGAATGGTCAGGATTAAAGGCTTAGAGATTACGCCGATCGCGTTTGTGGTGCTTATTTATTGCGCGCTTGGCACTTCACCGTGTGTCAAAATATATTATCGCTAAAACCGCTCGCGAACGCCGAAAGCTGCCCCTGCGGCCGAATGCCGGGGGCTCGAAATAGGCATATCGCAAAGGGCAAGCCATCGGTCAGAATGAAAGTATGAAGGCTACCGCGGGCATCTTCATTGGCGCGTTGTTCGCTTCCGGGCAGCAGCCTGCTGCACCGGCGCCGGACTCCCAGCGGCCAGAGACCATTTTTACCGTTACCTCGACGCTGGTGCAGGTGGACGCCGTGGTGACCGACTCGAAAGGGCACCAGATCGCCGATCTCACGCCGGCGGACTTCCAGGTTTTCGAGGACGGCAAGCTGCAGACGCTGACGCACTTTTCGTATGTCCGGGTGGCCCCGGAGCACAAGGCGGCGCCGGACGTCAAGGCGGCGGGGCCGAAGCCTTCGCCCAACGCGGTGCCGGCCTTACCGCCCGCGCGGCTGGCGCAGATTCGGCCGGAGGACGTGCGGCGCACCATCGTGCTGATGGTGGACGATCTCGGCCTTTCCTTCGAAAGCATGGCATTCGTGCGGGCTTCGCTGCGCAAATTCGTCGACCGGCAGGTGCAGCCGGGCGACCTGGTGGCGATTTGCCGCACGGGCGCCGGATCGGGCGCTTTGCAGCAGTTCACGGTCGATAAGCGGGTGCTGTTGTCGGTCATCGACGGCTTGCGATACAACTTCAACGGACGTTTTGGTCTGAGTTACTTCGACCCGTACGGCAAATTCGGGCTGGTGTCGGATCAGCTTGGAGGAGCCGGCACGCCCAGCGGCGGCGATTCCCGTACGCTCGATGTGCGGTACGACATCGAACGCAACGCCATCTCCACCGTCGGCACGCTGGGGGCAGTCAACTATATCGTGGGTGCACTGCGCGAGATGCCGGGGCGGAAATCGATTGTGCTGTTCTCCGATGGAATGCAACTGTTCGAGAGCCCTTGTGGAGCCGGGTCCGCGGGCGGGAGCGAGTCTCTGGACGATTACGCGAACATTACGGCCGAGCTGCGGCGGCTGATCGACCGGGCCAACCGGTCGGGAACCGTGATCTACACCATGCACTCCACCGGCCTCCAGACTCTGCAACTGGACGCGCAGGACCGGCCGGACCTCGGTCACACCGGGGGATCGGCGACCGCGGCCCTCAACGAGCTGACGCAAGCCGGTGCTTGCGGCGGGAGGGACGCCACGAACAACATCCTGCAATCCAATCTCGCGTTCGTCGCGGACAAGACCGGCGGGCTGGCCTACGACAACGGCAACGATCTGAATTGGGCGCTGGACCGGGTGCTGGACGACCAGGCGGGTTACTACCTGCTCGGGTATCATCCGCCGGACAGCACGTTGAACGGCAAGAACAGCAGGAACGAGTTCCACCGCATCCAGGTGAAAGTGACGCGGGCGGGGCTGCACGTTCGCTCGCGGTCCGGGTTTTTCGGGGAGACCGACGAGCAGACGCTTCCGAAGTTCACTTCGCCGATCGAACAATTGCACGCGGCCATGTTGTCGCCGTTCCAATCCTCCGGCGTGGACGTGCGGCTGACGGCGCTGTATGCGGAAGTTCCCAAGCAAGGTCCGGTGGTTCGCAATCTGATGAGAATCAACGCGGCCGATTTGACCTGGAAGCGCGACGACCATGGCAACGACCTGGCGCAGATTCTGCTGGTGGCGGTGGCCACCGGCGCGAGCGACCAGCCGCTGGCGCGGGTGATGCGAACCTTCGACATACGGGTGGCGCACGAGAAGATGAACGAAGCGCTGCGGCACGGCGCTTTGTACACGCTGGACGTGCCGGTTCCGAAGCGCGGAGCGTACCAGATTCGCGTGGCGGTGCGGGATGAGGCGACGGCCAAGATCGGCTCGGCCACGCAGTTCATCCAGATTCCGGATTTGAAGAAGCGGGGATTCGCGCTGGCCAGCGTGGTTTTGCAGGATGGCGGAGAAGCGGCGGGCAAGTCCGACCCGCCGGGCATCGCGGCGGCGCTGCGGGAGTTCCGGCGCGGGGGCTCGCTCGAGTTTCTCTGCGTGGTCGAGAACGGCCGCAAGAAAGGGCTGCAAGTGGATCTGGCCACGCGGGTGCGCGTTCTGCGCGACGGCAAGGAAGTGTACTCGGCGCCGGCGCGGCTGGTCGACGTGCCAGGCAACGGGCGGGTGGTGTTGGGCGCATTGAAACTGTCGGATGCCATCACGCCCGGGGAATACGATCTGCAAGTGACCGCGGCGGAGCGCAACGGCGGCAAAGGCGCGGCAGCCGGCCAGTGGACGGATTTCACGGTGCTGCCGTAGCGCGGCGCGCGTCACCTCCTCGCGCGGATTGCATCTGAAATAATGAAGGAAGGAGTTACGGTGCCTGACTGGCTGCAGATCATACTGGTGATGGCCGCGTACATCGTGCTGATGCGATGGGTGCTGCCGCGGCTGGGCATCGGCACTTGAATGGCGAACTCCTGCGACGCCGCGGCGCGGCGTGAGGCACGGCAAAAAGCGAAGCCGGGCGAGTAACGTATCGGCACACCGGGCCGGGCTTGCGCCCGGCGCTGGCAGGTCGGGGACCTGCTCCACATAGCTAACCAACCGTCTGGACGGTTCTGAGCACGGTCTCGATAGCCGGCGCGTGAAGCAGCGTGTGGTGAATGAGACAGGCCTTGACGGCGCGCAGGATGCCGGCCTCGTGCGCGGGGTCGAGGGCGGGGACGGTGACTTCGATGCGAAATTGGGCCAGCCGGGCCGGCTGCAGAGCCTTGCCGGCGGTCACACGAATTTCGAGGCCATCGGCGGAAAGCGAGCGGGCCTTCAGGTACTGCACGGCGTAATAGCCGGCACAGGTGCCCAGGGCCGAGAGCAGCAACTCGGGCGGCGTCATGCCTTGGTCCTCGCCGCCGTTCTCGGGCGGCTGGTCAGAAACCACGCGATGCCCGCGCGCGATGGCTTCGAATCCGACATTACCCCGATGCTGAATGCTGACTTCCACATGGCCTCTACTTGCAGAGATGCGCTTCCCGGCCGGAGGTGACAAGCGGTCCCGGGTGCAGACCGATTTTAGCGCCGCGCGCGGGCCGCGTTACTGCCGGGCTGCGCCGGCCTGAGGGCGAAAGCGCGGCGCGGCGTGTTCGGTCAGCTTGAAATCGGGCGGCACCTGGAACAGGGCGGGCGCAGGCTCGGAGCGGCCGACATTGGTCAGCCGGGTGACGGTTTCGCCGCTGCGCGGATCGCTGCGTTTGGTGAGGACCGCCATTTGCAGGTCGGCCGAATACCAGCGTTCGGTCACCATCTGAATCGGCGCTTCATTGCCGATGGCGCCGGCCGCAATAGTGACGGTGGTGCGGGTTCCCTGCGCCGGGAGACCTTCGATGGCCGCGGCGCCGAGAGCTTCGGTTTTCACGGACTGATTGGCGCCCCCCGCGCGCATTTCCCGCCGCTCTTCGAAGCCGGCGGAGGAACGCGCGCCGTGCGCCGGTGCGGCCCATACCGACTTACTGGCGGTCTTGTGCGCGGGATCCAGGGCGTAGCTGGCGCCGGCCACCGGGTCATGGATGAAGACCACCTGCTGCGCGCCTCCGCCGGCGGCCAGCGCGCCCAAGCCCGCCAGCGTTTCCTCGCGGCGGGTGCGGCCTTCGCTGTCGCGAACCAGGTGCACGGTGCTGGTTTGGCGGATGCGGTTGCCATCGGCCAGGGTCTCGGTGCTCTCGGTAACCAGGTCTCCCGAAAACGGAGCGCCCTTGACCACGCGGCGCGGCACGCCGGCCTCGGCGCCGAGGAATCGCGGGCCGGCGCCGAAGCGGCCATGCCCGGCGGGCGGCGGATTCTGCGCCCAGGCAAGGGCCGCGGCCGCCAAGAGGAAAGCGAAACTGCCCGACATCTTCATCGTCTGCTCCCGCGACAGGGCTCGCGTCAATTCAGGAAACGGACGGCGCGCGCCATGCCATCCGGGCCCACCAGAACTTCGGCTTCCACGCTCTCCGCGTCGCCATCGTCGTTGGCCGGCATGCCCAGCGCCGTGACCGCGGAGCGCGGCAACTCCACGCGCACCAGGTCGACATCGTCATCTTGCGGCGAGCCCGCGGCATTGGGCAGCGGAACAAACGCGCTCTCTTCTTCCTCGCTCGCGGCGACGGCCGCGGGACCTGAATTGGCGGCAACCAGCAGAGGCGGCGGCTGGCGCACGCCGAGCCAGAGCGCGCCGGCAACCAATAACACCGCCGCGGCGGCGGCCCACCAACGGTGAACCTCGCCCGCGGCCGGCACGCGCTGGCGGTACCGTTCCCGGTACGCGCGCACCAGATGCGCTTCCACACGCGGCGGCGCCGATACATGCTTCATCTCCGCGGCCAGCAGGCGAAGACTTGCCGCCACCGGATGCCCGGCCGCCCATCGCGCGGCGCAAGCGGGGCACGCGGCCAGATGGGCGTCGAAACTTTCTGCGGGCTCCGGCCCGGCCATCTCATTCCAATATTCTTCGCAGTTCATATCGCACACCTCGCCGCCTTCCACGCCGGAATCGAAGCGCCCCCGTGGCGTTCGTCGCGTAGTTTCCCCGCCAGCATCATCCGCGCCCGGTGCAGCCGCGAGCGGACGGTGCCGATGGGACAGCCCAACGCCGCCGCGGCCTCGGCGTAATCCACTTCCTCCAGATCGCACAACACCACCACCTCGCGGTAACGGCGCGGCAAGCTGCTCACCGCCCGGCGCAGCGCATCGACGCGCTCGCGGGCAGCCAGGTCCGCCAGCGGATCGGAAGTATCCACCGGTTCGGCAAACCGGCCTTCCTCGGCGCCTCCGGTGTCCACGGGCACGTCGGAACGCCGCCGCTCGAACTGCCGCAGTAACAGCTTGCGCGCGATGCCGAACAGGTAAGCTACCAGGCTTCCGCGCTGCGGGTCGTAGCCGCACTCGTCTCGCAGCAACGCCAGGAACACTTCCTGAACGATATCCTCGGCGGCGGGCGGCGAGCCGCTCATCTGGAGGGCGAACCGGTAGAGGGCGGGCTGCCGCCGATGGTAGAGAGCCACGAATGCCTGCTCCTGGCCGGCGCGGAGTCCCTCGAATAACTGGTGGTCCGATTCCGGCGGCTTCATCTGCCCTCACTTAATTCTTTCATATTACGGCGCTAAAGTTCCACGATCTGCCGATGGCCACACGACGCATCCGCAGGGGCTGAAGCCCAAACCTTTCTCCCGCTCCTTCGGCGCGGCTGAAGCCGTGCCCTGATACGAAGCCTTCTGAAAGAGCAGAACCTCGCGTACCGCTACGCTCAGATTCGTGCGAATTCACTAGGGAGGGAGAGTTTCGCCATCTCTGCGCCGCGCGCCATTTTGTGAGCCGGGCAAGGTGTCATGCGGCCTAATCATGCTATGATGTGTCTCCGCTGGCGGAGCGCTCGCACCAGCCAACTCCCAATGAGTTCTCCCACTCTTCACAAGGTTCGCCGCGAAAAACTGCTGCTCCTCGCATACTGGCTGATTCCACCGCTTTTCTGTCTGGCCGTCTACTACTGGGGACTACGCGCCTGGTATCAACAGGACGACTTCGTCTGGCTCGGTCAGCGATTCCGCGTCGAAAACTGGCACGATTTTCTGCGCGCTGTTTTTGGGCCGTCGGTTCATGGCACGTTCCGGCCGCTGAGCGAGCGCCTGTTCCTGCTGGTGGTGGGCAGTGCGTTCGGCACGGATGCATTTCCCGCCCGGCTGTGGGTCTTCCTGACGCAAGTCGCCAATCTCGCACTGATTTCTTCGGTGGCCCGGCGGATCTCGAATTCGCGCATCGCCGGATTCCTGGCCCCCATTCTCTGGACGGCCAATGGCGCGCTGGCGTTTCCGATGGCCTGGAGTTCGGCCTACATGCACATCCTGTGCGGCACCTGCATATTGCTGGCGCTCCACTTTCTGCTGCGGTACATAGAGACCGGCAAACGCTCCGATTACTGCTATCAGTGGATCGTATTTCTGATCGGCTTCGGCGTGATGGAGAGCATGATCGTGTATCCGGCGATTGCCGCGGCTTATACGCTGCTGCGCGCGCGTAAGCGCTTCTTGAGCACGCTGCCGTTGTTCGGTGCGTCAATTTTATTCTGGGTCCTGCATTCCATGTATGTGCCGAAACAGCAGGCGGGGACATACTCGGTGCATTTCGATTCTTCTATCCCCCGCACGCTCATCACTTACTGGAAGTGGGCGCTGATGCCGCGGGATTGGCTCGACTGGCAAGGCTGGCGGCCGGGTTTTGTATTAGTGGCAACTGTCACTGTAATCGCTCTCACGGTGGCTATCTTGGTCTACGTTGCCTACGCGGCTTGGCGCAGGAATCTGGCGCCGGCGTTCGGATTGTTCTGCTTTCTCGTGTTACTGCTCCCTGTGTTACCGCTCAAAGAGCATGTGTCGTATTACTATCTGGCTCTCCCGTCGATGGGACTCGCGTTAGTAGGAGCATTCGCGGCCGATTCGGCTTTCCGCTCCGGCTGGTGGGCCAGGCTGATCGCCGGATTGCTGCTGGCTCTGTTCCTTGTCGTTCAGGCGCCCTATACGGCTTGGGCGTGCAAGTGGTGGTATCTCCGCAGCCAGCGAGTGGAAGACCTGGTTTTGGGAGCGGTGGATGTGCGCCATCGACAGCCGGCTAGGACTCTCGTCTTCACCGGCATCGATGAAGTCCTATTCGCCGGGGCCTTCTGGGACGGTGCTTTCCAAGCCTTCGGTGTGTCGGGCGTCTACGCGGATCCTGGCCAGCGGGCGATGCTGACGGCGAATAGCGACCTGGAGAATCAGGATCTCTCGAACCTATTCCCCGACCCGGCCGATTTCCAACGCGGCCTGCTGGAGCACCAGGTGATCGTGCTCTCGGCGGCGGGCCCGGATCTTCAAAATGTCACGTCCCTTTTTGAGGCCAGGGCGGAAGCTTCACCTCTTCTATGGCCCCACCGCGTGGATGTAGCTAGCGTTCTTGCCGCGGACTACCTGCGTGGGATATGGTACGACCCCGAAGGCGGGCATCGTTGGATGGGGAAGAAAGCGGGAGCCGTCTTAGCTGGTCCCGCATCGCAAAACGAACAGTTACATCTTGCCGGTTACTGCCCGGGCCCGCAAGTCGCAGCGGGTCCTTTGATAGCCAAAATCCTGGTCGAAGGTGAAGAGATTGGGCAACTGCGTCTTACGCAAGGCGATGCCGGCTTTGAGGCTGCTTTTCCGTTGCCGTCACAATTCGTGGGAAGGGCGAGGATAGAAATCGCGGTTCAGTTGGATCGTACTTATCGGGCCCCAGGCGACCTGCGGGACTTAGGGCTGACTTTCGGGTCGTTCGAGATTCGCTAGTTAATTGGGCAAGCTAAAGCATGCCCTGCCTAGCTGGTCTTGGCCGACCGCTCGCGAGCCTGGCGCCAGGTTGTAATCGAGGTTACCCCATAGTTCCAGACAGCGCCCACGGCAAGGCCGCAGGCCCCTGCGAGATACCAGGGCACGCCGGCATCCTTGGTGAACTGGGCGATCCGGACATTGAGGACGGCGCCCACGAAGCAGGCGACGTAGAACGTCACCAGGCCTATCAGTACGCGCCTGCCGCGCAGGCGACGGTCGCGGTAAGTCAGGCTGTTGTTCAGGAAGAAGTTGGCAGTCATGGCGACGAAGGTGGTGATCGCCTGCGCCAGGAAGAACTGCATCTTCAGAACCGAGAACAGTAAGTAGAGCACGCCGATCGAAAGGACCAGGCCCAGGGCGCCCACCATGCTGAAGATGAAGAAACGGGGCGGGATCATGTTGCCGATGGTTTTATCGAGCAGCAACTGTAAGTACTCGATGCCGACCAGAATGTCCAGCTTGCTGATTCCACGGAAGCGTTTGCGGAAAGTGTAAGGCACTTCCGCGAAGCGGACCGGACGCCGCGACGATGCCACCAGGTCAAGAAGGATTTTGAAGCCGGTGCCGGAGGCGGAATGAATCACTTCCTCGAGGAAATTCCGGTCGACCACGAAGAAACCGCTCATGGGATCGCTGAGATCGGTGTGCGACACGATCCGGCTCAGCCGCCGGCCCAGATGGCTCAAGAGGAGCCGACGCCCGGCGAAGTCGCCCATCCCGCCGCCTTCCTTGTTGCGGGTGGCAGCCACCAGATCGAGCTTTCCTTCCTTGAGTCGACTCAGCATGGCGGGCAGAATCCGCTCGTCGTGTTGCAGGTCGGCGTCCATCACGGCGATGTAGGGCGCGGCGGTGGCCATCATGCCCTCAAGACAAGCTGAAGAAAGGCCGCGGCGGCCGATGCGCTGGAGGACTCGCACGCGCGGATTTGTCCGGGAGATGGCGCGGATCGCGGCCGCGGTGCCGTCCGGCGAATCGTCGTCGACGAAGATGACTTCGTACTCGATTCCCCCGAGCGACTGCCGCATGCTTTCGAGCAGAGGCTCGATGTTGTCCCGCTCCTTGAAAGTGGGAATCACAATCGCCAGCTCAACGGGAGCCGTCATGCTTGGACTTCCGAATCGCTCATAACATGCTAATAGCTGAGCGTGCCGGTGCGCGGTTGCTCGTCCGGGTTGGGAAGGTAGAGCGTTTGGCAGTGCTCGCAGCGGTAGATTTCGGCGTCGGCGCCGAACTTCTGCTTGACTTCGTCGCCAAAGAAATACCAGCGCTTCAAGTGGCCGGCGCAGAGCTTGCCTTTTTCGTCCTTTTCGCCGCATGCGCGCATGCGGGGGAGACGGATCTTCACCTTGGTGCCGTCGCTGAGCGTGTCCACCAACTCGGCCACCGGTACCGGCTTGTCGGAAACGGCGTATTTCGGATTCGCCATGGAGAACGTCCAATATAGCATTCGCCAGCCGCCCACCCTCTCATAACCCTCCGTTATACCGATATAAAAAAGTATTGAAGGTCTGTTTGGCTGGATCTATAATGATTATGGACGGATAGGCACCTCTTCCAGGTGGTGTACAGTATGAATCAGCTATCTGATTACAAACAAAGGATTACCAGCGCGGAATGTGCCGTCGAGCTGGTCCGCTCCGGCGACCGGGTCTGGGTGCAGCAGGGGTGTGGCATCCCGCTCACGCTGGTTGGCGCGCTGGTTGGACGCGCGGCCGAACTGCGGGACGTCGAGATGTGCCATATGTTGACGCTGGGCACGCTGCCCTACACGCGGCCGGAATATGCCGGCCACTTCCGCCACAACGGCCTGTTTCTGGGCGGCAACGCGCGCGAGGCGGTGGCGGAGGGCCGCGGCGACTACACGCCGATCTGTCTGAGCGAGATTGAAGGGCTTTTCGACCACGAGCTGCCGATTGACGTGGCCTTCGTGCAGGTGTGCCCGCCGGACGAGCACGGCTTCGTCAGCCTGGGGGTGGGCGCGGATTGCACCCTGACCGCGGCGCGGCGGGCGCGCATCGTGGTGGCGGAAATGAACGAGCGGATGCCGCGCGCGCTGGGAGACACGTTCCTCCATCTCAGCCAGATTTCGGCGCTGGTTCCGACGTGCCGGCCGCTGGTGGAACTCCATCCGGAACCGCCGACGGATGTGCACGCGCGCATCGCGGAACGCGTGGCCGCGCTGATTCCGGACGGCGCCACGCTGCAAATGGGAATCGGCGGCATTCCCAACGCGGTGCTGGCACGCCTCTCCGGCCATAAGAACCTGGGCGTGCACAGCGAAATGTGTCCCGACGGGGTGGTGCCGCTGATCGAAGCCGGCGTCATCAACGGCGCACGCAAGACCCTTCATCCGGGCAAGATCGTGGCGGGATTCATCTTTGGATCGCAAGTGCTGTTCGACTGCGTCGATAACAATCCCATGTTCGAATTCCATCCCACCAGCTACGTCAACGATCCCTTCGTGATTGCGCAGAACGACAATATGATCGCCGTCAACTCGGCGATCCAGGTGGATCTGACCGGCCAGGTTTGCGCCGATTCGATCGGCACGCGGCCTTACAGCGGATTCGGCGGGCAGCTCGATTTCGTGCGCGGCGCGGCCCGCTCGAAGGGTGGCAAACCGGTGATCGCGCTGCCGGCGACGGCCTGCAAGGGCACTCTATCGCGCATCGTGCCGGTGCTTGACCCCGGCGCCGGCGTGGTGACGTCGCGCGCCGACGTGCATTACGTGGTGACGGAATTTGGCGCGGTGAATCTGCACGGCAAGACGTTGCGGCAGCGCGCCGAAGCGCTGATCGGGATTGCCGATCCCCGTTTCCGCAACGGGCTTTACGATTTTGCGGTGCGATCCAACTATCTGGAAGCGCGGCCGAAGATGGTGGCTTGAAAAACCGCGCCCGCAAGCGGGCGTTGGCAAGCTAAAGCGTGCCCCACCTAACGCGCCAGACGGTGTTCGATCCGTCGTCGGTGACGATCAGCGATCCGTCTTTTGCAACTGCCACTCCCACCGGGCGGCCCCACACGTCGCCAGAGGGCGTGACGAAGCCGGTCAGAAAATCCTCGTACTCTCCGGTGGCGCGGCCTTTTTCGAGCGGTACCCGAATCACTTCGTAACCGGTTCGCTCGGCCTTGTTCCACGACCCGTGCTCGGCGGCGAAAATGTCGCCGCGATACTCGGGCGGAAACTCGGCCGCTTCGTAGAATGTCATCTCGAGCGAGGCGTTGTGCGGTTGCAGCAGCACATCCGGCGTCAGCACCTTGGACTGCAGCTCCGGATGCTTCCCCTGGTGACGCGGGTCCCAATGGCCGCCCATATAAAACCAGGGCCAACCATAAAAACCGCCGGGCTCGATGTGCGTGATGTAGTCCGGAACCAGGTTATCGCCCAGATTGTCGCGCTCATTCACCGACGCCCACAATTGCCCGGTCCGGGGGTGAACCGCGATTCCCACCGCGTTGCGAATTCCCCAGGCGTAGACTGCGAGCCCGGAGCCATCTGGGCTAGCCACCAGAATATCGGCGCGATGAAACTCCGCAGGGTTGTTGTCCGAGTCGTCAACATTGGAATGCGAGCCCACCGAGATGAACAACCTGGCGCCGTCGTTCGAAAAGGCCAGGTCGCGCGTCCAGTGGCCGCCGCCGCGAAGACGTCCGCCGCCAGGGATCTTCGCCACGACGGTTTCCGGCTTACCGGCGGCTTCGACGTCGCCGTTGTGATAGGGAAAACGCACGACGGAATCGGTGTTCGCCACGTATAGATAGGCGGGATTGGGGCCGGGCGGATAGAAGGCAAGTCCGAACGGTTGGGTCAATCCGGCGGCGTAGACCTCCATTTTCTCCGCATGGCCGTGGGCGTCCAGACCGCGCAGCACGCGGATCCGGCCGGGTTCGCTCTCCACCACAAACAGATCGCCGTTCGGGGCGGTACGCACCAGCCGCGGGTTGGTGAGGCCGGTGGCATACTCGGTCACGGAGAAGCCGCGCAGGGCTTTCGGCCAGGCATCGGCGGGGCGCGGGACCAGGCGTGGGCCATTATCCACCGCCTGAGTGGCGTAGGGTTGCGGCAGATCGGCAACCGTGATTTTGCGCACGGTCCCCGGCTGTTGGCGGCGATAATCGGTGAACGCCGCCTGGCCGGTTTCGACCTTAACGCCGGCGGGCAACGCGGCGTACAAGAGGCCAGCAAGAAGGGCGGCGCAGCATGACACGGGCAGAACGTAAGCGGGTGGTCGCAACATTGTGTGGGGTCCTCTGAGTAGTCGGGTCACTTCACATGATGTATGGGCAGGGGTCGGCGATTCGCGATGGGGACCGGTAACGCCGGCGGTCTTTTGCCGCCGGTGGCTTTCTTGTACACGCCCTGCCAAGGCCGCTTTCAGAGCACCGGCGGCAAGGCAAGGCCGACGGCGTTGCGAAAAAAGCAGATACACCCGGGCTACTGGCCGGGCGTCACCTTCACGCCATCGGCTAACGGCACATCGGTGGGCATGGCTACGGCATCGCCCTCGGCCAGCCCCGCGGTCACCTGCACCTGGGTGACGGTGGAGTTTCCGGTCCTCACCACGCGGCGCGCCACGTGGTCACCCTCCAGGCGGAACACCCAATCGCCCGCGGCATCGTGATGCAGCGCCTCCTTGGGAATCACCAGCGCGCCATCGGCGACCCCGGTGCGAATCTCGGCATCGATGTTGGTGCCCGGCAGCAGCTCGCGGCTGGGGTTGTCGATCACGGAGATCACGTCGCCCACCTGGCGCGAGCCCAGCGGCTGAATCGCGGCCGGCATTTTCTCGACCGTGCCGCGCCACTGCTTGCCGGGCAGCGCTTCCCAGGTGATCTTCACAAGCTGGCCGGGCGCCACGCGGCCGAGCAACGGCTCGTCGACATACACGCGGACACGCACGCGGTCGAGGCGCCCCACGTTGGCCAGCAGATCGCCCGCGGCCAAATAGGCGCCCGGCCGCAAGACCAGCCCGTACACCTGGCCCGCCAGCGGCGCCCGCAGCACGGCCGCTGCCGCATGCGCGCGAACCGCGTTCAGCGCCGCTTGCGCATCGGCCAGCCGCGCACGCGCGGCATCCACGTCGGTCGCGCCCACCAGCGCCTTGCGCCGCTTGTCCAGACCCTCGATTTCGATCTGCGATTGCCGCACCTTGTCGGCTTCCTCCTCGACGTCGTGAGCGGTGGCGGCCTGCTTCTCCTGTAAACGCTTCAGCGCTTCGTAATCCTTCTGTTCCTTTTCGAGGTCGAAACGCGCACGCGCCAGGCTGTTGTCGATCTCGGTGAGTTCCGCCGGCCGGCCGCCCTGTTCGAGCGAGGCCAAATGGGCGCGCGCCTCATCCACGCGCGCCTGGGCGGCTTCGAGATCGGCGGCGCGCGTGGGGTCGCTGATTTCGGCCAGCTCCGCCCCTTGCGCGACCAGCTCGCCCTCATGCACCGCCAGGGTGCTCAGCAAGCCGGCGGTTTCGGCGCGCACCGGCTGCCATTCGTAGGGCTCGACTTTTCCATTCGTGGGCAGCGTGCTGACCAGGGTTTGCCGCTGGACGCGCGCGAAGCCGACTGCCGGCGGCCGGCTCCTGCGCAAGACTCCCCACACGATTATGGCGGCCGCCACCGCCAGCAACAGCACGGCGAGCTTCTTCAATCTGGTCTCCCCACCTATCTTAACTACTGTTTCCAGGGGCGTGACTCTCTCGCCGCCAGGATCTTTCTTTCGGGAGCCAAAGCAGGTCCACTATCGATAGTATTCTCTGCGCGGAGGATTCGACCTACCATTTTGGTTACGCACGGCGCGCGCGAGGTGTGGATGGTCCCTAAGATAGTGAAGACGTTTCTCTTGGCAATCGCCATCGTGATGTTGGTGATGGCGGTCTGGCCGCAAGCCCGGCTCGCGGTGGTCTGGGCGCTGGGCCGCTGCCAGCAGTGCTCGTTCGAGGATACTGTCAACAGCCACGCCCTGCTGTTTGACATGGAGAAGGCCGGCGAACAGATTGGCGCCGCCAGCAAAGTGATTGAGACCGACCCGAAGGGCTTCGAGCTTGTCGACACACCGATGGGCCGCTATTGGACGCCGCCGCACGACCGGTTCCTCAAATTCACGCTTGGTGAGGAGAAGCTGGAAATCTATGGCAACGATGCGGTCTCGGTGAAGGCCGGAGATGTGGTGTTCGATTGCGGCGCCAACGTAGGTGTGTTTACGCGGACCGCGTTGGCGCGCGGGGCGGCGGTGGTTGTTTCCATCGAGCCCGCGCCGGCGACGGTCGAATGCCTGCGGCGCAACTTCGAAAAGGAAATCGCCGCGGGCCGCGTGATGGTGGTGCCGAAGGGTGTCTGGAGCCAGCCGAGCGTGCTCGAACTCGCGGAAGGCGACGATGGCAACACCACCGGCGATAGCTTCGTGTTCGGACGAAACCAGAAGAACAAGGTCAATGTGCCGGTGACGACCATCGATATTCTCGTGGGCGAATTAGGGTTGCCGCGAGTGGACTTCATCAAGATGGATATCGAAGGCTCGGAAAAGGATGCGCTGCGGGGCGGAGCCGAGACCATTCGCAAGTACCATCCGAGAATGGCGATCGCCTCCGAGCACCTTCCCGACGATTCAACGGCGATTCCGCAGACCGTCAAAGCAATCTGGGACGGGTACAGCGTGCGCTCTTCGAGCTGCAAGGATAACTTGCTGAGCGTGATGGCTGAGGTCTTGCTGTTCCAGCCAAAGCCGTAGCCGTTCAGCGTCTATGAAGCGCAGCGCGATCCAGCCGTGCCGGCTCTCTGTCCGCTGTCCGGGCGATATGATTGGACCATGACGCGACGCGATCTCGGCAAGCTGGCCATGGTTGGCGCGGTGGCGCTGGACAATGCTGCCGCCAACGACAATCCACCCCAATACACTGGCGCTCTCGACGGTTTTGAAAACAAAGTGGACGCGGCCGGCTTCGACCCCGTGCTCTACACCATGAAGCTGCACGATGCGGCTCCGCTGCGGATGACCTTCCGCGCTTCCACGCGCGCCGAGGCCGAGCAATGGCAGCGCGACCTGCGAGCCAAGATCGCCGAACTGGTGGGCGGCTTCCCCGGCGAGCGAACGCCGCTCCACGCGCAGACGCTGGAGGTCCGCGAATATCCCGCCTACCGGCGCGAGAAGTTCGTCTTCGAGAGCCGGCCCGGCGTCTGGGTGCTCGGTTACCTGCTAACGCCCAAGACCAGCGGGCCTTTCGCCGCGGTGATCGCGATTCCCGGCCACGGCCGCGGCGTGGACGACATTGTCGGCATCGACGAACACGGCCGCGACCGCACCGTGAAAGGCCCTTACGAGTACGACTACGCCATCCAGATCGTCGAACACGGAATGGCCGCGGTGGCCATCGAGCCGATGGCTTTCGGCTGCCGCCGCGACGCCGTCACCAAGGCCAAAAGCCTGACACTCACCGCGTGCCAGCCCGCCGCCGGCTCGGCGCTGCTGCTCGGCCAGACCATGCTCGGCTGGCGCGTCTATGACACCATGCGCACCATCGATTGGATCGCCACCCGCCCGGAACTGGATGCCGCGCGCGCCGGCTGCCTGGGCTGCTCCGGCGGCGGAACGTGCACGCTGTTCACCGCCGCGCTCGATACCAGAGTGCGCGCCGCGTTGGTCAGCTCGTACCTCAACACTTTCCGCGACAGCATCATGAGCGTATCGCACTGC
>Ga0181523_10001357_pt1 | contig 26134 bp, 15 predicted proteins | sample PEATcosm2014_Bin_43_FD_119752 | JGI IMG/M metagenome (GOLD analysis project Ga0181523, IMG submission 119752) | Peatland microbial communities from MTU Mesocosm Facility, Houghton, MI, USA - PEATcosm2014_Bin05_30_metaG | ecosystem: Environmental > Terrestrial > Soil > Wetlands > Peat | place... | reverse complement strand
GGACTGGCACTATTGCATGACCAGGAACCCTGAGGTCGATTTTGAAGTGCCGGGCACGCACATTGGAATGGCGTTCAATCCTTCAGCCTATTCGATCGTCGCCGATCGTCTGGCAAAAGCGCACTCTTCCAAATGAATTCGGCTGTGTTAGGCCCGCATAGGGACGGCCGCCTCGGCCGTCCGCTCTAGCGCCCGACCATCTCCAACACGGCCCCGATACTCGTCTCTAACGTCTCAATCGCTCGGCCCGGCCGCTCCAGGCGGAGTTCCGCTCTCGCCAAGCTGTTGTTCATGACTTCAAAACTGCTGGTGCAATCAGTCTTCACGTAGTGTAAACGGTGAATGCTCGGCCCGCCGCCATCGATCACTGCTTCTAATCGGAATCCGTCCTTCGTGGCACCTCGAAACCTCCACCCAAGTTCATCGGGATCTCTGCTGATCTCCTGCAAAACCCGGAATTGATATTGCTTCTCTTCGTGCCAGAGTACGGCTTTGCGGAAGACCAGCCCGAACGGCATTTCGTATACCAATGCTTCCAATGTAGTCGCTTTCGATGCGCTCGAACCGCTGCCGGAGCCCGGAAAATAGACATGCGTCCAAGTCCAGAAGTTGCGGTGCCGGTATCCACAGTTGTGTCCTTGAACGCCGATCCCCAAATGGTTCCCCTCAAAACTTCGCCCATCCAGCGTGATCTGGCCGGAAAAGAGCGCGTCGGAATGCGGCGTGCGCGAGAATCCAATCCAACCCTTGTTGCTCAGCGTGACGCGAAACGCGGAATCGTAATGCAAGTCCCAGGCAATCGCGTGCCCCCCAACTTCCAACGCTCCTCGGCAGGAGTTCTCGCCGATTCCGTTCTTGCCGATTTGAAAGTGAAATGGATTTTGCCTTCTGGCGCTGAGGTCCAGGTCCTGCAGCGGAAATCCTTGGATAAAGCTTTGCGGTTTTCCATCCCGCGGAAACCATGTAGCCCACACCTGAACCGGCATCCCCTGCGGGTCGCCTGCACAACCGCTCCGGCCAGGATTCATCAGCAAATATCGAAACCACCACGCTCCGCTTCCGTCCGCCAGTCCCAAACGAAGAAACCAGACTTCGTAACGGCGCCGAACGGAAAGTGAGGAATAGAGTTCGTTGAGGGTCTTCACGGATCAGCCCAAGCTATTATGTTGGCGTGAACAGCGACGTCCGGCTGCGAGCGGCATCACGTACGAGTGTATACGGCGTCACAGATTTCTCCGGCTGCAAGTCTGTATGCTTAGCTCCAATCATCACGACATTCCTGGTGTTTTGCGGAGGTCCCGGTATGATTCCTACCAAGTGGCCCTGGAGTTGGGAAGAAGAAGTTGAGTGGCAAGAGCAAATGCGTCAAGAGGAATTTGGGTGGATGGACGAACTGATCGATCACATGATCAACGATGGTCTGGCCGGGTCTTCCTATGACCCCCTGCAACCACAGGAAGATCGGTTGGACGAGAAGACGGTTGTGGGCTAAATTTCGCTCATTCGTTACTTCCCAGGGACTGCACCTCTCATCGACTCCTCGAGTCGACTCATCCGACTGGACGCAGTGTGCCTCCGACCAATAACCATTGATCTGGAAAACTACGAATCCCATGCTGCCCGACTGAGGTTAGCCGCTCAGGGAGCGTAAATGGTAAAGGCCTCGGCGTTGGAAAGGCCTCCGCACGGAGCAGGGTTCGATACATCCACATGCGCCGCGCCTGCGGCGGCGATATCGGAGGCTAGGATCTGAGCGTCGAGTTGAGTTGGACTCACATAAGTTGTGGCCCGAGGTGACGCGTTCCACGTGACGGTAGAGTCTTTCACAAAGTGCTCACCGAACACTAACAAGGAAAACGCCGCCGCGCCCGCGGTCGCGACATTCGGTTGGATCGATGTCACTGACGCCGCCGTCGTAATAGTGAGGCGGTTGAGGGTGGCCGGCTGCCACGGGTTGTACGGCACGGGCGCGTCGGTGTAGTAACTATAGAAGGTGTCGCCGAGAACGCCAGGATCTTCCCCTAGGCCGACCGCGTTGGCATAGCCGATGGTAGCTTGAAGATTCGGTTCCTGGTAGAGAACTTGCATGGCAGGCCAGTAGAGTCCGTCGACGGATTCGCCATAGGCAATGTCTTGACCGTTATCGACCATGGCGATGAAGCGGTTGCGATAGGTGCTCCAAACGATCTGAAAGTCTCCATCGGTTTTCCCGGTCACGTTGGGAAAGGTCTCGCTCGCCAGCCCTCCCAATCCAGGTTGATCCCAGTTGCCGTTGTAATACTTGCTGAATAACTTCGAGGCACGGTTACCGGCTGCTGCGGTGGTAAGAAGCTCTTCGTAGGGTGCCCTGGCCACGGATATAAACGTGAAGTCGCTACATTCGGCGGTTGCGGTCCAGCAATGGTGAGGGAAGAAAATATAGAAATATTTTTGCTGGGTGGTTGGGTCGATATAAGGCACGAGCGGATTTTCCCCAACGCCGGAGGCGCCCGTGGGATTGTAGCTATGAGGAACGCTGAGAATTAAGCCGAGGTCCTGCCAAGTGAGTCCCTCGTCGGTTGACTTGGCAAGGCCGGTCCAGGACCAGAACGGATTTGCGGGGCGCTCAATGTGATAGACGAGGAGCAGACTTCCCGCACCGGGCTCGCCTTCGGGTACGCGGTAGACGGGTCCACCTCCGGCGTAGTCGATATCAGCGGGCAAGTTGTCGCTGACGGGGAAGGCGAACTCGTAGACCGGCGGGTTGGGATCGCCCAGAGGCTTGCCTAAGGGATGATCGAATGTCCCCTGCGAAACCGTGACCGAGCCCCCGCGCGACGTGTTTGGATCGCTGCAGTTTACGTGGCAGCCTCCATCGCTGCCGAAGAAGAGATAACCCGATCCATCGGTGGCCCGAACCACCCCTAGCGGCGTGTCACTCCAGGCAAAATATGGCCACTGGCCGGGCTCCGGAATAATGCCCGGCGGCTGCACCTGATACCCAACCTCTTCTCTCTCATGATCAGAGACGATCACATCGTTGGCAATGACGTGCACTTGGCATTGGCTGGAATCGGTGTTGCTTTCGCCGGCAGCAAACAGCGGATTCTTGGACACGGATTCTGACAGTCTCGTGGCGCTGCGGGGTGGGTCAAGTCGAGCGGGTATCTGCGCCACTACCGATTGCACCGCCAGCAGAACGGGCGCCAGCGCCAGGAGCCAAGCGAAGCAGTGGTGATTTTTGCCTGAAAAACGACGTGGCCCCCCTGGAATAGTCATAGCGGTCTCCTTCTGCCTATCGTCTAAACCTTGTGCAGTCGCCGGTAAGTTGGAGGTCCAAGCGAACTTGCGGATGACTACCACACCCCTGTAAAGAGATTTTGGCATGAATGCACAGGGATGGGAACCCCAGGTATCCAGCGAAGTTTCGCGCTGGCGCGGAACCTCTCCACGATATAGCTACCGGTGGACAAGCCATATATACTGTGTCCACTTGGGCGGGAGCAAATCTTCAGCACTTCCCCTCAGACTGGCGAGAAGGGCATGCAAGATGGGAAGCCCAAAATTCCGACTTCTTCTTCTGCCTCCGACGGAGCGACCATCGGAGTGGGTTCCTCGTCCGGCCCCCAACCTGACGCCCCTACCATGGCGAGTAGCATCCCCGGGTCGATACCGTTATTGAGTCCCGGCAGCGTTCTCGGCGGCCGGTACGAAATCATGAAATTGCTTGGCGAAGGAGGCATGGGCGCTGTCTACAAGGCGCGCGACACCGAGGTCGATCGCCTCGTCGCTCTCAAAGTAATCCGTCCTGAGCTGGGCAGGAGTCCTGAGGTTCTCCAGCGATTCAAGCAGGAACTGGTGGTCGCCCGGCAGATCACGCACAAGAACGTGGTGCGTATTTATGACTTGGGCGATGCCGACGGCGTGAAATTCATCACGATGGAGTACGTCGATGGTGAGGATCTAAAGAGCATTTTGTCGAAAACCAAGAAATTCCCTCCTGCAGAGGCTGTGAGCATCATGCAGCAGATTTGTCGTGCGCTCGACGCCTGTCATTCCGAGGGCGTCATCCATCGCGACTTAAAGCCTTCGAATGTAATGCGCGACAAGCAGGGCAAAGTATTGGTTATGGATTTTGGGCTGGCCCGTTCCGTTCAGACCAGCGGGCTAACGCAAACCGGCATGGTGATGGGAACACTCGAATATATGTCTCCCGAACAAGCCAAAGGCCAGGAACTCGGCTCTACGTCTGACATTTACTCCGCAGGGCTTATCTTTTACGAGCTCTTAACCGGCAAAGTGGCGTTCGAAGCTCAAACTCCGATGGCAAGCCTGCTCAAACGCAGCCAGGAACGCCCCGTTCCTGCCAGCGTCATAGATAAGGCGATTCCGCGGACGCTAAGCAGCATTGTGGGGCGCTGCCTTGAACCCGACCGCCGGAATCGATTTCAAAGCGTGGCCGAGTTGCTGGCCGAACTCGAAGCATATCAACCTTCAAAGGCCACTGTTGCCACTGTCATCGTTCGACGACCGCCCCCAGTCGCCTCGATCTACAGATGGCTGGCAGTTGTGCTGGGCGTTCTGCTGCTGGCGACCACCTTCGTGCTGGTCAAAAACAAAATCTGGAAGACGGTTCCCGGTGCCCATTCGCCGGTGAGCATACTGCTCGCGGACTTTAACAACGAAACGTCAGATCCCGTGTTCGATCAGACCTTGGAACCGGCATTCAGCGTGGCCCTGGAAGGCGCTTCATTCATCAATTCTTTCAATCGCGGTCTTGCCCATAAGATCGCCGCAAAACTACAGCCTGGCTCGACCCAGCTGAATGAGGAACTCGCAAGATTGGTGGCGACTCGTGAAGGCATTAACATCGTGGTCTCCGGTTCCATCAACCGCGCGGGTAGCGACTATGGGCTTACGGTTCGTGCCGTCGACGGAGTGACCGGAAAAGTTCTGACCACCGAGTCCGAGCGTGTGCCGAAGCAGGATGTTCTGGTCGCGATTGGCAAGCTGGCTGCTGGAATTCGAAAGACTCTCGGTGATACGACTCCGGAATCCGTGCAGCTTGCCGCAGCGGAGACCTACACCACGCGGTCGCTCGACGCGGCTCACGAATACGCATTGGCCCAGCAGGGACAGTTCACCGGCAATTACGACAGCGCCATCGAACACTCGTTGAAAGCGCTGCAATTTGATCCACAGCTTGGCCGCGCCTACGTAGTGCTTGCCGTGGTTTGCAACAACATGAAGCAGCCGCAGCAGGCTGACAAATATTTCCAGTTGGCGCTCTCCAAGATCGACACCATGAGCGACCGCGAGAAATATAGAAGTCGGGGCGATTACTATCTGGTCGCCCGCAAGCCGGATCAGGCGCTGGAAGAACTGCAACAGCTTGTAGCCAAGTATCCGGCTGATAACACCGGACTGGCGAACCTGGCGCTCGCCTATTTCTACCGCCGCGATATGGCCCGCGCGCTGGAACTAGGTACACGCGCCGTGCAGATCTATCCCACGAATACGATCCAGCGAAATAATGTTGGCCTTTACGCAATGTATGCGGGAGATTTTGAGGCTGCCATCCGAGAACAACATAGCGTCCTCCAGATGAACCCGAATCTCGTGCTCGGGTATGTTGGGACCGCGGTGCCGCAACTAGCACTCGGGCATCCTGACGAGGCCATTGCCACATACCATCAACTCGATAAGCTGGGACCGGACGGCGTTTCTGCTGCCGCTGCCGGACTGGCGGACGTAGCGCTTTACCAAGGCCGCACTTCAGACGCAACCAAAATTCTCGAGGCGGGCATCAGCGGCGATATGGCCAGCAAGAATCCTGACGCTGCGGCGGTCAAGCTGGCGACTCTTGCGCAGGCACAGTTATCAGCAGGCAATTCTTCGGAGGCAGCGCGAGCGGCGGAGCGAGCGCTGACGGCGAGTCACGAAATCCCAATCCAGTTTTGGGCGGCGCGAGCTTACATCGGCGCAAACCAGGATGCCAAGGCTCTCGCGATTGCCAAAGACCTTGGCGGCCGCTTGGACGCGGATCCCCAGGCATACGGAAAATTGGTCGAAGGTGAGATCCTGCTGAAGCACGGCAAACCGCAAGAGGCGCTCAAATTATTTCTCGATTCGCGCAAGGCGGCGGACACTTGGCTGGGCCATTTCGATGCCGGCCGCGCTTACGTTGAGGCGGGAGCATTTGCCGAAGCAGATTCGGAGCTGGAGACCTGTCAGAAGCGTCGCGGTGAAGCCAGCGCCCTGTTCTTGGATGAGGCGCCAACCTATTATTTGTTCCCGCCGGTTTACTACTATCTCGGACGCGCGCAGGAAGGACTGAAGAGCTCAGCCGCCGCGGACTCTTATAACGCCTTCATCGCCATCAAGAACGGCGGTCAGGATCCGTTGTTGGCAGATGCCCGCAAGCGCCTGGCCGCCCTTAGTGGCCATTAGAATTGATTCGCTAACGCCTCCTCAAATCCGGAGTTCCGGGCTTATCCCGATGCTCCGCGGCTTGCCGCTAGCCGTTTAGCACGGGCCACCATTATTCACCACGACGCCGTTCGACTCATTAGAATCCGGGCTCTCCGTGTTGCCCGTCCCCACTGTGGTTACGAAATAGTAGTAGGTGTAGCTGACACCACACGGCGGGATGGGCGCGTTCAGATCGGTGAAAGAAGTGGTCGTGACCAGGTTGCTGTTCACCAGCGTAAACGGCCCAGAGGCGCTCGTTCCGCGGTAGACGTTGTACCCGAGCACTCCAGTACTGACGCTAGCCGTCCAACTGATTTGGGGTACGCCTCCTGGATTGAGGGTGCCCATGACACCCGTGGGGGCGGCTGGAACTGCCATCACGGTTGGGCCTATCCCGATGCCCCAAGGCCCGCTGTTCGCGGTCGGAGTCTGGAACTCTGTGGTGACCCCGGCCAGGGTGAGTCTGGCAATGGCGCTGTTGAAGTTATCCGTGTACCAGATGTTGCCATCCGGCCCCTCGGTGATGAATTCAGCAGAGCCGCCAACGGGTACCGGGTAGGCCGTAAACTGGCCGGCCGGCGTGACTTCGATAATGTTGTTGGCGACGTTGGCAACGAACCAGACGTTGCCATCCGGCCCGAGCGTGATGCCCGCAGGGCCGAATGAGTTTGAGGTGGAGGAAACATTGACCTGCAGCCCTGTACCGTGTCCACCGGTTGTGTTGCTGGGTGCTGTCGACAGCGTATAACCCGTACCGATGCTTTCGAGGCTTAAGCTGGTCACCCCGCCGGTAGCGTTGATGGTGCTGACCTGGAATGTGCCGCCGCTGGCTCCGGATTGCGCGACGGTTACGACATCTCCAACTTGGTAACCGGTTCCGGCAGCGCCAATCCCGACACCGTTGACTCCAGCCGGAATCGGGAACTCATGAGGAAACGAGCCAATAGTGGTGATCACACCGATTTGGTTTACGGCGCTCTCTGTGAACCAGAGATTCCCGTCCCCTCCTGTGGTAACGAACCCAGGAACACTGCCGGCGGTGGGGGTGGCGTACTCGGTGATCGTTCCGCCTGTGGTTATCCGTGCAATCTGCGAATGTGCGCCAGATCCCGACTCAGTAAACCAGAGATTGCCGTCGGGACCCGCCGTGATGCCCTGCGGCGGGCTGTCGTCGGTAAGCGTCTGGTAGACTTTGATCGTCCCACTCGTCGTGATGCTGCCGACGAAACACGGATCCTCGACGCACTGAGACTCCGTGAACCACAGATTTCCATCCGGCCCACTGGCGATGCCAAAGGCACCATACGAACTGCTGGGCCCATCCTGGGCTGGATAGGTAATCGGGAACTCGCCAAATCCTTCTCCTCCCCCGAGCGACACAAATTCCCCGATATTGTTCGGCTTGTTCTCCGTGAACCAGACATTTCCATCTGGCCCGGCGGCGATGCTGTACGGGAAGGAAGCTGCCGTCGTTGGTGTGTATTCGTTGATGGTCGAACCGTCCGGTGAGATCGATCCGATGTTATTGGTAACGGTGCCGTTCGACTCGGTGAACCAGACTGCCTGGCATTCGCCCGCCGCGCCGGCTTTGTAAATTGTGGCAAGCTGGAACTGAGTGATCCCAGCGCCCCAGATTTGCACCTCATCAATCACGCCATTGAAAGACTCGGTGCCGATACCACTACCCTGAATTCCTCCAATCTGGAAGGGATTTGTAGGTATGAGCAGACCAGTAAGGGCGGTTGGTCCCGAGGTCTGATCCGCGACTCCGTTGATCCAGATGATTGCGCCACCATTCGGACCGTTCCAGGTGATCGCAACGTAATAGAAGGCGCCCGTCGTCAAAGCCGTATTTGAGAACATATCCAACTCGTTCACGCCGTCGGAGAAAGTAGCCACAATCTTTCCTGGCCCGGCCGTTCCGACTATAGTCGCGTGGGCACCGTAGGTGACCCACGGAGTGCTCCCGTTCCCCAAAACTCCCAAAGAGTATGGGGTAGTCGTGAAGTCGGTGTTACCGCTATCGCCTTGCCACAAGATCTGCTCAGTAGCATCGGTAGTTTCTGTGTCGACCCGCACCCATGCCCCAGCCGTGAAGTTAACGGGGGTCAACGAGGCTGTAGTGGGATAACTGATCAGGACGCCTTCGCCGGTGGACTTGAATCCCTGGCCGACTTCGGCGGGAACAAACACGTTCTGGGTCCCGAAGTCGCCAAGCACCGTGCCCGGCTTGCCCCCGCGTATATCAAGAGCATTTCCGTTGAAGGGCCACCAGGCTATAGGTGCTCCTGGAATTGGGGCGCACGCCTGTGGCGTCGCCGTAATGTTGAATCCATTCGAGGTTGCCGTCACGCCGTTCGACGTAGCTGTCAACGTGTCGACAGTTCCGAGTGGGTTAGCTGTGTTGATGGCGAGATTGGAGAATGTAGCAGTACCGGTGGCATCCGTCGTCTGAGTGAGTGTCCCACCGAGCGTTCCGAAGCCTGACAGGCTAAGGGTGATCGGAACCCCTGGCAGCACCACTGCCGCGGTGTCTGTCGCCCGTACCTGAACAGCGGGCGTTATGGACTGGTTCACAGGCGTGTTGCTTGGTTGCGTCACGAAGGTCAGATTGGATACTTGAGAAACAGCGCTGGCGAATTGAATCGTGTAAGTGGCGCTAACGCTCTGGAAGGTCGGAATTGCCTGATCATGGACCGAGATGGTGACGGTCACAGGTGACGTTTGCGGGTTTGTGAACGTAATCAGCCCGTTGCTCTGCAATGTTCCGCCGCTCGCCAAAATGGGAGGCCCAAATACTAGTGTTCCGATTCCGCCCGTAGCCGTGAGTTGCGCGCTGTAGGGAACACCGATGATGCCACTCGGCAGCGTGGCTGGCGTAATTTGGATGACCGCGCCGACAGGAATCGTCGTGTTATACGAGACCGACTCTGCTGGCGTGGCGGAATCCGTTGCTGTAACCGTCACGGCCGACCCCGCAGGATTGGCGATAGTCGGAGTTCCCGTGATCTGGCCGCTGCTCTGGTTGATGGACAGGCCCGCCGGCAACCCGGTGGCGTTGAAATTATAGGGAGGCGTTCCGCCAGTCACGGTCAACGGAGTTGCGACGTAGGGCGTTCCCACGACTCCGTCGGGTGGCGGCATAACGAATTGAGTCGTCAGGGGTGTCAGGCTGACACTCAAGACGTAGCCCTGCGCGGCAGTGTCCTGCGGAGAGTTGGTGTCCGCCACTTGGATCGTTACCTGAAAATTGCCCGGTGTGGTCGCCTGGCCGGAGATCAAGCCAGAAGGACTCAAATTGATTCCAGTTGGCAACGCTCCGCCGGTAATCGTCCAAGTCTGAGTTCCGGGCTTGCCACCTGCAGCTACCAACTGTACGGAGTAACCGGGGTCGTTGCGATCGGTGGGAGGCAGGAGAGTCGTAAGAATCGAAAGCGGCGGATAAATTGTGGGAGGCGTGGTTGAGGTCGTGCTATTGCTATTGACGGCCTGAGGCACGATCACCGGCGAGACCTGGCTCACGATCTGCTCCATCTCGGCAATACTCACGTTGCCGCGAAGCGTGATGTACGCTGTGTCGCCAGGCGCCAGGGAGAACGTCGGCTCGGTTACCGGCGCGGCGCTCACGTTAGGGTTGGGGAGCGAATTGACAGGAGTTAACGGCACATTGGGAACGTTGGCCAGCGTGATGTTCTGCTGTTGCGTGATCAGATTGCAGTTTCCATCCGTCTGCGGCGTCATGTAGATCTGTGATAGCAGCAGCTGCAACGGCGTTGAAGTCGAGCCCGTAATCGCGAGGTTGTAAGACGTGGTGGTATTTCCGTTATTGGTGACGCTAAAGGTGCCATCGGAAGGCGGCGCGGCCGAGACATTCGGAGCGCTCACGTTCGGCGCACTGACGTTTGGATTGGCAACCCCATAGGCACTCACGTTCGGAGCGCTGACATTCGGAGCGCTCACATTGGGCGCGCTGACATTCGGAGCAGAAACATTGGGCGCACTGACGTTCGGCGCACTGACATTCGGCGCAGAAACGTTGGGCGCGCTGACGTTCGGCGCAGAAACGTTCGGATTGTAAAGCTCAACATCGGTGATGCTGTTGCTCCCGGTCTGTCCGTTGGGATCGACCAAGTTCGTCGGGACAGTTCCGTCGGCATTGAGAAGGATGAATGAGGACATCCCTCCCGACAGCACGGTGCCGCCCAGGCCGGTGATCTCGGTCACGTTGACGAGTATGCTGGCAGTCGCGCTGCTCGATACGGCAAACACGGTGCGCGCCACGCCTGTGTGCGGTGCAATCGCCACGTCGACGCTGGTCAGTGGGAAAGGCAACCCATTATTTGTAGTGGGGAACGGCGGACTCGGAACTGGGCTCGGCGGCACGAACTGCCCAAATGACGCGAATCCATTCACCGGTTGGTTGGCAACCGTCAGCCGAAAATAATTCACGAAACCCGACGACGTGGACCGGCCGCTCGTCGCGTTCTGCACCAGGACCACGAACCCACGCTCTATGGTGGAACTCAGCGGTTTTGAGACTTGGGGCGACGAAACCAAAAGCCCCTGACTGATGCGACTTTCGTACACGTTCTGGTTGCGATCGCCTTCATTTCCCGATTGGCAGTTGGGGACTGTCACACTGGGGTTGTACACGCTCGGTCCGCTTGCGATCGCCGTGTAGGTGTCCCATTGTCCATTGGCGGGTGGAATGACGTCCTGATTGCTGGTCCACGACGCGAAGTTAACCGCTGAACTGGGGGCCGGTTTCGGCGCCGCGAAAGAGGTGCCAGCAACTCCTGGAGGCGACGGGTTGTTGTAGGTCCAGCACTTTGAGCTGCCGCAATTGACTAGCACAAACGGCTGTCCAGTGATACTCAGGTAGTCGCCCATGAACGCTCCCTGACCCTGCTCGAACATCGGCAGGTTCGGGGGATCGAACTTGAGTTGATTAAATGGAGCGGTCGCGCCGCTGGTTTCTCCTTCGAACAAACCGAAATCATAATGAGAAACGCGGACATAGTTAAACGTTGGGACGGCGCCTTTCCCGTTCGATTGCGCCAGCACCAGATCGATGGTGTGCCGGCGGACCGTCAAGCCCGCGTCATCGATAAAGTAGGGCAAGTAGGCCGGGGTCGGATATTCCTCCACTTGGTCGCGCGTCTCTTCGAAGAAATTCCCATAGCTATCGGGAGTGAATATGCCATTTAGAACATTGGGCGTGAACTCGCCAATGGTGTGATCCTGGCGCAAGTCGTAATAGAGCACCATGAGGTTGCCCTGATTGAAGGTCATGATCGGCATGACCTGGTGCCCGGCGGTCAATGCGGGAAATGTTCCCCCGATATCGTTCGTGACCGCGCCATTATCAATAGGAAATGGTGTGGGCGGCTTGAAACCACTGGCTGTAAAGCTAGCATTCCCTGGAATGGCCAGCATCATGATCCGGGCTTCCCCATTGGGTCCTTCTCCGCGTTGTGACCACGCGAGGTACAGTGGGCCAGGAATGAGTTCTATGCCGCTATCAGCAACTGCCATGGTCGGGTAGGCAGTCGTGCGGAAACTTGTTTCTGTGGTGTTCTGATCGAAAAACGCATGAGCCGTCGGCTCGTTCGCATTGTACGGCGGCAGACTCACCAGGGTGAGCGGACCCACAAAACTCGCTCCACCATTGAGCGAAGCGGCGATCGCGATGCCGTCATTCGCAGTCGGAGTGTTGTGGATCACGCGCCAGGCGACGTAGACAATCCCGGTCTCGGGATCGATCTGGATCGTTGCGCCCTGGCTGATGGCGTATCCCTTGCTGATCGCAGTCGGCGTGCTCCAGCTGACTCCGCAGTTTGTGGAGCGGCTGAAATAAATCGTGCTGGTCTGGACGCCACTGCTGCTGGTTGCCACATCGGCATATGCAACGTAAACATTCCCCGCAGGAATTTTTTGCTGGACGGTCGTTCCATCCGACTGCGTGACTGAGAAGCTGCAGGTACTGCTGCCACGAGGGATGTCGACCGCGATCCAGGGCTTATCGAGGAACTGTGCGGGAGAATTCGTGCCGTATGCGACTGGCACCGTGTTGATGTAACGGATGGGAAAACTGTCTTCTGCGATGTTACCGTTTTCCTTATTGTTCAGATCCATGAATCGGGACACGAAGACGAGCCCGAGATTTGACCCGCGATCGAAGGCGATCCCGCCGTAGTAGAACATCCCGTTCGTACCGGCGGCGATGACTGGATCGGCGGCCGTGGTGAAACCGTGTAATGGCGAGCTCATCCCCCGGGCAGATGTATCCTGCGGATAGCCCGGTAATAGCGTACTTTGCCAGTGAGCGCCCCCGTCGATGGACATGTACTGCCCCACCCACGGTTCTCCGGTCGGTGTATTCGCCAAGGCGGAGTCGCCAACGTCGAGTTCCGGCAGGTTCAGATCGACCGTGCGGTAGTCGTTGGCGCCCGCCAGCAAGTGCAGCGGGTTTCGAGTAGAAACGGCGAGACTCGGCTCATCTTGCCGTTCCAGGAACGGATCCCCGTATGGCCATACCGTGCCCGAAACCATGTTGACGTTCTGTCCCGGTTCCTGAGCATAAGCCGGCGTGCCGAAGAGGCAAGACACCAACAGCGCCAGGCAGCAAAAGAGCAGGGAACTAAAGAACGCATTCGGCGCCAATCGGCGGCGCTCCGCTGACACGTCTCTGCTGACGAACCGACAAGAGCTCGGTTGGAAGGAAAGGCGGAACAACGTTGCGGGCACTCCGGAAGCTGGCTGCTGACACAGTTTCATTTCCGTACTCCTCATATCTGAATACGTGGCCAATCCCAAGCTGTTTACAGATGGCTCAAGGGTATCCACGAGTCTTGTCCGTTGGGGGGAAGACGGAAGGTGCTCCGCTTAGGCGATAGCCTCCAAACCTCAAGCGGGACACATTATACACAAGATTTCGTTGTCCACAAGTCTAGCTTTTTGGATGTCCTTCATAGAGCTGCGAGGGTCCACTTGCGGCCACCATGGCGGCAACTCGCCATGGTCTGCCTTTCGCCCAGCCGGCAGCTAGGATATAAGGATGAACGGGGGAGGCGCCCCATAGGCGCCCTAAGCGATGAACAACCGCGATATTCGGGCGGCTTGGAAGTATCACGATGGTACGAAGCACTCCTACTGGAGTATTCGTAACAATCCTCACTTCCTGGACTGGGCAAATCGGCCACTTTCTTTCAAAATCTATCCGACGATCGATCCGCTCCCGCTGCCGCGCGACGTGCGGCAAACTGGGGTGGCCGCGCTCTCCGCGATTTCAGAGCCCGTGCCGTCGTCTCGTGCCGATTCGGTCCCTAGTCTGCAGGACCTGGCGCGCGTTCTCTATTTTGCGGCGGGCATTACCAAACAGCGTAAACATTCAGGCGGAGAAATCTACTTTCGCGCCGCCGCCTGCACCGGAGCTCTCTATGAGATCGAGCTGTATGTCGTGGCTGGCGATGTTCCCGGCATGGAGGCCGGCGTGTATCACTTCAATCCGGCGGACGTTTCGCTACGGCTTTTGCGAAGAGGTGATTTCCGCGGAACCCTGGCTCAGGCGACCGCCATGGAATCCGCGGTGGTTCACGCGCCCGCGACGATCATCTGCACCGGAACCTACTGGCGGAACGCCTGGAAGTACCAGGCGCGCACCTATCGCCACTTCGGTTGGGACAACGGCACGCTGCTGGCGAATCTGCTGGCCGTTTCTGCTGCTTCCGGGCTGCTGGCCAAGATCGTGCTCGGCTTTGCGGACGCCGAGGTGAACCGCCTGCTTGATCTCGACGCGCGACGTGAGGTTTCCTTGTGCCTCGTACCGATCGGGCGCATATCGAGCAGTTCGCTGCCAGCTCCGAAACAAGCTCCAGCGCTCGGGCTGGAGACAATCCCGCTTTCCGAACGCGAGGTCGAATATCCCGCCATGCTTGAGATGCACGACGCGTCTTCGCTCGAGTCCGAAACGGTGGTAGCGCAGTGGCGCGGCAAGCAATCGGCCTTTGCATCTTCCGCGCCGGCGGGCAAGGAAATTCCACTGCAACCCCTGCCGGAAGAAGAACAGCCGAAGGACACGATCGAGCAGGTGATCCTGCGCCGCGGCTCTAGCCGTGCCTTCGATAGGAGTGCATCGATTACCCTGAACCAACTCTCAACGATTCTTGACTGCGCCACGCGAGGTTTGCCGGCTGACTTCCTTGAGCCTCTCGGCACGCAGCTCAACCATCTTTACCTGATCGTGCATTCGGTGCAGGGCCTCAAGCCGGGCGCGTACTTCTTCCGGCGTCAGCGGAACACCCTGGAGCTTTTGAAAGAAGGGGACTTTCGCGCCGAGGCCCACCATCTTGGGCTGGAGCAGCAACTGCCGGCGGACGCCTGCGTTGACATCTTCTTTCTCGCCGATTTAAAACCCATTCTGGAGCAATACGGGAACCGCGGCTACCGGGCCGTTCAGCTCGAGGCGGGTGCCATTGGCGGCAGAATTTACTTGGCCGCGTATGCCCAGCACCTGGGGGCAACCGGGCTGACCTTCTTCGATGACGATGTGATTAGCTTCTTTTCACCGCACGCAAAAGAGAAGAGTGCCATCTTCCTGGTTGCGATCGGCAAACCGCTTAAACGCAAATCACAATAGAATCGACTCCCGGAGCGTCGGCATTCTCGCCAGCAGCACCCACAACTTGCCGATCTTTACACCGTTAGTCGCTCTTTTGTTATAGTTACCCTCACATTTCACGATTCGTTGCGGTTGCTGACGCGCGGCAATCGATTCGAAAGGAACAGACCATGATTGGTGCGCTGGTAACAAGGAGTGCGGCCGCGGAAACAACGCGGAAGCCACTTGAGGTAGGGCTTCGGGAACGGAAGAAGGCGCGCTTGCGGCAGCAGATTATCGACACCTCAATCAAGCTGTTTCGCAAGCACGGATACGAGCACACCCGCATCGACGACATCGTACAAATGCTCGAAATCAGCCAGCCCACTTTTTTCCGTTATTTTCCCAGTAAAGACGCAGTTTTGCGCGAGGTGGGAGAACGCGGGTATACCTGTATCTGCGACAGGTTGCGTTCAGAGCTTTCGAGTCAGGCGGCGACGAGTGAGCGTTTGCGGCGGCTGTACGTGACCATGGCGCGGGAAGTGGAAAGTGACCGGCAACTGTGGCAAGCGGTAGTGTTGTCGGGCGCAATGGATCCGGTGCGATCCGCGGAACTGCGCGGGCACGAGGAAGCTGCCGTCCGCTTGCTGCGCGAAATCCTGACGCAGGGCCAGAAGCGGGGCGAAGTGACGCGTGCGTTTCCGGTCGTGCATCTGGCGGAGTTCATGGAAGGGATCTACAACACGGTGGTGCGGCAATGGGCGGTGGATCTGACCGGTCCGCACAAACTTGCAGACCGGGTGCGAAGCGCGGTGGAGTTTTTCTTGCGCGGCATCCACCCGTAAGCTTTCCCGGATCGCACCAGCACGTGCTTATTAGCGATGCAAGATTGTTAGGGAGAATGCCATGAAGGCCGCTGTTCTGCACCAATTCAAGGCACCGTTATCGCTGGAGGACGTGGCCCGGCCGGAAGTTGGCGCAGACGAGGTTCTCATTAAGGTTGAGGTCTGTGGCGTGTGTCATTCCGATCTGCACGTCGCCGATGGCGATTGGATGCAGTTAGCCGGCATCGTAAAGAAGCCGCTGATCCTGGGACACGAGATCATAGGCCGTGTGGTGGAGCGGGGCGCGGCGGTGCAGAGTTTCCAGGAAAGTATCCAAGAAAGTATCGAGGTGGGAGACCGGGTCGGCGTTCCCTGGGTGCAGTGGACATGTGGGCAATGTGAGTTCTGCCGCGAAGGCAACGAGAATCTCTGCGTGCGTCAGCGCATCACCGGCGTCATGGTCGATGGCGGATATGCGGAATACGCGAAGGCTCCCGCCAGCCATGTGGTCAAGATTCCCGACGCGCTTTCCTCCGAGCAGGCGGCGCCGTTGCTTTGTGCGGGAGTCACGGTTCACCGCGCCCTCAAGCAGGCCAAAATTCGCGCGGGACAACGATTAGCGGTTTTCGGTGTCGGCGGCCTTGGCCACATTGCGATCCAGATTGGCCGAAGTGCGGAAGCGGAAGTCACCGCGATCGATGTTTCCGAAGAAAAGCTCGCCCTGGCGAAATCGCTGGGCGCCGCTCGAACGCTGAACGCCGCAACCGACAAAGTGGTTAAGGAAGTACGCGGCTTCGGTGGAGTGCACGTTGCCCTGGTCACCTCGGGGGCCAAGTCCGCGTACGACATGGCGTTCTATTGTCTGCGACCAACCGGGACTCTGCTGGCGGTGGGGCTGCCCGCCGCAGAGATTTCGTTTCCGCCGATTCTGATGGCCGCTGGCGAGATTCAGATCAAAGCTTCCGCCGTGGGTACAAGGGAAGACCTGCGCGAGGTTCTGGCGATGGGTGCAGAAGGGACTGTTCATTGCCAGGTGACGACGCGCCCGCTCGCCGACGTGCAACAGGTTCTGGAACAACTGAGGCGCAGCGAGGTCTCGGGGCGGGTCGTGCTTCGGATGCAGGAGTAATTTATACGCTGGCGCGACGGGCGTCTCGCCCGTCCAGCAGTGAGGCGGCCGGGGGGACGCCCGGCTCTCCACCAGCAGGTGCGGTTGTTGACGTTAGCGACTCTAACATGATATTAACTATCACTTTTGTGGGGCGCCGCGCGGCAGAAAGACCCTTCTCCTCGTGAACGTCAAAGTGAATGTCAAACAGCTTTTCGATTTGACCGGCCGTGTGGCCATTATTTCAGGTGGCTCAATGGGTCTCGGACGGCAGATGGCCGAAGGCTTGGCGGAAATGGGCGCGAATCTCGTGCTCTGTGCCCGCAAGAAAGACCGTTGCGAGGATGCGGCGAAATCGTTGCGCAGCCTCGGTGTACAGGTGCTTGCGTTGGGATGTGATGTCAAGGACAAGGCAGCGATTCAGCAAGTCGTGGATGCGACGCTCGCACAGTTTGGCCGCATCGACATTCTCATCAACAACGCCGGCGTGTCTTGGGGAGCCCCGGTAGAAGAGATGACGCTGGAGCAGTGGGACAAAGTTCTCTCCACCAACTTGACCGGCACGTTCCTGTTTTGTCAGGCAGTGGGCAAGGCGATGGCCGCGCAGAGATCGGGCAAGATCATCAACATTGCATCGGTTGCGGGTTTGGGCGGAGCGTCCGCGGGACTGCAGGCAATCGGCTACCACGCGAGCAAAGGCGGCGTCATTGCGTTCACCAAAGATCTGGCGTGCAAGTGGGCGCCGCACAATATTCAGGTGAATGCGATTGCACCGGGTTGGTTCCCGACGCATATGTCGGAATGGATCATCGAGCACCGTAAAGATTCCCTGCTGGACAAGATCCCGCTGGGACGCTTTGGCGGCGATCACGACCTGAAAGGAGCGGCAGTGTTTTTGGCGTCGGATGCTTCGTCATATGTGACCGGGCACGTGCTAGTTGTGGATGGAGGCCAGACGGCCTGGTAAAAGGAATTTCACTATGAATGTTCCGCTGACGCCGGTGAGATTTCTTCGCTACTCAGAAGAGCAATTTCCCCGCAAGACGGCCGTGGTGTGCCAGGACCTGCGGTTTACCTACGCCGAATTTGGCGATCGGGTACGCCGTCTCGCAGGAGCGTTGCGCGCCGCCCGAGTGAAGCCGCGCGATCGCGTGGCATTCCTCAGCCTGAACTGCCATCGGCTCCTCGAAGCCTACTTCGGAGTTCTTGAAGCAGGCTGCATTCTGCTTCCGCTCAACTATCGCCTGGCCGCGCCTGAGCTCACTTACATTCTGAATGATTCGGGAGCAACGGTGCTCTTCCTGGAACAAGAGTTTGTCGGTCTTGTGGATTCGTTCCGCCGAGACCTGAAGACCGTGCGCTCGTTTCATCAGCTTGATTTCCGTCAAATCGATGGAGCGCCGCAAGCCGCGTGGCTCTCCGATCAAACCTACGAGCAGATGCTGGCTTCCGCCACGCCCTACCGCGGAGATCTGATGGAGTTCGACGAGAACTCCGTGGCCGAGATGTTCTACACCAGCGGAACCAGCGCCAGCCCGAAGGGCGTGATGCTCACCCATCGGAACGTGTACCTGCACGCGATGAGCATCGCTTTGTACCATCGCGCCCGTTTTGAGGACGTCGGGCTGCACACCATCCCGCTATTCCACGCCAACGGCTGGGGAGCGGCCCATACGATTACGTCCGTGGGCGCGACGCATGTCATGGTTCCGCGCTTCTTGCCAGAAGAAGTATTTCGACTGGTGCAGCGGGAGAAGGTGACTGGGCTGAGCCTGGTGCCGATTATGGCCACCGTGCTGGTGAATTCGCCGGCGCGTTCCAAGTACGACTTGAGCAGCGTGCAGTGGGCCTTGATCGGTGGCGCGGCATCGAATCCGACTCTAATCCGCGACGTGGAACAGACGCTGGGATTTAAATGCTTTTCGGGATACGGACTGACGGAATGCGCGCCCGGGCTGTCCACTGCCGAACTCAAACCCGACATGCACTGCGCGCCCGACGAGCGTTACGTGCTACAGGCCATGACCGGCTATGCCTATCCCGGCTGTGAGCTTCGCGTGGTTGATGCCGAAGACAAAGATGTGCCGCACGACGGCATGACCATGGGAGAAATCATCGCCCGCAGTGATGGAGTGATGGCGGGCTACTGGCAACAGCCCGAAGCCACGGCCGAAGCTTTGCGGGGCGGATGGTTTCACACCGGCGACATGGCCGTGATCAGGGAGAACGGTTACATCCTGATCGTGGATCGCAAGAAAGACATCATCGTGAGCGGCGGGGAAAACATTTCGTCGCTCGACGTAGAAAAAATTCTGTTGGCGCACCCTGGCGTTCTTGAAGCCGCAGTGATTCCAGTCGTTGACCAGAAGTGGGGAGAGGTGCCGAAAGCGGTGGTGGTGGCGAAACCGGAATGCAAACTCAGCGAAGTGGAATTGATCGAGTTTTGCCGGGCGCGCATGGCTCATTACAAATGCCCCCAATCGATTGAATTTTGCGACAGCTTGCCCAAGACCGCGACCGGAAAAGTACTGAAAAGAGAATTGCGCAAGAAATATCAAAATCAAGCTGGAGCTGTAACGCTTCCTTCGGATGCCATATGAATAATCTGGTGAAAATCAGCAGAGAGAATGATGTCGCAATCATCACCATCGACAACCCGCCGGTGAACGCTCTCAGTCCCGGCGTGCCGGAGGGAATCTCAGCCGCAATCGATGAGATGAATAGCGATCCGGCCGTCAAGGCCGCGGTCGTAATCGGCGCCGGCCGCACCTTTGTCGCCGGTGCAGACATCAAGGAATTCGGCAAGATGACAGCCGGTGGACCCCGCAGAAGCCTGCTTCCCCTGCTGCTTCATGTTGAGGATAGCGGCAAGCCGGTGGTGATGGCGATTCACGGGAATGCGTTTGGAGGTGGACTGGAACTGGCGATGGCCGGCCACTACCGGGTCGCATCGCCCACAGCGCAGGTGGGTCAGCCGGAAGTAAAGCTGGGCATTATTCCCGGAGCCGGTGGAACGCAGCGTCTGCCTCGCCTGGTGGGTGTGGCCAAAGCAGTGGAGATGTGCGCCGAGGGCAAACCGGTTTCCGCGAGTGACGCCGCGACGCTTGGACTGATCGACCGGTTGATCGAGGGCGATCTGCTCGCCGGGGCGGTGTCTTTTGCGCGCGAAATCGCCGGCAAGTCCGCGCCCAAGACGCGGGAGCGCACGGAGAAGCTAGGAATGCCTGCGGAAAGCGCAGCGGTTGTTGCGGCGGCCCGCGACGCGGCTCGCAAGAAACAACGAGGGCTGAAGGCTCCCTTGGCGGCGATTGATGCGGTCGAGGGGGCGACGAGGTTATCGTTCGAAGAAGGGTGCCAGGCTGAGGCGAAGCTCTTCACCGAATGTCTTTTCTCCGATCAGTCGAAAGCCCTCATCCATTTTTTCTTTGGTGAGCGCGAGGTGGCAAAGATTCCCGACGTTCCCAGGGAAACTCCGGTGATCCCGGTGAACCGCGTGGCGGTCGTCGGCTCTGGAACCATGGGCGGAGGCATCGCGATGGTCTTCGCCAACGCGGGCATTCCAGTTCTGCTGAAGGACGTGGATGAGCCGGCGCTCAACCTGGGCATGGGCAAAATAAAAAAGAACTACGCCCACTCGGTGCAGCGCGGGCGTTTTACCCAGGCATTCGTGGACGAACGTCTGCAAATGATCAAGCCGGTGCTCAACTACGATGCGTTCTCCGAGGTGGACATGGTAGTGGAGGCGGTTTTCGAAGGCATGGCGCTGAAGAAAACTGTGTTCGCGGACTTGGATCGCATCTGCCGGCGAGGCGCGATTCTGGCAAGCAACACCTCGACTCTCAATATCGATGAAATCGCCGGGGCCACGTCGCGGCCGGAGGCAGTGATCGGGACGCACTTCTTCAGCCCAGCCAACGTGATGCGTTTGCTCGAGATTGTGCGCGGAAAGAAGTCGAGCAAAGAAGTGATTGCGACCTGCATGCAACTGTCCAAGAAGCTAGGCAAGATCGGAGTGCTGGTAGGAAACTGCCGTGGCTTCGTCGGCAACCGCATGTTCGGTCCGTATCGCCGGGAAGCGCAGTTTCTGGTCGAAGAAGGAGCCGAGGTAGAAGCCGTCGATAAGGCGCTGGTCGAATTCGGCAATGCCATGGGTCCGCTGGCGGTCGGCGATCTGGCGGGACTCGACGTAGGCTGGCGCATTCGCAAGGAGTATCGCCACCTCGAAAAGCCCGGAATCCGCCAGCCCTTCGCCGAGGATCGTCTTTGCGAAATGGGGCGGTACGGCCAGAAAACGGTGAGGGGGTGGTACCGCTACGACGAGAACAGGCGCCCGAGCGCGGATCCCGAAGTGACCGCGTTGATGCGGAAGTGGAGCGCGGACGCAGGAATCCTGCAGCGGCAGATCTCTGCGTCGGAGATCGTCGATCGTTGTGTTTATGCGCTGGTCAACGAAGGAGCGCGAATTCTAGAAGAGGGATACGCGCTGCGGGCGGTCGACATCGACATCATTTATATCAACGGTTACGGATTTCCCGCCTACCGCGGCGGTCCAATGTGGCATGCCGACACGGTGGGATTGCAAACGGTCTACGAGCGCATTTGTGAATTTCACCGGCAGCACGGAGAAATCTGGGAGCCGGCTGCTCTGCTGCAACGTTTGGCGGAAGCGGGGAAGACGTTTGCCGATTTCGACAAAGAGCAGGTTGCGGCCGCGCAGCGCTGAACCTGCAGAGGACAACGTGAGCCGAATCATCCTGGTGCGCCATGGGCAAGCGTCTTTTCTGGAGCAAAATTATGACAAGCTCAGCGCGAATGGCGAGGCGCAAGCCAAATTGCTGGGCGAGTATTGGTCGCGGCGTGGCGCGGCTTTTAGCGCTGTTTATTCGGGTCCGCGCGTCCGGCAAGTGGAGACAGCAAAGATTGTGTCCGAAGCGTATCGCAGCTCCGGTGTTGATTTTCCCGAGACTGTGGTCATGAGCGAATTCGACGAATACCAAGCCGAGGCGGTGCTGCGGGAATGCCTTCCGCAACTGCTGAGTGCGAATGCCGAGATCAACGAATTGCACCGTACCTATAAAGAGTCCGGCGAATTCGGCGAATCCGCTCAATCCAGCGCGCGGCGCAAGACATTTCAGAAGCTATTTGAAGCGGTGATTGCCAAGTGGGTTGTAGGAGAAGTTACAGCCGACGGCGTCGAACCCTGGCACGAGTTCTGTTTGCGGGTTGAGCGTGGGTTGGCTCAAGTGGTGCGCGACACTCCTCCCGCAGCAAGCGCGCTCGTCTTCACTTCGGCGGGAACGATTGGCGCGGCGATGCGCCGGGCACTACACTTGTCCGCCGATGACGCGCTGCGGCTAACTTGGATGTCGCGCAATGCTGCGTTCAGCGAATTTCTTGCTTCGGGCGAGCGCTTCACGCTGAGCACGTTCAATGCGTATCCGCATCTCGACGGGGACGGGTTGCTGACGTACCGGTAGTCGATCTCCACCAACAGGAATGGCGAGCATGGTGGCACTTTGCGATCAAGCCGGAATGGTAAGAACAGGCGAAGAACTCGATCTCGCCCGGCTGCGGCCGTTTCTGCTGCAACACTTCGGTCACAGCGGACCGGTTTCCGTCGAACAATTTCCCAGCGGCCACTCCAATCTTACGTATCTGCTGTGCCTGCGTGACGAGCGAGCTGGGAGCAGGGAAGTCGTGCTGCGGCGCCCGCCCTTCGGCAGCAAGGTCCGTTCCGCACACGATATGGCGCGCGAGTATCGTGTGCTGTCGAAACTGCACACCGCCTATACCGTCGCGCCGAAAGCGCTGCTCTATTGCGATGACCTTTCCATTCTCAACGCGCCTTTCTATCTGATGGAACCGATTCGAGGAATGATCTTGCGTCGCAATCCTCCTCCGGATGTGCCGTTTCCGCCGGAGACGGCGCGGCGATTGAGCGAAGCCTTCGTCGATAACCTCGCGCGCCTGCACAAACTGGACTACGCCGCAATCGGCTTGGCTGATTTAGGCAAGCCGCAGGGCTATCTCGAACGCCAGGTCAAGGGCTGGATTGAGCGCTACGGCAATTCAACAACGCACCACTTGCCGGAAGTCGAACCCATCTCCGCGTGGCTCACCGAACACATGCCGCTCAGCCATGAGACGACGCTGATTCACAACGACTACAAGTATGACAATGTCGTGCTCGACCCCAGCGACCCGACGAAGATCGTCGGCGTTCTCGATTGGGAGATGTGCACGCTGGGAGACCCGCTGACGGACCTGGGGACGGCGCTCGCGTACTGGAGCGATCCACAAGATCCGGAAGAATTCCAGGAAATTCGCAGCGCTCCCACCACGTTGCCGGGCACACTGACGCGAGCTCAGCTCGTTGAGCGCTATGCAATCGCAACCGGCCGCGATCCCGGCGACATGGTCTTCTATCTGGCGTTTGCCCGCTTCAAAGTTGCCGTCATCATTCAGCAGATCTACTACCGCTACGCCCAGGGTTTAACGCAAGACGCGCGCTTCGCGGCCCTGCCGACAAGAATCCATGCTTTGCTGCGTGCCTCATGGCATTGCGCGGAGAGCGGGACGATATGAGTGGGCATGGACTGCAAAGCTCACTGCGAGTAATAGCGAATCAGCCACTCGGCGACGCAGCAAGGCTTGCTGGGAGGTTGACTCTCGACATGAATGAGGAATGCGGCGTCTACAAACTCGGGCGACTCCTTCACGGAGACCAGAGTGACCCGAGCGCGAACCGGCGAACCTGCGCGAACAGCCGATGGAAAGCGAACTTTATTCAGGCCGTAGTTGAGGGTCATCGCGACGCCCGAGCGGATATGAATCGCCTGCTTCAGGAAGTAACTCAACAGCGAAAGCGTCAGAAACCCGTGGGCAACGGTGCCGCCGAAGGGCGATTCGCGCTGGGCGCGTTCTGCGTCGAGGTGAATCCATTGGCGGTCCTCGGTGGCGTCGGCAAATTTCTGGATGCGATCCTGCGTCACCACGAGCCAGTCGGTCGTGGGGAATTCGCGGCCTTCGAACTGTTTCAAACAATTCAGATTCTCAATTTCAAAAGCCGACATAGGAGTATTTTATGACGACATTAACAGACATCCCGCGCAAGACGACAAAAGGAACTTCATTTCTGATGGAAGATTCGGCACCCCAGGACATTTTCACGCCCGAGGATCTGAGCGATGAACATCTCGCCGTCGGCCGTATGGTCGATGAATTCTGGGCCAGCGAAGTGGAACCGAATCTGCCGGCGATCCGTGAAAAGAAACCGGGCGTCGCGATGGCGGTGCTGCGGAAATCGGTGGAACTCGGTCTGACCGCGATGACCATCCCCGAGGAGTATGGCGGCGTGGCCATGGATTTGCCCTCGCTGATGGTAACCGCCGAACGCATGGGACGCGACGGTTCTTACGGAGGATGGCACTCCGCGCATACCGGCATCGGCACGCTGCCCATCGTCTATTTTGGCAACGAGCAGCAGAAGCGGAAATATCTACCGAAGCTGGCAAAACTCGAAATGCTGGCCGCCTATGCCCTAACAGAGCCTCTGTCGGGGTCGGACGCGTTGGCAGCACGAACCCGGGCCGATCTCTCGGCGGATGGAAAACACTACATCTTGAATGGCCAGAAGATGTGGATCACGAACGGCGGCGCGGCCGACCTGTTCACGGTATTCGCCAAGGTTGGTGGAGAAAAGTTCACTGCGTTTCTGGTGGAGCGGAATTTTCCCGGCGTAAGCAGCGGCGCCGAAGAACACAAGATGGGCATCACCGGCAGTTCCACGACGGCCGTGTATCTCGACAACGTTCCAGTGCCGGTGGAAAACGTTTTGGGAGAAATTGGCCGCGGTCACGTCATCGCTTTCAACATCCTGAATATCGGACGGTTGAAGCTGGGTCCGGCCGCGGTTGGAGCCGCCAAGAATGTGCTCGCAATTAGCTTGAAGTATGCCAAGCAGCGCAAGGCATTCGGCACCACCATTTCCGAGTTCGGCGCGATTCAGCACAAGCTGGCGGAAATGGCGATCCGCATTTTTGTGGCCGAGTCGATGGCTTGTCGCGTGGTCGGACTGATTGAAAATCAAATGCACAGCGCGTCGGCGGAATCTGCCGACGGTTCTCAAGAGTTGAAGGCCATCGAGGAATTTGCCGCGGAGTGCTCCATCATCAAGGTCTACTCCTCCGAGATGCTGGACTACGTCGTCGATGAAGGAGTCCAGATTCACGGCGGCTATGGCTACCATAAAGACTATGCGGTGGAGCGTGCCTATCGCGATTCGCGCATCAACCGTCTGTTTGAGGGGACGAGCGAAATCAACCGACTGGTGATTACCGGCATGCCGCTGAAGCGCGCCGCCCGCGGACAGTTGCCTCTGCTCGAGGCCGCTCGCGCCGTCCTGCAGCAAACCGAGCCCGATCTAAGTGCGGCTGACGCAGAGCTGGGCCTGCTCCGCAGCGCGAAGAACATATTCCTGCTGACGCTGGGAGTTGCGCACCAGAAGTACGGCGCGCGGCTCGAACAACAACAGGAGGTCATCATGAATCTTTCCGACATCATCATGGAAGTTTTTGCCATGGAGTCAGCCCTGCTCCGCAGTCGCAAACTGGTCGCGGCCGGCGGCGGCGCCAATGCCGCGGATGCGTGTGCCGTGTATTTGCGTGATGCCATCGCCAAGGTGGAGTTCTCGTCGAGGACAGCGCTGAGCGCCTGCGCGCAGGACGACGAACTGCGGCGGTATGTTTCCCGCGTGCGCGAGTACGCCAATCACGATCCCGTCAATTCGGTCGCATTGCGGCGCCAAATTGCGGTGCGGCTGCTGGCAAGCGAGCGGTACACAGTCTGAAAAGTCGAGAAAAACTCAGAGTGGAGACGGGGCTTGCCCCGTCTGGGATCACCCGAGAACTCCGGTTCGAGCAGGATTCTAGCGAAGGAGGCAAGATGGCACTCACCAATCACAAGTTTCTACTGGCAGCGCGTCCGGTAGGAATGCCGAAGCACAGTGACTGGACCTACACGGAAGTACCTGTGGCGGAGCCGAAGGAAGGCGAACTGCTGGTCAAGGTGCTGTACATCTCGCTGGATCCGGCGATGCGCATGTGGATCAACGACGTGCGTTCGTATATGCCGCCGGTAGGCATCGGAGAAGTG
>Ga0181523_10001351_pt1 | contig 26223 bp, 22 predicted proteins | sample PEATcosm2014_Bin_43_FD_119752 | JGI IMG/M metagenome (GOLD analysis project Ga0181523, IMG submission 119752) | Peatland microbial communities from MTU Mesocosm Facility, Houghton, MI, USA - PEATcosm2014_Bin05_30_metaG | ecosystem: Environmental > Terrestrial > Soil > Wetlands > Peat | place... | reverse complement strand
TGCAGCGCGTTCGAGGGTCTAGGCTGGGCCGCCGAGCTTGAGAGCGTCCTCTACGTATCGGCAGGGGCTTTCGATGCCTCTCGTATGACGCCCGAAAGTCTAGATGGTGCCGAGCAACTTGGCAGCAGGCTCAAGCCTATGTGGCACGTGGCGATTGCCGGGCAAGACTTCCCGTGGTTTGGTTGCGCTCTCACCACATTCACCTTAACAAACAAGGCGTCATTGCAGGCGAAGCTAAGTGAATGTGAGGAATCTCTAACCGTACTTCGCACAGCTGCAAGTCTAGCTTCGGACCAGTTGGGTCTGGACACACCAACTCACTTTGATGGCGTGGACTGGTTGGTAGAAACATCCCAGCTACTCAAGCATTGTCCGGGGATCGAAAAAAACTGGATTCTTGGCACCGAATTAGATGAGATTCGATCAGAAACCGAACGTTATCGCGGCCTTTCTCGAACTCATGAAGAGAACCGAACGACCCTCGACTCTCTTTACACTTCTGAGTTCTTGTCGCTTTCACACGACCTCAGAGACCGTCTAAAACTATCCTTGGACGAACTGTGCTCTCGTGCGCGGCGGCCCTTGGAGGATGACGCGACTTTCGTTGCAAATCGACACTTGCTTCTAGAGGCGGTTCATGATTTTGCCGTTCGGCTAGACAACTGGGGCAAAGACGGAGAAGCAATACAACAATCACTGGGCTTGCATGGCGGTCTGAACGCGAAACGGCTGCGACAATTGGTACGAATCGGACAGATTTGTGAAACCGAAGATCGACCTGATGAATCATGGTTGGAAATAACGAAGCTGCGGGATGTTTCTCAGTCGCTGCCATCGATACGCGAGAGATTCGAGAAGCGAAACAGAGAACGGAGATCGCTGCTCGCGGAATATGAAGTAGGCATACTAGAGCTTGTTAGCGAGGAGTTAATCGAGAAGTTCTCTGGGCCGTACTCCTCTTTCTTTTGTATTTTTCGACCAGGCTATTACAAGTCGCGAGGACAGATCAAACGACTTCGAAAAAATGGGCAGCTTCCCCCGTCCCTTCTTTCCGATCTGCGCAGGGTACAGGGCCTCAAAGGTCTCGAAGCCCAACTGTTAGCTGAGTTCCCACGTTTTAAGGAATTGTGCGGAGTATGTTTTCGAGGATTCGACACAGATTTCGGCCGCCTTGGACGCGCCATTTCCAATGCTCAAGAGCTATTGGAGTTGGCTGGGATTCAGCCATTACCCAATCAATTCATCCGCCAAGCCTCTGCGCAGGGGCTTGCCACGCTCGACCTCCGAGGTCTTACTGCGCGTCTCAAGCAGAGCATGGAGGAATGGGAAAAGAAGCTCCCGTTAGTGAAGCAATATTTGCCTGCGGACCTTTGGGACGGTTCGGGTGTACCAATTGACGAGAGACCTCTGAACGAACTGAAGTCGTGGGCCGCTGAATTGGCGAATGCCATCGGGCAAGTATGCCAGTTGCTTGGCGAAGTCTTGTCCTGTGCTTGGTCATCTGAGGGCCTTACCTGTCGCCGGATGACATCTGACCTTGACCGCCTGGGTGAGCTTCGCAGAATCGAGGGAGAGATCTCCACTGAGTCCGGACATTTGAAAGAAAGATTCGGAAAGCGCTTCACCGGAATTCAGACATCTTGGGACAAGGTCCTTGAGGCAGTTCAATGGACCTCGCGTTTCAAGAGTCATATGGGGAACAGGCAAATCCCGGACGTTTTGCTGAGTCTCGTCGTAGTTGGAAAGGAGAAGGCTCCTGAAAATGAATTCCTCACTCAGGGATTGAATCGCAGCAGAAGCGCCTTTCAACAGTTGTCACGGGATTTCGATGAAGCCTCCCCTGTTATTGACGGAACAGCACTAATGAGGGCAGCTTTTAGTGCGATTGCAACTCGCCTACGAGAGATGCAGGAACAGATTGAAGCTCTGAGGGACTGGATCGATTTCAAGGCTGTTCAAGAGGACTTCCGAGAGCAGGGCCTCGGCGAGCTTTTCGCAAACTCAATATCAAAGGCATCGTCTTTGCGTGACGCCGATGTTCCGAAAGTTGTTCGGCGATCAGTGCTTCAAGCATGGTTGAACTGGGTGTTTGCAGAGGATTCTTGCCTTGGTTCGTTTCGCGGGGAAAATCATGAGAGGTTGATCTCAGAATTTCGTGAGCTTGACAAGAAACATTGGGAGCAAGGCGTTCACAGTATCATTCGGGAAGTAAATCGACACAGACCTGCTTCAAGCGTCGTCATTCCGGGAGGTGAAGTTCAGGTTCTGTTCAAGGAAGCCAACAAGCAAAGGCGACACTTGCCTCTGCGGAAGCTCTTTGGCGTCATTCCAAACCTCCTCACGCAGCTAAAGCCTTGCTTGCTCATGAGTCCTCTCTCAGTCAGCCAGTTCTTGGATCCAGAGAAGACAAAATTCGACCTCGTTATCTTTGATGAAGCTTCACAGTTGAGGTCAGAAGACGCGATTTGCTCAATTTATAGAGGTAAACAGCTAGTTGTGTGCGGCGACAACAAGCAACTACCTCCCACGACATTTTTCGAGCAGGGAATGTCCGATGATCTGTCTGGTGAGGCCGAAGGTCCGAACGCGATTGAGGCATTTGACGTCTTCGGCAGTGTACTCGACGCATGTGCCGCCGTGATGCCCCAACGCCAATTGAAATGGCACTACCGAAGTGAACACGAATCTCTCATTGCCTTTTCGAACTGTACCTTTTACGACTACAGCCTGGTCACCTTTCCCTCTTGGCTAGAAGAAGATGATGGACTTGGTGTCAAATTCGAACACGTTGAGGATGGTATCTACGATCGAGGTGGGCGACGAGATAACGTTCGTGAAGCTGAGCGGGTAGTCGATCTTGTTGAAGATCATCTTCGTCGAGTCCCGGAGCAATCCTTGGGGGTCGTGACATTTAATATTGCGCAGGCCGACACCATTGAGAATCACCTAGAACAGTTCCGCAAAGAAAACCCAGAATTGGAAAGATATTTCGCGCTGGATCGCCCTGAGAAGTTCTTTGTGAAGAATCTCGAGAGTGTGCAGGGTGACGAGCGTGACGTGTTGATTTTCAGTGTTGGGTACGGCAAAGACAAATTTGGCCGATTGACGATGAATTTTGGACCTCTAAATAGCACGGGGGGAGAACGACGATTAAACGTGGCTGTAACTCGTGCACGCAAGAAAGTAATCGTAGCTAGCTCCATTCGTTCGTCCGATTTTGACCTTGGGGAAATCAATAGAGAAGGTGTTCGAGTCCTCCACAAATACTTAGATTTCGCCGAAAGAGGCCAGGAGGCGCTCGCTTTACAGGTCGGTGAGGGTGAGTTTGAATCGCCATTTGAACAGTCAGTTGCGGCATCAATTCGTAGCCTTGGGTTTGGGGTCGTGCCACAAGTAGGGTGCAGTAAATTTCGAGTCGACCTAGGAGTGATCGATTCTAAGCAACCCGGCAGGTTTATTCTCGGAGTGGAATGCGACGGCGCTTCATACCATTCCTCTGCCACGGCACGGGACCGTGACAGAATCCGGCACCAAATCCTCGAACGACTGGGCTGGAAGATTCATAGGATTTGGTCGCCCGACTGGGTCACTCGCCACGAGACCGAAATGGACCGCTTGAAAACCGCAGTTGAGATGGCAGTGAAGACCAGTAAAGAAAAACCCTCTCAGACAAATGTAAAGACATCAAATGGACCGATTTCAAACGAACCCCCAATAGTTTTGGAGAAAGAAATTCCCCAAATAGAGGAACGGTTCGTACTCCCCGATTGGGTGGAGACTTATGAGGTATGTAGACCACTGGCACCGCCAACGCGTGGTTTGCAGTTTCACGATCCTAGTGCCCTGCCCATCCTAAAGAGAATGCTGTTCCAAATTGTAGAAGGCGAGGGGCCAGTTCACAAAGATGTGGTCGCCTCGCGGCTCGCCGAGGCATGGGATCTTGACCGAGTGGGCGAACGAATGTTCCATGCTGTCACGTCTGCCTGGCGATCACTCAGTCGGGAAAATCAATTGAGAATCCAGGGAGAGTTTCTTTGGCCGTCCCGTGAACCGTTTCACTTAACGGTGAGGCAGCCCAGCCAGAAAGATAGTCAGTCCCGGCGCTCAATACATGAAATTCCCCCTGAGGAAATCGTCTTGGCTATGAAGACTCTAGTTCGGGATAGCCTGAGTATCGAACCAGACAAACTTCTCGTCTACGTAGCAAGAATATTTGGATTCGAAAGAGCGGGGAACCACATTCAGAAAGCACTTGAACGTGCATTTGACGAATTGGTGGAAGCGCAACAACTCATGGTTCACGAAGGCCGTGTGTCCCTCAGGGATGAAGCTCGTAAGCCATAAACCGGACAAGCGCCTGTGCCTAGCCACGGACTTGGCACAGGGCCGCGAGTGTGCTGCTTGGAAAGATAACCTTTCCGCTTCTCATCCCGTAGAACAAACCCATGCGGATCGGAATCTACGCGCGTGTCAGCACGAAGGACCAAAGCTGCGAATTACAACTCCGCGACCTACGCACATACTGCGCGGCGCGAGGACTTGACCTTGTCCGCGAATACGTTGACGTAGGCCAATCCGGCGCTAAAGACTCGCGCCCAGAACTTAATAAATTGATGGGCGACGCTCGCAAGCGGCAGTTTGACGCAATCGTAGTGTGGCGCTTTGACCGATTCGCGCGCTCCACCAAGCATTTGCTCCTGGCGCTGGAGGAATTTCGGTCGCTCGGCATCCAATTCATTAGCTACCAGGAAAACATAGACACCAGCAGTCCTCTCGGCCAGGCTCTCTTCACAATCGTGTCCGCAGTAGCTCAGCTTGAGCGAGATTTAATACGGGAGCGAGTTAGTGCCGGGATTCGGAATGCGCGAGAGAATGGCAAGATGCTCGGTCGCCCAATGCGGGCCGTGGATAGGGACCGGATTCTGCAAATGAGAGGGGAAGGCCAGAGCCTGGAACAGATCGCCGCAAAGCTGGGGGTCGGCTATGGGACGGTACGCGCAAGGCTCCGGGCGGAGTAGCGGAAAACCTCACCCGAAAATTACCAGAGAACACCTCTATATAAGGTACTTAGCAGCCCAAGTTTTGACGGGCGGAAAATATTAGTTTTCCGCTCGGCTACAGAGCACTGTTATTCTTGGCCGCTTCCTTTTGCGCTGGGCATAGGGGAACCCCAATTGCAGAGAGGTTCGGGAAAATCGTCAGTCGCCGCTGCAACTAACCTGCTTTAGGGCAAGGATCTTCCAGGATACTGCTCGTCTGGCGAGAAAGCGCTTAACGCCAAGAAGTTCCCGTATGATTGCATCAGTCTTTGATGTTGAAATTCAAAAACCTCATAGCAGCAGTTTTGACCTAACTCCTTGTGCTGGATAATCCCCTCTTTGTATTGGCCGAGAAGGCTTACATCCGACGTCATCTTTTGTTGGAGTTGTTGGATGTCCGCAAAGATCATATCGGCTCCTCTAGATGGGCCGCCTGTCCTATAGTTCCTAACCTCTTCAATCAAAGGCTCCAGCTGGCGCATTTCTTGATAAATCCGCCGCGCAGTATTTTGATACGGATCTTTCCATTCTGTTCCTGTATCTTTTGCCTCTAACAAGCCCGCAGCGACCCCGAAGGCGACCTTGCCCGTCAGGCTCTCCGCAATTTGAACTGCACCTTGGCCGAAAAGCTGTATAGCCTTCTTTCGCGCAGCTTCCTTGGCAGGTTCCAATAAATAATCAGTTGTGGCGTCTACAGCTTTATCCTTGATTTTATCCTTAACCTTGCCTTCCACAATTTCTGACGTTACCAGTGGTCGGCAGCGACCTTCCCTGCAAGAAAATCCAGGTGCATTGCCGCAATCGGCCTCGTTCTCACAAAGAATTGTGGCAAATGGCGTCTGAGGGCGAGAGGCCTGGTTGTTAGAAACCGCTTGAGCACCGCGTGAACCTTGCGATGACGATAATTCCACCGCTTGTTGCGCCTGTAATTCGCGGAGGTAACAGCTGCAACCATTTTTCAAAAGCTGAGCCTGACGTTGCTCTCGTATTGCACGCTTGTCTTTTTCCAACTGCGCGGCAGCAGCATTTGGGTCTCGTTTCCAGTGATCAACTTTACAAATCGGAGGGGGACCGCCAGCCTGGCAGGTGCCTGGCACTTTTTCAACCCATCCCTGTGCGTAGGAGCATGCCCGATTTGAGAGCGTTTCCCAGCTAGCGGCATCTTCCCTCACGAACTGCTCCAACTCCTTAGCTGCCTCCTCCATACAAACTCTTGGCAAATGCAATTGACTTATGTCGGGGTAACGATCATTAAATACTTCCGGACCCGTAAGACTGATACTCGGAAAGCCAGCCGTACAGGTCTTGTTCATGCTCAACACTCCCGCTTTGGCATAGGCGTCGTGCAGTTCTTGAATGTAATGGTCCTGACCCTTGACAGAGCTAACCTGTAATAGGCACCCAAGTGCTAGTGCAAACGTTGCGTGAATTGTTTTGCGACTTGAAATCATCCCATCCTTCTGTGTCGCCTAGAATCAATTGTTGTGCTTGAGAGTTCCAGCGCCTCTAAGGTTGACGAACGCACAAAGCCCGGTTTAAAAGCGTGTCATGCCATGGATGCGAGGTGATACCAGAGCCGCCGCCGCCTGGCAACATTAATTGGACAAAATAGCCCTTATTTTGCCCAGGAGTGGAACTCCAGAGGACAATCTCTGACGGTTGTATCATTCCCTTCATGTGTGTAGGCAGTGTGGGATCATAAACAGTTTGCAGTTCTTCTATAGTTGGTAGTCGCCAGCCATTGAATCCTAGAAGACGCAGATTTATGCAGTAATCGCGTGCTTGCTTTTGATTGATGTTTGAGCCATTGTCGTGGCGTGCCCACATTAGCTTAGTGGCAGGATCAACCCACGCGGGCTTCTTGGCATCTTCCTCCTCCCATCTTTGTTGTTCTTCCGACTTCATTCGCTGTTCTTGCTCTTTAATTCGTTGTCCCTGTGCCTCCTGCATCTCTTGCTTCAATTTCTCCTCTGCTTCCGCTTCCTTGTCACGCTTGTAGTTCAACTCACCTAATTTCTTCGCAATTTCGGCCTGTCCCGGCACTATTTTGTCGTACTTCCGATAATATTTCAGTGCTTCGGCTGTGTCCCCAACGCATTCCTCAGCCTTTGCTATTTGCAGAACCCACAAAGGATCATTTCTCCCTGGCTCCGAATACCCCTCCAAGGCCCTCAACGCAACAGCGCAATCGTGATTTGCCATCGCCACCCGTGCTTCCGCGAATTTCTCCGCGTCGCTCTGAGACGGCTGCTGAGGCGTAGCAGAACTCTGCACAGTTTGAGTTTGCGTCATAGGTCGCTCATACGCATTGGCGGTACCGAACGTTAATCGATAGGGATTAGAGAATGCTGTGGAAGGGAGCCACTGACTTGTGTGGCGTTCAGTATCAACCAGCCAGACAACAAAGGATGCGCTTCCGGCGACAGTGCTCAGCTCAGTCTTGGGGATAATCCATATCGATGTCAAAAATCCATCGGGTGAATGACTGACTCTGAGTGTGCTCTTAGAAACCAGGGATCCGCAACCATCCATACCATACATGTTGACAAGGTAACCGTTGCACGGAAAATTGAAGTTTGAAATAGAATAGTAAGTGTCCACTTCCTTATCTACTGTTCCATTTTGATTTACGTCGATCAAAAGGTTAGGAACAACCTTGTCAGGGGTTCTGATACCAATCACAGCATCCGCTCCGAGGTCCTTATAAAGGATCGTTAGCTCACTTGTTGTAAGCAAATTTGTAGACTGTGGGTTCGCCTTAACTCCTGGTGCAAGGAACGCATACGTACAGCAAATAAAGAGAGCACAAAAGCAAGCTGGAGTCGACCCACGGAAACGGAATTGATTTGGCAATTGGTGTGAGCCTACCATGTTGCTCAAAAAGTTTGCATTTCTAAAAGGGGCGAAAACAATTGTGAGCCTAGTCAAAGTTCCATCCGCTCGAGAAATCCCACACATATAACTCGAGAGCTTATATCAATGGACAGATTCTCTGTCAACTGTAGCGAATCGATAGGACAGCGTCAGCAGGTCTCAATTTCGGATTCCCGAAGGAAAAGCCCTCAGCCATTTTGCGACCGAGGGCCTATTTTCTCCCGTTCACCCTAGGACTTCGCTTTGAGCACCTCTTGAAAGTGCTTGGCATCGACACCTGCCTCGGCACGCTGCGCCCAGGTCATCCTTGGTCCCTGCGGTCCGTACACCTTGATGAAGTCGGCTTTGCTCGGGCGTCCCGCTAGAGCGTAAAGCCTCGTACCTTCCGCGATGCTCGCACGCGCAGAACTGCTGCGAGTAACGGGGGCAGTGGTTGGCGTAGATTTTGGAGCCGCATTCGTTTGCTTCACTGGTCTTGCCGGGACCTTACTCTGCTTCGACCTCTTCGTTGTCCTCTTAGACCGCTTTGATTTCTTTGTCATTTCGTTCCCTCCATGGAACTCGTGAACCATACGCGTGTTTAGAGAGAAGTAAAGCGAGAATAACGGCGGTTGTAGTAGGTCCGGTGGGGTTGAAAGCGTAGGGAAATGCTAGACTCCTGCTTCAGTAAAGAAAGATGCCATCGCCGAAGGAGGACTCCATATGAAATCACAAGCGCTAATCACTCGAGGATTACTTTTGCTGGTCGTGATCACAAGCGCGGCACTTGGGCAGACAAATAGCAAGTCGGTGGACGCGATTCGGGCCGCTGATGCAGCGTGGCTGAAAACTTATATCGAGAAAGACGTCGACAAATCGGTGGCGTTTTGCGACGAACAAGGCTCCCTGCTGTGGCCCAATAGCCCGGCTGCAACGGGAAAGAATGCCATTGCAAAATTGACGGCGAGCGCATTCGCGATTCAAGACTTCAAGCTGGTATGGCATCCAGACAAAGTTGGCGTCGCCCATTCGGGCGACCTTGGCTATACGAGCGGCACATACGACTGGAGTTATAAGGACGCGTCAGGGAAAACTATCTCTGACAAAGGGAAATATCTAACCGTGTGGAAAAAACAGGTGGACGGTTCATGGAAGGTGTTGTTCGACATGTTCAATACCGACCTGCCCACGACTTAGGCAGTGCTGTTCCGCCGGAGCCAGAATTTCTTCACCTGTAATTTCACCTGTAACGATTCCGGCTTAGGCGTACTTACAGGTACTTAGGCAGCCCTCAACACCTTCGAAGTTGTTGGAAGTACATAATCACGCGGCTTTGACACGGTAGAGGTCTGGGGTTCGAGTCCCCACGGGCCTACCATCGTTTTCAATCACTTAGAGAGTTTTCTTCGGAATCTTCAATAAACTCCACCTGTAATTCTTCACCTGTAAAGTGGTCCATTTGGTTGGAACATTTGCTGAGATTGACCTCCATGATTGTTACTGATGTTGTCCAAACGGATGTTGAACATAGTTCTTTCGACCCTGTAAAGTGGTCATTCTTCCCTGGACCAATTCACCGCGAAATTTCGCTTTAGTAGATGAGAAGGCCAAGAGAACTGGTTGGTGAATCTCTTATGGCACTTGTAATCGAGAAATTTATTGGCGGTGGAGCATGGTAAAGCCTGAACACTACTCTTTTGAGTCCAATCAACATCGCCGGGCAAAGTTGCCACTGAGCTTACCCCGTTCGGAGAGGCGATTTGGATCTTGATAATTTCTCGACCTGTAAATTCCGCATCTCTTCGGAGAGCGTAAACGTATTGTCCGTCCGGTGACCAACCCAATGGATGAATTCGCCCAAGTTGCAAAAGCATTTCGGAATACGGCTCCAGCGAGATAGTCCAAAGACCCCCGTTTTCGATTCGCTTCCAAAAAACAGCTATTTTCTTGCCGTCCGGTGAGTACACTGGTTCGTCGGGGACCGTGCCTACTGATTGGTCGTGCTGAATTATGGGTTTTTCCTCATGTGTCTGCTCGTTGATACGCAGATAATTCCGGAAGTCCGATTGTTGATAGACAATGTCGCTGCTAGGCCACCAAGCAAGTACGCGGTTGGTTCTCGATGCGTTGGTGTTTTCCAGCACTTGGGCGGGACCACCACTGGCGTTGATTATAGAAACTTTCGGAGTTCCGTTCTGATCGCTGATAAAAGCGATGCGCTGGCCATCCGGAGACCATGCTGGGTGGGTAGGCCTTGCGTGATCGAGAAAGGTGAGTTGGACAGACTCGCTGCCGCCTACAGGTCTCTTGAAGATATTCGCTTCGACAGGGTTGGGTCCGAGCGCAAACGCGATCCAGCGTCCATCCGGAGAAAAACTTGGTGCGCCGTAAATCGAAGTGCCGGATGTCAGGCGGCTGACGTTCGGTTTTCCTATCTTGTCACCGGGTGCAAGAATGGCCGCCCGTTGCAGAAGGGAGGCCTTGCCGACCTCCCTAGGCTCCAGCGGGGTTACGATGGCGGTGTGCCTCAACTACTATATTCCGGCCTTAGCGACCGCAGCCTTGGCCTTTGCCTTCAGTATGTCGACTTTGGCCTGTGCCTGACGCTCGGCAGCTTGCCGCTGTTCTTTGGCTTTCTGTAATTGGGCTTGCAACTTAGAGTCAAGCTGGTTGATCTTCTCGTGGAGCTTTGCTTGGCGGTCAGCGCGAGCCTGAGCATGCTCTGCTTTCATTTGCGCCATGTCAGCCTTCATGGCCGCGATGTGCTCATCGTGAATCGTTTGCTTCACGTCTGACAGCGCGCGCCGGAATACAATTCCGCCGATCGCTTCCATGCGATTGTCCACTGGGGTCGTCCAATCCTCATCAATTTCGGCGACCACCGCGACTCTGTTTGGTAACAACACTTTTGTCACATCGTCGATGAAGTCGTAGCCGATCCCGGCATTGTTGATGTCCACGGCCGCACCGACCGTAAGCCCTGCGGCCGCACCAATGGCCACACCTACCGGACCACCTAGCAGGCCAATCAAGCTCCCGACGGCAGTGCCGCCAAGGGTGCCGAGCGGCCCGTAATCATCGCCCTGCTTCACCGCAGTGGTGCCATCTGAGTTTTTCGCAACGACGGCGTATCCGTAGACGCTGATGCTGCCTTCGCCATCTAGTTGCAGAAGCGCCTTCTTTCCTTCATATGCTTTGCTTTCATTTTCAAAAACAACCACTAACATACGATCCATAAGTCATCTCCTATCTTGAAGTTTCACTGGGACCGACATTTGCGACTGATGAGCTAGTCATTGAAGATTTTTCGTTTCTCGTGAGAGTGAAAAACAAAACCTTCATCAGTGCAAAGCTCGTTCTTGCTTTGGCGGCTTTTTTGGCCACCTCCTCTGTTGTCTCCGCTGCCATACCGAAAGCACATCTGTCTGTGACCGCCACCACTTGCCAGGGGCGGCTCAGGTCACACCGTCGCAAGGGCTCTTGATTCCAATCGCTCAAGCCTCAACAAATGCACACGGCGGATCCCGTTGCCTGAGAGTGATTTCCTGAAATAAACCGAGGCCTAGGCCAGCTTATTCGTGACAGAGCGCGCGGCCAGAGAGACCATCAGACGAGCAGTGCCACTAAACAGCATGCTGATCCCCACAAGTGTGCCGATTAACCAGGGAGCACTCGTTGGCCACGTCCTCCAAACCATGACAGCGAGGATCAAAGTGATGATCCCGTCGAAAATTAACCAACCTGTCCCTGGGAGCGGGCGAAGTGTGAATCCCAAGACGAACTCCAAGATCGCCTCCAAGAACAGATAAATCGCCAGCACGATCGTCAACGACATTAATCCCGCCACCGGATGCATGAGCAGATACACCCCGATAAAGATGTAGAGAATTCCAACCAGCAATTCCCAGAGAAAGCCCCCGCCGCTTCGCGCGTTCCAGGAAAACACCAGATGGACGCATCCGCTGAAAACAAGCAGCCAAGCGACCACTATGTTGACGGCGATTCCGGCAGCGAGCGGTGAAGCTATCGCTAGAATCCCGGCCACAATCATAAGCACGCTGAGCCCAATGGACCACCCCACTGTCTTCTTCACAAATGTTGCCCCTGAAGTTTCGCTCATAAACTTCCCTCCTTATCCTCCGTTTGGCACAAAGATTTGTGCCGGCGTTCCTAGACGCGCTCACGATTCGCCTTGTCAAACGCCTCCTCGAGGTCTTTCCAGGTCTTATTGAAGCCGTCTCGGATGTCCTTCCACGCTCGTTCGTCCTCGCGATTTCTCATGCGCACGTAAGCTTTTAGTTCGGCATAAGCATGTTGTGCCGTCTTCATGCTTGCTTGTACTTTGTCTCGCATGTCGGCCTGCGCCAAAACGGATTGGACGCGCAGATCATCGAACCACTGTTTCATTTCCAGCAGGCGCTCCTCGAAACTGTCCTGCAACTTGGCGCGCTCTTTACGGAGATTCAATTCCACGGCCAGAAGGTGGTTCTCGATGGCGGCCTTTGTCTCGCCGCTTGCCTTGGTGGCCTTTGCCTTCAACTCCGAAGCTTCGTTTTTCAGGGTGTCGATCTGCTCTTCGACGAGATTCTCCAGTTCGTCACTATAGTGGTTGAGCTGACGGTGAAGATTGTCGATGCCGGTTGCGATTCCGGACCTTGCCGTGAGTCCAGCCAATTCCAATCGAAAGTTCATTTCTCGAATGTCGGCCCTCAAACCGGAGTTCATTTCCTTAATGTGATCTTCCAGCTTTTCACGCCTGGCTTCCAGTTCAGCCCGCTTGGTGGCCAAATCGGTTGCCATTTTGGTTTTTTCTGCTCCTGTCGCAGCCTGAGCCTTCGCCAACTGTGCCTGGATGTCATCCTGAATAGACTGGATCTTGCGTTTCGACCGCTGTACATAGGCATCGAATTCGGCCTCGCGCTCAGCCCGCTTTAGTTCCCTGCGAGCCGTCCGTCCCAGTTTCTGGAACTCTTCGTCGAGTCGTTCTGCGTAGTGCTCTTCTACGACTACCGCAAGCACAGACGTGTCATCCCCGAGGCCCTGAGTCAAACCCTCTGGAGCGGTGTCCTGAACGAGCCTTTCCATGAGCCGGATCGATCCCGCTCCGACCAATGCGCCCGACGCGACTCCAGCGGCGGCTCCAACTGGGCCGCCCAAGGCCGCTCCGATTACGCCACTGGCGACGCCCACCGCTGCGGCAGCCACCTTCTCTGAAAGGTCGCCGTCCATCTCTCGTGCCGTGACACGGCCCTTCTCATCTTTCCTGAGAAGAACGTAATCCATCAGCTCAATCCAGCCATCGCGATCAAGTTTCTTTGCCACCTCGAGAGCTTCTTTCGCCCCGTCTTTCGAATCCGCAGTCAATACGATCAAACTCAAGTCGTCCATGATGTGCTCCTTTCCCTGATTGAAAGTCTGCTCAAAAATACGGCACCTGAAAAATCTGCGGCGTATCCGCCTGCTGTCCAAAGGATTCCACCGGCAAGAATGCCAAGGAAAGTGCCATGATCGTTGTGCCGACTAAAGTTCTGAACATAGTTCCTCCTCTGATGTGCCCATCTGTCCGGCTTCGGGCAACCCTAGGCACAGCTCGTCGAGGTGCTTAGCGCTAACAGAGATCACTTTGCATTTTTCTGTCGCACAATCCACTCGCGGATGTAAGCTGGGCAATTCACGAGCTTGATGCTGTCCGCTTCACAGCCCTCGAGAAAGCTGACGGCGTCTCGGCCTACAAGAATTAAGTCTTTCAAGTCCAAGATTACGCGGCGACCTCCCGCTTCCGACCTAAGCAGTGTTTTCAATTCCGCTACATTTTCTGTCTCCATTCGACCGCTCAGCGTAAAGACAACTTCTCCATTGGCTGATCTCTCAATCTTCAGCATCTGGCCTCTCTTGCGACGATCCCCGCACTGTTCCACTGCAAGATCGGTTCCAATGTAATCTACTGACAATACTCGGCTTAATAGCGAGACAAGTGGCGATTATTCGTCAATTGGCGAGATGCTGTACAAGAACGCGTTCCTGGGCTTTTGAATGATGTAGAAGCGGCTAGTCGTTCTCGAAGGGAACTGAGGTCTTGAAGCGATTCTTATCAATTTTCAGCGACCGAATCTTCGATTCTAGGGTAGATCGTGGGATACCCAGCTTGGCAGCCGCGCCTGACGGTCCGAACACGCGTCCGCCGCATTGCCTCAGGGCAGCCTCTATCATCTCTTTCTCCTGAGCAGCAAGTTTCTGAGAAAGCTCAAGCTGGTTTTTCGATTCCGTTGCAATAGGCTGCCGCGAAAGCCAACTCTCGTCGACCGAGAAAGTCTCCTTTTCACACACAATGACCGATCGCTCAATCACATTCTGCAGTTCGCGAATGTTACCTGGCCAGGAATAGGACTGAAGCAAGTCCAGGCTCGTTTTGCTTACTCGCCGTATGCCTTTTCCTGCTTTTCTCGCGTAGCGATCGATGAAGTACTCGACCAGCAGAGGAATGTCTTCTCTTCGTTCCCGTAGGGGAGGAATCTCAATCGGAAAAACGTTGAGTCGGTAATACAAGTCGCTACGAAAGGTGCCCGCAGAAATGGCGGCCTGCAAGTCACGGTTAGTGGCAGCAATTACGCGAACATTTGTTTGGATGGATCGCGTTCCGCCCACGCGTTCAAATTCGTGTTCCTGTAGAACACGCAACAGTGCAATCTGGGTCTCGGCAGGAAGCTCTCCGACTTCATCGAGGAAGATCGTACCTCCTCCCGCCAATTCAAACCGGCCCAAATGCCGCTGGGCCGCCCCTGTAAAGGCGCCCTTCTCATGGCCAAACAATTCCGAAGCAATCAAGTCGCGCGGGATCGCAGTGCAATTCGCGGTCACGAACGCTCGTGAGGAGCGGTGCGAGCGCTTGTGGATGGCACGGGCGATGAGTTCCTTCCCTGTCCCAGTTTCGCCGGTAATGAGTACAGTTGAATCCGTCGGTGCGACCTTGGCCACGCGAGAAAGTACGGATTGCAGAGCGGGAGACGTGCCGACGATCTCCTCGAACATGGATGCTTTGTCAATTTCTTCACGCAGCGCGATGTTCTCATTATAGAGTTGGTCCCTCAACTTCTTGACTTCGTCAAGAGCTGTCTGGAGACCATCTTCCGCCTGCTTCCGATCCTGGATATCAGTCCGGGTGCCGTACCACCGGATGATGCGCCCCTGTTCATCCCGCAGCGGATTCAAACAGATTAAAAACCAGCGATACTGGCCGTCTTTTCCGAGCAGTCGTGCTTCCGATTCCCATGGAGTTCCTTGTGCAATCACCTGCTCGCGCTCGCGCAGGAGCCTTTCCAAATCGTCGGGATGCAAGACTTTGGCAAGGTGGTCGGGCGCAAGAACGTCTTCCAAGGTAAGCCCGAAGTATTCGAGATCGCGCCGATTCACATAAAGGAATCTACCGTCCGGTTCCAAAACGAAGATGTGCTGCGGAATAACGTCTACGATTTGCCGAAGCTCCATTTCTTCCTGCCGGAGCTTTTCTTCCGCCCGCTTGCGATCCTCAATATCGATACCTGACCCATACCACTTGACGATCTTTCCGTGCTCGTCGCGCTCAGCGATTTTGTGGTGCAGCATCCAGCGATACTCTCCATCCGCCCGCCGCACGCGCGCTTCATGTAGTAAGGGCCCCCCACTGGCTAACGACGCACGCCACTTGTCCACCATTTCCTCGACGTCTTCAGGATGAATTGAGGCTGTCCATTTCCAGCCCTTTAGATCCTCTAATGAGAGGCCCACGTACTTCAGCCAGGATTGATTGAAAAAATCGAGATACCCGTCAGGCAGAGCGGTATGGATCAGCGCGGGAACCGAGTCAACAAGAAGTCTAAAGTTGATAGGGTCGAGCTTGGATCCTTGAGAAGCCACAATGCGCATCATACACCGACAAGAATTGACTAGCGAGTGTGCCCGTACACCTTGATGAAATCGGCCTTGGTCGGGCTGTCGCCAAGAGCATACAGGCGCGCCTCACATCCATTGGTTAGCGGTCCCGCCGACGAAGAACGTTCCTCTCTCGGCTTCTGAGCGGCAGAGCGGATGGTTCTAGGGAATGCCGCACCAGAACTTCGCGTGTACTTCCGAAAAACGCTCTCACTCTTCCTCATGATCCGCTCGGCCCACTGCAGATCAATTCCAGCCCGTGATTCCGCGTACCCAGCGCTTCAGCATGGCTTCCATCACCTGATTCTGCGCCACGGACGACGCTGAATAATTCCATGTAAGAGTTGCCGGCCATGCGTGCCGATGACGACGAGGTCGACCTTCTTCTGCCGGATGACAAGTTGTAGCAGTTCGAGGGACGTCCGTCCGCCGAGAGCTACGGATTACTCTCGAGAGTGTTTTTGATGTTCGCAAGCGCCTTTTGAAGATTGGAAACGGATCGGCCCACCGCGGCTTTCCGCACGATCGAACCTCTAACTCCTGTCAAGCCCTCCTGCTCGGAACCCATGGCCATGATCAGATAGAAGCCGGTATGTTTCGGGTCGTCACCTTCGGGAATACAAAAGGAGAGGTCCAGGGCGGTCTCGAAATAGTGGCTGGAATAGAGTTGCTTTTCCGCGATGGCATAGGCCACTCGGTTGGCAGGGCCGCCGCGCATGGTTACCATCTGGATAATACGAAGCGTCGGCTTTAATCCGAATTTCACCCTTTCCCAGTAGTAGGTATTCTCGACGTTTGCAGGCTTCTTGTCGGGAAAGGCGAGAAGGTAGTTGTAGAAATCGGGAAGTTTTTCCGGCAAGGCTGTGCCGTAGCTGAGCATGTATGCGAACTGCCGTGAGACTTCGGCTGGGTTGCGCTTATCGTTGTACACACCGAGGGCTTGATTGCCGTCGCGCAGGTAGGCGAGCAGGCGCTCCAGCGCCGTTTTCTGGAGGAGTTGATTCACTTGCTGGTCCACATCCGGGGAGGACCAATTGATGGATCGGTGCAGTGCTTCAATGGAGTTCGCGGGCATCTGAATCAGGCAGTCGCCGGGCTTGCAATCCTTCAAGGACTTAATGTCGTCGGCTTCGAACGAAAAGCCATTCAAGTCGGAAAGCTGAGGAGGATTGCCAAACACGCCGAGGGCAAGATAGCTGGGGAGCTTTCGAAGGTGATCGAAATCGTGGGCAAAGCGGAGGTAGCTCTCCGGAGCGGCATGGATGTGGACCGCGCCAATCAAAAACACTTCGTCGGGTGTACGGGAGGGCATGGTCTTCGCGACCGCCTGTCCGTTGCGAACGGCGGCAATCTGATCCTGAGTCATGCCGATGTTTTGTTGCAAAAACGTTTCCACGTCGGGATTGGACTGACAAAAGGCAGGCGGGATGGCCAGGGTAAACAGGGCGGCCAATACAACAGCGAGAATAAATGTTCGGGTGACGACAACTTTAGCGCAAGGGCTTTCCGCTTCTGTGCCGCAGAAATCACAGATGACTGCTGCATTCATATTTTTCATTTCCAAAAGCGCTCGGCTCCTCCTAGGCCGCGACGGGCACCGCATCGCGGTGCTTGGCCGTATTTCTCGCAGTGGCTCCGTGGAGAAGACGGCGCTTCGCGACTTCCACGAGCAAAAGGTAGGCGGCCGTCGCGGCAGCCAAAAAAGCAAAGTACGATGCAGGTAGAGGCGTGAACCCGAGAATGCCAGCCAGTGGGCTGAACGGCAGATAAAGGCCGGAGGCCACAACCGCAAGGCAGGTTGCCATCAAGGGACCGCTGGGGCGACTGAGCAATGGATTTTTCGATGTTCGGATGACAAACAGAACCAGCGTCTGCGTGGCCAGCGACTCAACAAACCAACCCGTGTGGAACTGGGCTTCGGTGGTGTGGAAGAAATGAAGCAACACATAAAAGGTAAGAAAGTCGAAAATCGAACTGATGGGTCCGATGAGCAACATGAAATTGCGGATCAGCCCGATATCCCAGTGTTGGGGCTTTTTGAGATAAGTATCGTCTACATTGTCCGTGGGAATGGTGATCTGGGCCAGGTCGTAGAGCATGTTGTTCAACAGAATCTGCGTCGGCAGCATGGGCAGGAACGGCAGGAAAAGCGAAGCACCGGCCATGCTGAACATATTGCCGAAGTTTGAGCTTGTGCCCATCAGCAGATACTTCATGACGTTTCCAAAGGCCTTGCGGCCCTCGATGATGCCTTCATGGAGAACGCGCAGCCCGGGCTCAACGAGGATAACATCGGCAGCCTCGCGAGCCACATCCGCGGCGCTGGGAACGGAAATCCCGACATCGGCAGCGTGAAGCGAAGGAGCGTCGTTGATCCCGTCACCCATGAAACCGACCGCGTGCCCGTTGTGTTTGAGAGCTGAGAGAATCCTGTTTTTCTGCGCCGGAGAAATACGTGCGAACACACGCGCTTCCTCGGCATCGTGGGCCAGCGCCGGATCCGTCATCCGATCCAGATCCTCTCCGGTGATGATTTCTCCGGGTTCGATGCCTACCTGCGCGCAGACGTGCGCGGTGACGCGGTCGTTGTCACCGGAGATCACCTTGACCTCAACACCGTCCTCCTTCAAATCGGAGAGAACCTGGGCAGCGTCGGTGAGTGGCGCATCGGAAAAGGTCAGAAAACCAACCAGTATCAGATTGTGCTCGTCCTGCACGGAATACGCGGCACGCGCGGGAACTTCAACGTACGCCACCGCCAAGGAGCGAAATCCCTGGTCGTTCAGCTCATTACTTTTTTGCCGGATGCGCTTGGCAGCATCTTCGCCAATGGGTTCTACCTTTCCTTCCTGTTCGTAGCCAGAGACCAAGGGAAGAATCCCTTCGGGAGATCCTTTCGTGATGAGAATCCGTTTGGATTTGTGCTCGACCACGACCGAGAGCCGCCTGCGCTCGAAATCGAAGGGGATCTCATCGCACTTGGTATAGTCGTCCGTTCTTGGGGGAGGCTGGTGAAGGATGACTTCGTCGAGAGGACTGCGAATGCCAGTCTCGAACTTGCTGTTTAGATAGGCGAGGTCGAGGGTACGTTGCGAGGGGTTTCCAAAGGGATCAAGAGAGCGATCGAGCGTCATTGTTCCGGCGGTAAGCGTTCCCGTCTTATCGCTGCAGAGCACGTCCAGGCTGCCAAGATTCTGGATGGCGGAAAGATGCTTGACGATGACCTTCTTGCGAGCCATGGCAACAGCACCTTTGGAAAGGGTCACGGACGTAATCATGGGCAAAAATTCTGGGGTCAAACCAACCGCCAGTGCAACCGCGAAGAGCAGAGACTGCAAGACATCGCGGTGGCGGGCGACGCTCACGACCACAAGGAAGAGAACCAGGAAGAAAACCGTTCGTGCCAGCAGATGACTGAAATCGCGCAAGCCCTTGTCGAAGGCGGTCTCTTCCGGACGCGCTGCGAGCCGCGCTGCAATATCCCCAAAGGCGGTTCGCAGACCTGTCGCTACGACCTTAGCTGTTGCCGTTCCGCTGACGACCGAGGTGCCGAGAAAAACCATGTTGCGTGAACCCGCCTTCGTGGAGGCGGGTTCCGCCGTGGCCTCCTTTTCGGCGGGAAGCGATTCACCAGTGAGCGCTGCTTGCTGAACATAGAGATCGCGGGCAATCAAGAGACGCGCGTCCGCGGGAATGAGATCTCCTGCGGAAAGCCGGACAATGTCGCCTGGCACAACATCGCGGCGCTGAATCTCCTCCCACTGGTCACCGCGCAAGACGTTTGCGGTTGGAGCAACGCGATCGCGTAGCTGTTCGATGGCCCGTTGAGAGCGATAAGTCTGGCTTAGGTCGATCACAATGCTCAGCAGAACGATGGTGCCGATGATGCCGGCATCCACCTTGTCGCCCAGAAAAGCCGAGGCCACCGCGGCAATCACGAGGATCAAAACTAAAGGATTAGCAAACGCGCGCAAGAGATCTGAGAAAAAGGAATAGTGCTTTGTCGCAGCGGGCTCATTCGGTCCGAACTGGTTTAGGCGCGCCTTAGCTTCGTCTGCCGTCAAGCCAGCGATCGCGGCGCGGGTCTGATTGACATCGGAGGCCATGACAAGTTCCCTAGTCGGCGAGCCGCCGCGGAAGCTCAAAAAGACGTGCGGTTACAGCCCCGAACACTGCACCTCCAATGTGAGCTACATACGCCACTCCGCCCGTTTGCACTTGTGCAACCGCACCGGCATTTATGAGTTGGGTGAGGAACCAGAAGCCGATCAAGGCCGCAGCAGGGATGAATCTGATCCGCACAAACACTAGGAAAAACAGCAGCGTGCGTATCCGATCGAACGGATAGGTGACCAGAAACGCACCCATCACCGCCGCGATCGCCCCGCTCGCCCCCAGGTTGGGAACCGTTGAATGCGGGATGGCCGCGACCTGCACCAGCATGGCGAGCAGCCCGCCGAGAAGATAGAAGACCAAATAACGCAACCGGCTCATCGCATCTTCGACTTCGGGACCGAAGGCCCAAAGGAAAACCATGTTGCCGATGATATGCGACCAACTCCCGTGCAGAAACATCGCCGTCAGCAGGGTGATCCAGTGGTGCCCAGCCAAGATGTTTGCTGGGATCACCGACCATTGGAGTACGAACGCTTCACCACCATTCAACTCAAGCACAAAAACAAAAAAATTCGCAATAACGAGGCAGGTCGTGACGATCGGAAAATGTGTCGGGCGCCGCGACACATCGGACAATGGGATCAGGCCTCCCACTGGATGCTCCTCCGTCCCCGGTTTTGCACATCCGGTTCGACGAAAAATTCACAAGGACTTATAGCCAGCCTACCTCTCCGGACGGTAGCTCAGCTAGCTTAATCTTCTGCTTAGCGCGCCTTTCTACTAGAAACTTCCGCGCGTGGATCACCGCAGTCGGCGGAGCCGAATGTTTCCTCCTGAATTGGTGCCAGGCACAATAATTTGAGGCTTTGTGATCGAGTTCGCCCAAGTACGTGGCTTGGAGTATGCTTTGCTTGTCTGCCGTGCCCGGATTCAGGCAGGCACACCAGGTTCATCATGAAGTTCGGCGTGTTGGCGCTTGATTATGACGGGACCATCGCACTCAATGGCGAGCTGGACCCTGACGTCAGAGCCGCAATCGTGGAAGCCCGTGAGCGCGGCGTCGTTGTGGTGCTCGTCAGCGGCCGCATTCTTGAGGAACTGAGGCAAGCGGCAGGGGATCTCGAGTTTGTTGACGCCGTAGTAGCGGAGAATGGCGCAGTTCTCTCATTCCCCAGTGGCCAATCCCGACTGATCGATCATCTTCCCCCACAGAATTTTCTCGACGAATTGTGCCGCCGCAGGATCGAATTCAAAGCGGGGCAATGCGTCGTGGAAACGGATGCCTCATTTGCTCCGCAGATTCTGGAAGTCATCCGGAAGCTCGAATTACCGCTTGTCTTGTTGTTCAACCGTAGCCGCCTGATGGTCCTTCCGCAGTCGATCAGTAAGGGCACCGGCCTGCGGGAAGCGCTAAACACGCTTCGCCTCTCGCCGCATAACGCCATCGCAATTGGGGACGCGGAGAACGACCACGATCTTTTAGCAACCTGCGAGATTGCTGTGGCGGTGAGCTGGGGCAGCGCAGCGCTCAAAAAGGAAGCGGACGAGATTTTGCCGGGAGATGGCCCGCGTGCGGTGGCAACTTATATCCGGCGGGCCTCGCAAGAGATGAGATTGCCCCTCGCCCGAGTTGGCCGGCATCGAATTGCCGTCGGCACAGCGGACGATGGGCGTCCCATCGCACTGGCCGTTCACGGGCGGAATTTCTTGGTAGTAGGGGACCCGCAATCCGGCAAATCCTGGGCGAACGGACTTGCCTGTGAGCAGATGATCCTCCAGGGCTACTGTGTCTGCTTGATCGATCCCGAAGGCGATTACGGCACGCTCGAATCACTCCCTGGCGTGGTGGTTTTGGGTGGCGAAGATCGTCCTCCGGAAATTCCCGACGTGGCAAGGGCGCTGCGACACTTCGATTTAAGCGTTGTCGTTGATCTATCCCGCATCATGTATGAAGACAAGGTCCGTTATCTGAACGCACTGCTGCCGATGCTGGCCTCGCTGCGGCGGACCACCGGGTTGCCGCATCGGATTGTCATTGACGAGGCGCACTATTTCCTTCGTGAGCCCAACGTTCAGCAACTGTTGGATCTTGAGTTGGGGGCGTATTCGCTTGTTACCTATCGCCCATCCGACCTGCACACCGATCTTCGCCGGCACCTCGAAGCGGTGATCGTCAAACGTCTGACACATGCGCAAGAGGTAGAAACGCTGCTGACCATGGTGGGGAGCAAAGGTGCCAAGCTGGATTGGACCGCCACGCTCGGGGCGCTCGGCGAGAATGAGGCTGCTCTTTTGCCCGGGATCGAGGAGGCTGGAGGCAGATTGCTGCGATTTAAGTTGCTTCCCCGCCTGACCCCGCATGTAAGGCACAAGACAAAGTATCTGGATGTCGAGCTGACCTGGGGCCAGGAATTCGTATTTACCGATAACGGGAGAACCCTGGGGCCACGCGCTCGATCGCTGAAACAGTTTGTTCTGGCGCTGGCGAACATCCCGGTCACAGCTCTTGATGGACATGCGCGCCGTGGAGATTTCTCACGCTGGATTGAAGGGGTTTTCCACGACCATCGCCTGGCTTCTGACGTGCGAAAAATTGAACAACGCTACCGACTGGGTCACATAGACGACGTGAGGCATTCGATTGCCAGCGTGATCGAGGAGCGCTACAAGTTTTCCCATGACAAGGTCCTGTAGTTCTTAATCACCAACCCTGGTAGCTGATAACGGCCGATTCTCGACAAAATATCCGCCCCCGATAACGGGCCAAATAGCAAAGGACTACTTACAAGACGCAAGATCCAGCGAAACGCCGTCGGCCCGACTGGTTCGCAGCCTCGATGTCGAATGCCATGTCCCGGAATAACAACGAGTTTGTCGGAGGGATATTCAACGCTTGAGCCTGGACCAGCAGTGCGGCTACCAGGTAGTCGAGCACGTTCCTTTAGGCGAGAAGAAGTGCCGCACTGAGGAAGGCAGCACGTGCTTCAGGGTTGCCTTGCCGTGATTGCCTGTGCAAATCAACCAGCACATCGAGGGCTTCTGTCTGCTTTTCTGTCAATTGTGGAATGGTGGTCATAATCGCGTTCACTCGAGCGACCAAGTTAAATAATGTGTTGCTCTTACGTTCTGTGGAGAAGTCCCAGAGTTCATGATTCCTCAGAACGCGGCTAACCATCGCTTAATAGTGATCATTACGTAAATAGTACGGAGGAATTATTTTTGTGGATATCCTGGCGCGATTCGCTCGGCCCACGGCAGAGCAATTCCAGTCCGTGGTTCCAGCCCGTGATTGGCCCGGCTTACGCGTAGCTAATGGGGTTTAGCGGTTTCACGACGTTCGTGTAAGTTATTGCAAATACTGGTTCAGTGTGCCTTGACACGGTAGAGGTCTGGGGTTCGAGTCCCCACGGGCCTACCATTTCCCTATGTGTCGGGTCGCTCACACAATAACTTAGAGAGTTTTCTTCAGAATCCCAGAGAAAATTCACCTGTAAAATGGCTTTTCTCGGGGTCCGAGTCGGCTTCCCAGTACTTGACTCTACCGGTTAGCCCGTGTAGTTAGACCTTCCCGGCTATTTTAGGTTGTCCATTGCGGCGCAAAGGAGTAGAGTTCCAGCCGCTGAACGGAGGATCTCCCATGCTCCCACTTAATCCGCGTTGGCGGGGGTTGATTCTCGCCGTGGTGGCATGTCTGACTTGCCAGCTGTGCGTAGTGGCCGCGGACGAGCCAACCCTAACCAAGGAGCAGATTAAGCAGTTTCTTCTCACCGCCAAGGTCGTGAACAGTCAGGAAGCCAAGAAAGGCATCACTCACACCATGCGACTTACGCTCTCCGAAGGCAATATTACCCACGACGCCTCTTTCCAATCCATTGATGAACACAAAACCGAGATGAAGCTTGCCAGCGGCACCGAGCTAAACTTCGTGGACTCCTACAAGTACAATATCGCTGCTTATGCGCTGGCTGAGTTGGTTGGCATGGACGACATGGTTCCGGTGTATGTGGAGCGCAAATGGAAAGGCAATCCAGGCTCGCTGAGTTGGTGGTTGCCGGTGAAGATGGATGAGGTGGAGCGGCACAAACAAAAGTTAGAGCCACCGAATCAGGAAGCCTGGAACAATCAGATGTACAAGATTCGGGTCCTCGATCAATTGGTCTACGATACGGATCCCAACCTGACCAACGTGCTAATCGGCGAGGATTGGAAGATTTGGAGGATTGATTTCACCCGGGCGTTTCGCCTCAACAAAAACCTGAAAGACCCTAGCGACTTGGTACGCTGCGACCGGCAGTTGTTTGAGAAACTGAAGGCGCTGGACGAGAACGCGCTGGCAGAAAAGACCAAGAACTATCTCAACAAGGAAGAAGTGAAGGCGGTGATGGCGCGGCGGGACAAGATTGTGGCGCAGTTCCAGAAGTTGATCGCTGAGAGGGGGGAGAACGAAGTGCTGTACTGAGTTATTTGACCACTCAAGCGGGCTGTATCCTCAACGGAGCGCGTGACTCTTCTGGGGGATCAGGTTCTAGCAGGGCAACAACGCTGAAGAGTGTAGGGGACGATGGATTGGAAGCCCACGTTTAAGAGCAGCTTGTTCCTTTTGGTCTTAGGCCTGGTGTACTTGCTACACATCATGTCTTCCCGGTGATTCGGAGAAAAGGAGAAAAACATGCTGAAAAAGCAACTCGGTCTGCTGTTCATGGTGGTACTTACCTTCCCGCTTGCGATGGCTGCGTTCGCGCAAGAAGCCCCCGCCCAAGCAAAGGAGGAGCGCTGGGAAGGTAAAATCATAAGAAGTAGTAAGGAGAATTCTACTCTGACTGTTCGTAAGACGGGTTCGTCTACGACAGACGAGAGGACCGTTCAGTACGACAGCTCGACGAAATGGGTGAGTCAGTATCATGGCGACACCAAGGTCAACGACATTGACCCCAGCCAAGTTAAAGATGGAGACTACGTGATTTGCACGGGCACTTGGGCCAAGCCCGCAGTACTTCACGCGACGGTAATCTCTAAGCGGCTCTCCCACTCTCCCCAGTAGTCGAATTTGGTCTAATGCAGTTTGAAGCGCCCCGCTCTCTGGTAGAGGTCTGGGGTTCGAGTCCCCACGGGCCTACTATTGTTTTCAATGCCTTGGAGAGTCTTCTTCCGAACCCGCAAGAAACTTCACGTGTGAAGTAGTGTTTTCGGTTGGCCAGGGTGGGCCCTGTTCGTGTCGTCTGATTCGTTGACTTGGCCTTTGGCACAACCTAAGATGAGCGCCTCGTGGCGGAGTCCTCATTCCAGGTAGGGCAGCGCATATCGCATTACCGCATCGTCGATAAGATCGGCGCTGGCGGCATGGGCGAAGTGTACCGGGCGACGGACACGAAGCTAGGCCGAGACGTGGCGCTGAAGGTCATGCCTGCGGAGATGGCGCGCGATCCCGAGCGGCTGGCACGCTTCCAGCGTGAAGCGCGCGCGGTCGCTGCACTCAATCACCCGCACATCATCACCATTTATTCCGTGGAAGAGGCCGGCGGTGTCCATTTTCTTACCATGGAGCTGGTTGAAGGGCAGCCGCTCGACCGACTGATTCCCGCCAGTGGCCTGGCCGTAGCGCAAGTCGTCGAAATCGCCAGTGCGCTGGCCGACGCGCTCGCCGCGGCACATGAAAAAGGCATCGTGCATCGCGACCTGAAGCCAAGACTTATGAGCTCGGCGAAGGAATCGGTAGCCTAAACTTCGTTTGCATCCTGCCGGCCTACTTGCGTGGAGAAGCCTATCTGGCTGCGAAGCAGGGCCCTGAGGCAGTTGCAGAATTCCAGAAGATCATCGACCATCGCGGCCTGGTCGCCAACTGTTGGACCGGAAGTTTTTCGCGGCTTGGTTTGGCTCGAGCCAAGGCCCTCAGCGGCGACACCGCCGGGGCTCGTGTCGCCTACCAGGATTTCCTAGCAATCTGGAAGGATGCGGACCCCGACCTTCCCATTCTCGCGCAAGCCAAGGCGGAGTACGCGAAGCTGCAATAACTCAGGTCTTGCATGCTCGGCACCGCGTTCCGGTCTCGCTGCTGCGTCGGGTTGTCGACCGATCCAAAATTGGGCGTCAGGGCTTTGCGGGGATTCACTTCCCGGGCTTGACGGGCGCTGCGTCGGGCTTTTGCTGCACGATCCAGGCCATCACGCGCTGATCGAGCAAGTCTAGTGGTAGCGCCCCGCCGTTCAGAATCTCATCGTGGAAAGCGCGTACATCGTACCTTTTCCCAAGTTCGTCCTGCGCCAACTGGCGAAGCCTCAAGATATCGAGTTGCCCGAGTTTGTATCCG
>Ga0181523_10001350_pt1 | contig 26241 bp, 20 predicted proteins | sample PEATcosm2014_Bin_43_FD_119752 | JGI IMG/M metagenome (GOLD analysis project Ga0181523, IMG submission 119752) | Peatland microbial communities from MTU Mesocosm Facility, Houghton, MI, USA - PEATcosm2014_Bin05_30_metaG | ecosystem: Environmental > Terrestrial > Soil > Wetlands > Peat | place... | reverse complement strand
CAGTGTAGAACTTTGCATTCGCATCATCTCCATTAATCACACCCAGGCGATCGGATTCAAGCGACCAGGCTCAAGAGGACCGGACGTAGTGGTTCGAACTTCTGCGAGCACTCTGTTAATACGCAGAACGACAGGCAAGAGTTCCTTGCAATCTTCTCCTTGCAGTATTCATCCTTGCAATGCCGGAAAAAGGCGAACTTTCCCTTTCCATTAGTCGTGAATAAATTGATCGTAAGTGAAATAGTATAGCTGACGCGCCGCCGCACCCGCGGTGAGGGCGGCGGCAAAAAGTTGCAAATGCTAACCATGATGCTCAGGCAGCGTAGGACTCGCAAAGAATGTGCGTAATCTCAGACTGATCCTTTCTTATGACGGCGCCGAGTTCGCCGGCTGGCAGGTACAGCCTGGCCGGCCAACGGTGCAAGGCGCGCTGGCCTCAGCCATTGGACGGTTGAGCGGGGAAAATGTACTGCCTCAGGGTTCTGGCCGTACCGACGCGGGGGTTCATGCACTGGCCCAGGTGGCGAGTTTTGCGACCGCCTCCGCGATTCCGGCCGAAAACTGGCTGCGGGCGCTGAACGACATTCTGCCGGCTTCGATCCGGGTGCTGGAGGTGACGGAGGCTGCGCCCGAGTTCCATGCGCGCAAGTCAGCGCGCGCCAAGACTTATCGCTACCGCATTTACCGCGGAGCGGTTTGTCCGCCATTTCTGGCGCGCTATGTCTGGCATTATCCTTATCCTCTCGAGGAATCGGTGCTGTTGGCGGCTGCCGGTGCGGTCGTAGGCGAGCACGATTTTACGTCGTTCGCTGCCGTCGATCCGGAACGCGTGGAACGGATGGCGGCTGCCGAAAACATTAAGACGACAAATGTTCGGACGATTTACTCTTCCAGTTGGACGCGCGAAGACGAGGAACTAATCTATACCGTTCGCGGCAGCGGATTTCTTCATCACATGGTGCGGAACCTGGTCGGCACTTTCCTGCTAATGGGAAAAGGCACGGTGACCCTGGAAGATTTGTATCGCATCCTTGAGGCGCGAGAGCGCACGGCGGCCGGGCCGACCGCGCCTGCCAGGGGGCTTTATCTTGTCGGGGTGGAATACTGACCCGCCGAGGAAGACGGAAACTCTGGCGCGTTGGTTCCGTCCCCGGTACACTTCTTCGCAGATGGCCACCGAGGTCGAATTCGCCGTTTCCCGCATCGCGTCGGTGAACCCGGCGACGGGCGAAGTTCTGGGTGAACTGGACAGCGCCGGTCCGACCGAAGTGCGCGCAGCCGTGGCCCGCGCGCGTGCTGCACAGCCGGACTGGAGCGCCTGGGGCATCCGCAATCGCATCCGAGTATTGCGCCGATTCCAGCAGATTCTTCTGGCGCATAAGACTGATGTAGCGCGGCGCATTACGCAAGAAGCCGGCAAGCCCCAGGTCGAAGCGTTGCTCACCGAAGTCCTGGTCGTGCTCGATGCGGCGCGATTCCTGATCGACAACGCATTCGCGATCCTGCGCGAGGAAAAGCTGCCCCACGGAAATCCCGTGATGAAAACCAAGTCGGGGCGCATTGTGCATGAGCCTTATGGCGTCGTCGGAATCATCTCGCCCTGGAACTATCCTTTCTCGATTCCGGCGACGGAGACCCTCGCGGCTCTGGTTGCGGGAAATGCCGTGGTACTCAAGCCCTCTGAGTTGACGCCGCTGATTGCGCTCGAACTGCAGAAGCTGCTGCACGAGGCTGGCGTTCCCGACGACATTTTCCAGGTGCTGCCCGGCGAAGGCGCGACTGGGGCCGCGCTGGTCGGAAGCGAGATCGACAAGCTGGTCTTCACTGGAAGCGTCGGCACCGGCCGGCGAATCGCGCAGATCGCGGCCGAACGCCTGCTTCCCGTGGTGCTGGAATTGGGTGGCAAGGATCCCATGCTGGTGCTCGAGGACGCCGACATCGATGTGGCATCAAGCGGGGCTGTCTGGGGGGCATTCGTGAACGCCGGGCAGACCTGCCTGTCGGTTGAACGCTGCTACGTGCATCAGAGTTTGTATCCTGCTTTCTTGGACGCGTGCAGCGAGAAGACGCGCAAACTGCGCGTCGGTAATGGCATGGATCCTGACGTTGAAGTTGGCCCCATGATCCACGAGCGGCAAGTACGGGTGGTGGAGTCGCAGGTCGAGGATGCGAGGCAGCGCGGCGCCCGCGTGCTGGCAGGAGGTACGCGGTTACGCGAACTCGGGCCAACGTTTTTTGCGCCCACGGTGCTAGCCGATGTCGATCACAGCATGCGCGTGATGCAGGAAGAGACTTTCGGCCCGGTCTTGCCGATTGCGCCTTTCGCCGACGATGCCGAGGCCGTGTGCCTGGCCAACGATTCCGAATACGGACTGGCCGCCAGCGTTTGGACCCGCGATCGTGCCCGCGGCGAGCGTCTGGCTCGACAGATCGACGTCGGCACAGTGATGATGAACGACGCCGTGTCGTGCTTCAGCATCAGCGAAGCTCCGCACGGCGGCATGAAGGCAAGTGGCATTGGGCGCATGCATGGACGTTGGGGTCTGGATGAAATGGTGCGCGAGAAATATCTCGATAGCGACATTGTTTCACGCAGGAAAAAGATCTGGTGGTTCGGCTACAGTGGTGGGCTCGCAGGCGAGATGGAAAGCTTCCTCGACCTGTTGTACGTGCGCCCGCTGCGAGAGAAACTAAAAGCTGGCATTGGCGCGGCCGGAGCGCTGTGGCGGAAAAAACTCTAAAATGGTTCTCATCCCTCACTTTGCTCGGGATGGCAGGGCTGTAAAAAAAATCGAACTGACGAGAAAGTGGACTAATTCATGGCCGATTCCCGCCCATTCCTGCGCCACACGATTGCGACCCTTGCCTATCGCGGAGCGAAAGCTATTCGCAACGCTGGCCCGAACTTTGCCGATTATGGCTCGGCTGAAACTTCGCGCACGCCGGCAAAGATTCTTGCGCACATCGGCGACCTCATGGACTGGGGCCTCGCCATGGCCGAAGGCCGCCGCGAGTGGAAGGATTCGTTGCCCCTGGCTTGGGAAAAAGAATGCGAGCGCTTCTTCGCCGCCTTGAAAAAGTTCGATGACTATTTGGCGTCGGAAAAGTCGCTGCAAGTGCCCATGGAAAAATTGTTTCAGGGTCCAATCGCCGACGCGCTCACGCACGTGGGCCAGATCGCAATGCTGCGGCGGATGGCGGGTGTCCCGATGAAGGGCGAAAACTATTTCGTGGCCGAAATTGCGGCGGGACGCGTCGGTGCGGATCAGGCAGCTCCGCGCAAGGAATTTGACTAGGAGCTAGCTCGCCGTTCCTACGATCTTTGTTCCTACAATCTCGGTTCCTACAATCTCGCCCACCGAGCGATAGCCCTGATCGATGGCGGTATTAGTGTAGGCATGACCGTCAGCGTCCGAGTTTGCGATCTTAATTCTCCCGAAGGGCTGCCGGCCAATCACACACGGACGTTCAGACACCGGCCGGTCGAGAGGCTCGAACAACTCGTTGTATTCGTATGTATATCCGTGAGGCCAGCGGTTGACGGTAATTGCTTGAATGTCACGAGCCGGGTCGAAGCCGCCGCCTGAGAGTGCGCGACCAAGTTGATCTCGCACATTACGCTCGAAAGTTTCGAATTTCGTGTTGATGAGTTCGAACCGTCCTGCGCGGTACTGGTCCTTACAATCGAGGCCCGGCTCGCACGGCGTACGCAGAAGGTGAAGCAGGCAGGATTCATCCGGCGAACTGGGGAAGTGGTAGTCGCCGATGGAGACCGGGAAGTCCAATGTAACGTTGCTGAAGTATGCTGCCGGAGCGTAGATCGCGCTAATGCCGAGTTTCTGAAACGCCCTCCAGTTCCTGATTTGCACGTTGGTGTAGACCAGAGGAAGCTTCACCCCGTACGTCAAGGCTTCTCTTTGTTTGTCCGGCATCTCCGGACACAGGTAGGGAATGACCATGTTGTAACAGGCCAGTATGCAGTTCGCGCCACGGATCCGGCGAGCCTGTCCACCGCGAACGTAGGCGACTTCGATTTCTTTTGCACGCGCTGGGTCTCCAATGTGCTTGACCTTCACGGCGGTGCTGTTCAGGCGGATGCGAACCGGGGAAGATGCATCGTCCAGGCGAGCGTAATTCGCGCGGGCGGTGACGATGTCCTCCATGGAGTGACCGGGCAGAGCGCCAGGTATCAGGGATCGCACCAGCATTCTCGCGATGGAGGCGTTGCCGTCCGGAAAATGAAAAATGTAAGGCTCGTCCAGTTCAGCATTTTCTTCATGACTCTTAGGGAGGCGCATTCCCTTGAAGCCGGGGAACCCCTCCCTGGCGCAGTCACGCGCCGAAACGGCATCAATTCCGACACAATATAAATCGTGGGTGGAGGTTTGGAACACTTTCACCACGTCGGGGTGGACCTTGACGTATTGCAGCAAGAAGTCCTTGTAGCTGGTCTTGATCAGCTTGACCCTTTTCTGCTCGGGGGTAAGGTCAGGCATGTAATCGACGCTGGCGTGCTGCAGGCGCAGGAGATCCTTGCGGGCGGTTTCCGCGATTGGAATCTGCGAAACGTTCTCCAATGTGAAGTTGAGGCCGAAATAGTGCAGGCCTTTCTGGGGCACCAGTCGGTCGGTGCCAAATGTTTCCTTATCAAAGAAGACGGCTTCTTTCAGACGCATCGAGTCGAACAATTTTTGGTCGTAGTACTTGAAGAAGCGGCGCACATCGATACCCAGTTCCTTCAGAAGCCCGCTCGACACCTTGCTGTAGTTGCCGGGTGCTTCGATGGATTGGGTTCCACCGTACCCGAGCAGCAATCGCTTCCCAGCCTGAAATTCATTTCGCTTGGCATGTCCGCCGAAATCATCGTGGTTGTCGAGGATGAGAATCTTGGACTGCTGTCCAGCAAACTTGCGGTAGAAATAGGCCGCCGCTAGACCGCTTAGACCTCCACCGACTACGACCAGATCATACGACTCACCATCGTCGACGGGTCCGGCCCAGTCTTTGTCCTTGCCATCGCGCAGATCGTGCGCTACTTCCCAGGAACCGTCGTGACTGCCGCGAAGGCCGGTTTTGGCTGGGGGGTAGTAATTGGGATCTTTCTCCGGAGCGGACGGGGACTGTGGCACGCCAAAGGCTTCCAGCCAGGTGGAATTTGCCGCAATCAGGGACGATCCAACCGCGATGCTTACTCCATTCAGGAAATCGCGACGGGTGATCTCGCGCCCCATACCCAATTCACGATCTTTATCCTGGTCGCACATTCGCGTCTCCCCAAATTCGGTGTCTCTAGATTCGCGCCTCAATTGCCGCCAGCTATTGTGCACTCAACCGGTAATGGATGTCGATGCCAGGTGGGTCGGCGATCGACCGCAACTTGCGGTGCCTTCAAAAAGAAGCCAGCCTCGGAGGGCGACTCCGGGGCTGGCGGTTTGTGGTCCGTCTTGGCGATGTTACTCTCCAACCAGCACGGGCTCTTGCGGGACTAGATGTTCCACATTGATGCCTAGCCCTTCAGCGACACCGCGGCCGTAGGTCGGGTCCGCTTTCAGGAAGTGCCCAATCTGTTTTTCCTGAATGTACTTGGGCACCGACTTCAGGCTCCCGACGATGTTCGCGATCAATCGCTTCTGCGCATCCGGCTTCATTAGGCGGAAGAGATTTCCAGGCTGGGTGTAGTCGTCATTGCCCAGGTGATGATCGTGGCGATCGATGGATCCCGTGATCGTCCGCGGACGCTCACGATACTCGGGATTCTCGGTGGGTCCGTGGAAGCTGTTCGGCTCGTAGTTGGGCGCGGACCCGAAGTTTCCATCGAACCTCATGGCGCCGTCGCGGTGATAGTGCATCACCGGACACTGCGGCTTATTGACCGGAAGAGCTTCGTAGTTCACGCCCAGCCGGTAACGATGCGCATCCGGGTATGAGATCAAGCGCGCCTGCAGCATCTTATCGGGTGAATATCCCATGCCCTGCACGATGTTCTTGGGCTCGAACGCGGCCTGCTCCACTTCGGAAAAATAGTTCTCGGGATTACGATCGAGAACCAGTTCGCCAACTTCGACCAGCGGATAGTCCCCGTGCGGCCAGACTTTGGTCAGGTCGAAAGGATGGATGTGGTAGGTCTCTGCTTGCTTCTCCGGCATGATCTGGATGCATACACGCCACTTGGGGAAGTCTCCCTTGGCGATGGCGTTGAAGAGATCGCGCTGGGCGTAGTCGGGATCCTTGCCCTTCATGGTCTCCGCGTCTTCGGCGAAGAAGTTCTTGATGCCCTGCTTGGTCTTGAAATGCCACTTCACGTAGAAGAGTTCATCCTTGCTGTTAATCAGGCTGAAGGTGTGGCTGCTGTAGCCGTTCATGTGCCGGTAGCCATCGGGCGTGCCGCGATCGGAAAACAGAATCGTGACCTGATGCAGAGATTCTGGCGATAGCGACCAGAAATCCCACATCATGGTCGGCGATTTGAGGTTGGTTTGCGGGTCGCGCTTCTGGGTGTGAATGAAATCGTCGAACTTCAGCGGATCGCGGATGAAGAAGACGGGAGTGTTGTTGCCGACCATATCCCAGTTGCCTTCTTCGGTGTAGAACTTGAGGGCGAAGCCGCGGGGATCGCGCTCGGTGTCGGCCGACCCCTTCTCGCCACCGACGGTCGAGAAGCGAAGGAATGTCGGCGTCTGTTTTCCAACCTTGTTGAAGAGCTTGGCGGTGGTGTACTTGGCCATGTTGGGATTCGTGCAGGTGAAATGGCCATAGGCACCCGAGCCCTTCGCGTGCACAATCCGTTCGGGTATGCGCTCGCGATTGAACATGGCCATCTTTTCGAAAAGCAGATAATCTTCGAACACCACCGGGCCACGCGGCCCAACGGTAAGCGAGTTTTGGTTGTCTCCCACCGGACGGCCGACGGCGGTGGTGAGCTGTTTCTCTTCTCCTGGCATGGGTCACACTCCTTGAATGAAGGTGAATTTTAAGGTCAACCCAACCTTACGCTGTTTCACTCATAGGCGATAGATGGGATAATGAATTCGTGAAATAGGATAAACCTATGGACCTGACGTTGCCCATAGCGCGCTGACCAAGACTCGAAGACCATGGAGATCCACCAGCTTCGCTATTTCTGTGCTATTGTTCGCGCCGGCAGCTTTACCCGGGCAGCGGAACAACTCGGTATTGCGCAGCCTTCTCTGTCACAACAGATCAAACGGCTCGAAAAAGATCTGGGGACGACCTTGTTCGAGCGTCTGGGACGATCCGTCCGGCTGACCTCTTCGGGCGAGGGACTGCACCAGATGGCGCTCGGAATCTTGCAGCAAGTGGCCGAGGCGGAGAGCCGCATCGCTGCCTTGAACGAGGGGTATGACAGCTTGCGCGTCGGCGTGATTCCGACGATCATGCCCTACTTCATTGCCCGCAGAATCGGTGACTTCCTCCGTCGATTTCCGCGCGTCAATCCGCAATTCCGAGAGGAAACCACGTCGCAACTGATAGAGGCCCTGCAGGCAGGAGAGATCGATCTGGCGGTAGTCAGCTTGCCGGTGCCGAAGGCGGATATCGTATGCAGCGAGCTGTTTCGTGAAGAGTTGCTGCTCGTGGTTCCGCGCAAACATCGATTGCGGGGGCATCCCTTGGTCAATCTGCAGGACCTGCGTAACGAGCGCCTGTTGCTCTTAAGAGAAGGGCATTGTCTGCGCGACGACGTGCTGACCGCCTGCACCCGCGCGAAGGCGGAGCTCCGATCGGTATTCGAAACCGACCAGATGGAAAGCATCTTCGAACTGGTGCGCTCGGGATTCGGGCTGAGCGTGGTGCCGGAGATGGCGTCGTCAAATGCGGCGGGCTGTACGCTCGTCCGTTTGCATACCAAAAGCTATCGGCGGATCGGCTATATTCGGGCCCGGCGGCATCTCGTTAGCCGGCCGATGCGCGAGTTTACTTCGTGGTTGCGCTCCATTGCGAGGGACGGGTAGTTGAGAGGCGTCCTCGGCCGTTCTTGGTCGGAAGGCTGGGGCTGAGTAAAATACCATAGAGCGGCCTCTCAAGGCGCGCAGGAGACTCAATGGCTTCCGGGGAAACGACAACCACCGTCACGAGCACGATGCCGCAGCTTCCTAACCACAAAGTCAAGATCAAGAAACCGGGCCAGCGTGCCTGCAACGAGAAAAACGAAAAGGGCAAGTTCTGCGGCGGACACTTGAAACGCTGGTTCTATGCCGCCGACGTGCTCGAACGGGAGTGCGGCTGCGTGCAGAAAGCCTGGGGAGCGGACGCCGAAGTCTATCGTTGTGAATTTTGCCAGACGCTCTACCTGCCCAGTCCCGAAGATCCGCGCGGGATGAACGTCGCGGGAAAAGGCCAGCTGTCGGTGTTCGGACTTACGGTTCCTCCCAAGGAAGAGAAGCCCACGGACGGGAAAAAGGCGTAGCGTCACTTTTGGGGTTTGGGTGGGGCGCGATGGGAGTATTCGGCCGGAGGGGTGCCGGCACTGACCCGTGAACATTTCTGAGCTGATATACGACTGGAACCTTCTGTATCCGAAGTCGCTGCATCCGCCGGGACCGGTGCGCCTGACCGATGAAACGCTGCGCGACGGACTGCAATCGCCTTCCGTCCGCGATCCTTCCATTGAGCAGAAGATCGAAATTCTCCACCTGATGGAGGCGCTCGGCATTAACACGGTCGACCTTGGGCTCCCCGGCGCGGGTCCGCGGGCGGTCGAGCACGTCACGGCGCTGGCGCGCGAGATCGTCGCGCACAAAATGATGATCACGGCGTACTGCGCCGCCCGCACCGTCGAGAACGACATTCGCCCCATTGCCGAGATCGTGCAGAAAACCGGCCTCCCCATCGAAGTTGCTGCATTCCTTGGAACTAGTCCAATTCGCCGTTACACCGAGGGCTGGAACGGCGACTTTCTTCTTCATACCACCGAAAAGGCCGTCAAATACGCGGTCTCACTCGGCCTCGAAGTCATGTACGTCACCGAGGACACGACTCGCTGCGATCCGGAAACCGTCAAGCAGCTCAACACAGCAGCCATCAACTTCGGCGCGCATGCTCTGGTGCTGTGCGACACAGCCGGACACGCCACGCCTATGGGCACGGTTGCGCTGGTCAAATTTGTGCTGGAAGAAGTGGTCAAACCTTCCGGTAGAAAAATTCGCGTCGACTGGCACGGGCACTGCGACCGGGGACTGGCAATCGCGAACTCGATGGCGGCCTTAGTGGCGGGAGCGGATTGTGTGCATGCGACCGCGCTCGGCATCGGGGAACGCGTCGGCAACACGCAGATGGATCAGATGCTCGTCAACCTGAAGCTCATGGGCATTGCGCCGTGGGATCGGCAGGATCTGACCAAACTCAAGCGATACTGTGAGGCCGTCTCGGCCGCGACCGGCGTTCCTATTCCGGCGAACTATCCTGTCGTTGGAGAAGACGCGTTCCGTACTGCCACCGGCGTTCACGCCGCGGCTGTCATCAAAGCGTATAAGAAAAAGGATATTGAACTCGCGAACACCGTGTATTCCGGAGTGCCCTCGCACTACTTCGGGCTGGACCAGATCATCGACATCGGCCCCATGAGCGGGAAATCGAACGTTCTTTTCTGGCTGGAGCACCGCGGACTCCCGGTGAACGACGAGGTGGTCGAGCGCATCTACAAGTGTGCCAAGTCGAGCGACCACACCTTGAGCGAAGCCGAAATTCTGGAGTGCGTGCAGGCAGTGCGCTAATTTCGCTGGCGCAGTCGCTTAATCCGCTACCACCGCCTCTTTTCGCGCGCGACTCAGAACGGCCAGGCCCTTCTCCAGATCGGCGATCAGGTCCTCGACATGTTCAACCCCCACGGACAGGCGGATCATTTGCTCGGTCACGCCCATCTTTTTCCGCAGCTCCGGAGCGATCATGGCGTGCGAGGTCAGCACTGGGATGGTTACCAGCGAATCCACTCCACCGAGGCTCGGCGCCAGGGTAAAAAGATTCAGCGCCTCGGCTACGCGGCACGCGTCGGCCCCGCTGCCTTCCACCTCGAAGCTCAGCACTCCGCCCGCGCCCGCCATTTGCTTCTTCGCGATCGCGTAGTCCGGATGTTCCTTCAGCAGTGGATAGTGCACACGCGTCACTTTGGGATGCTGGCTCAGAAACTCGGCAATCCGTAACGCGCTTTGGTTCTGGCGCTCGACCCGAACGGCCAGCGTTTTGATCCCGCGCAGCAGCAGAAAAGCCGCGTGCGGATCCATGCAGCAGCCAAGTGTGGTGCGCGTGTGATGGATCTGCTCGATCAAATCGCGTCGTCCGGTTGCGACGCCACAGATCAGGTCGGAATGTCCGCCAAAATATTTTGTCCCCGAATGCAGCACGATATCAATGCCCCATTCCGCCGGACGGCAATTGATGGGCGTGGCAAAGGTCGAATCAATCGTGGTGATGAGGCCGTGCTTGCGCGCCAGCGCCGCAATCTTCTCCAGATCGACGACGCGCACGTTTGGATTGGTCGGCGACTCGATGTGCAGGATCTTTGTGTTGGGTCGGATCGCACGCTCGTGCTGCTCGATGTTGTTGGTGTCGACGAACGTGGTTTCGATCCCCAGTTTGGGCAGCCATTGCGACAAGAACTTGATCGCACCGCCGTAAATATCGCGCTGCGCCACGATGTGGTCGCCCGCCTTTACCAGCGAGAGTATCGAAGTCGTAATTGCGGCCATGCCCGAAGAGAAAAGCAACGCCGCATCTGTGCCTTCCAGTTCGGCGATGGCGTTCTCGGCGACCGTATGTGTGGGATTACCGTAGCGCGTGTAGAAGCTGTCGGTCGGAGTGACGCGCAACTGCTCCTGCATGTCGGTGACTTCGAAGGTCGAAGTTTGATAGATCGGCGTGGAGAGCGGACCATTTTTCTTGGAGATGTCGGTGCCGCCGCGTACTGCCTCGGTTTCCTGACGAAATTGATGCTTCTTCATTCTTATTCTCCCGGCAGTGATCGCAGTTCTGAGAGAAAGTCTAAGCGGGTTCGACTGAGAACTACTCGCTAACTTCGTACCGGCGCTGCATTCGGCACCGGCACTTGCGCCAGCCACTGCGCCGAGCGAGCGTGGCGACCGCTCACCAGTTTGTCAAACTCCTGTTGCAGGGCGCGCGTTACAGGACCCGTCTTGCCTTCTCCAATGACGCGAAAATCAATCTCGCGCAGCGCAACAACTTCCGCCGCCGTGCCGCAAACAAAAACTTCGTCGGCAATATAAAGCTGATCGCGTGAGATGGGCTCCTCGACCACGGAGTAGCCCAAATCCCGAGCCAGAGTGATCAGGCTGTCGCGAGTAATACCTTCCAGAATCCCCGCGCGCGGCGTCGTAGATATGATTTTGTCGCTCCCATTGTTGCGAACGATGAAAAGATTTTCGCCGGTGCACTCCGCCACGTAGCCATCGGGCCCCAGCATAATCGCCTCATCGAAGCCGGCGCGGTGCGACTCTGTTTTGGCCAGAATCGAACTCACGTAATTTCCAGAGACCTTGGCCTTGGTCATCATGATATTCGGATGCAGCCGGGTGAACGACGCAATATTGGCGCGGATGCCACGTTCTTTCGCTTCGGCCCCCAGAAAATTCTTCCACTCCCACACCGCGACCACGAAGCGCGGCTGGCCGCTCTCGACCGTCATCATCATAGCGCCGTCCAGATAAATCATGGGACGGATGTAACAAGCCGAATACTCGTTGGCCGCGATCGTCTGGTTGATGGCAGTCTTCACCCGCTCGGCCGTGACCGGGAGTTCGCGAAAGCCAACGATATGGGCGGAATCGATCAGGCGATCCACGTGTTCGTTCAGGCGGAACACGGCCGGGCCCTTATCGGTCGAGTAGCAACGGATCCCCTCGAACACGCTGAAGCCGAACTGCATTCCGGCACTCAGAAACGGGACCACACCTTCACTGGCGGGCCTCAAAGAATCGTCGATCCATATGTAACGAGCGGCGGCCATGTTCTCCTTAAATAACGCTAGAATCTCCTAAGATTACCTGCGCCGCCCAGCCGCGGCAAGCGAGACGCGGCTTGAAGTTTGTAATATCCTCCATTAGGTCAATTTCATGAAAAAGAACAAGCGCAAAACGATTGCCCAAACGAGGCCAGGCCGGAAAACGTCCGCGGCCACGAAAACAAAAGCAGCGAAAACGGCGCGCCCAGCGAGTAAGGTCGCACTGAAAGCCACGGTCCAGAAAGGCAAGCCGACGAAGGCCGAGTTGCGCCACATCCCTTGGAGTTCCGTCGAAGTCGAGGCCCTGAACCCCTTGCTTGGCCGCCACTTCGTCGTCGGGCAGAACGTGATGCTGGCTCGCGTGCTGCTCAAGAAGGGATGCATCGTGCCCGAACACAGCCACCACAACGAACAGATCACTTACATCCTGGAAGGCGTACTGAAGTTTGGGATCGATGGCAAAGAGATTGTGGTCAATGCGGGCGAGGTCTTGACCATTCCGCCCAACATGCCACACTGGGCCGAGGCGCTCGCGGATACCGTCGATCTCGACATCTTCAACCCGCCGCGCGCCGACTGGATTAATAAGACCGACTCGTATTTGCGGTGAAAAGATCTAACCGCAGAGTACGCCGAGATCGCGGAGAAATCCGCAAAACAAATCGGAAAAAACCTTCGTACTCTGCCGTCTCTCCGATTAGCCCGTATGATGTACCTATCTTCACGGGCTTGACTGGTGATAAGGCGAAGTGTCAATCGCTCAAAACACGGAAACTACTGCGAAACTCCGCTGCATTTCCTGCGGCACCACTCCCGATTCCGCCGGCCGGGACTTCCGTTGCGCCGCTTGCGGCGACCTGCTGGAATTCTTTTTTCCTGAATGGACGCTCGACCCGCTGGACGGGGCCCTTCGGCTCCGCTCAGGGCAGGCTCCGTCCCATCACCACACGGACCCTTCTGCGCTAAAGTCGCTCTGGCTCAGCCGCCGCACCTCACGCGATGCACTTGACCAAAGCGGAGTCTGGCGCTTTCGCGAGCTGCTTCCGCACATTCCCGAAGAGCACGCCATTACGTTGCGCGAAGGAAACACGCCGCTCTACCATCTGCCACGGTGCGCTCGCGCGACCGGCGTTGAGAATCTCCGCGCCAAGCATCAGGGCATGAACCCGACTGCATCGTTCAAAGACACAGGCATGACCTTCGCCGCCTCGTCCGCGCATCAGGGCGGATTCAGTTGGGTTGCCTGCGCCTCCACCGGCAACACTTCAGCCTCGATGGCCGCTTATGCCGCGCGCGGCAACATGCACAGCCTGGTGCTGATCCCGGATGGCAAAATATCCTGGGGCAAGCTCTCGCAAGCACTCGACTACGGGGCCCTCACGTGCCAGCTGCGCACCGATTTCGACGGATGCGTCCGCATCCTCAACGAGCTCGTTCGCCAGAAACCGGTCTACCTGCTGAATTCGGTGAATCCGTTTCGCATCGAAGGCCAGAAAACCGCCGCCATCGAACTTATGGAACAACTCTCGTGGGAGCCGCCGGACCACATCATCGTTCCCGGAGGCAATCTGGGAAACAGTTCGGCGATCGGCAAAGCGCTCGTCGAAATGCTCGAGCTCAAGCTGATCTCGCGCCTGCCGAAGTTGTCGATCATCCAGGCGCAGGGCGCGAATCCTTTCTACCGCTGCGTGCACGAGTTCGGCGGGAAGAAACTCGAACCGATGACTGCCGACACGCTCGCGACCGCGATACGCATCGGCAATCCCGCATCGTGGAAGAAGGCGCTGCGCGTTCTCCAGGCGACTGGCGGCGAAGTCGAACAGGTCACAGAAGTCGAAATCGCGATTGCCAAAGCCGAAATCGGCGCCGATGGCATCGGGTGCGAACCGGCGTCCGCGGTTACGCTGGCTGGACTCAAGAAGCTGCGCGGCCGCGGATTCGTCAAAGCGGGCGAGTCCGTGGTTCTGATCCTGACCGGGCATCTGCTCAAAGATCCCGATTTCACCATCGAGTTCCATCGCGGCGATTTGTTCACCGGAACTCCTGGGGAAGCCGAGGCTGCCCATTCGAGATCTCTGCAGCGCGCCCCGGTCGTGCTCGACGCCAATCTAGGGGCCGTCATTTCTGCCCTCGACGCGGCCGAGAGAAATTCGTAGCAGTTCGCCGCAAACTCGTGTATAAAACACAGTTCAATTGTCAGTGCCGGTGGTTGGGGATTCTACGCAGGCCGGACTGGGCTAAAGCCTTCCATTTCTACTGTTTCAGCCAGTTTTGGCCGCCGGGGAGTTTGCTAGCTAAACAATGCCTTCACGTCCCACATCTCAGGATCGCTCGCTGCGCCTGGCGCTTCCGGCGACCTCGGCCAATCTGGGCCCCGCTTTTGACGCCGCCGCCCTCGCCCTGGATTTCCATCTTCGCTTGCGCGCCGAGCGCGCGCCCGATTTCTTCGTGACTGCCGAAGGCCGCGACGCCCAGATCTGCGCCCGAATGGAGAACCACCTCATCGTCACCACCTATTGCGAGGTGCTCGAATCGGAGAACCGCAAGATCGCGCCCCTGCGCATCCACATCCAGAACGAGATTCCCATCGGCCGAGGTTGCGGATCGTCCGCGGCTGCCCGCCTGGCTGGGATCGCGCTAGCGGTGCATTTCGGACATCTGCGCTGGAAAAATGACCGCATCGTCGGCGAGGCTTCCATGCGCGAGCACCATCCCGACAACGCCTCCGCTTGCTGGATGGGTGCACTCGCTGTGGCTCGAATGGCCAATCAGGTGCAAGCGCAGGTGGTCGAAGTTAAGCCGAAAGGGAAGTGGCCGCTGCTGCTGGCTGTCCCCGATGCGCCGCTCTCGACCGAGCAGGCCCGCCGGGTGCTGCCATTTCAGTACTCGCGCGCCGACGCCGTTACCAACATTCAGAACTCGATGCTGCTGTTTGCGGCGTTCACGCAAGAGCGTCCTGACCTGCTCCCATCGGCGCTCGAAGACCGCATCCACCAGCCTTATCGCGCTCCGCTCTGCCCGCTGCTTCCTGCGCTCAAGGAACTCACTGGAGAGTCCGGCATTCTCGGCGCCGCGCTCAGCGGGGCTGGCCCGTCGGTGCTGGTGTTCCTCGATCCGAAGGTTCCCGCGAAAAGGGCGAAGCAGAGAATTGCCGCCCACTTAACCAAGCGCCGCCTGACGGCCGAACTTATTCTCACCGAGATCGCGCTTCACGGTGGACGCGACGGAGCCGACTGGCGCAAGCATCACGGTCCGGCCAGAAAATAGTTGCCTGCTTGCGACTTCCCTACTTGCGGCTGGCCGGAGGCACGATACCGTTCATGCGCAGATATTCCACCATTTGTCCGTAGTGATCATAACCATGCCACGCGAACAGCATTGCCAGGCTGAGTCGCGTGGTCGTTGACTTGCCGTCGAAACTGGGAATCGGTTCCACGACATTCGCCTCGGTAATGGTGGCGACAGCCTTGTGGGCATAGGCGTAAGAATCTTTCAGGTACTTGAGGATGTCAGCCTTGGATTTCACGCTATCGGGGCCCTTTTCGTCGTTAACATCCACGGGAGGCTTTTCGCCGAGAATCAAGGACGCAACCAGGTAGTTGGTGGCGGCGACGTGCTTGATTTGTTCAGCGAATGTACGAACACCTTTAAACTCGCCGTTGGTTGGAGCGAAGCTGTATTTATCTTCGGGCATGGCTTCAGCGGCGGGGATAAAATCGCGTTCCACTATTTTGGTCGCACTGTCGACGACCTGGCTGATGGTTTTCTTTTCGTCTTTGGTTGGCGATTGCGTTTGCGTTAGTCCGAAACTGCATAAGAGCAGCAGCGTTCCGAACATAGCAGTGATCGTTTTCATTTTGCCTCCAAGTAAAGTGAATGCATCAATCTCTCACTACTGCGGGCGTCAAGTCGAGCTCACTTGCGGTGATGCGATGGCCGCGGAGCGCGAATACTCCCAGCGCCAGCACTACCGCGGCCGCGCCGAGCGTGTCCGAGACGCCAATTCTCTTTGCCAGCGCGCCCCACAGCGTTGCTCCCACCGCCATGCCTCCCTGCAGCACCAGCAGGTAAAACGACAGTGCCCGAGCGCGCACATAGGCGGGACACATGGTTTGTGCCGCCACATTCAAGCAAGCCAGGATTCCGATCCAAGCCCCGCCCGCAACCAGCATCACCACACAGAGCAGCGTGAAGGTCTCAGCCCGTCCCGCGGCGAAAGTCATGCCCGCAAAGATCACGATGGCGGCGCCCACCACCCCATCCACCGACAACTTTTCCCGCAGCCGGGGCAGCGCCAACGCTCCCAGCAGCGCGCCCAAGCCAAAGCAGCCCAACAGCACGCCATATCCCGTAGCGCCATACGGGCGCGCGATGAGCGGCAGCAGCGCCAGCATGGCAACCGCTGCCACGCTGAACGTTCCCGTTCGCAGCAGGACCGACTTTGCCAGCCCGCTCTCACGCACATAAGCGAAGCCGTCGCCGACTGCCGACCACACGCGCTGAGTCTTCGGTCGAATTTCAATCGGCCGCTTCCAGCGATAGAGAAAGACAATCACTCCCAGGAACGAAAATGCATTCAGTAAGAATGTCGATCCGCACCCGACCGCCGCCACGATCAAGCCTCCCAGGGCCGGTCCCACTGCTCGCGCCACATTAAACCCAGCTGAGTTCAGAGCCACCGCGGAAGCATGTTGCTGCGCCGGAACCAGTTCCGGGGTAATCGCCTGCCACGCTGGATCATTCATCACCGCACCGAGGCCAAGCAGGAAGGTAAACAGCAGCAGCACCCACGGCCCCACGCAACTGGTCAACGTCATGATGCCGAGCGTGCCTGACGCCAGCACCATCCATCCCTGAGTAAGCAGCAGAAAACGCCGCCGGTCCACCATGTCCGCCAGTGCGCCCGCCGGCAGGATGACGAGGAATACCGGCAGCGCTCCCGCCGCCTGCACCAGTCCAACCATGAGCGGATTCACGGTCATCTGGGTCATCAGCCAGCCGGCGCCCACGTTCTGCATCCAAGTGCCGGTATAAGAAATCACAGATGCAATCCAAAGTGATCGGAACAGCGGTTCGCCGAGCGGAGCCCAGGGCGAAACCAAACGCCTGGCCGTGATCGGCTGAGCCATTGGCATTTTGATCATTTCCGCCATGAGAAATTCCTATCGTTGCGACCGGCGATCCGCGAATAGCGAACGACGAATAGCGAACGACTAACGACTAACGACCAACGACTCGTTCCGGAACGGCCACTCGCGCCGCCGCCAAGCCCGCACAATGTAGATTGCCAGCCCCACAACCAGAATCACTCCCGCGTAACGAATCTCTCGCAGAAAATTCTTCCGCGAAATCAGGATGAACGTAAAGCTGGCCGCTGCGATCAAAGCCGGAGCCGGATACAGCCACATGCGAAATGGACGCGGCAGATCCGGTCGGCGGATGCGCAGTACAATCACTCCGATGCTCTGCACCAGAAACTGCAGCACGATGCGAATCACGATCAGCGCGGCAATCAAGTCAGCGAGCCGCAAAAAACAGAACAGAGCTGCGACCCCCGCCAGCGCCAGCAGCGAAACGTAGGGAAACTGATATACGGGATGCACACGTGCAAAGGCCCGGAAATAATTGCCGTCGAGCGCCGCCGCATAGGGCACGCGGGAATAGCCAAGCGTCAGCGAGAATACGGAAGCGAATGCCGTCCACATTACAAGCACCGAAATAACCGAAGCCGCGCCGTGTCCGTAGACACGCTGCATCAAGGTCGAGACGATGTACAACTTGCTGTCCGACGTGCCCGACTGCACGAGCTCCCGCCACGGGATGACGCCGAGAATGCTGATATTCATTACGATATAGAGACTCACGACCGCCAAAATGGATAGCAACAGCGCTCGTGGAATATTTCTCCCCGGGTCTTTGACTTCGTCCCCAAGAAAACAGACGTTGTAGTAGCCGCCAATGTCATAAGAGGCGATCAGCATCGCCCCGCCCAGTCCGTGGAAAAAGTCTCGCGAAAGAGAAAACGCGCCTGGTGGTAAATCGAATGCCTGATGCGCATTGAAATGGGTTAGGCCGGTAATGATGATCCATCCAATCGTTGCCATGACCCCGGTCCAGAGCACTTTGGTGAGGCGCGAGATGGCAGTGATTCTGCGGTAGAGCAGAAACGCCGTGAGTGCACAAACGCCGATTGCGAGCAGCGTGGCGGGCATCACGATCCAGCTAAGTTGCAGCGGTCCGATCAGCGGAAGATTCAGGCCCCACATACGCGCTGACCAGACGGTCTCGAGTCTTGGCCAGAAAAAAGCCGCGTATTGCGAGAGGCCGATGGCGCCCGAGGCGATGGAGAGCGGAGCGCTGAACGACAATTGCCAGATAAACAGAAAGGAAACGAGCCGGCCCAAAGTTTGCGGCCCGTAAATCTCTTTCAGATAACGGTAGGACCCGCCCGACCCCGGCAACGCCGCGCCCAGTTCGGCCCACACCAGCCCGTCGCAGACAGCCAGTAGCGCGCCGAGAATCCATCCCAACATCGCCTGCGGACCGCCCATCGCGGTGACGATCAGCGGAATCGTAATAAACGGTCCCACACCGATCATGTCGATCATGTTCAGCGCGGTAGCGGAACCGAGGCCAATGCCGCGGACGAGAGGAGTTCCGGCGGACGCGGTGTGTTCGGAACTGTCGGTAGTGTGCATGGATGATTGCGCCACTCGCTGTTCGCTATTCGTCGTTCGCAACTAGTCACCCAACGACCGATGACCATGCCGACAACGAACAGTGAATCGCGAACGACGAAGAGCGAACGACGTGGTCCCAACTACTCGTGGCTCAGCAAATTCACAAACAACCGCGCCGCTCCCGGCACTCCCGCCGGCAACTGGCGGAAGAATGCATATCCGGTGTAGATATAAGTCCCCTTGCCGTAGTGCGCCAACAGCAGTCCGCCCTTCTGTTCGCCTTCGCCCGGATCATGAGATTCGAGCAGCGGCGTAAAGTTGCTGTCCCACTGGGTCATGAAGTAGAGCCCACGTTCCTGCACCCAGCCCTCAAAATCCTTCTGTGTAATTTCGTTTGGAGAATGAAAGATTGCATTCCCTGGATCGAGAATCGCGACCGGCGCTTCTTCCACCGAAACCCGCGCCCGGCCGAGCGTTGCCGGATAAGGCGTGAAGTTGCCCTTATTGAAATCTCCCGACGCGGCGTTAAGGGTGTTGTACTGCACCACCAGCCGCCCACCGGCCTCCACAAAGTCGAGCAGCCGCTTGTTATTCGCGATCACGTCTTTCTGCGTGTCGTAAGCGCGAATCCCCAGCACGATGGTCTGATAACGGCTCAAATCTTCAGAGCTAAGTTTCTCCGCCGGAATCAGCGTCACATTCATCCCGATCTGTTCGAGCACAGTAGGAATCTCATCTCCTGCGCCCATGATGTAGCAGAGCTTCAAGTCCTTCGGCACCTTCACATCCACAACGCTGACGCGCTGCATCGCCGGCTGATAGTAGTAGGCTGCGCCAAGGTCTTCGCGTGTGACTAGCGTGTAACCCTCGCTGTATTTCTTGCCGCCCACTTCGAGAAGCGCGCGAATCTCGGTCCTTTCTTCTTTTAAATTGGAGGGAAAAAGCTTGAACAACAAATCCCGCTTGTCGCCGCGTTTCGACAAATTTATTGTCAACTCGCGCGGCTCGGAGGTCCATCCTTCCGGAAGCTTCAGTCGCAGTATTCCATTCGGGGCCCCGGTCAGATTAGAACTCACGCCGATTTTGACAGTGATCTCCTTTGCATCCGCGACGGGAAGAACCTGTTCGCCGGGTTCGAGATTCAGGGAGAATGCGGGTGCGACCGCGAGAGGAGTTTTTCGCGTCTTGCCCTCTTCGTCCACAAACGGGACCATCACGGTGGCAGAAATCTCTCCCGTGGGAGTGGTCTTGGCTCCGCGATTCCTGATTACATCTGGTAACGGCGAGTGTCTCCCGTTCCGTTCAACGGTCTCGTACCGCAGATTGACCCGCAGCGGCGGTGGCGGTAGAGCGAGGGTTAGGTATCTCTCTTCATCAATGGTGTTGAGGGCCTCGGTTTCGGCATCGTCTCGATGCCAATACGGGCGAGTAGCCGGAGCGTCCGCTGGAACCCTCAGCGCGAAGTTGGCATAGTAATCTTGGCCGGGAGCGATCGTCATTTCACCAGCATCGGACTGCTTGACCCAGTCCCCAGACTCCCCCAGATCGGCATGATCCACGATCAGCCAATACCTCGACCCATTGTGCAGCTTGGCGATCACTTGGAAATTTTGCGTAGGAGAAACAACGGTAAGAGCATCCTTGATTGCCGGCACTGTCTTTCCGGGATCCGTGAGCGAAGCCACGCTCGCTCTTAAGGACACATCTAACGCCAAGTTGACTGCAGTCTGTGCCTCCTCCCGTTTTTCCCGAAGAATCAAGAGCAAATTTTCTTTCGCAGCGTCCGCCACTCCGCTTTCGCTTAGACGAGCCGTTACTGAATCCAGATCTTGTAGTGCTTGCGAGAGTGGATCGGCCGCGCTATTTGGATCCGACTCGTCTTTGTCGGCGGCATGCTTTACTTCGGCAGCAATCGATTCCAGTTCGCCCCGCAACCACGGCACCTTCTTTTCTTCCCCGCCCAGCCGCGCAGCCAACGCCGACAGCGTCGTGTCGATCCCGTCAAAGAAACTTTGTTCGTGTCCGTCCTTGTCCTTCGGCGACTCCACCACCGAGTCCACCAGCCGGTAGAACGTAAATCGGTCGCCCGGTTCGACCGTCCAGTTGGCCGCTCCCTGGGACTGCTGATGCCGCAATCCCTGCAGTGCAAACTGTATGTACGACGCTCCCAGCACCGGATCAACGACTCCCGTATTGAGCCGGACCGTGTAGTTCGCCGCATCGCATGTCATCGCGCCAAAGCCGCACACATTGCCGATGTACAACTTCTTCGGCTGCCACGGTGCGAGTCCCTCCGCGATTTGTTCTGGAAATCGCTTCGGATCCGCCGCCGCGCGGAACGCCTCTTTCGTCAATATCGCCGACGCCTGATGATGGCCGTGGCCATCGCGATCCGTCCCTGAAAAGCGCGCCACCAGTACATCCGGACGAAAGGTTCGAATCACCCGAACCATATCGCCGAGCGCGATGTCGTGCCCTTGCCACTTCTGAAATGTTTCTTCGGCAGTCTTCGAATATCCGAAGTCAGCCACGCGCGAAAAGCGCTGCTCGACGCCGTAGTAGCGATCCGACGCCAGCAACTCCAGCGTGCGCAGAACGCCCAGAGCGTCGAACAGATTACTGCCGAGCTTGTTCTGTCCACCTTCACCGCGGTTCAGCGTCATCAGCAGTGTCGAGACGCCTCTGCCGCGCGCTTCCAGCGTCAACATGCCGCCGTCTTCGTCATCGGGATGCGCTGTGGTCTGCATCAGCCGCGCTGTCGTCTGCAGACGTCGCAGCATCAGCTTCAGCCCCGCTACACCCGTTTCTTGCGGAAGAGGTTCGTAATAATGATCCGCTTTGTCTTTATCGATGCCATGATCAGCGGTCCCTTCCGCCGTCTGCGCACGGGCGAATACCGCGACCGAAGCTGCCAGCAAAACCAGCAGGGTCGCCGCCGTAAACCGGTTGCGCATCAATCCACACCCAACCTTCTTTGACATTGCAAACATGCCCATCTGATGGATTTTCCTAAAGATAAGGAGCAAATATATTCCGAACTCAACGGTTCAATTTTCTAAATCTCGTCATCCCTCGCGAAGCGAGGGAACTGCATCCTGGGCGGACTGCAGATTCCTCGGTTCGCTCGACTCATATAAGGTCACCGTTGCGCCAACTTAGCAAACTCCTGTCCAGTCGCCGCTTGCCCAGTCTTACCGGCTCATCCCCTGCGCCGTCGCAAATTTCTGCTGGCATTCCGTTGCCGCTTGCACAATCTGCCGGAACTCCGCATCCCTGCGCACGCCCGCCAGCAACGGATCCGATTGCAATGCCTGGCGGGCGCAATAATTCCCGGCCACGGCCTGGCGTAGAAATACCATTGCAATCTGCTTCTCGCCGCAAGCTGCCAGCTCCGCGCCCTGCGAATACTTCAGCTCCGGATCTTGCTCCAGCAATAACTGGTTCTCCGCCACCTCCGCCAGTCGGTGGATTTCAGTTTCCGGCGCCTTGTTCAGACAAGCCTGCAGCAGTGGCCCCATCAGGGTCGGATTCTCCGTCATCTTCTGTGCTGCCTGCTGCGCTTCCGTCGTCTTCCCTTGCCGCATCAGCACCGAAACTCGCGTTGCGTTCGACCACTCCGAGCCTTCGTCAAGGTCCAGATACTCCATTGCCCGCGTCAACTTCCCCTGCTCAAAAAAAGCAACCGAGCACGAACGCCAGTTGAAATTCTTCGAATCGATCAACAAAGCCTTGTCGCACTCGCTTTGCGCCTCGTCGAGCAGCCCGGCATAACGTGACACATACGCCAGCGAATAATGCGCGAAGGCATTATCCGGTCGCCTCTGCACCAGCGTCCGCGCGTCACTGTAGGCTTTGTCCAGGTTTCCCGCCTCGACTTCGTTTGTCGCCAGAAATCCAGCCGCATCAACTCGTCCTGGTTCCAACGAAAGTGCCCGCTGGTACGCCGCATTCGAGCGCTGATATCCCGCCGTCCCGCCGCCCGAATAAATCGCGTCGAAATAGTACCGCCGCCCCAGCGCTTCCCATGCGGGTGCGTAATTCGGATCGAGCGTTACCGACCGCTCCAGCATCGCGATCGCTTCTTTGTTCGCTTCCCCATCGTGCGATAGCGCTTTGCTGCGCAGATACGCGTCATACGCTTCGCGATTTGTCGGCGTGCTGCTGGTTTCGACCGCCCCGCGCGCGATGCCCAGCGCCGGAACCAGTTCTTGCCGCACTTTTTTTGCCATCTGGTTCTGCAGCGCGATCAGATTATCCGCCGGCGAGCTGAGCGTGCCGGTCCAGATCAGCCGGTTGTCTTTCACCTCGACTGCTTCCAGCGTTACCTGCACCGTGTTGTCTTGACGCAGAAAGTGTCCCGCCACCACCGTGCCCACACCCAACTCACGCCCGGCTTTTGCTGGGTCCGGTTCTCCGTTGGCGTATTTCTGGGTCGCCGTCGATGGCCGGACTTCCAGCGAATGCGCATAAGTCAGCGCGTTTGCAATCTCATCCGCCAACGCAAAGCGGAGAAACTCGCTTTCCGCATCGTTATTAATATTCTGCAGCGGCAGAACTGCTATCGTTCGGCTACCAGCCACCGCCTGCACCCGGTGTTTGAGGAACCACGCCCCCACCGACGCCACGACCGTGAGCAATGCCGCCGCTAATCCAGCTACGATCCAGTTCAGCTTCGAACTCCGCTTCTGGAACGTGTGGGTCGCCACGTGCAGCCCCGTCGCCTGACGAAACCCGCTCCGCAGTGCCGGATCCGTTCCTTTTTTCAGCTTTACCAGGTCGGCTTTCATCTCCGTGGCGTTTTTGTAGCGGAGGTTGCGATCCTTCTCCATCGCTTTCCCGATGATGGCTTCGAGCTCCGCCGGCACCGCGGGATTGATCGACCGCGGCGACGCCGGTTTCGAGTTGATCACCGCATGTAGCGTCATCACCACGTTCGTTCCCGTGAACGGTTTCTTGCCTGTGGCCATCTCGAACAGCACCACGCCAAACGAAAATATGTCGCTGCGCACGTCCAGGTCTTCCGAGCGCGCCTGCTCTGGCGACATATACACCGCCGTCCCTGGAATCACTCCCACCTGCGTCAACGATTCCTCCAGAGAGGAGTCCGTGGTCATGCCCAGAGTTTGATCCTTAGCCAGCTTCGCCAGTCCAAAATCCAGAATCTTCACTTGCCCATTCGGAGTCAGAAAAATATTCGCCGGCTTGATATCGCGGTGCACAATCCCCTTGGCATGCGACGCCGCCAGCGCATCGGCCACCTGCACCGCAATGTCCAGCAGATCCTCAAGGTCCAGGGGTTGACCGTGGATGCGCTGTTTCAGGCTCTCGCCTTCCAGCTTCTCCATGACGATGAACGGGTGCCCGTTGTTGTCCTCAATGTCGTGGATGGTGCAGATGTTGGGCTGGTTGAGCTGCGACGCAGCCCGCGCCTCCCGCGTAAACCGTTCCAGAGAGCGGGGATCCCGCGCCAGGTGTTCGGGAATGAATTTCAGAGCGACATGCCGGCCCAGGCGGAGATCCTCCGCTTCGTAAACAATTCCCATTCCGCCGCCGCCCAGCTTCGACAGTACGCGGTAATGGGACACCGTTTGCCCAACAATTTCCATAGAACTATTGCCTGGGCACACTCGCCCGTGAAGGCGTAATGGTAGGCGGTCATCGCGGTCGGGTCAACCGAGTTTGGGATGTCACTTGGGGTGGACAAGCTAACATCGGTGATTTAACGTGCAGGGCATGGGTTCGGCTGGCGTTCCACCATCGCATTCGATTCTCCTTCTACTTGCTTTTGCGATGCTGTTAACAGATCTGACCGCGGAATCAACGCGTCAGACGGTGGATGAAGTGGCGCACGGCACCTTGCGGGTGACGACTTCCGCGGGGACTGGGTTGCTGCCGATTTATGTGTCGAGCGACTGGAGCAAGCCGCAGCCTCGAATAACCCGCGCCATCGTTATTTTCCACGGTGTCAAGCGGAATGCAGGGAGCTACTTCCGATCGGCGAACGAAGCGGTGGAATCGGCCGGAAAGGCGGGACAAGGAACGATTGTGATTGCGCCACAGTTCCTCAGAGAGGAGGACGCGGCAGGGTTGCATCTCGATTCTGGCATCCTGCGATGGCACCACGAACGCTGGGAAAGTGGAGCGAATGCAATCGGGCCGGCGCCCCTCAGTTCGTTCGATGCCATCGATGCCGTGCTCGCACAGCTTGCGGATCGGTTGCGGTTTCCGGATCTCGTGCAGGTTGTGCTTGCCGGACATTCCGGTGGTGCACAGGCGGTGCAACGGTATGCCGCTGTCGGACGCGGTGAAGGCGCGCTGACCGAGATTGGAGTTCGAGTACGTTACGTGATTGCCAACCCTTCTTCTTATGTTTACTTTTCAGAGGATCGTCCGCTGAGCAATACCAGCTTTGCCCGATATTCCGGATCATGCAAGGGCTTCAACCGTTGGAAATACGGTGTGGAAGACACACCCCCCTACGTGGGTCAAAACTCATTCGTAAGCATGGAAGAGAGTTACGGCCGTCGCGATGTGATTTACTTGCTGGGGACGGCCGACACCGACCCGCATCACCCCGACCTTGATGTATCGTGCGAAGGCGAGGCGGAAGGCCCGAACCGCTTCGCGCGCGGCACTGCATATTTCACGTATATCAAGGCGCGGCATCCGGAGAATTTTTCGCAGCGCTTGTGGGAGGTTCCAGGCGTTGCGCACGACGAGCGCGAAATGTTCCATTCGTCGTGTGGGATGGAAGCATTGTTCGATCTACCCGGCTGCGCGTCCGCAAAACAACATTGACCGCGCACCAGCGCCGTCGACGATCTTACCCACGCCATCAGCAGAGAGTGCAGCCTTGCCTCAATTTCACTCTTCGGACGGGCGCATGCGTCCAGTGCGCACGTAACGGTCATGCCAGCTCAGGCTCTCGTGGAGCAAGTGAGGAGTATGTTTGCCGAAGGAGAGGCGTTCCGCACGGTCCTCGTAATCGCGTAGCAGAGAACGATAGTCCGGGTGCGCACATTTTTCGATAATGACCTTGGCTCTTTGCCGCGGCGACAGGCCCCTCAGATCGGCAAGCCCCTGCTCGGTTACGACCACATCGACATCGTGTTCGGTATGGTCCACGTGCGAGACCATGGGCACGATCGTGGTAATGGCACCTTTCTGCGCCGTAGACGGAGCCATAAAGATCGCCAAGTAGCCGTTGCGCGCAAAATCGCCCGAACCCCCAATGCCGTTCTGAATTCGCGACCCCATGATGTGGGTGGAATTCACGTTGCCGTAGATATCGGCTTCAATCATTCCATTCATGCCAATCACGCCCAGCCGGCGGATAATTTCCGGATGGTTGGAGATTTCCTGCGGGCGAAGAACAATGCGCTCGCGATAATTTCCCATCTCGGCGTTAACCTTCTCCATCACTTCCGGACTAAGAGAAAACGCGGTTGCCGAGGCACAGGTGAGCTTGCCACTACGCAAGAGCTCGATCATGCCGTCCTGAATGACCTCGGTGTACGAGGTCAAATTTTCAAACTGCGCTTCCAGCAGGCCGAACAGGACGGCGTTGGCGATGTTCCCCACGCCCGATTG
>Ga0181523_10001348_pt1 | contig 26250 bp, 26 predicted proteins | sample PEATcosm2014_Bin_43_FD_119752 | JGI IMG/M metagenome (GOLD analysis project Ga0181523, IMG submission 119752) | Peatland microbial communities from MTU Mesocosm Facility, Houghton, MI, USA - PEATcosm2014_Bin05_30_metaG | ecosystem: Environmental > Terrestrial > Soil > Wetlands > Peat | place... | reverse complement strand
TGAATCGGTGCCCAGGAGGCCGGCGTTCGTCCACCGAGCGCGGCGTGAGCGAGTTGCGTCAGGGTGAACAAATGGGCTTTCCCCGGACGAAAGTGGACCGCGGAAATGCCGGGTGGGTAGAGGTGCCCTGGTCACCCCCCCTCCGTGACCGTCAGCGAAGCTGGCCAGCCCCGCACCGAGGAGATGCCCGGCGGGCTCGGGCCCGGCCACGGCTGCGCTTCCTAGCTTCAGCGCCGCCGTCTGCGACCCTCTCCACTCCAGATCGACGGTGCGGACGAGACACGATCGCGGCGAAGGTGTCTCACCTCATGCTGGCACGATGGCCGGCGCCGTCCGACTTCGCTCCGTGCCGGGCCTCCTCTTCCTGATCTTCGTTCGGGCTACACAGAGGGTCCGGATGATCAGGCCGTTGCACGCGACAACAAGACCCGCAATACAGGGCGAGCCTCGGTCTCTAGGTGCGTATCGGCAGGCCTTGCGCTCCGCTGCCGTCGAGGACAAGCTCGCCACGTGCGGCACGCGACACAGGGAGACCTTGATCAGGTCGAGGCATTGCTGGCGGAGCTGCGCAAGGCTCCTGGCTTGCGGGAGCGCAAGCGCGGCTGTTTCTCGCGGGAGTCGCGGGCATTTCTTCACTTCCACGCCGATGACGCCGGCGACTCCTACGTCGACGTCCGGCTCGACGGCGCATTCCAACGCGTGAGGGTCACCAGTCTCGAGGAGCAGGCGGACTTCCTGGCACGGGTGCAGAAGGCGCTCCAACACACTGACCCGACGACGCGATCGGTTGGTTGACGGGCAATTTGAATTTTGCCATCGTCACTCGCATGACTTCCTGGCCCGATTTCAAGGAGCTGCAGCCCGATCTTGCGAAGCAGGGCGCCGACCTCCTCTATCACTTCGGGGTCGGCCTGGCCTTCCTCAGCACGGTCCGCCCAGACGGTGGATCTCGGGTACACGCCGTGTGCCCACTGCTGTCGGAGGATGGTCTCTACGCCTTCATCATTCCCTCCCCGAAGCAAAGCGACCTCCACCGGGACGGGCGGTACGCGATGCACTCTTTCCCGATGGAAGACAACGAGGATGCGTTCTATCTCACCGGCCATGCCCATGCCGTCTTGGATGTCGCCGCCAGAACGTCCCTGGCACACCAGTTCGTCGAGGAGAGGACGAGATTCGCCGCCCCGGAACCGGCTAGCGATCACCACCTGTTCGGATTCGACATCGGCGCAGTACTGCTCACACGTACGGCAAGCCACGGAGACGCGTCTCCGCAGCACACCGTCTGGCGCGCACCGCAAGGTGATACCGCCTGATGCCCGGCTGGTCGCCAAGACCGTGGCGTGCAATGCCGTGCAGGCCAACTGTTGGGTTGGAAGTTGGTTTCGTGGGTCCGGCAGGTCGGCGAGCGCAACCTGGATGTCGGGCGGCCCGTTATCGGAAGCGCTCGGCGAGTGTGGCCTCGCCGGAAGATCCGACGGCGACGCACGCCGTAGCCGAGGTGCACGACAGGTCGTTGAGGGACGCTCCCTTCGGGCTGGGAGTGGGCTCGATCGCCCACCTGTTTTCGTTCCAGGCCTCCGCCAGCGGCCCGGCGCCGCTGCCGACGGCCGTACACGCCACGGCCGAGGTGCAGGAAACGGCCGACAGCACGCTCCCCTGCACACCGGGCCGATTTGGAGTGGGCCCGATCGCCCACCTGTTTTCGTTCCAGACCTCCGCCAGCGTCTGGTCCGGGGCGTTGCTCGCAGGGTTGACGGTGTACCACCCGACTGCGGTGCACGCCATGGCCGAGGCGCACGACACTCCGGTCAGAACGCTCTCCTGTCCGGGCAGGCCGGTCGGGCTGAGGGTGGGTTCGATCGCCCACTTCTTCCCGTTCCAGGCCTCCGCCAACATCTGAGGGTTGCCGAGGCCGCTCACGTAATCCCCTACGGCAACGCATGCCGTCGCCGAGGGGCACGACACGCCGTCCAGCTGGCTGAAGCTTGCGCCGATGCCGTCGGGGGTGCGGTCGATCGTCCATGTCGTCCCGTTCCAGGTTTCCGCCAGCGTCCCGCCGTTGCTGGCGGTGTCGCTGCTCTTGAACCTTCCGACGGCTGGCACACCGTGGGCGACGTGCACGAAACACCGTAGAGAGAGCTCTCCCGCGAGCCTTTCGGGTTGGGGGTGGGCTCGATCTCTCACGTCGTCCCGTTCCAGGCCTCCGCCAGCGTCAGGTTGGTGTCGCCGTAGTTGAGCAAGCCACTCATCCCGACCGCTACACAGGCCGAGGCCGAGGTGCACGACACGCCATGAAGGTCGCCGTTTCCGTTCGGATTGGGGGTCGGCTCGATTGCCCACGCCGTCCCGTTCCAGGCCTCCGCCAGGGTCTGGTCGTTGCCGCCGCCGTTGAGGTACCCGACGGCGGCGCACGCTGTCGCCGACGTGCAGGACACCGCGGAGAGGTGGCTGTCCCGTACCCCGCTCGGGTTGGCCGTGGGCTCGATCCCCCACGTCGTGCCGTTCCATGCCTCCGCCAGCGTCACCTCTTCTCCGCCCCTTGTGGTGTAGCTCGCCACCGCGCTGCACGACGTTGCCAAGGTGCAGGACACCTCGGAGAGAGAACTGCCACGCGACGCCGTTGGGTTGAGACTGGGCTCGATCGTCCACGTCGTGCCGTTCCACGCCTCCACCAGCGTCACGTCAGCGCCGAAGGCGGTGCCCTCGCCGCCCACTGCCGTACATGCCGCGGCCGAGGTGCACGACACACCGAGGAGGGAGTCGTTGCCCGACCCGCTCGGGTTCGGGGTGTGCTCGATCGCGAATGTCGCCCCGCTCCAGGCTTCTGCCAGGGTCCCACTGGGGCCGGATCCTACGGCGGTGCATACCGTGGCCGAGGTGTACGACACTCCGGACAGCGCTGAGATGATCTTCTGCGCGCCAGTCGGGTTGGGGGTGTGCTCGATCGCCCACCTCGCCCCGTTCCAGGCTTCCACGAGCGTCCCACCGTGACCGCTGCCGACGGCGGTGCACGTGGTCGCCGAGGTGCACGACACCCCCGAGAAGAAGTTGTCAGCTCCGCTCGGGTTGGGGGTCGGCACGGTCGCCCACCTCCTCCCGTTCCAGGTTTCCACGAGCGTCCCGTGGATGTGTGCTTCGGTGTAGGCGGAGACACCGGCTGGCCCGTTGTAGTAGTCCCCCACGGCCGTGCACGCACTCTCCGAGGTGCATGACACCCCCGAGAGGGACGCCCCGCTCGGGCTGGGGTGGGCTCGATCGTCCACCTCGTTCGGTCCCAGGCCTCAGCCAACGCCCCGTTGCCGCGTCCGACAGCCACGCAGGCGGTGGCTGACGTGCACGAGACCCCCGAGAGGGAGCTGTAGAGCGCCCCCTCCGGGTTGGGGGACGGCTCGACCGCCCACGTCGTTCCGTTCCAGGCCTCCACCAACGTACGGCTGCGACCCGCTCCGTCGGTGGAACTCCCCACGGCAACGCACGCCGAGGCCGAGGTGCAGGACACCCCCGAGAGTGAGCTGTTCTCCGGCCCCGTGGCGTTGGGAGTGGGCTCGATCTCGTTCGGCACGATCACCGGTTTCTTCGGCATCGTAGACGTGGGGTGGTTCGCCGGATGATGCACCAAGTTGAGGTGCGGGAATGGGATCACGAATACGGCGACCAAGGCGACAACGACGATGGCGGACAGCACGATCCTTCGACGTCTGGCGAGTTGGGACGAGCGTCGGGTGAGCTCGTTGATCGGGAGCGGCGGACGGAGCGGCGGGGTGCTTGCGAGCTCTCTCAGCTGTTCCTCAACCCGCTTCATGGCAACCCCTCCAGGCCCCCCAGCGCGATGGGAGGAAGGCCGTCGCGACCGAGAGTGGCTGCCTTGGCATCGGCGAGCGTCGAAGCAACGGTGGACCGCGATATGTGCAGCATTCTCGCCACCTCGCCCTGAGGAAGATCGGCGACGTAGGTCAGTGCCAGCACGGTCCGCTGGCGAGCGGTCAGTGGCTTCATGGCGTCGAGTACCTGAAGCCAGAGGGAGAGATCGTGTTCACCAGCTGACTCCTCGTTGGCAGCGAACACGAGCTGGTCCTCCCGTCTCTGGCGACGGAGGCGTCTGCGCAGCTGGTTCAAAGCCACTCGGTAGGTCCAGCCCGTCGGCGAGCTCATCGCCCCCACCCGGTGCCCCCGAGCCAGGGCGCGTGCAAAGGCCTCGTCTGTGGCCTCGCTGGCGGCATCCGGGTTGCCCGACACGACGGTCAGCACGGCCAGCACGCGAGCGTGGTTCTCCGAGTACCAGCCCTCGAACCCGCTATAGCTATCGCTCATCGCCTGGCGCTCCCGGCCCCATGTCTAATAAGTCACGGGTACTTCATTTTGTTGGGCGCGGCGAAGGAATTCTTCCCTTGAGGCGGATCACTCCTTGGTAGGCGCGGCGATCGCGAGCGCGGGCAAACCCGGCGACGGGCTCACTACGAGGAGCGAGGCTCCACAGGACAAAGCCGTGTACGGCAAGGGTGTCTGTCGGTTTTAGACGTGTGAGCTGGCGTGTGAGCTGGCGGGGGAGGGCTCGAACCTCCAACCTCCTGATCCAAAGTCAGGCGTTCTGCCGATTGAACTACCCGCCAAGGGTGGGCGGCGCCGGAGCCGGAGCTGAGGCGGCCTGACAAGCCTCGCACACGGCGGGGGCGAGGCGGGCGGCTCGCCGACCGAGCCGGAAGAACCCGACCCGGAAGTCGTCAGCGAGATGCCGCCAACGTGTGGCCGCAGGCGCCACAGTAGATGAGGGTGACAGCCCCAAAGCCACGGCGGCGGCTCAAGGCACCTGGTGCTTCCGGTGACACGGTGGCGATCGCCAACACGTCGCTCAGTCGCTTCCCGCAGCCCGGGCACGCCGGAGGCACAACGGCTGGCGACGGGCCGCTCTTCTCGTCTCTCGGGCCTGCCGGGCTCGGTGCGACGACGGTGAGCTCCGCCGCCTCGTCGCTGGCACCGCCGTCCTGGTCGAACGGGCCCCCCACGACGGCAAGGTCCGTGACGATGCGCTCGACGGCCGCCCGCGCCTCGAGGACCTCCTCCCGCAGCTCGGCAAGGTCGACACCCATGTCGTGCAGCAGCAGGGCCGCCACGCCACTGGCTTGCCGGATGATCCCGAGGAGGAGATGCTCGGGTCGCACCTCATCGTCGTCGAGCGCCTCCGCCTCGCCGGTCGCGAGGGTCAGCACCTGCTTTGCTCGAGCCGTCAGGGGCTGCGCGTTGTCGGAGCCGTCGCGGCCGCTTCCGGGTCTGGCCACCTGCGCCCGCACCTCGACGGCGACGATCCCGTGCTTGGACAGCAGCGGTGCCGCGATGTCGTCGTCGCAAGCGAGCAGGCCGAGCAGGACGTGCTCGGTCCCGGTGAATTCCTGATGGAGACCGGCCGCCTCGTGGCGAGCGATGGCGAGCACCTTCTCACTCTCAGCGCTGAGGGTATCCATCGATCTCCGACGCTATCGGGCGCCGTCATGGCACTGGCGGCAGGCCACGCATCGGGCGCCGCACGGGAGCGGCGCGCCTCGCGGGCGGCAGAGACTGGCGACTTCGCCGGGCGCTACGACTGGCTGGCGCGGACCGTCCCCTCCCCCGGACCGGCTAACCTCGGCCACGCCATGGGTTCCCTCATCAAGAAGCGCCGTAAGCGCATGCGCAAGAAGAAGCACAAGAAGATGCTGAAGCGCACGCGCTGGCAGCGTCGAGCAGCCGGGAAGTAAGCCCGAACCGCACGGTCCTCCCGTCAGGACGCTGCGATCGTGCGAACCAGCTCGACGACAGCCGACCTACCCTCGGCGACAACGGTTGCGGAGATCTGCTCCTGAAGCGTCACCAGCACGTCGCGATCGCCGTCCAGCCACCACGTCCCACCGCTTCCGGCAAGCCGCGGCGGGCGGCCGGCCACGTCGCTCAGGAGACTCCGCCACCAGGCCAGTCGCGGTTCGACGATCAATGCTGCCGGCTCGAGATCGTTGCCGGAGCCGCCCACCGGTCCTCCGAGCGAGTCCCAGGCGGCGTAGACCTCCGGCGTGGACACCGTGAGGCGGGGGACGACCAACAGCACGTCGGCCTCCTCGTAGGCGAGCGGCTGCACGATCTCGCCGACACCGCCGACGAGCGCCCGTCCCCCCGCGAGGCAGAAGGGCACGTCTGCGCCGAGACGGGCGGCGACCTCGAGGTCGGAGCAACCCGCCCAGCGCAGCACGGCAGCGGCATCCGCCGAGCCGCCGCCGAGGCCGGCGCCGGCGGGAATGACCTTGCGCAGCCGGACCTGGGCGGATCGCCCGACGGCGTGCAACGCACGCTCAACGAGGTTCGGGGCGGGCCGCTGCCGGCTGTCCGGAGCCAGCAGCGACGGCGCCGGCGCGAGGACAGGCGGTCCCTCCTGCCCGACCCAGTCGACGGCGTCGATGACCTCGAGCCCGTCGCCGGCCGAGATCTCGAGCTCGTCGGCGAGGTCCAGGGTGACCATCTCGGCCTCGAGGAGGTGATAGCCGTCGGACCGCCGGCCCACGACCCGCAGTCGGCGGGTCAGCTTTGCGGGTGCCCTGACGACGGTCACCCCGTCCCGGCGATCTCGAACAGCCGCTTGCATTCGGCCAGCTTGCCCCACGACACGACACCCAGCTCCTCCGGCCGTCGAGTGGGTTCGATGCCGGCGGCGACGAACGCCTCCTCGCTCACGAGGCCGGCAAGGGAACGCCGCAGCATCTTGCGGCGCCCCGAGAAACCCGCCCGCACGAGCCGGTCGATCTCCTCGAAGCTCGCCACCTCCGGCGCAACGGCCGGTGCCGGACGCCGCACGATCTCCACGAGCACGGACTCGACGTTGGGTCGCGGGAGGAAGACGTCGGCGGGAACTCTCGCCACGACCTTCGCCTCGGCGAAGTAGGCGACCCGCACCGAGACGGCACCGTAGGCGCGAGAGCCCGGTCCGGCCGCCAGTCGCTCGCCCACCTCGCGTTGCACCATCACGAGCATGCGGCTGACGGCCGGCACGCCGACGAGGAGGTCGGCGACGAGCGGCGTGGCGATGTTGTAGGGGAGGTTGGCAACGAGCACCCACGGCCGATCGTCGGTGGCGCTGCCGAGCAGGGCGGCCCAGTCACAGGTCATGGCGTCATCGCGGACGACCGTGACGCCGAGCGGCTCGACGAGCTGGCGGAGCACCGGCTCGAGGTAGCGGTCGATCTCGACGGCGAGCACCTCGGCGCCCGTGGCGGCCAGTGCGATCGTGAGGGAGCCGAGCCCGGCCCCGATCTCGACGACTCGGTCGCCGGCGCCGACGGCGGCGAGGCGGGCAACCCGCTCGACGAGGTTTGGATCTGCCACGAAATTCTGGCCGAGGGCCCGCGACGGAGAGATGCCGTGGTCGGCCAAGAGGGCGGCGATCTCGGCCCGCCCGGGCGATCGCCGGCTCATCGTGGTGCCGCTGTCTCGACGACGGCGCCGCTGCCGCCCCCGCCGATGTCGCTCAACCGTGCAGGTCGAACACCACAGCGGCGTTGGACGTCGTCGCCTGGGCGATCGCCGCCTCCTCGAGACCTTTCAGACCGGCGATCTGAGCGCCGATGATGGGCACGTAGGAGGGCTCGTTGGACTTGCCACGATGTGGCACGGGCGTGAGGAAGGGGGCGTCGGTCTCCACGAGCATGCGGTCGACCGGGCACATCGCTGCCGCCTCACGGACGGCCGTGGCGCTCGGGAACGTCACGATCCCGCTGAAGGAGAGGTAGGCGCCGCGATCGAGGCAGGCTCGGGCTTCACCGGGTCCGCCCGTGAAGCAGTGGAACACGACGCGGGAAGGCGCTCCCTCGCGGTCGAGGATGGCAAGGGTGTCGTCCCAGGCTTCTCGCGTGTGAATCACGAGCGCCAGCCCGTACTGGTTGGCGAAGGCGATCTGGGCGGCAAAGGCGTCACGCTGCTCGTCGCGGGGCGAGTGGTCGTAGTGGTAGTCGAGGCCGCACTCCCCCACCGCCACGACCCGCGAGGACGACAGCCCGGCGGCGTACAGCTCGCGGAGGAAGCGCCCGACACCGCCGACGCCGCTGCTGGCATCGTGCGGGTGCAAACCGACCGTCGACCAGATCTGGACGGGCGGGGCCCCCGAGCCGCTGAGCGCAGCCGCCAGGCGGGCGGCGTCGCGCGACGTCGGCTCGTCCGTGCCCACGAAGACCATGCGGCGGGCACCCGACTCCCGGCTCCGCTCGAGCGCCGCCTCGAGGTCGTCGGAGGACTGCAGGTGACAGTGGCTGTCGGTCCAGAGGGGAAGGGCAGAGAGGCGCTCAACCGCCTCGGCGCTCCTCGGGCCGGCGGCGGCCTCGGAGCCCGCTTCGCCCGCCCCCTTCTCGCCACGGCGTCCCCCGCCGAAGATCCGTCCCAGCATGCTCATTCTGGCTCGACCTCCCGGCGGGGAAAGAGGGGGGCCCCTTTTTCGACGGGCAGGCCGCCCGGGTAGCCTCCCCAGGCGAGCACGCCGTGCTCGCCGGCATTACCGGCAAGACCGGGATCGCCCTCGAGCCCGATGCGCCGCCAGATCTCCTTTGCCGTGTCGCGCAACACCGGTGAGATCAGCACAGCAACGATTCGTAGCACCTCCAGTGCCTCACCAAGAACAGCGTCGAGGTCGGCGCCCGGCTCGAGCTTCCACGGCTGCACGACCTCCAGCTCGGCATTGGCCGCCCGGATGAGTCGCCAGGTCGTCTCGAGCCCTTCGTGGGGCGCGAAAGCCCGCCAGTGGGCGATGACGGCGGGCGTCAGCTCGGCGGCGGCCCGTGCGAGGCGTGACCCGTCAGCGGCGCTGCGCGGTGCCGGCCCGATTCCGTTGCACTTCGAGGCAACGACCGAGCTGACCCGCGAGAGCAGATTGCCGAGGTTGTTGGCCAGATCCGAGTTGTAGCGGGCGACGAGACCCTCGTAGCTGAACTCGCCGTCCGAGCCGAGACCGACCTCCCGCAGCAGGTAGTAGCGGACGGCGTCGTTCCCGATGTCGGCCGCCAGCTCGACGGGGTAGATCTGGTTGAAGGCGCTCTTCGCCATCTTCTTGCCGCCGACGAGGAGGAAGCCCGTCACGAGGTACGAAGCCGGCGGGTCGATGCCGGCCGCCATGCACATGGCCGGCCACCACACGCAGTGGAAACGGATGATGTCCTTGCCGATCAAGTGGCAGACGGCCGGCCACCAGCGCTCGAAGCGCTCCGGGTCGCTCGGGTAGCCGATGGCCGAGATGTAGTTGACGAGGGCGTCGTACCACACGTAGAAGACGTGACCTTCGTCCCAGGGAACCGTGATCCCCCAGTCGATGGACGTCCGCGTGATCGAGATGTCCAGCAGACCGCCGCGGATGATGCCGAGCGCCTCGTTGCGCCGGGTCTCCGGGAAGATGGCGTCGGGGTGCTCGCCGTACCACTCGAGGAGCCGGTCCGAGAAACGGCTCAGCTCGAAGAACCAGTTGTCCTCTCTGAACCACTCGACGGGCCGCTCGTGCACGGGGCAGCGCTGCCCGGAGAGCAGCTCCGCCTCGGTGTAGTAAGCCTCGCACGACACGCAGTACCAACCCTCGTAGGTGCCCTTGCGCAGGTAGCCGTTGTCGTAGATCGCCTGCATGAAGGCCTGCACGGTGCGGTGGTGGCGGGGCTCGGTCGTGCGAATGAAGTCGTCGTTGGCGATCCGCAGCTCGCTCCAGGCATCCCGGAAGCGCTGTGAGAGCTGGTCGGTCCATGCCTTCGGTTCCATGTTGTTCTGCTCGGCCGAGCGCAGGACCTTGAGGCCGTGCTCGTCCGTACCGGTCAGGAAGAAGACGTCGTCGCCTTCGAGGCGGTGCCAGGCGGCGAGGGCGTCGGCCACGATCGTGGCGTAGCCGTTGCCGAGATGGGGGACGTCGTTGACGTAGAAGATCGGGGTGGTCACATAGAAGCGGCCGGCCATGGGGCGAGCCTACCGATCGCCCGCGGTCCCCCCTGGCGAGCGCCCGGCTCGGATGGCGGCTTCATAGACCGTACTGCGGGCGATCCCGAGCCGCACCGCCACCTCTCGCGCCGCGTCGCGGCGGGAGGAGCCCGCCAACACGAGTGCCGCCACCGCCTCCGCAAGCTCATCGTTGCTCGTGAGGCGAGCGGGTCGGGCGCTCGGCTCGTCGCCGGCGATCACGAGCACGAACTCGCCGCGAGGCTGCGTGGTCGCCGCGTAGTCAGCCGCCTCGGCAAGGCTCGAGCGTCGCACCTCCTCGTGCAGCTTGGTCAGCTCCCTGCAGACGGCGACGCGGCGCTCCGGCCCACAGATTTGTGCTAGCTCGGACAGGGTCGCTCCCAGCCGACGGGGCGACTCGTAACAGACGCTCGGGCACGGTGAGGTGGCGACGTCCGCCAGTCGCTTGGCGCGCTCTGTGCCCTTCCTCGGCAGAAACCCCTCGAACCGCCACCTCGAGAGCCCCATGCCCGAAACGACGAGGGCCGCCAGCACGGCCGAAGGCCCCGGCACGACGCTCACGCGGCAGCCGCTCTCGACGGCCGCCGCCACGAGACGCTCGCCCGGGTCCGAGATGGCGGGGGTGCCCGCATCGCTCACGAGCGCCACGGTGCGCCCGGCGCCGAGCTCCTCGAGCAGCATCGGCACCCGCTCGCCTTCGTTGTGGGCGTGCAGCGAAAGGAGGCGTTTCGTGCCGATCCCGAGGCGCTTCAGCATCGTCCCCGTGTGGCGGGTGTCCTCGCAGCAGACGATGTCTGCCGCCGAGAGCGTGGCGGCCGCCCGCGGCGAGAGGTCCCCGAGGTTGCCGATCGGCGTCGACACGAGGACGAGCTCGCCGGCCGGGCCACCGCCCGCAGGCGGATCGCTCACGCTTTGATCTCCAGGCGGTCGCCCGCTTTGAGGCCCCACCGCTCGAAGGCACCCGCCTCCGCCTCCAGCACCGACCGAGCGCGCCGTCTCGGCAGCGCCATCGAATGCCGGCGCAGGATCACGGTGTCGACGACGACGAGGTCCTTGTCGAGGTATGCGACATCGATGGCAAAACGCATCCCGAGGGAGTGGACGCCCCGCGTGTGGGTGAGCAGCATGGCGCCGGTCGTGCCGGTGCGGCCGAGCAGACCCCGATTGCGGGCGATGAACGAGTCGGCGATCTCGAGACTCGCCAGCACCTGCCCGTCGCGTAGCAGCCACGCCATGAGGGGATTCTGACATGCCGGCTGCCCGCTACACTTCCCGGCACTGTGTCGAAGCGAACCACGAAGCGCAAGCTCCGCAAGAAGAAGAAGGCGAACCACGGCAAGAAGCCGAACTGCGGCAGAGGCTGAGCCCTCGCCCGCCTGAGGGCGGGCGCCGCCGTTAACGGCGCCAGGTCAGCCCTTTCTCCCGCAAGACAGTGGCGAGCAGGCTTGGCACATCGGAGATGACGCCGTCGGCCCCGACGCCGCAGAGCCGCTCCATCTCCCCGCGATCGTTGATCGTCCAGGCGTGCACGGCCAGGCCGGCAGCGTGGGCGGCCGTCACGAACGCCTCGTCGACGACGAGAAGGCCCTCGTAACGGGCGGGGACCTGCAAGGCGACGTGGGACCGCAAGGCTTCGGGAGGATCCTCGCCCGCCCGCATCGCCCGGAAGAAGGCCGCCGAGGCGAGGGTGCCGGCCGACGTGGCGATCTCCGGGGCGTAGGCCTTGAACCGGTCCGTGGCACCGTCGAGGAACGAGGCGACGATGACGTCGTCGGCGCGGCCCCGCCGCCGGATCACGTCAGCCAGCAGCTGCTCGTAGCCTGGCACCTCGGGGTCCGTGCGTTTGATGTCCAAATTGAGGGGGACGCCGGCGGTGATGTCGAAGACCTCGTCGAGGGTGGCGATCCCGAAGCGGTGGTCCGCCGGGGCGCGCCCTCGCAGCGGGTAGGCGCTCGGGTCGCGGTCGCGCTGCACGTCCTCGCCGGGAACGAACCAGTAGGCGTTGTCCAGCTCCGACAGCTCTGCCAGGCTGTGGGAGGCGATCTCGCCGGTTGCATTCGTCGTCCGCTCGAGCGTGGCGTCGTGACAGACGACGAGCTGTCGGTCGGCGGTGGCGTGCACATCGAGCTCGATGGCGGTGGCGCCATGGGCGATCGCCTCGGTGATGGCATGCAGCGTGCTGGACGGGTTCTCGATGGCGCCGCCTTGATGGGCGAAGCAGATGACGCGCCGTTCCAGCCAGGGGTTCTCCCTCACCGTCGCGTGTTTACCAGGTCGTTGCGGCCCGTCGCTGAAACACCGCCTCCGGCGGGAAGTAACGTCGGCTCGCCATGATCGATCACATCCTCCTCGACGTCATCGGGGCGATCCGTGACGCCTTCGAGGGCGCCCTGCTCGAACAGCAAGCCGTCGAGGAGCGGTTCCAAATCGACGTCTTCCTCGGGGACCTCTCCTTCGAGACGTCCTACAGCCTGCCCGGCGAGGGCAACCCCGCCCGCGTGCGCGCCGATCTCACCCTCGACTGGCCGACGTGGAGCCAGAGCGCCTACCGATCCTGGTCGATCGGCGAGGCGCCGGCCGAGCCACCCGAGCTCATCATGGAGCTCGCCTTCCGCCTGCAGCACCTCGTCGGCGCCCCCGACGTGGGCAAGGTGCTTTCCGTCCTCGACGGCGAAGGGCCCGAGATGGGCGGCGAGCGTCTCGAGCGGGCGGCTCCCACCCTCGAGCAGTCCTTCGACGGGCTCCCGGAGCCGACGTGCGCCTTCGAAGTGGCCTACCAAGGGAGCCTCCGGCTCGACGACGCCATGCTCGAGGATCCGTCCAAGCTGGACGATCAGATCGCCGGGCTCGCTCGCTGGGTGGCGAGCGCCCTCGTGCGCCTCGCCGACCTGCAACTGGCCTTCCGCCCCCCCGAAGAGGACAGCCGCCCCGCCTGAGGCGGCCGCAGCGGCTCAGGCCGGGTGCAAGCGGTCGCCGGCGGCTTCGCGGAGGCTGACGGCGGGGCGCGCCCCGAGATGGCTGATGACCTCGGCGGCCGCGAAGCTGCCGAGTCGGAGGGACGCCTCCGGCCCGAGACCGTGCGTCAGCCCGTACATGCACCCGGCGGCGAAGAGGTCGCCGGCCCCCGTCGTGTCCTCGACGCACACGACGTGGTCGGCTTCGATGACGACCTCGTCATCGGGCGTGATCACCATGGCGCCGGCGGCGCCGAGGGTGACGACGGCGGCGAACCCCTCGCGGTGGAGGCGCCCGGCGGCTTCGTCTCGGCTCGCCGCCCCGGTGAGCATCATCGTCTCCTCCTCGTTGCCGAACAGGAGGTCGACGGTGCCCCCGAACACGAGCTGGCGGATGCGCTCGGCGTGGCGGTCGACGACGAGGGGATCCGACAGCGAGAGGGACACGAGCGTGGAAGCGGCCCGCGCCAGCTCGAGCGCCCTGGCGACGGCGGCCGAGGCGAGCGGGGGGTCGAGCAGGTAGCCCTCGAAGTACACGACCTTGGCCCGGTCGACGCCGACGTGCTCGATCGTCTCGATGGCAAGCTCGCCGGCCGCCCCGAGGCTCGTCGCCATGGAGCGCTCACCCCCGTCGGAGATGAGCACATGGCAGACGCCCGTCGGCCCGCCGCTCGTCACCGTCGCCACCGAGCAGTGGACACCTGCCCGCTCGAGATCCGTGGCGTACCAGGCTCCCGGGTCGTCGTCGCCGACCGCCCCGGCAAAGGCGGGCGAGCCGCCGAGGGAGGCGATCCCCGCCGCCGTGTTCGCCGAGCACCCGCCCGCCACCTGGCGCCACTCCGGAAACGCCCGCTCGATCTCGCCGGCACGCGCCGCATCCACGAGCGTCATGCCGCCGGCGTCGATGCGGGCGGCCCGCACGTCGTCGAGGTGGGCGTAGGCCAAGCGGTCGACGAGGGCGTGGCCGACGCAGAGGGCGTCGATCGGTCGCTGGGACAGGTCGTGGGCGGCATACGGCCAGCGGGCATCGAGCACGGGCCGAGACGGTAGCGGTTCCGGACGGCGCTCACACACTGGCAGTAGCCTTCCGGCATGACGAGCGAGAACGGCGGCGACGCCGACTACCGGCTACCGCGGACCGCTCTCCCAAGGCGCTACTCCCTCGAGCTGTCGCCGGACATCGCAACCGCCAGCTTCACCGGTCGGGTCGTCATCGAGCTCGATCTCGTTTCGCCCGTCTCCGAGATCGTCTGCAACGCCGCCGAGCTGTCGGTGTCCGACGCCACGTTGCGGGCCGCTGACGGAGCGGCCGCCGTCGCCCTCGGCGTCAGCCTGGACGAGCGGATCGATCGTGTGACGTTCTCCTCCGCGACGACGCTCGAGCCCGGCGCCTACGTGCTCGAGTGTGCGTTCGCCGGGACGCTGAACGACAAGTTGCGGGGTTTCTACCGGAGTCGCTTCACCGACCCGGAGGGGACCGAGCACTGGCTCGCCACGACGCACTTCGAGTCCACGGATGCCCGCCGGGCGTTCCCGTGCTTCGACGAGCCGGACTTCAAGGCGGTCTTCTCCATCACCCTCGATGTCGACGAGAGCCTCTTCGTCGTCTCGAACGGCGCCGAGGTGTCGGTCACCCCGGCCGGCGATGGGCGCAAGCGAGTCGCCTTCGAGGACACCATCGTGATGTCCACCTACCTCGTCTGCTTCGTCGTCGGCCCCCTCGAGGCAAGCCCGCCCCACGACTCCGTCGGCACGCCGATCCGGGTCGTGACGCCGCTCGGCAAGCAGCACCTCACGCCGTTCGCCCTCGAGGTCGCCGTGCACGCCCTCGCCTGGTTCACGGAGTACTTCGGGCTGCCCTACCCGGCCTCCAAGCTCGACCTCGTCGACGTCCCCGACTTCGCCCAGGGCGCCATGGAGAACCTCGGCTGCGTGACGTTCCGGGAGTCCGACCTCCTCTGCGATCCGGCGACGGCATCGGTGTCGGAGCTCTCGCGCATCGCCGAGGTCATCGAGCACGAGATCGCCCACATGTGGTTCGGGGACCTCGTGACGATGAAGTGGTGGAACGGGATCTGGCTGAACGAGGCCTTCGCCACCTTCATGAGCATCTGCTGCCTCGACGACTTCCGGCCGGAGTGGCGCCGTTGGGTGTCCTTCGGCCGCGAGAAGGACTACGCCCTCGCCATCGACGCCCTCCACTCGACGCGACCGATCGAGTTCGACGTGCGTGCCCCTGACGAGGCGGAGGCGATGTTCGACGCCTTGACGTATCTGAAGGGCGGCAACGTGCTCCGGATGCTCGAGCAGTACCTCGGGACCGAGCGGTTCCGCAAAGGCGTGCGCCGTTATCTCGCCACCCACCAGTTCTCCAACACCGAGACGACCGATCTCTGGGACGCCATCGAGTCGGAGGCCGACGGCGAGCCGGTGCGCGCCGTCATGGACAGCTGGATCCTGCAAGGGGGCATACCGCTCGTGACCGCCCGGCGGCAGGGCGACGAGCTCGAGCTCAGCCAAGAGCCCTTCTCGTGGCTCCCCTTGGCGGTGCACGAGCAGTCCGAGGGCGAACCATCGGCCATCGGCCACTCCTGGGTCATCCCCATCCGTCTCGCAGAACGAGAGCGCGGCACGACGCCGCTCACCGACGGCGGCCCGGGCGCCGTGCAGGCGGTGCTGCTCGGCCCCGCCCCCTATGCCACCGAGCCGCTCCGGGTGCGGCTCGGCGACGGCTTGGCCGTCGTCAACGCCGGCGGATCGGGCACCTACCGCGTGCGCTACCACGGTCCGCTCTTCGAGGACATCTGCTCCCACCTCGACACCCTCACCGCCCTCGAGCGCTTCAATCTCGTGTCCGACACGTGGGCGGCAACCTTGGCGAGGGTGTCGCCTCTCGACGACTTCCTGACGCTCGCTCGCAGCCTGAAGGGCGAGGACGACCCGAACGTGTGGGCCGTCGTGATCAGCGCCACCAGCTTGCTCGACCTCGCCGTTGCCGCTGACGACCGTCCGGCCCTCCAGCAACTCGTGCGAGCGTTGTTCGGTCCCGAGCTGGCACGCCTCGGGTTCGAGCCGGTGGCCGGCGAGAGCCAGGAGGTGGCGCGGGCGCGCGCCGCCTTCATCAGCGTCCTCGGCACGATCGGGGCCGACGAGGGCGTTCGCACCGCCGCCCACGAGGCCTTCGAGGCCTCCCGCCTGGGGGGAGAGCCCCTTCCGGGGGACACGGCCGAGGCCATCCTGCACGTCGTCGCCTACGCCGGCGGCCGCCCCGAGTTCGAGGCGATGCGGGAGCGCGTCCTTCATCCCATCGACCCCCTCGACCAGTCGAGACACCTCCTGACGATCGCCGCCACCCGCGTGCCCGAGCTGGCCGCTGAGCTGCGCGAGATGTGTCTCACCGACGTGCGGACCCAAGATGCCCCCTACGTGCTGCGCATGCTGCTTGCGAGCCGGGCAAACGGGCCTTCCACCTGGGATTTCGTCACACGGCACTGGGCCGAGCTGCGGGAGCGCTTCCCCACCCACGCCATGCCGGCGATACTGGGCGGCGTCTCCCGCCTGGCGGACATCGACGCCGACGGGCAGCCCATCCTCGCCCGCACCGTCGAGGCGTTCCTCGCCGAGCGCCCCCTCGGCGGTCATCAGCGCACGATCTCGCAGCACCTCGAGCGACTCGAGGTCAACGTCGGCTTCGTGCAGGAGCAGCGGCCGACGCTCGGCGAGCTGCTCGCCAAGTCCTGAGGCCCCGCCGTGCCCCCGCCCGGCGGGCCGGCGCGGCGGCCGGCCGCAACCGACTGGGCGGCCGCAGGACGGAGCCGGCGGCGGGGCTCGGTGGCCGGCTGAGGCCACCGTGAACCTCGCCATCGCCGCCACCACCATGGTGCTCGTCATCCCGGCCGAGCTGCCGGACAAGACGTTCATCTCCTGCGTCGTGCTGTCGTCGCGACACAAGGCGCTCCCCGTCTGGATCGGGGGCGCCCTCGCGCTGACCCTGCAGGCGCTCCTGGCCGTTGTGGCCGGCCGTCTGCTGGCGCTGCTGCCCCACACGACGGTGCGCATCGTCGTGGCCGTGCTCTTCATGGCGGGCGCCGTCTACCTCATCTTCGTGCCCGAGAAGGCACAGGAGGAAAAGGGCGAGCGTCTCGGTGAGCGGGCCGTCACCGTCGCCTCGAACTGGCGGGTGTTCTTCACGACCTTCAGCATCGTGGCCCTCGCCGAGTTCGGCGACATCACCCAGGTCCTCATCGCCAACCTGACGGCGCGCTACCGCGACCCTGTCGGGGTGTTCGTCGGGGCGACCGTGGGTTTCTGGATCGTGTCCGGGCTGGGCGTCCTCTCCGGCAAGACGATCACCCGCGTCGTCCCCTTGAGCCTGGTGCGCAAGCTCTCCGGCCTCGTCTTGCTCGGCTTCGGCATCTGGACCATCGTGAGCATCGTCAAATGAACGCGACCGAACAGCCGCCTCCGGCGGGCGTCCCGTCGCCCGCCCTCGCTTCGCGGGTGCTGGAGGCGGCGCGCGCCGCCACCGGCTTCATGCCCGACGACGAGGGCGTGGCGCTCGCCGCCGTCGCCCGGCTCGTCGCCGCGCTGCCCGCCGAGGGTGGTGGCGAGGTGATCATCGAGGTGGGCGCCTACTGCGGCCGCTCGACCCTCTACCTCGCCCACGGGGTGCTGAGCGCCCTCGCCGCCGGGACATCGAGCGCCGCGCCGGTCGTGTTCAGCGTCGACCATCATCACGGCTCCGAGGAGAACCAGGCCGGCTGGGAGCATCACGACTCCGCCCTCGTCGACCCGGAGACGAGACGGCTCGACACCCTCCCGCACTGGCGACGGGCGATCGAGCACGCAGGCGTCGAGGGCAACGTCGTGGCTCTCGTCGGCGACTCCCCCACGATCGCCGCCCGCTGGGCCGCAACGGCCGGCCTCGTCTTCATTGACGGCGGCCACGGAGCCGAGCCGGCCTGGGCCGACTACCGCGGCTGGGCGCCGAAGGTCGCCGTCGGTGGCTGGCTCGCCATCCACGACGTCTTCCCCGACCCCGCAGACGGCGGTCGCCCGCCCTACGAGCTGTACCTGCGGGCGCTCGCCTCCGGCGCCTTCGTGGAGGAGGCCGAGCTCGGTCGTGGCAGCTTGCGGGTGCTCCGCCGCCGGGCGCCCGGGATCTGAGGCGGCCGCCGGGCGCCGGCGACGCTCAGGCGGAGGCCCTCAGCCTCGCTCTTCCACCTCGACTGACTCGTCGTCGAGGTCGAGGACCGTCCCGGCCGGCAGCGACCGCCCGAGGAAGAGCCCCGAGGCGGGACCCTTCGCCTCGAGGGCGTCGAGGGCGAGGATCATCGCGGCGGCCGTGTAGCTGCTCCGCTCGTCGGCCGGGAAGCTCGAGCGCTGCGGGTAGACGAGGCCGGTCATGTAGGAACCGTCCGGGCAGCGCTGGTCCTGCACCCACTCGAGGAGGCGGGCCGCCTGCTGGCGCCGCCCCAGGCTGAGGAGCGCCATGGCGCACTCGGCCGTCTCGGCGGCCGTCACCCAGGACCGGTCGGACACACAGCGAACGCCGCGGCCCTCGATGACGAGCTCCGACCAGCGCTCGTCCATGCGCTCGCCGCCCCGCGCCGGGTCGAGGGCGCCGGACAGGACCGGGTAGTACCAGTCCATGGCGAAGCGCTCCTTCGGCTCGAAGCGCTCCGGCCGATAGGCGATGGCGTGCCGCAGCCGGCCGGCGGCCAGCTCCCAGTCGGGTCGGTCGAGGCCGATGCGCTCGGCGCAGGCGACGGCGCACCGCAAGCTGAAGTAGGCGGACGAAGACCCCGTAAGGAGGGCGTAGTCGCCCGGCGTGCCGTCGTCGTCGACCGACCAGGTCAGCTCGCCACCTGGCTGCTGCCACGAGAGCACGAAGTCGATGGCCGCCTCGAGGACCGGCCAGAACGACTCGATCACGCCGGCATCGCCGGTCACGAGGTAGTGGTGCCAGATGCCCGTGGCGAGGTAGGCGCAGACGTTGGTGTCGCGCTTGGGATCCTCGACCGACCCGTCCGGCCAGTAGTAGTTGTGCCACGACCCGTCCGGCAGCTGCGTGCTGCGAAGCCACTCGTAGGCGCGCCGGGCAGCCTCCAGGCGTCCCGCCGTCGCCAGCGCCATGGCGGCTTCCACGTGGTTCCAGGGATCGGCGTGGCCGCCCTCGAACCACTGCACCATGCCGTTTCGCAGCTGGCACGCCTCGACGGACTCGGCCGTGGCACGGACCTCGTCGGGGCTGAGCAGGTATTTGGGGGCGCTGGTCACGATGCATGCTCCACGTACACGACGAAACTCTTACCGATCAACGGGTTCAACAGCTGCTCCGGCAGGCGCGTGGCGGCCGGCTTGCGCATGATGTCCCACACGAGCAGCCGGTGATAGGCACGCACGGCGGGGTGCTGGTCGTTGCTCGTGCCGACGAGGCACCTGAGCCACCAGTAGGGGCTGTGAAGGGCATGGGCGTGGTGCGTCCCGCGCACTCGCAGGCCGGCCGAGCCGAGCCGCTCCAGCAGCTGGCGGCGCCGGTAGATGCGGATGTGGCCGCCCGGGACAGTGTGGTACTCCTGCGAGAGCGCCCAGTTGATCATCTCGGGGCCGTAGCGGGGCACGGTCACCGCCATGCGCCCCCCCGGCTTGAGGACTCGGGCCAGCTCGGATATGGCCACGGCATCGTCCGGCAGGTGCTCGAGCACCTCGGCGGCGATCACGCGGTCGAAGCTGGCGTCGGGGAACGGCAACTGGAAGGCCGTCCCCTGCACCTGGAGGTTGGCGGCTTCCGTCGGTGCCTCGCCGGCCTCGGCCATGGCGGTCATGAGGCTCGTGACACCCTTCAGCTCGACGGGATCGGCGTCGAAGGCGACTACGAGAGCGCCCCGCCGGAAGCACTCGAAGGCGTGCCGCCCCCCGCCACATCCGAGGTCGAGGACACGCTCTCCGCTTCGCAGGCCGAGGCGCTCGAAGTCGACGGTCAGCACGAATACCCCGAGCCGAGGTCGGCACCGTCCGCCGCCGCGCTGGCGGTAGCGGGGACCGCCGGCGCCGCCAGCAAAGGCCGCCTCGCCGCATCGGCGTCGCGGCGCTCTCGGGCGCGCGCCTCCAGCAGGACGCGGTACTGCTCCGCCGTGAGGCGGGCGGTCACCGGCCAGGTGAAGCGTTCCAGCGTGCGCCTCCGGCCGGCGGCACCGATCCGTGCCCGCAGCTCCGGGTCTGCCAGCGCCCGCAGGAGGCCGGCGGCGAGTGCCCCGGGATCGTTCGGGGCGACGAGCAGTGCCGTCTCGCCGTCGCAACCGGCGACCTCGGGCAGGGCGCCGCCCGTCGTGGCCACGAGCGTCACGCCGCTCGCCATCGCCTCGATCGCCGGCAGCGAGAAACCCTCGTAGAGCGACGGCACGACGGCGACCTCGGCGGAGGCGTACAGCTCGGACAGCTCGTCGTCGGAGATGCCCGAAACGAAGCGAACGGCGCCCTCGAGACCGAGACGGTCGAGGACCCCTGGGACGAGGCTGCCGTCCCGCAGGCGGCCCACGACGACGAGGTGGGCGTCGGCTCGCTCCGTGCGCACCTTGGCGAGGGCTTCGAGCAGCGGGATGAGCCCCTTCATGGGCACGTCGGCACTGGCCGTCGAGACGAGCCTGCCCGCGACGCGGGCGATCTCGGGACGGGGCCTGAACACCTTCTCGTCGACGCCGACGGGCACGACGGCCATGCGGGAGGGCTCCACTCCGAGCTGCTCGGCGATGTCACGGCGGGACGACTCGGAGACCGTGACGACGCGGGGGATCTGGCGGGCCACCCGCCGTTGCATCTCGATGAAGCCGTACCAACGGCGCAGGGTGAGGCGGCGGCGGACCGTCGTGGCGTGCGAGAGGTCGAGTTCGCGATCGACCGTGATCGGGTGGTGGATCGTCCCGAGCAACGGCCAGCCGTCCCTCATGATGCCGACGAGGCCGCTCCCGAGGGACTGGTTGTCGTGCACGATGTCGAAATCGCCCCGCCGGGCGGCGAGCAGCTTGCGGGCTCGCAGCGTGAAGGTGCGCGGCTCGGGGAAGCCGGCGGTGCACATGATGGCGAACTCGAGGGCGTCGACGGAGGTCTTGAACTCGGAGAGCCGGGGGACACGGAAGGGATCCGGCTCGCGGTACAGGTCGAGGCTCGCCACCGGCACGAAGGCGACGCCCTCCTCCAATTCCGGGTACGGCTGCCCGGAGAACACCGTGACGTCGTGCCCGAGCTGGGTCAGCTCGTTCGTGAGGTGGCGGGTGTAGACACCTTGACCGCCACAACGTGGGTTACCCCGGTAGACGAGATACGCGACGCGAAGCCGCTCCGCATCAGCGTTCATTATCGGTCAAGCCTTGCCCGCTTCGGTCGTGTGGCGCAACTTGGGGCCTGCCGGCGGGTTTCGCTCACTTGAGACCGAAGGCCGACCCGAGCGTGACGGCCACGAGCAGGACCGCCATGGCGCTGACGACGACGGTGACGACGGCAGAGGCAACCTTCAGCACGGGCCCGTTCGCCCATTTCCCGAGCACGCTCTTGCGATTGGCGAGCACGACGATGAACGTGAGGGTGATGGGCGTCACGAGACCCTGCACGACCTGGGTGCCGATGAGCAGGCTGATGAGGTTGATGGGCGTCAAGGTGACGACGACGCCGATGACGATCTGGGCCGTGAAGAGCCCGAGGAAGAGCGGCGCCTCCCGGAAGCTGCGCGAGACGGAGCGCTCCACACCGATCGCCTCGGCGAGGGCGTAGGAGGTCGAGAGCGGCACGACGGCGGCCGCCAGGGCGGAGGCGCCGAGCAGGCCGAGCCCGAAGAGGACGACAGCGGCGGAGCCGGCGACGGGGCGCAAGGCATGAGCGGCCTCCCGAGCCGAGGTCAGCACGCCCGATCCGCCGATGGCGGCACCCGTTGCGATGATGATCGACCAGGAGATGAACGTGGCGAAGCCGGCGCCGGCGACGGCGTCGATGCGCTCGAAGCGGTACTCCTCCGGCCCGATGCCCCGGTCGACGACGGCGGAGGCGTTGTAGAGCTGCATGTAGGGGGAGATCGTCGTGCCGATGAGGGCGACGGCGAGGAGGATGAAGGCCTGGTCGCCCACGATATGGGGGATCACGACCGAGGTCGCCACGGTCGACCACCTGGGGTGGGCGAGGATCGCCGCCACCGGGTAGGCGAAAAAGGCGACCGTGAGGATCAGGAAGACGCGTTCGGCGTAGCGGTAGCTCCCGAGCAGCACGAGCAGCCAGATGGCGAGGGCAGAGAGCGGGACGGTGATGTAGCGCGAGACCCCGAACAGCTCGAAGGCCGTGGCGATGCCGGCGAACTCCGAGACGACGATGCCGACGTTGGCGATGATGAGGGCGCCGAGGGCGACGGAGGTGAGCCGGATCGAGAACTCCTCGCGGATGAGGGCGGCGAGGCCCTTGCCCGAGATGGCGCCGAGGCGGGCGGACATCTCCTGCACGAGCGCGAGGCCGATGCCGATGAGGAGCATGAGGAACAGGGTCCGGTACCGGTACTGCGATCCGGCCGAGGAGTAGGTGACGATGCCGCCGGCGTCATTGCCGGCCGCTGCCGCGATGAGGCCGGGGCCGGCGATCGCCGCCACGAAGAGGATCCGCCGCCGCAGGGGTCGGCGGCGCTGAACGTGCAGCTGGGGGCTCCCGCCCCGCAGCCGCCCGACGACGCCTACGTGTCCGTCCTCACCCGTGACCCTCGAGCGGCCCTGCGGGCCGGTAGGAGCGGCGCCAGAGCCCATAAGCCACCATCCGCCGTCATTGCAGGAACCTCGGGAAGTGCAGTCGTCCCCGTTCGGGCAGGAGGGCGTCCACGACGTCGTCCGCCAGGATGCGCCCGATCGGGCGGCCTTCCTCCACCACGAGGACCGACGACCGGCGCGCCTCGGTGAGCTGTGCCGCCACCTCGCGGATGGAAGCGCCCGGGCGGACCGTGAGCGGAGCCTCGTCGCCGACGAGGTCGGCAAGGCTGGAGTGGAGGTCGGCGATCACGAGGTCGAAGAGGGTGACGTCCGCCATGAGGACGCCGTCGGCGTCGACGACCGCCACGCCGTCGAGCTCGCCGCGGTGGTCTGCCAGCTGCCGGAGCCGCTCGCGGACGGCCTCCACGGTCTCCTCGAGATGTGCGACGGCGAGCGACGTGGTCATGATGCCGCCGGCGGAGTCCTCCTCGTAAGCGAGCATGCCGGCGAGCTCCCTCGCCCGCTCACGCGGCATGTGCTCGAGGAGCTCGTCGCGCTCGTCGCCGGCGAGGTCGCGCAGGGCCTCGACGGCCTCGTCCGTCTCCATGGAGGAGAGGAGGGCGGCCGCTTGCTCGGGGTCGACGCCGCGCAGGAGGGACTCGAGCTCCTCCGGGTCCATCTCCTCGAGGGCGTCAGCGGCGTCCTTCGGATCCAGCACCTGCAGCAGCTCCTGCTGCTCGACCCGGTCGAGGTCCTCCAGCAGGTCGGCGAGCTCGCCGGGGCGCAAGCGGGTGAGCCCCTCGTGGGAGGTGCGGAGGCGCACCGGGCGGCCGGGGGCGCCGAAGGGTTGGATTGCGGCCCAGTCGATCACCCGGCCGGGCGTCGGCTTGCTGCGCTGGCGAGCGGGGCCGAGGCGCCGGAGCAAAGTCTGGGTGCTGACGTCGACGCCGACGAGGCGGATGCGGTTCTGCACGGGCGCCAGGTAGAGGTCGGCGGCCCGGATGACCTGGACGCCGTCGACGTCCACGAGCTGGTGGTCGAGCACGTCGCGGGCCAGCAGCAGCTCCCCGTCGCGGCGCTCGTAGTCGCGTAGGTCGACGCGGGCCGACCGCAGCGTCAGCACGGTGTGGCTGAGGTTGTCGACGAGGCTGGCGTCGAGAAACACCTTGCGCCTCCCCACGCGCACGACGAAACCCGTGATCGGCGGGTAGGCCTGGTCGCCGGCGAAACGGGCGACGGCGTCCACGACTCGCCCGATCTCCTCGCCGCCCTGGTGACGCACCGGCCGGTCGATGAGCCCGGCAAGCGAGACGATGGAGTCCCGCACGGCACGCGTCGCCGTCAGCCGCCGGTGGCGTTGATCGAGCCGGGAACGCAACGTCTGGGGTGCCGGGAGGGGCGGGCGGTGGGCCATGGAAGCCTCCTTCGGTGCTTCGGCGCCGGAGCGGCGCGGGCGGGCGTGGGATGCACGTGAGTCGGCAGATCAGTCGCGGCAGCGACGGGTGTGCCGGAACGGTGAGACCCGGTCCCGCCCGGGCATCGGCGCCGAGCAGCCAGGGTGCGGCTCAGCAGTCCGCCGGCCCGCTCAGCGACTGAGGGGGCGGCGGGGCACGAGGGGACGGGGCACGACGGTACTCGGGGGTTGGTCGGTTGACATCGACCCCACCTCCTTTCGTGCTCGGCCAACTCGTCACGGTGCTCCGCCGACGACTCCCACCAGGCGAAACCCACCACACCCTACCCGCCCCGCCGCCTCCCAGCCGTCGGGATCGCCATGACCTCACCGCCACCGTGCCGCTGTCTCGGCTCGGCGCACCGGCCGGCCGCCGGCATCGCCGGACTGCCACCTCTGGCGGCCTGGCGATAGCCTGGGGCTCATGGATCTGACGTACCCACCAGAAGCCGAGGCGTTCCGCCGCGAGGTCCGCAGTTGGCTCGAGGAGAACCTGCCCGACGGGTGGGGCCAGCCGGGCTTCTCGATGGCCCCTGACCAGCGTGCCGCCTTCAACCACGAGTGGACGAAGAAGCTTGCCGAGGGCGGCTGGATCTGCGCCTCCTGGCCGAAGGAGTACGGCGGCCGCGGGCTCTCGCTCATGGAGAGCGTCGTGCTGAACGAGGAGTTCGCTCGCTTGAACGCCCCCATGCGTGCCGACTTCTTCGGTGACACCCTCGTCGGCCCGACGATCCTCAAGTGGGGCAGCGAGGAGCAGAAGCAGTACTTCCTGCCGAAGATCCTCTCCGGCGAGATCTCCTGGTGCCAGGGCTTCTCCGAGCCCGACTCGGGCAGCGATCTCGCCTCCTTGACGACGCGGGCCGAGCTCGACGGCGACGAATGGGTGATCAACGGGCAGAAGGTCTGGACGACGCAGGCGCAGTACGCCGATTATGTCTTCCTGCTCGCCCGCACGGACCCCGACGCCCCCAAGCACAAGGGGATCTCCTACCTGCTCGTCCCCATGCGCCAGGACGGCATCGACGTCCGTCCCATCGCCCAGATCGACGGCTCGGCCGAGTTCAACGAGGTCTTCTTCTCGAACGCACGCTGCCCCCGCGACAATGTCGTCGGCGGCGTCAACAATGGCTGGGCCGTCGCCATGGACACCTTGGGCTTCGAGCGGGGCACCTCGGCCACCACGGGGCACCGACGGTTCCAAAAGGAGCTGGACGCCGTCATCGCAATTGCCCGGCGCAACGGGAAGATCGACGACCCCCTTGTTCGCCAGGGTCTCGCCAAGGCGTGGTCGAAGGTGAAGATCATGCAGATCAACGGGCTGCGGACCCTGACCTCGGCCCTCAACGGCGACCATTCGACGATCGCTCTCGGCGCCACCAACAAGATGTACTGGTCCGAGTACCACCGCGACACGATGGAGCTGGCGATGGACGTCCTCGGCATGGAGGGCCAGATCCTGCCTGAAGGCGGCGGTGAGGACGGCGACGACGTCGAGTTCCTGCCGGGCATCGGGGCCCGCCACCGCCGGCCGGGCTACGCCGTGAGCCCGCTGCAGGCGAGCTTCTTCTTCTCCCGTTCCGAGACGATCTGGGGCGGCACGGCCCAGATCCAGCGCAACATCGTCGGGGAGCGGGTGCTCGGCCTTCCGAAGGAGCCCAAGGCCGGCGGCTGAGGCTCGGGCGACCGCAGCGGCTCCCTAAGGTGAGCCGCATGCGCTACAGAACCCTCGGCAGCACAGGAATCCAGGTCAGCCCGTACTGTCTCGGGGCCATGATGTTCGGGGGGTGGGCCAACGCCGATCACGACGACGGCGTGCGGATCATCCACCGTGCCCTCGACGCCGGCATCAACTTCGTCGACACGGCCGACGTCTACTCGCGAGGCGAGTCCGAGGAGATCGTCGGCAAAGCCCTGAAGGGACGGCGCGATGCCGTCGTGCTCGCCACGAAGGTGCACGGCCAGATGGGCGAGGGCCCGAACGAGCAGGGCAACTCCCGGCGCTGGATCATCCATGAGGTCGAGCAGTCGCTGCGGCGGCTCGGCACCGACTACATCGACCTCTACCAGGTCCACCGGCCGGACCCCCGCACCGACATCGAGGAAACCCTCTCGGCCCTCTCCGATCTCATCCATGCCGGCAAGGTGCGCACGATCGGGTCCTCGACGTTTCCTGCCGAGCAGA
>Ga0181523_10001344_pt1 | contig 26297 bp, 17 predicted proteins | sample PEATcosm2014_Bin_43_FD_119752 | JGI IMG/M metagenome (GOLD analysis project Ga0181523, IMG submission 119752) | Peatland microbial communities from MTU Mesocosm Facility, Houghton, MI, USA - PEATcosm2014_Bin05_30_metaG | ecosystem: Environmental > Terrestrial > Soil > Wetlands > Peat | place... | reverse complement strand
CGACCGCAATAGCGCCTTCAAAGCGCCCGACGAAAGCTCGCGCCGCATTGCCGGCCACATTCTGGAATTCCTCGAGTGGGAAGTAAAGTCAGGACGCGTTCCCCCCTCGCTGCTGCCGCTGCAATCGGGCGTGGGGAATATCGCGAACGCCGTGCTGCTCGGCCTGCTGGAAGGGAAATTTGAAAATTTGACTTCGTATACCGAGGTCATTCAGGACGGCATGATCGAGCTCTTGCGAAGTGGCAAGCTCACTTGCGCGTCGGCCACGGCGTTTTCTCTCAGCCCGCAAATGCTGGCGCAGGTCAACGCGGAGATGGCCAGCTTCCGCGATCGCATCGTTCTTCGGCCGCAGGAGATTTCCAACCATTCGGAAATTATCCGCCGGCTGGGCGTGATCGGCATGAATGGCATGATTGAAGCCGATATCTATGGCAACGTGAATTCCACCCACGTCATGGGATCGCGCATTCAGAATGGGATTGGCGGCTCGGGCGACTTCGCGCGCAACGGATACCTGGCCATCTTCATGGCTCCGTCCACGGCCCAGAAAGGATCCATCACGACCATCGTGCCGATGGTGTCGCACGTGGATCATACCGAACACGACGTCGGTGTGATCGTAACTGAACAGGGCCTCGCCGACCTGAGGGGTCTGTCGCCGCGGCAAAGAGCCAAGCTCGTCATCGAAAAGTGTTCGCACCCGGACTATCGTCCTCTACTGCGCGATTACCAGGAGCGCGCGGAACGCCTGTCCTTCGGCAAACACACTCCTCACCTGCTGCACGAGAGTCTCGGCTGGCACGATCGTTACGTGCGCACGGGACGCATGCTGCCGTCCAAAGAGTAAGCTGTGTGGTGGCGGGGCTCTGCCCCACTAACGGGGCGAAGCCCCGTCACCACACGAATTCGATTCGCGATCCCACTCGTTCTGGAAAAGACACGACCGAGTGGGGCACCCCGCATCCGACCAGGCCGCGAACTCAGCTTCCAACCCCGCGCTTCCAAACTCGGTTGACCCGACCGCGATGACAGCCTACCATTACGCCTTCGCGGGCGCGAGCCAGCTTTTTGCCCTGCAATTAGAATCCTGGTTTGCAATTAGAATCAACGACAAGGGCCGCGGGCGAGGGCGCCCGCGCCACACGACCCGCGCCACACGACCTATGGACATGATCGGCCAAACTGTCTCCCACTACCGCATCTTGTCGAAGCTGGGTGGCGGCGGGATGGGAATTGTTTATGAGGCGGAGGACATTCGCCTGGGCCGGCGTGTTGCTCTGAAATTCATTCCCGATCATTTGGCAAAAGATCAGCGCTCGCTGGAGCGGTTCACGCGCGAGGCGCGCGCCGCATCGCAGCTCAACCACCCCAACATCTGCACCATTCACGACATTGACGACAACGGCGGGCATCCGTTCATCGTCATGGAGAAGCTAGAAGGCGAGAGCCTGAAGCAGCGGATTCATGGCAAGCCTCTGGAGCTTGACGATCTGCTGGACATTGCAGTGGGGGTGGCGGATGCGCTGGCGGCATCGCATGCCAAGGGGATTGTGCACCGCGACATCAAGCCGGCAAATATTTTTCTGACTCCGGATGGGCAGGTAAAGATTCTGGATTTTGGGTTGGCGAAGTTGGCGAAATCCGACGACCAGGGCGTGGGCACGACCACCGACTCGTCGCTCGAAGAATCGCTGACCCAGGTGGGAGTGATTCCCGGGACAGCGGTGTACATGTCGCCGGAACAGGCGCGCTCGGAAGACCTGGATGTGCGCAGCGACATATTTTCTTTTGGCGTGGTGCTGTACGAAATGGCGACTGGCAAGAAGCCGTTCACCGGAATCAACGTAGTGATGACGTTGCATGCGGTGATCAATGAAAAGCCGATCCCGCCGCGGTCGATTAATCCGGCCGTGCCGACGGAACTCGAAGCCATCATCGGCCAAGCGATGGAAAAGGACCGCAACCTCCGGTACAAGAACGCAACCGAGATGAAGAACGACCTGGTGGAATTGCAAAGAGCAACGGATCCGACTCTGCGCAGCGGGCTTCGCCGGACGAGCGGACTGCATGTGCTAACGCGCACGTTCCAGAAGTCGAGTTCGAAGCCGTATTGGATCATCGCCGGATTGGCTGCCGTGCTGCTGATGACGGTGGTGGTCGCGGGAACGTGGTTCTTTAAACACCGGGCGCCAGCGGTGAAGGCGAGCACCCAGACGATCGCGGTGCTGCCGCTGCAGAATATTAGTAACGATAAGGAGAGTGAGTTTCTGCGATTCGCGCTGGCCGACGAGATTGAGAATGCGCTGACCCATGCGCATATGCTCGAAGTCCGCCCCTCGACGGCAACGCAGAAGTTCGCCACCGGAGTCCCGGAACCGTCGAAAGCCGGGCGCGAGTTAGGCGTGGGCACGGTGGTAGCGGGACACTTCGTGCATCACGACAAGACGGTTCAAGTAACGCTCGAAGCAGTTGACGTAAAAAACAATCGGGTCCTCTGGACGGGCCAGTTCAGCTCGCCGATGGATAATTTGATTTCTTTGCGGAACCAGATGGCGGCAAAAGTGCGCCAGGAACTGGTTCCGGCCCTGGGCCTCGCGGGTGGGCCCCTCGAAACCAGCAGCGTCCCCGCGAATCAAGAAGCGTATCAGGCGTATCTGCGAACCCTGGCCATCCCACGCGAGGTCAAATCGAATAAGGACGCGATCGCGATACTGCAGCATGTGGTGACCCTTGATCCCAATTACGCGCCGGCGTGGGAGGTGCTGGGACGGCGCTATTATTTCGATGCGATTTACTCGGACGGCGGCGAGGCGGGATATCAGCGCTCAAATGAGGCGTATCATCGTGCCCTTCTGCTGGAACCGGGACGGGTCAGCGCGGCGGGATTACTGGCGGCACAGGAAGCTGAAGGCGGAAATCTCGACCGGGCCTATGGCGACGCTCGGGCACTGGTGCAGAAGCGTCCGGATGCCGCGTACGCGCATTTCTCGCTGGCGTATGTACTGCGCTATGCGGGACGACTGGACGAGGCGCAGAGCGAGTGCGACAAAGCCTTGGCAATCGATTCGAACTATAACTGGAGAACCTGCGCGCTGGCTTTTGCCGAGGCCGGGAAAGCCGGCCGTGCCATGCAGTTTCTTGAACAGGATACGGGGTCGGAGTGGTCCAATGGGGTGCGACCTTCAGTACTGATCCGGCAGGGGAAGCTCTCCGAAGCGCGGCAAGCCGCGCCGCAGATGACAGAAAATCCCATGTGGATGCGCGGACTGGTAGAGGCGTGCCTGGACAAAGCGCCGGCGACGGATATACACCGGTTGGCGGAGCAGGCAGAAAACGAATTACTAGAGAAACAGAATCCCGAAATGAAGTATCACCAGGGCACGATACTGGCATTCTGCGACGAAAAAGAGATTGCATTTGAGTTTCTGCGTCGATCGGTGGCCGGGAATTATTGCGCGTACCAGGCGCTGCAATCCGATCCGCTGCTGGCGGGGGTGCGCGAAAATGCGGAGTTCCATCAGATTGTGCAAGCGGCCCGCGAATGCCAGCAGAAATTCGAGGTGGCGCAGGGGATGAGATAAGGGGACACGAGCAGAGAATATATTTGCTCCTTTCATCGAGGACAATCCATCAGATGTTCATGTTTGCGATGTTGAAGAAGTTCCAGTATGGATGGGTGCGCCAGCGACTGGCGGCTGCGATGCTGCTGGTTCTGCTGGCCGCTTCGAGCGCGTTATTCGCGGCCGCACAGGCGGCGGAAAAGACCGATGCCGATCATAACGTCGATCAGGCCGCCGATCCTTCTTCTGTCGATCACTATTACGAACCGCTCCCGCAGGAAACCGGCGCGGCGGGGCTGAAGCTGATACTGCGGCGGTTGCAGACGACGGCGCGGCTGATGCAGGTGGATGCGCATCCCGACGACGAAGACGGCGGCATGCTGACGCTGGAGGCGCGCGGGAAAGGCGTCTCCACGTTGCTGATGACGCTGAACCGCGGTGAAGGTGGGCAGAACAAGTTAGGCAGTAATCTGTTCGATGTACTTGGCGTGGTGCGAACTCTGGAGGTGTTGGCAGCCGATCGCTATTACGGCGTGGAGCAACGGTTCTCACGAGTCGCAGATTTCGGGTATTCGAAAACTCCAGAAGAAACTTTTCAAAAATGGCAAGGGCATGACATTGCGCTCGCCGACATCGTGCGCGTGGTCCGCACGTTTCGTCCGGATGTGCTGATTGCGCGCTTCTCGGGGACGGACCGCGATGGGCATGGGCATCATCAGGCGTCGGCGATCCTGACGAAAGAAGCGTTTCGCGCGGCGGCTGACCCTAATCGTTTTCCGGAGCAGATCAAAGAAGGATTGCAGCCCTGGCAGCCGAAGAAGCTGTACATCGGAAACGTATGCGGGTTCGGCGCTTCAACCTGCGACTCGGCCAATTACACCGTCAAGCTGAACACCGGTAAAGAAGACCCGTTGCTGGGCGAGTCATACGTGCAGTTCGCGATCGAGGGATTGCGGCATCAGGAATCGCAAGCGCTGGGGGGCGTCTCGGTTCCCAAGGGCGACCGGTTTGCTTTCTACAAGCTGGTTGATTCGGTGGTGGAGTCGCCAAGAGATAAGGACGGTCACGAACAAGATTTCTTTGACGGAATCGACACGACGCTGGTTGGGCTGGCTTCGCGGCTAGGCGGCGAAGATAAGGTCGAGTGGCTGCGTGACCAGATCGCTCAGATTCAGCGAAGAGCTGACGAAGCCGGGGCAAGTGCGGATCTCGGCTCCGCTGCGGGGATCACAGCACTGCTCGGCGGACGCCAAGCGACTGACGATCTGCTGCAGAAAGTTCGGCAATCCTCGCTATCAGAAGGTGTGAAGCAGTGGCTGGCGACTGAACTCGAAACGAAGCGTGACCAGTTTCAACACGCGGCAAACCTTGCATTGGGAATTGAGTCGAAAGCCTGGTATGACGCCACCCCTGCTGCTTCCCCCGAAGCGGCCGCGATGGCCGTTCCAGGGGAGAGTGTTGCCGTGAAGTCAGAAGTGCGAATTGCAAGTGGGGGGATGGCCACTTCGGCAAAGCTGATCTTGGACGCTCCGGGTTGCGGATCCCGGCAAGACGTGGATGGAGCGAAGTCGGTCGGCAAAGGTTCGGCAGCCGACTTCGATTTCCGCATAACGCCGTGTGAGAAGGCTGGCTACACAAGGCCGTACTGGCATCGGCATGACCCCGAACGCGATGCGCTGAACACGATTGACGAACCGCAGTATCAGACACTTCCCTTCCCTCCACCACCGTTTCACGTGCGCGTGGAATATCAAGCTCAAGGGCTCACCGGCACCATCGAAGTACCGGTGATGGTGCGTTTCAAGTGGACTGATGGCACCGAAGGCGAGCATTTGTTGGCGATTGGACCGGCGTTCTCGGTGGAATTGTCGCCCTCGAGCTCGGTGATTCCCTCGGATCAGCATGGCAGTACGAGCGTGAAGACCAGCGTGCGTGATCGGAGCAGTGGTTCCGAAGTGCAGATCTCGCTGCAAGTCCCAAACGGGTGGCGTGCTGAACCCGCTCGTGAATCCGTCGAGATCCCAAGGGATGAGTCCAAGGACACCTCATTCCAAGTCTTCCCGTCCAAACTGAAGGAGAGTCAAACTCATATCCGAGCAGAACTCACCAGCGGCAAGAAAAGCTACGGCGAGGGCTACACGGTTGTCACCCGCGAAGATCTGGGTACCTTCTACTACTACCAGCCCGCACTGCAGCGCGTGAGCATCGTCGATGTAAAGGTCCCGAAGGATCTGAAAGTCGGCTACGTCATGGGAGCGGGGGATGACATTCCGACGGTGCTCGAGCAGATCGGGATGAATGCCACGATGATTCCGCCGGAAAAGTTGGCAAGCGAGGACCTGAGCAAGTACCAGACGATCGTGCTAGGCATCCGTGCTTACGACACCCAGAAAGATGTGATCGCTAACAACAAGCGGCTGCTCGATTTTGTCGAAAATGGTGGGCGCTTGGTCGTGCAATACAACACGCTGGGGTCGTTCGGAGTGCCGATCGATTTTAATTCGGGCAAATATACGCCCTATCCGGCAACCCTCAGCCGGGCCCGGGTTTCAGTGGAAGAAGCGCCGGTTACGATTCTCGATCCAGCCAACCCGATCTTTCATTCTCCCAACGAAATTACCCAGAAAGATTTCGAGGGCTGGGTGCAGGAGCGCGGGTTGTACTTCATGTCGCAATGGGATTCGAAGTTTACGCCGCTGCTCGAATCGCATGATCCGGGCGAAGGCGAGCAGAAGGGTGGACTGCTGATCGCGCACTATGGCAAGGGTACCTATATCTACACGGGATACGCGTTCTTCCGGCAGCTGCCGGCGGGCGTGCCGGGGGCTGTGCGGCTATTTGTAAATCTGTTGGGCGCGAAGTAGCGAATCGTCGAGCACAGTCGTCGGTCGTTAGTCGTTGGTCGTTCGGGAAGTAATTACAAACGAGGAATTGCGGATACCCAGAAAAAATCGGTCCGCCAACGACTAACGACCATCGACCATCGACCCATTTCATGACAATTCCACTCGAAGGCGAATCCAACACCAAACCGCAACTCGTCCGGGGCATTGGCCTGGGCTCCGCCACCGCGCTGAACATGATTGACATGATCGGCGTGGGGCCGTTCATCACCATTCCGCTGATTATCTCGGCGATGGGCGGCCCGCAGGCGATGCTGGGGTGGGTGCTGGGCGCGGTGCTGGCAATCTGCGACGGGCTGGTCTGGGCGGAACTGGGCGCGGCCATGCCGGGTTCAGGCGGATCGTATCGATATTTGAAAGAAATTTACGGCCCGCAAAAACTCGGGCGGCTGGTTTCATTTCTGTTTATCTGGCAACTCTCCTTCAGTGCTCCGCTTTCGATTGCATCGGGCGCCATAGGGCTTTCGCAGTATGCGGCTTTCTTCTGGCCGCGCCTGGAACTGGTCTGGTCGACCCACACCTGGGCGCTACATCTTCCTCTGGTTGGAACTCTGCAAGTGACCTTGGTCGCGATTCCGGCCACGTTTCTGGCAATTGGCGTCTGCGCGTTGACGGCGTTTCTCCTGTATCGGCGCATTACGGCTATCGCGCGACTGACCAAGGTCCTGTGGACTGGGGTGATGCTAACCATCGGATGGATCATTTTCGCCGGCTTGACGCACTTCAACGCGCACCGGGCGTTCGACCTGCCTGCGGGAGCGTTTTCGTTTTCGTGGAACTTTTTTGCCGGCCTGGGCTCGGCCATGCTGATCGCTGCCTATGACATCGGTGGATACTACAACGTCTGTTTTCTGGGAGACGAAGTCAAGGAGCCAACGAGAAATATTCCCCGCGCGCTGTTGCTATCCATTCTCGCCGTGGCGTGTCTATATGTAGTAATGAACATCAGCATTTTAGGCGTGATACCTTGGCAGGAACTGGCGCAGGCCGGTGCATCGAACAGTAAGCTGTATGTGGTTGCAACCTTGATGCAGCGCGTCTATGGAAATGGCGCTGCGTCGCTGATTTCGGTGCTTGTGATGTGGACCGCATTTGCGTCGGTGTTTTCCCTGACCTTGGGGTATTCGCGAGTGCCTTACGCGGCGGCTCTCGATGGAAACTATTTTCGGGCATTTGCGCGCGTACACCCTGTCCACAGGTTTCCCTATGTTTCGCTGCTGGCCCTGACCGGTGTTGCGGCGGCGTTCTGTTTCCTGAGGCTGGCCGACTTGATTGCTTCCCTGGTGGTAATTCGTATCGTCCTGCAATACCTGGTACAGGCTGTGGGACTGATCGTACTGCGTATCCGGCAACCGGAGCTGCCACGACCGTTCCGGATGTGGCTGTACCCGCTCCCCGCGCTGCTGGCAGCAGCTGGGTTTGTTTATATGTTGGTCATGCGCAAGGATGCGCTACGTCAGATTCGCTACGCGGTGGTCATTTTGGTCGTGGGGATTCTGATTTATGCAGTCCGAGCATGGCGCAACAGCGAGTGGCCGTTTGGGGAGCGGTCGGTGGTCGTTGGTCGGTAGTCGTTCGGAGAATTTCTACTTGCGTGACACGATTGGATCGCAAACGACCAGCGACTAGCGACCAACGACCGATGTTATGGCGGAAATGATCAAAATGCCGATGGCTCAGCCGATCGCTTCGAGGCATTCGATTTCCCCATGGGCGCCGTTAGGCGAGCCGCTGTTCCGCTCGCTTTGGATTGCATCGGTCATTTCTTACACCGGCACCTGGATGCAGAACGTAGGCGCCGGCTGGCTGATGACGCAGATGACCCTGAATCCGTTCATGATTGGACTGGTGCAGGCGGCTGCGGCTTTGCCGGTGTTCCTGGTGATCCTGCCGGCGGGCGCGCTGGCCGATATGGTGGACCGTCGACGATTTCTATTGTTGACGCAGGGCTGGATGGTGCTGGCGTCGGCGACACTTGGCATCATGACGCTGACCAGTTGCGTCGGACCGTGGGTGCTGCTGCTGTTTACGTTTCTGCTGGGCCTCGGCGCGGTAATGAACGATCCCGCATGGCAGGCGATTACGCCGGAGTTGGTACCGGCGGAGCAACATGCTTCGGCAGTGGCTCTGAACTCAGCTGGGTTTAATGTGGCGCGGGCGGTCGGTCCGGCCTTGGGTGGCGTCGTCGTGGCGGCGGTCGGCTGCGGCACAACGTTCTTGCTGAACGCATTTTCGTTCCTGGGCGTGATTCTGTTTCTCTATCGCTGGCGGCGGCCGATTGAGGCTCCTCCCAAGACGCAGCGCGTTTGGTCCGCGATCGGCGATGGGTTCCGCTACGTGCGCGAGAGTGGATTGGCGAAGTCCGTCCTCCTGCGAACGGGAACGTTCAGCGTGGCGGCGGTTGCCATGCTGGCGTTGTTGCCGATCATTGCGCGGCCGTATGGCGCGAGGGGCTATGGCATGCTGCTCGGCTGCTTTGGACTGGGCGCGTTGCTGGGAGCGTTGGCGCTTCCGCGATTGCGGGAAAAATTGTCGGTGGATGGCGTGGTCGGCGCCGCCATCGTGATTTTTGCCGGCATGACTTTTGCCGCGGGACGGGCGGAAACCTTTGCCCTGCTGTGTGCGGTGATGCTGGTGGCGGGCGCGGCCTGGATCGGGATTCTGGCGTGTTTGAATGTGGCGGCACAGACAATGTGTCCGGCGTATGTGCGGGCTCGGGCGTTGTCATGTTACCTGCTGGTGTTGCAGGGAGGCATGGCGATCGGCGCCACGCTGTGGGGCGCACTGGCGAAAGCGATTGGCGTTCCGGACGCGCTGGGCGCGGCCGCGGTCGTGCTGGCGCTGGGAGTATTCGCGCTGCGCGGGCATCGGATTACCGCGAGCGAGCTGGACCTGACGCCCGCCGTCGTAAGAGATTGATGCGACATTTAACTTTGCCGGGAGGCGAGATAAAGATGAAAACGATCACTGTCACTGCGATTCTGGGAGCAATATTAGTCTTTTGCGGTTTTGGCCTGGCCCAAGCGCAAACACAAACCAAAGACGAAAAGAAGACCATCAGCCAGGTGCTCGACGCTTCGATCAAGACCGTGGAGGCCGATTTTGTCCCCGCGGCCGAAGCGATGCCGGAAGAGAAGTACGGGTTCGCGCCATCCAACGGCGAGTTTAAAGGCGTTCGCACATTCGCCGAACAGATCAAGCACGTTGCCGCCAGCAACTACCTCATTGCAGCCCACATTCTCGGTGAAAAGCCGCCCGCCGACGCCAACGACGGCAAAGGCCCCGATAGCATGCGGTCGAAGGCCGACATCCTCAAGTACCTGAAAGATTCCTTCGCCTATGCCCACAAATCAGTCGCAACCATTACCGATGCGAATGCCCTGGAGCCCATTCCCACGTCCGACGGCAAAGGAAGGACCACGCGACTCAGCGTAGCTTTGATCTTTTCCTGGCATGGTTTCGATCACTACGGACAAATGGTGGAGTATCTGCGCATGAACGGAATCGTGCCTCCGGCCAGCCGACAGTAGGGAACTTATTTTCTTCTACTTTCTGCCCGAGGGATGATGCTTGCGCCAGTCGGCTCCGTCGCGTCCGCCGTGTAGGGCGATCTGGGTGAGAATGAGTTCGGCGGTCAGCCTGCGCTTGGTGAGGTGGGCGGCGATTCTCTGCTTCGCCTTTTTTGCTGGAACCTTCGGGTCGAGAAACACCAGCACTGACGGGCCCGCGCCGCTGAGCGCGGCGCCGAGGATACCGGATTCTCCGGTGAGTTCCTTGAGCGCGGGAAGCAGCGGCGAGAGCGGGGCGCGATACGGTTGGTGGATGCGGTCCTCGAGCGCCGATGAAAGCAGATCAGGACGATCTTGCGTGAAGGCTGCGAGCAGCAGCATCGAATTCTGAATGTTGGTGACGGCGTCGGCCCGCGAGTACTGGAACGGCAGCACGCGGCGCGCCTGCTCGGTCGAGATGAGAGCATCGGGGACGGCCAGCAGCAGCGGCCACTTCCCCTTCGGCTTCACCTCGACCACCTGCGCCTGAACCTGATTAGCCATGCGAGCCACGGTGAGCGCGCCCATCCAACAGGCGGAGGCGTTGTCGGGGTGGTGCTCGCGCATGGAAGCCTCGCCGACGATGCGGTCATTCTTCCACCGCAGATGCCCGAAATGTACGGCCAGCGCGATCCCAGCCAGGCGGGCGGCGGCGGACGATCCGCAACCTCGGCCGATGGGAATCTCGTTTTCGATGTGGATGCGCAAAGGCGCAACTTTGCGGTTCTCCGACTCGAGTACCTCGCAATAGGTGGTGACGATAAGGTGGTTCTCCATGCGGGCGCAGGTCAGAGCGTCGCGGCCTTCGGCGGTCACGAAGAAGTCAGGAGCGCGCTCGGCCCGCAAGCGGAGATGGAAATCCAAGGCAAGGGCAGCCGCGTCGAACGCAGGGCCCAGGTTGGCGGAGGACGCCGGCAGCGCTAGGCGCAGCGAGCGGTCCAGAGACGTGGGACGTGAAGGCATAGGTTAGAAAACAAATTCCTCGGCCGGCTATAAACCGGGCTGAAATTATAGAAATGGAAGGCTTTAGCCCGGTGCGAACTCAGCCGAATCCCCGACAATCGGCAATCACAATGAACTGTGTTTTATACACGAATTTGCGGCGAACTGCTACGAATTTCTACGGAACTATGCCTTTGACATACGCAAAGGGCTAAAACCTTGACGCAATCAAGAAAACAACTCCAACGATGAGTATCCCTATGCTTGCGAGGATGCGCCGCTTTCGCCACATAGCCTCTCGCCCTACAGAATGAATCGGAGGCCGGTTGCGAAGATATTCCCGAACTAGGCCGAAAGTTCCTAATGCCAATCCATAAATGCCAAATGCCACATCAGACGTCAATGGTCTTTCCTTTCGGCTCCGGATGTTAACTCTTCTCAGCCGTGTCGAGGGCAGCAATGACGGCCCCCAGATTCGCATCGAGCACAACCGGAGCCCGTTGCAGATATCTTGCCTGGGCAGCCTCGGTCTCTCCCGCGGTTCCGCCAAACAAATCTCCGCGATGGAACTTGATGGTGAAGTCGGGATCTTTAAGCAGATGCCCGGTCAGGATCAGCACGACAGATTCTCCCGCTTTGACGAATCCGCTCCGGCGCAACTTCTTGAGTCCGGCCAGCGTGACCGCGGATGCCGGTTCGCAACCGATGCCATCGGCGCCGATTTCGGCTTTGGCTGCGGCGATTTCGACTTCCGTAACCTGTTCGACCTCGCCGCCAGTCGCCTGCAAAACGCGCAACGCTTTCTTCCACGATGCCGGATTGCCGATGCGGATAGCAGTCGCGAGCGTATCGGCAGTCATCGGCTCGAGTTTCTTCCCGCCAAACTCATGCACGCAGCGGTAGAAGGGATTCGCGCCCTGCGCCTGGATGATAGACAGCTTCGGCAGACGCGAGATCAGTTTACGCTCGCGCATTTCGAGAAGCGCCTTGCCGATCGCGGAACTGTTCCCGAGATTGCCACCGGGAACAATGATGTGGTCGGGTGGCTCCCACGCAAGTTGCTCCATGAGTTCGATGGCCGCCGTCTTCTGGCCTTCGATGCGATAAGGATTCACCGAATTCAGCAGATAGACCGGCTTCTGGCGGACAAGCTCGTTGAGGATGTGAACGCATCCGTCGAAATCGGTGCGCAGTTGGCAGGTAAGGGCTCCATAGTCGAGTGATTGCGAGAGCTTGCCCCAGGAAATTTTGCCGTCCGGAATCAGCACCAGGCTATGCATGTTGCCACGCGCGGCATAGGAGGCCATGGAGGCCGATGTATTGCCGGTGGAGGCGCAGGCCACCCATTTGAATCCGCCCTGATGCGCGGACGAGGCAGCGAACGTCATTCCCGTATCTTTGAACGACGCGGTCGGGTTCATCCCCTGGTGCTTGGCGTGAAGATTCTCGACTCCGGTCGCGCGCGCGCAACGTGGCAAGCGGTAGAGCGGCGTGTTTCCCTCGCGTAGGGTGATGGCGTGCTCTTCGAGATTGGGAATCTGGGGAAGAAGTTCGCGGAAACGCCAAACTCCGCTCTGGTCAAGCGCATCGCGCGAGGTGCGGCGCTTGAGCCAGAGATCCTTCAGCACAGAAGGGTCCGTGTGGTGACAGGGCTTTGCCCCGTCGAGCTGGTCGAGCGTCCATCCCGGAAAAAAGAACTCCAGCAGGTCGCCGCAGGCAGTGCAGCGGAAATCCTGGCCGGCGGAATCAGGCGTAGCGCCGCAGGAAATGCAACGAAGTTTCGCAGTGGTTTCCGTATTTTGAGCGATCGACAATTTGCCTTATCACCCGAGCAAAAGCACATGTACATCATACGGGCTAACCGAGGAGATCGCAGAGCGCGCAGAGATTTTGCTGGTTCCTTCCCCTTCGAATTTCTAAGCGATCTCTGCGTACTCTGCGGTCAGGCTTTCGCTCACCGCAAATAATCGTCGCTTTTATTGATCCAGTCGGCGCGGGGCGGGTTGAAGATGTCGAGATCGACGGTATCCACCAGCGCCTCGGCCCAGTGCGGCATGTTGGGAGGAATGGTCAGAACCTCGCCCGCATTCACCACAATCTCTTTGCCGTCGATCCCGAATTTCAGCGCGCCCTCCAGAATGTAGGTGATCTGCTCGTTGTGATGGCTGTGTTCGGGAACCAGGCATCCCTTCTTGAGCAGGACGCGAGCCAGCATCACGTTCTGCCCGACGACGAAATGGCGTCCAAGCAACGGGTTCAGGGCTTCGACTTCGACCGAACTCCACGGGATGTGGCGCAACTCGGCCTGGCCAGACTTGCCTTTCAGGACGGTGCCCTTAAGCGCGACTTTACTCGCCGGGCGCGCCGCTTTCGTTTTTCTTCTGGCGGCGGTTTTTCCGGCGATCGTTTTCAGTTTCTTTTTTTTCATAGATTAGCTCGATGAGTGTAGATCATGGGCGTAGATCGCGAGTGTCGATCAGTGAAGGATATTACAAACGCTTGCCCTGTGTAGCATGTCTTGCGCCTTGCCGCGGCTGGGCAGCGCAGGTAATCTTAGAGGATTCCAGCTGTGCTGAAGGAGAATATGGCCACCGCTCGTTACATATGGATCGATGATTCTTTGAGGCCCGCCAGCGAAGGCGTGGTCCCGTTTGTGAGTGCCGCTGTGCAGTATGGCTTCAGCGTGTTTGAAGGGATTCGCTGTTACTCGACCGCCCAGGGGCCAGCCGTGTTTCGGCTCAACGAACACGTCGAACGCCTCATGGACTCCGCTCACATCGTGGGCTTTCGTGAGTTGCCGGTTACCGCCGAGCGGGTAAAGACGGCCATCAACCAGACGATTGCGGCGAACGAATTTTCCTCCTGCTATATCCGTCCTATGATCTACCTGGACGGCGCGATGAGCCTGACCGTCGAGGCCGGCCAACCGCGCTTCGTGGTCGCGGTGTGGGAATGGAAAGAGTTTCTGGGAACCGAGGCGAAGGATCGCGGCATCCGCGCCAATATTGCCTCGTTCACGCGGCTGCATCCGAACATCATGATGACCAAAGCCAAAGTCGCGGGTAATTATGTCAGCTCGATCCTGGCCAAGACGGAGTCGCAACGCGCCGGCTTCGATGAGGCGATCATGCTGGGACCCGATGGTTACGTGGCCGAGTGCACTGGCGAAAATCTATTTGTAGTTCGTAACCACGCGGGGAGCAAAATCATCTCCACGACGCCACGTGCAGGAATTCTGGAAGGCATTACTCGCGACACCCTAATCACTCTGGCCCGAGACTTAGGCTATTCCGCGGTCGAGGAGCCTATCTCACGCGATCAACTTTATATTGCCGACGAAGTTTTTGTGTGCGGCACAGCGGCTGAAGTTGTCGCGCTGCGCGAAATTGATTTCCGCGTCATCGGTGATGGTAAGGCTGGTCCCGTCACTCGCGCCTTGCAGCAGGAGTTCGACAAACTGGTAAGCGGCCGGCACGCGAGGTCGTCCGAGTGGCTGGCGCCAGTGCCCGCGTTGAATGCGGCGGCGGTACGAAGCTAGTGTAGAGACGGGGCTTGCCCCGTCTGCCACCACGGAAGCTGCAAACGGAGACGCGGCAAGCCGCGTCTCTACAGGAGATCTTGTATGAAAAAGCACGAATTTCGCCAGGAAACCGAGGCGGTACGCGGAGGCACCAGCCTGGCCAAGAGAAACGGTCCGCTCTCCACCCCGATCTATCAGACTTCGACTTTCGAAGTCACCGACCTGCAGGAACAAGTGCGCGTCACGCCGACCGACAGCTTCTACACCCGCTACGGCAATCCCACGCATACCGTCGCCGAGAATGCCATCGCCGAACTGGAGGGCACGGATGCAGCGCTGCTGTTCTCTTCCGGCATGGCCGCGATCACCACGTCGATTCTTTCGCTGGTGAAGGCGGGCGACCATATCGTGGCGCAGCGCGATATTTATGGCGGTGTGATCAAGTTTCTTTCGCAGTGGCTGCCGAAGGTGGGAATCGAAACGACATTTGTCGACACCAATGACATCGAGCAGCACGAGCGCGCCGTCCGGCCCAACACCAAGATCCTGCATATCGAGTCACCGACGAATCCAAATCTGCGGGTTGTCGATCTGGTAAAGATTGCGGCGCTGGCTCACAAGCATGGCTTGATCTCGACCATTGATTCCACCTTTGCCACGCCCATCAATTGCCGTCCGGCGGAGTGGGGCATCGATGTGGTGCTGCATTCGGGAACAAAATATTTTGGCGGGCATTCCGACCTGATCTGCGGCATCGCCACCGGACGACGCGATTTGATCGAGCAGATTCATCACACGCGCACGACCCTCGGCTGCTGCATGGATCCGCACGCTGCGTTTCTGCTGCTTCGCGGAATCAAGACGCTGGCCGTCCGTGTCGAGCGCCAGAACAAAAGCGCGCTGCGGGTCGCCGAGTTCCTAGGCCAGCATCCCAAGGTGGCGCGAGTGTACTATCCGCTGCTGAAGGAGCATCGCGACTATGCCATCGCAAAGAGGCAACTGGCCGGCGCGGGCGGGGTTCTGAGCTTCGAAGTGGATGGCACCGGCGCCGATGCATGCCACGTGGCCGAGGCCTTGAATCTGTTTACCCTGGCGCCGAGCCTCGGTGGAGTCGATTCGCTGGTGACCATTCCGGTGCTGACCTCGCACGCCATGATCGCTCCGGAGTTGCGAAAAAAGATGGGCGTGACCGAGCAGATGATCCGCCTGTCGGTGGGCCTTGAGCATGTCGAGGACTTGATCGCCGATCTGGAGAAGGGCTTGGCCGTGCTGACGCGCGCGCGGAAAGAGGCAGTAGTGGCGGATTAGCGGATGCGGGTGCCTCTGTTCGTAAATGAATTCCAAATAAACATCCTGGCTCGCTCGGAGCCAGGATTTCTTGTTTGGATCAGAATGTAAATCTCGACCCAAACTGGAACTGACGCGGCGTGTTGGAGGTTGTCGTGATCTGGCCAAACTGGTTTCCAGTCGGGCCAGTCCCCCACCCGCTACTCGCCGTGGGCACATTCGGCGCCGAAAACTGCGGCCGGTTGGCGATGTTATAGGAAGATATATCAAAGCGTATATTCCGCGTTTCGCCCAGTTTGAAAGTCTTGGAAAATGTGAGATCCAAATTGTTGGCTCCCATAGTACGGAGGTGATCAAGATACGGCGGCGCACTTCCCGGAATAAACTGGTTACCCACACCGCCGTTTTCGGTTCCAGGCACTGCGAAGCAGTCGGCTGTGAACCACACCGCTGCCGTACGTGGAGCGCCCTTGCTGGGATCGCAGGTCATATCGGACCGCTGATTGAGGTATTGATTTCCACCTACATACGGCGAAGCGATGGGAATACCGCTGCTCAGATAGAAAATCCCGTCGGCCGTCCAGCCCCCCAGGATGGCATTCGATACTCCATTCAGATTCAGCGCCCTGCCTTTGCCTACGGGCAGGTCATAAGACGCCTGCCACGTGAATTGATACTTCACGTCTTGCGGACTGACGGAATGCTCGTAGCTTACGTTCCTCCAGTCTTGAACCGACCCGAGATGAAATCCAACAAAACCCAGAGGAGGATTGCCGTCGTCCGTTATCAGCTTGGCCCAGGTAAATGAAGCCAGCGTGGTGAAGTGATTGGTCAGGCGCTTCTGCACCTTCGTCTGCAGGGAGTTGTACTCGGAATCTCCGCCGGGATAGCCGTTCACTTCGACGCCGTTGGTTTGGCCGGTTATGCTGATGGAGCCGGTGTTGAATTGCGGGTAAGGCTCGGCGGCTATGAATAGCGCCGGACACGTCGGACTACCAGTCATACACGCAGGGGTATTCCCGAGCGTTTGGATCTGGCGTAAGGTGAGCTGGTTCAGATCTACCACAGGATTGCCAAACGGAAGGAAGAGTCCCCTGCTGCCGACATAGCCGGCGCTGACGACGATCTGGTATGGAAGTTCGTATTCCAGGCCGAAGTTGAAGTTATAGGTTACCGCCGTACGCTGCGAGTGCAGCATCGTAGTCAAATTCGCGCCTAGGTTGGTCAGCAATCCGTTCGGGTGCAATTGCGATGGTGGAACAAGACCGGCATTCATATCTACCGGGAACGGATTGCTCAGCGAAAAGTCGCCGGTAACGCTACTAACACTCCCCGCCACATTGACGCCGCACTGGTTGCTGCCGTTGAACACCGTGTTATTGTCGGAGTTAAGACAGGTCGCGTTCCAGTTATTACTTGTGGAGTATCCATCGCTGTCCTCCAGGGAACCGCTGACCATCTGCACGCTCGGTCCATAGTAGAAGCCGGCGCCGCCGCGAACCACCAGATGCTTCTCTGGCTGCCACGCAAAACCCAGGCGCGGAGCAAAGTTCGTCCAATTGGTGGTAAACGGAGAACGGTTGCCGCTGGTGACAAATACCTCGCCGCCGGTGAATGGGCAAGATGGTGCGCCACAATTCCCGTTAAAGTTACCCACGGGAGGCGAAGTTCCCACGGCCGTCGGATCGAAATATTCCAGGCGGTTATGGCGCTCCGTCTTACCGCCGAAGATGTCCCAGCGCAGTCCGGCGGTGACGGTTAGATTCTGGCTGACGTGGAAGGTGTCCTCGGCGAAGGTCGCATAATACGGGCTGGCGTTCGCGGAAAAGAGATCTTGCGTGAAATTCACCGATTCGTTGCCCGGGTAACTCCCCATGCCCAGCAGAAACGAAGCGAAGTCGCTGCCGCCCACGGTTGCACCCGACGCTGGTGAAGTTTGTTGGTCGGTAGCGGAGATATCGAAATAGTACCAGCCGGAGGGTGCGGGCGGCTGACCCACATTCAAGAACCTTTTCATATATTCCGCGCCGAAGCTGAGTTCGTGCTTGCCCAATATCTTCGTGAGGGTCGCGCTGGCATCACTGTTCTCGCTGGCATAGATGAAGGTATTGTAGTTCGCAGTGCCACCGACACCATCGGAGGTGCCGTTGGGCGCAGTCAAGTCATTAAAAAATGCGATAGGGATGGTCTTGTACGCCTGGGCCGCGGCCAGCGACGCGGGAAATCCTATCGTGGTGATGTCGAAGCCATTCTGCTGAGGATCACCCCCCTGATTTTCATAGTGGCGCGTAAAGGAGTAGCGCAACTGCAAGACTGTAGTCGGATTTATAGTGTAGTCGTCCCCAATGATGACGTTCCGTGCGTTGGTGATGTTCTGGGCGTAGTTCGGATCCCAATCGTTGTTGAAAGCGTTGATCCCCTCGACGGACGACCGGGCAAAGGAGAAGCGGGAGAAGAGACGCTGCTTTTCGCTCTTGTAGTAGTCCACCCGAATGTCGAACCTCTGCGCGGTTATGGGGTCCAGACCAGGAAGCTGATAGTTTCCTAAGTGGTTTCCCGTGTCGGCATCGCAAGTGGAGGGATTGGGATAGTTGCACTTGGGGAAATGCGATAGAAACGCCACGGCGGTTGGACTGAGAGTGAGACCGGGATAGCTGCTAATTACGTTGTGGGTGGGAAACTCTTGCCGCATTCCGCCAACATCGGGAGCCAGCGGGTTATAGATCGTGTAGCTGTCGTTTGAAAAGTCGCCTGTCCGTTCCGCGGTGGTGGGAACAGTAAACTGGGCTGAATTATCAAACAGTTTTTCCTGCGTGGCTTCATAATCGGCAAAGAAGAAAAGCTTCTTGTGCACGATGGGGCCGCCGATGGCGCCGCCTTCCTGGTAACGATGAAAGCTGGGTGGCTGGTTGGGCGTACCGGCCAATAACTGGCCTTGCTTGTTGAAGTATTCGTTGGCAGCAAGAATATCCGGGCGGAAAACCGCGAAGGCGTCGCCATGGAACTTGTCGCCGCCGGATTTACTGACCAGGCTGATGACGCCCGCGCCGCCGCTCTGATAGGAGGCCGGGGTGTTCTGGGTTTCGACGCGGAACTCTTCCACGCCATCCTCCGGAATTTCCATGGCCGGGAGGATGGCGGCGATGTTGTTTTCAGCCACGCCTAGCGGGCTGCCGTCGAGCATGTAGTAAACGGATCCTTGAATGGCGCCGTTGACGGTGTAGGCGGAGACATCGATGTTCGGGCGTCCGGTCGAGATATTGATGATCGCCTGCGAACTCGAGGAGTTAGCTGCTCCATTGGCCGGGGTCACGCCAGTGCTCAGTTGTACCAGGTCATAGACATTGCGTGTCAGCAACGGGACGCGATCGATGGTGGCTGAATCAATTAACTGGCCTACGGTCGAGTTGCTCGTATCCACCAGCGCGGATGTACCCGTCACCGTGACCGTCTCGGCCACGTTGCCGACTTGCAGAGTGATATTCACTGTGGTGACTTGATCAACCGTTACCAGCACATTGTTCTGGACGACAGTTTCAAAGTCCTTCTGACTGGCCGTGACTACATAGACGCCAGGGTTCAGCGACACAAAGCTGTACAAGCCCGCCCCGTTTGTAACGGTGTGCAGCGCGACTCCGGTTGCATGATCGAGTGCGGTGACCTTGGCGCCATTCACGATCGCCCCCGAAGGATCGGAGACGAGGCCGCTGATGCCGCCCCTGCCAGCCTGGCCAAACGCTACAGAACCCGCGCAGAGCAAAAGAATGCAAACCGAAAGAAAATTTCGCGCTGTCTTGACAAATGCGCTTCTGCTGTTCATGAACAGCCTCCTGATTTTTCCGCCGGGCTCGATCTTTGTTCCCGTCCCAAATTTTTTCCCAGCGCTGCCGCCCGCCGCGGAAAGCGGTCAAATGCCTCTATTAAAACGTATCAATAGTGCTTCAGGAGGCTCCGCCTGTCAAGAGAAAATGCGGGGGTTATGCCATCCGCTTACTGTACGCTGCGGGTCGACTCGCGCACGATCAGCTCGGGAACGATGCGGCGGTGAATGGTCGGGGTCGGCTTCTTTTCGAGAGTGGCGTTGATCGCCTCGAGCACAATGGTGGCCGCTGCCGTTCCCATAACTTCCATGGGCTGGCGCACCGTGGTCAGCGCGGGAGAATAGATGGCAGCCGGCGCCACATCGTCAAAGCCCACCACCGAACATTGATCGGGGACACGAATCCCTGCCTTGGCGAGCGCGCGAATGGCGCCGAAAGCCGTCATGTCATCAAAGGCCAGCAGCGCGGTGAAAGGACGGCGGCGGTGCAGCAATTCCTCCGTTAATTTGTATCCTTGTTCAAAACTTGAAAACGGATCTCCCGATTCCGGTAGATCGACGATCAGCCGCGAGTCGAGTTCGAGGTCCCGCTCGCGGGCCAGAGTCCGCACCCCACGCCAGCGAGGCTCGGTGTCCGACAACTGGCGAGGGCCGCGTATGAACGCGATCTTGCGATGACCGAGCGAATGGAGATGGTCGAGCGCAGCGCGGGCGCCGGCCGCGTTGTCCACAATTACCGAGCTGATTTTATCGTTCTTGAGTTCGCGCCCCACGGTCGCGGTCGGGATGTTGTTCTTCTCCAGGTCGGCCAGGACGTTGATGTCGACGAACAGCCAGTTGGCCAGGACGACCAGCCCCTCGATGCGGCGGTCGAGCAGCATTTCGAGATAGCGCTCGAAGCGGCTGCGCTCATTGTGCACGTCCGTGAGAATGGGCAGAAAAGACGACTGAAAGAGCGTGTTCTCGATGCCGCGCAACACCAGCGTGCAATAAGGATCGGTCATGTCAAAAACCATGACGCCGACGGTGTGGCTCCGCCGGCCCCGCAGCGAGCGCGCAAACAGGTTAGGACGATAGCCAAGATGCTGCGCGGCGCGCTGGATGCGTCCCTTGGTCGTGTCGGGAATGTAACGGGCCAGCGGCGCGTTGTTGAGAACTATAGAAACGGTGGCGGAAGAAAATCCGCTGCGCTCGGCGACGTCGCGGATGGTGACCGCGTCCGATTGCGACCGCCTGCGGGAGGGCTCCGATTTGCCGCGCGATTTCGCCGGCGAGGTATTTCGCGTAGGCTTTGAATCAGCAGATTCCATGGACACCTTGTATTTCAGCCTCTTGCTGGCGGACACTACAGGACGATGAATCCAGTGTCAAGCATGCGCATGCCCTTCGTGGTTCTCATGCTGTTTTTTCCTGCGAGTGGAATAACGGCCGCAACCAAGATGCTGAATGAGCAGCGAGCGGCACGTCACCAGGAACTGGAGGGAGAGACGGTGCCGAGTGCAGAACTGGCGCGCGAGCCGGACTCGAGACGCTACGCCTTTTTCTCTTCCTTGGGAGGAACCGTTAACCCGAACACCGAAAGTTGCCCTCGCCCCGCAACGTTCATCCCGCTCGGATCTTCGGGACTGGGCAGGTAGAGCGTCTGACAGAATTCGCAGCGATACACTTCGCGGTCCGCTCCCCAGGCTTTCTCCACACAACCGCATTCCTTTTCGAGCACGTCGACGGTGTAGAACCAGCGCTTCAGGTGTCCGCCGCAGAACTTGCCCTTTTCGTTTTTCTCGTTGCAGGCACGCTGGCCCGTTTTCTTAATCTTGACTTTGTGGTTGGGAAGCTGCGGAGTCGTGGTCATAGTTGCGGTTGCCGTTTCGCCGGAAGCCATTCAATCTCCTGTGCGCCTTTGCAAGGATCCTTTCTAGCTATTTTACTCAGCCGCGGCCTTCCGACCAAGCGCGACCCGCGCCGCTATTCGTCTTTCGCGATCGACTGCCCCGCTGAGCACCGCGTGGGTTTCGACCTGGGTTCTGACAACTAAGGTTTTTTCCCTGCTCCTGAAGTACCGGCTGGCCGCTGCCAATCAAGAGGGCGGCAATTATTCGGTGAGTTTTTCGCTGGCCGGCACGTTGCCAACCGGCAGCTACAAGAACGGCAGTCTCGCAGCCACGATTTCTCCTACCCTCTGCGCGGGCAAGGGCTTCGGAAGTTCGACGTGCAATCGACGCTGGGCGCGATCCTGCCCGCAGACGACACAACGAAGCTCGGCCGCGTCGTGGTCTGGAACACCGCGACGCAGTATCGCATTGGCAAGTTTTTTTGGCCGGAGATCGAGAACAACGCGACTTTCTACCATGGCGGCCCCAACAACGGCCGCAAACAAACTTTGTCACGCCAGGGCTGATGCTCAGCAAGTTTAAATTGGAACACGATCCTCGCAACCGTCTTGCTCTGATGTTCGGCGGACGAATGCAGATCGCCACCACGCAGTTCCATACCTACAATCATTTGGACTTGTGCTCACCGCACGGATGACGTTCTGAGATTTGATGCGCCGAGCGTTCATTCCGGCATTCTTGAGCGATCGTCGTCGCGATCAGTGACTACACCAATCGTCGCATTCCGGACGAATGCAACGCCATTTACCAGGTGCCTCCCCGTCAAAATTCCTTGCGCGGCGCCGCCTGATCCGCGCCGACGCGTCCGATAGTGATTTCGGCAACAAAATAGTTTTCGCCCTTCATCGGGACGCCCGCCATCCGCCGCAGCATAGCGATCTGCCCTACGTGGGTAAGTGCGTCGGCGATCGGCCCCTGAAACAATTTCTCGATGGAGACCTCGAGCGGCTTATCCGACGCCAGGTAGTCATCAAACTTTTTCAAAGCGGCAAAAAAGCGCTCGCATTCTTTTTCCCAAGGCAGGGGCAAAGAATCCTTCCACTCTCGGCGACCGTCGGCCATGGCGAGACCCCAGTCCATCAGGTCGCCGATGTGCGCAAGAATCTTTGCCGGCGTGCGCGAAGTTTCGGGCAAGCCATAGTCGGCAAAGGCAGGCCCAGCGTTGCGAATGGCTTTCGCCCCGCGATAGGCAAGGGTAGCAAGGGTATGGCGCAAAAACGTGCGGGAGTCGGTCATAAGTAGTTCTCAGTTCCCAGTTCTCAGACAAAAACACCTCGATTCTAACTGAGAATCGAGAACTGACAACTGAGAACTGGTCTTACAATTTTCTCCGCCACAGCGTCCCAGCCGAGCGCACGCCAGCTTTCAGTTTCTCGCGCAACGGGCGCGCGTACAACAAGTCGAGGAAGCTTTCCATCTCGCCCGTGAATCCGCCGCCGTAGCCGAACCACCAGATTTTCTTCATGCGCGGAACCAGGTCGCTATCCACATACTTCACCCGCACCATTTCCTCCAGACCCCAGCGTCCATGCGTTCGTCCCAGTCCACTCGCCTTCACGCCGCCATGCGGAGCTTCGCTGATGCTGAAACACGACACCGCGTCATTCACCATCACCGTGCCGGCATTGATCTGGCGCGCCAGTCGCTCGCCGCGCCCGCGATCGCGCGTCCAAACGCTGGCGGCCAGTCCGTAGTCGGAATCGTTAGCCAGCCGCACTGCCTCGGCATCATCGCGAAAAGGCGCAATCGGCAACAACGGGCCGAAAGTCTCTTCCTGCATCACACGCATGCTCTGATCAACGCTGCCCAACACCGTGGGCGCGAAAAATGTCGGACCGAGATCGCGCAGCCGTGTACCTCCGGCCAGCACGCGCGCGCCGCGCTGCTTCGCATCCTCCACCTGCGATTCCACCACGCGCACTTGCCGCTCGTGAATCATGGGGCCGATTTCGGTAGCCGGATCCATGCCATTGCCCACGCGCAGCTTGCGCGCCTTCTCGCAGCATGCGTCCAGGAAGGCCGAATACAAACTCTGCTGCACGTAGCAGCGTTCCACCGACAAGCAAGTCTGCCCCGCGTTCACAAATGCTCCCCAAACAGCCCCGCTCGATGCAACGTCCACATCGGCGTCGTCGAGCACCAGCATGGGATCTTTGCCGCCCAGTTCCAGCACCGCCGGAAGCAGGCGCTCGGCGGCGATCTGCGCGATTCGCCGGCCCGTCGCGACACTCCCAGTGAAAACCAGTTTGTCGATCTCGCTCTTCACCAGCGCCGCCCCGGTCTCGCCTTCGCCCGCGAGCACCTGAAAAACATCGGCGGGAACTCCAGCCTCGCGCAGCAGCGCGTGCAATTCAAGAGCGATCAGCGGCGTCAACTCGGAGGGTTTGAGCACGACGGCATTCCCCGACACCAGAGCCGCCAAAGCCTCTGTCGCCGGAATCGAGAAAGGATAATTCCACGGCGAGATGATTCCGACCACACCATATGGTTCGTGCAGAATGCGCCCCGACTTGGTCTTCATCGCGGCATTGCCGTGCGGCAGCTTTTCCTCACGCAAGATCGCGTATGCGTTGTCCATCAGGAATCGCGCCGCATCGAGCACGACCAGAACCTCGGTGAGCAACGCTTCGACCAAGGGCTTACCGGCTTCCTGCGTGATGCGCCGTGCGATATCAGTTTTGCGCGCAAGAAGACTCTGCTGAAATCTCCCCACCATCCGTATGCGATTGCGGATGCCCCAGGCGTTCCAGTCCGTTTGCGCAGCACGCGCGCGAGCCACCGCAGCGCGCACTTCGGTCGGACCGGCGCTATCCAGTTCGCCCAGAACTTCGCCCGTCGCCGGGTTCACGGAGGCGATGCGGGACACGGCGAATTCCACGTTAGTGGCCATCTGCGAAGAAGTGTACGCGGGACGGAACGGCCGCGCCAGAGCCTTCCATCCTTCTATCTATCTATTAAATTGTTTGGGCGTTGCTATCGTCAATAGTCCACCTCAACCAGATACAGCCCGCTGGCCGGCGCCGTCGGCCCGGCCGAACTGCGCTCACGGGCATCGAGAATGCGCCGCAAATCTTCCAGCCTCAGCGTTCCCTTCCCCATCAACAGGAATGTGCCCACCAGGTTCCGCACCATGTGATGAAGAAATCCGCTGCCCCGGACCGTATAGATCAATTCCTCGCCTTCGCGTACCCACTTGGAGGAGAAGACGATGCGAACGTTACTTACCTGGTATTCCGTGCGTCCCTGTGTTCCCCCGTGCCCCCCGTGGTTAAGATCTTCTCCGGCCGCCAGCCGTTCCACCCGCTCCGGATCGACCGCCGCGAACGAGGTAAAATCGTGCTCGCCCACAATCACTCCCGCGCCTGCAACCATCGCCGATTCCTCCAGCGGATAGGGGTAATGCCACACATAGCGCGCCAGAAATGGCGGGCAGATCGCTCCGCGGTAAATACGATAGCGATAAGTCTTGGCGTGCGCCGCCTTGCGTGCGTGGAAGTCGGGAGCGGCCTCCGTCAACTCCAGCACCCGTATCGAGGCGGGCAAAATGTCGTTCAGCGCCTTCGTCCAGTTTTCGACCGGAATTGCAGAAGCGGTCGCAAAACTGGCCACCTGCGCGAGCGCGTGCACGCCCGCGTCGGTGCGCCCGGAGCCCTGGGGCAGTACATTTTCCCCACTTAACCGTCCAATGGCTGAGGCCAGCGCGCCTTGCACCGTCGTCCGCCCCGGCTGCACCTGCCAGCCCGCGAACTCGGTGCCATCATACGAAAGGATCAGTCTGAGATTACGCACGATCTTTTTCGCGTCCTAAGCTGCTTGAGCAGCATCGTTAGTATTTGCGAAGTTTCACCGCCGCCGTCACGCAAAGCGCAACGGCGCGTCAGCTATACTATTTCACTTACGATCACATTTGCTTACGATCAATGAAGGAGATTGTCTTTCCCCCAGGATGCCGAAGAAGGGAGAAGACTGACCAACAAGATTGCAAGGAACTCTTACCTGTCGTTCTACGTATTAGCAGAGTGTTAGCAAAAGTGTGAACCACTACGTCCGTTCCTCTTAAGCCTGATCGCTCGAGTGCGATCCAATCGAGTCTGATCAATGGAGATGATACGAATGCAACGTTCTAGCGTGTTGACTGCGTTTCCGCGGGCCGCCGCCCTTTTCCTTGCCGTCGTCTTCCTTGCTGTAATCGTGGTACCTGCCGGGTGGGCGCAGGACGCCTCGACGCCCACCGCACCGTCGTCGCACATGACGGCCCAAAGTGCCGGATCGTCATCGTCGCAGCCGTTTAATGTGCAGGAGTATTCGAAACCGAAGTCGCCTTTCCCCAACCCGCTTGCGCCCTACACCGCGCGGCACGTACCGCCGCCGAACCTCGCCAACACGCCGCGTATCGACCAACTCATGCAGGACGGCAAGCTCTACATCTCGATGAACGACGCGGTGGCGCTGGCACTCGAAAATAACCTCGATATCGCCATCGCCCGCTACAACCTCAACATCGCCGATACCGACGTGTGGCGCGCCAAATCTGGCTCCAACACCCTTCTTGGCGTCAACAACGGTGTCGTGCAGAACACGCCCGGCGGCGGCGTGGGCGGACTTGGCACACAAGTCGGCTCGGGCCAGGGTGGAACTTCGGTCGCGGCCGGCGGCGCCGGCGTCGGCTCGGCCGGACTGGTGGGATCAACCTTCGGCAGTGGCCCGCAGATCACCAGCTTCGATCCTATTATCACGGGCACGTTACAGTTTGACCGCCAGGAGATCAATTGCGGCAGCCCCTTTTGTGGCAGCAGCCAGAACACGACTACGGGCAATTTCATCT